>Ga0209647_1001668_pt1 | contig 18556 bp, 17 predicted proteins | sample GraSoi_2013_60cm_FD_185827 | JGI IMG/M metagenome (GOLD analysis project Ga0209647, IMG submission 185827) | Grasslands soil microbial communities from the Angelo Coastal Reserve, California, USA - Sample 9_17_2013_60cm (SPAdes) (version 2) | ecosystem: Environmental > Terrestrial > Soil >... | reverse complement strand
GAAAGCGAGCGGGGGAAACAATTTCTTGAGGCTGAAACCAGGCCAAGCTTGATATCAGGTGAATAGCTGCCAAGGGGGAGATACATGGGACGGTGAGAAGTGAGAGGTGATTAGTGAGACGTGAGAAGCGGCCACGGGTGAGCAGTATTCAGTAACCAGTAATCAGTAATTGATATTGCTGAGCGGTACATTTTGCTTATCCAGTAGTGCCATTAAATTCAAACTAGCCCGCGGGAACTCGATGTAAATAGGATAAAATTTCGGGTCGCGAAGAAATTCGACACATGCGAATTTATAACTTGAAATTTTAAGGTTATTTAGGATCGGGAAGTAGATGACACGTCAGGCAAGGACAATGATCCGGCAGCCGCCGGAACAGATCACAAATGACAAATTGGGAAACAATCGCTGTTCCCTCACTGCCAGGGAACTTCGTATCGCCGCTCTACCGTCCCGCAGCGGTCCAATCTGTCATCAGTCATTTGTCATTTGTCATTCTCCCGGCCCACTGCTTGTTTGAGGTTGGAATCACATTTCATCAAACCACTCGCCGCTATGAGCTCATCTTCCCAAACATTTGATGGCATCGAGATAAAAGGTCCGATCGCCGAAAATTTTTCCGAGATTTTAACACCGGACGCACTGCGGTTCGTGGCTCGCTTGCAAAGGGAATTTAACGGTCGACGCAAAGAACTGCTCGAACGGCGCGAAAAGCGGCAGGCCGAGATCGATCAGGGCAAAAAACCTGATTTCCTTCCGGAAACAGCCCATATCCGTGAGGGGGATTGGCGAGTGGCGCCCATTCCGAACGATCTACAGGATCGTCGCGTGGAAATTACGGGTCCTACTGATCGCAAGATGGTGATCAATGCCTTGAACTCAGGCGCTAAGGTGTTCATGGCCGATTTCGAGGATGCCAACGCTCCGACCTGGAACAACATGATCGAAGGACATATCAACCTTCGAGATGCGATCCGACGGACCATCGACTACACCAGTCCCGAAGGGAAAGCGTACCGGCTGAAAGATCAGGTCGCCGTCCTTTTGGTCCGTCCACGTGGTTGGCATCTGGTCGAAAAACACCTTTTCGTCGATGGTGAACCCGTTGCCGGCGGTCTCTTTGATTTTGGACTCTACCTTTTTCACAACGCCAAGGAGCTGCTGGCGCGAGGAAGTGGGCCTTATTTTTATCTGCCAAAAATGGAAAGCCATCTCGAAGCCAGGCTTTGGAACGATGTCTTTAGCCTGGCTCAAGACGAGCTCGGTATTGCTCGAGGATCAATCCGAGCCACTGTTCTGATCGAGACCATCTTGGCGGCGTTCGAGATGGATGAGATTCTCTACGAGCTTCGTGATCATTCCGCCGGTCTTAACTGTGGACGCTGGGATTATATCTTTAGCTGTATTAAACGGTTTCGAAACAACCCGGATTTTATCCTGGCAGATCGCGCCCTCGTGACCATGACGACGCATTTTATGCATTCGTATTCGCTTTTGTGCATCAAGACCTGCCATCGGCGCGGCATTCATGCGATGGGCGGCATGGCGGCTCAGATTCCGATCAAAAATGATGAAAAGGCCAATGCGGAAGCTTTTGCCAAAGTAAAGGCCGACAAAGTACGAGAAGCCAACGACGGTCACGATGGTACCTGGGTGGCCCATCCCGGGCTCGTTCCGGTCGCGCTCGAAGCTTTCGACGCGGTGATGAAGACGCCCAATCAAATCGATCGGAAGCGCGACGATGTTTCCGTCACTGGCGTCGACCTGCTCCGTTTCGGCCCGGAAGAGCCAATCACGGATCAGGGCTTACGCACCAATGTCAGCGTGGGTGTCCAATACTTGGAAGCCTGGCTTCGAGGTTCAGGGGCTGTTCCTATCTTTAATTTAATGGAAGATGCCGCCACCGCAGAAATTTCCAGGGCTCAAGTCTGGCAATGGATCCGTAGCCCCAAAGGCAAGTTGGCTGATGGCAGAAAGGTCACGGCCGAACTGTTTACCACGGTTCTGAGCGAGGAACTCAAGAAGATCGAGAACTGGCTCGGCCCCGATCGCTACCGCAAGGGACGTTTCCAGGACGCCGCTGATCTTTTCTCAAAAATCACCACCAGCAATGACTTTGTCTCTTTTCTGACTCTGCCAGGCTATGACCGCTTGGGGTGAAAAGCCGAACGTGAAATGTGAAAAGTGACTGGCCGAGTGGCGACTAAGGAACTTTCCGGCACCAAATAAGTATTGACAGGCAGCGCTCATCACGGGCTCCGCCACAGCTTTCACCTTTCACCTTTCACCTTTCACCTTTCACTTGTCACGACTGCGACCTCCTATGTTGATCGATCTGTCTGACCGCGCAAAATTCCGGGTTACGGGAGGGGATCGAGTTCGTTTTCTAAACGGCCAATTAACGAACGAGTTGAGAGACGCTAAACCCGGTCAAACGATCTATGCCTGTGTCCTAACTACCAAAGGGAAACTTTGCGGAGATCTTTTCGTTACTCCACTTGAGGATGCATTCCTTCTCGATTGCCATCCGTCCCTTCGCGAAACCCTACTAACTCGCTTGGAAAAATACGCGATTGCCGACGATGTCGAATTCTCGGATCAAACCGACGAGTTAACTCTGTTTCATACTCTTGCGCCCGAACTTCCCAAGGCGATTTTACCCGAGGGGACGGTGTCACGATGTAACCGTTTTGACGCGGAAGGCTATGACCTGCTGGTACCGGTTGCCCTGAAAAACGTGGTCCCCCAACTATTGCAGGAAAAGGTGCTCGAGCGGGAACAGGTTGAGATCTTCCGGATCGAAAGCGGTATCCCTGAATGGGGCCATGAGTTAAGCGAAGACGTTATCCCAAATGAAGCAGGACTGGACAAGCGGGCGATTAGCTACATAAAAGGATGCTATGTCGGCCAAGAGGTTATTAGCCGGCTGAAGAGTCTGGGGCACGTCAATAGAAACCTCTGCGGCGTTCAGCTCATCAGCGGATCTACGCTAACCGCTGGTGACAAGCTGGTGAATGATTCCGGCCAGCAAATCGGCACGGTCACGAGCGCCGAAAAAAGCGAACGACTCGGGGGATGGATCGGTCTGGCCTATGTGAGACGCAATTTTGTTCAGCCCGGCTCCAGGTATCATCTGCAACACCCAAATAATTCTGACTTGATCGGAACGGCAGAACTCCGCAGCCTTCCGTTCATCCCATGATAAAACGATTTGTCGCCCTTGCTGCAACGCTGATTGTAACCAGCTCCGTCCTTTCGGCCAAAGATGTCGCGGTGTTCGATGTTCAGTGGAAAGAAGGCAAACAACGCCAGACTAGGAGCTTTGCGATCGCGTTCGACGAGGATGCCGCTCCGTACACGGTCTTTAATTTTAAGAAATTGATCAAAGAGAAGTTTTTCGTAAAGACCACGATCCATCGAGTGATCTCGAATTATCTAATCCAGGGAGGCGATCCATTGACCAAGAAAAAGGATCGAAACGTGATGGGAACCGGGGGGCCCGGCTACACTCTACCGGCAGAGATCCGTCTCAAGCACGTACGGGGCACAGTCGCCATGGGCGCTCTCCCGGCTAAGGTGAATCCGAAACTCGAGTCCAATGGCAGCCAGTTCTACATTTGTTTGAGGAATATTCCGACGCAGGACGGCAAGGACACGGTATTTGGTCACGTCGCAAGCGGGATGGATACACTGATGGAGATCAGCAACGCCGTGGTAGATACCAACAATAATCCGATCAACCCGATTGTGGTCACGCGTACGTATTTGATCGACGAGTCGAAACTAGGCGGTCAGGCAGCGAAGTTTTAGTAGTAGCGCCCTGAAGACGAACCCTGTTCAAACGCCGATCGCTGGGCCCAGCCTTCTACAACTTCGACTCTTCGGTAGCGGCAACTGTCCTATAGTCTCTATGGGTTTGCCGGCCAATCTTGATTACCCTTATCGCTACCCGGATTTACTCCCGAGATGCGTCGAACCTATCTCCAAGCGTAGAATGTTATACGTTAGTGGCTGCTCTCCGGTCGAGGTGATTAAGCGACGGGGAGCTCCCCGACTAGCCCGAGCTCGAGGGGATACTTAACGCACCACTTGGCAAGGATCGCAGCGGGCTTCGATCAATTATCGATCACAGGAATCGCTAGCTCGCCTTCCGAGGGCCAGCTCTTTCAAGAATCGCCTCTACGAAAAATAAGGCGTTTTGAAGCTACCTCCCGAGTAGGCCCCGGAATGAGATCAACAAATTTAATCTGCGAGCGTCGTCTCCTCAACAAGCGAGAGCTCATTATAAAGCTCGTCTCCGTTAGCGAAGGAGCTTAAGATTCAGGGATTGTGAGCGCCATCAAAGGGCAATGCCGAACAATATTCGGTGAGCAGTCGAGTTCGAGATTCCTCCACTTCAAGATCACTGGGCTGGCCGCCGAACGCCGCGCGACGAGTCCGGGCAACCCACTAAGCGGCGAGTCAGTTGCTAAACAATGCGTAAAATAAACTTCATTGCCCTGGCCATAGTCGTTGCTCTGGCAGGCTGCGCCACCGAGTACTACACCTATTCCGGTTCGCCCGTGATTCAGGGCCAGGGAGGCGCCAGTAAGCGAGTTGGCGGAGTCGACCTGTGGGTCATAGGAACGCCGCCTCGTAAGTTCCGAGTCATTGGCTATCTTACGGACAGTCGCCCAGGCGGGCCCATTCCCATGGCGGCCCGGGACGGCCAGCTGGCTGAGAAGGTCAGAGCGGCAGGAGGTGATGGTCTCATCATGAATTCAGACGTCTCCAGATACATGGGCACTTTCACCACCACAAACGCGTCTGCCTATACATCCGGCAACGTCAACCTTGCCGGTGATGTTGCCAATTTCAACGCCAACACCAATGCCTATGGCAACTCGGTGAGTGTTCCCCTAAATCGCCGCGAAAGCCGCTATTTTGTTATCAAGTACGCAGACTAAACAAGTGTGGTAGTCTCCCTCGAAGCTGCAGCCCCGCGCCGAGTTTTCCGGCCTACCAACACTGGGTAATCGCCCGCTGTTTGGCCCGCCAAAAAAATCCGACATACGCGCGGCTAGGATCTCTGAACCGATTCGCGGTCATGCGCCCCATGCAAATACGTATCCCACCCGAAATAGGTTGAGAACGCCTCGTTCAAAACCGTGGCCGTTTGTGACGCATTCATTGCTGCATGATGTTCGAAGCCGTGCTTACAAACATGCCTCATTAATTGTTGTAAACGAGGCACTCTGACTACTGCACGGCTGCCGAACGTATCTAATGGATCGTCGACGAATTCTCCGTCGCCGGCGTAGGCGCGGATGACACCGTTACGATCATCGGTCGTAATTCGGGCATAACTAAACGGGCCAGCCGGAGTTCGGCCCGCAACCGTGCCGTACGTATTTTCGGTTCCTAATGTGGTCGCCAGAATTTCGGCATTTGCCATCTTGACGTCCGAGAAGAAACTCTTCGCCCAGTTACCACAGTGGAATAGGACGCATTTGTCCGGGTCATTACCATAATTGTTATTCCAATCGACCAGAGCGCTTGGTTTTCCGGAAGCCAGTTGCAGCGCATACATTGACGCGACGCCCGTGATATCGACCTCGCATGCGCTCGGCAAAAGGCTTTCACTCATCATGCTCATCAAAGTACAGACATTGACTCCGTAGTTATGCTGCAAGGAGTCCCAACACTGGATAGCCGTTGCATCGATCCCATAGCGCACCATCCAATCGTCAATCACAATCCCAAGTTTCGCCATTTTCACGAGCGAAGGCGCCGGCACTCCTCCGGTAGGGACATAAGAGCGAATCGTTCCCAGCCGCTCGCCTACTCGCTTGTTGCTATCTACTATCTTTTCTGCGCTTCCAAAAATTTCCGACAGATCAGCCGTGCTGACGCTGATCCCAAAAGCTTGCAGCAGTTTTTCGCTGTAACGGGTGGTGTTAAAGGCATTCGGTCTGGCCCCGATGGCGCCGAGACGCGCGTTCTTCAGATAGCGAACCACGCGGCACACCGCCGCAAATCGTTTAATATCTGCGCGGAATGAATCGGTCACCGGATGGACCGTATGAAGTTCCGTCAGGCTAAAGGGATAGCCGTACTGATAAAGATTATTGCAAACCGAAATCTTGCCGCAAAAAGCGTCGCGTCTAAGCTCTACGGCAAATTTAGATAAGTCGTCTGGATATGCCTGCACCAGGATTGGTACTCGAAGACCGGAAAGCTTTATGGTGTCAGCAATACCCTTTTCGTCTCCAAAGTTTGGGAGAGTAACGAGGATTCCATCGATACGATGCCGATTCTCGTCAAAAAGAGCGGCGCATTTCTGAGCATTGGCCCAAGTTTCAACCGCGCCTAGTTTAGTGGCCTGCTCATCGAGAATCACTGCCTCGATGTTCTGTTCATTCAAAACCGTAAGGATATCCTGGCGTCCTTGGGTGATCAGGCTGTCGGGAAAGAAGTTTCGGTTCCCGACGATCACTCCTAACACAATCTTTTGCTGGCTTTTCATAGTTAGTTTCTTAGTCTGCCCCGAAGGGGCAACAGAGCTCAGCCCAGGGTTTTAACCCTGGGTTAATTGTTCCGAAAAGATGGGCCCTGAAAGTGGCGCCAGAAGATGATCGCCGGGAGTATTGGCGTACCACCTTGACTAAACGACACCAATCTGGTGCCACTTTCAGGGCACGTCGCGTGCTAATACCGAACCCAGGGTTAAAACCCAGGTTAAAACCCTGGGCTGAGTCCTTTTGCCCCTTCGGGGCGGAGATCAAACGGTTTCCTATGGGGGTAGAGTTCGCCATTTTATTGATCTTTGGCCCGGGATTCCGCTTTCGATCTGGTAAACCGCGCAAGTTTGGCAAAGAAATCCTCCAAAATGAATCGCTGATCGACTGTGTGATAGAACCGGATCGGCCGATATTTGCCGGTGTGCACATAGTTCATCTCGCTGTTAAATTCGGGCGCCGGAACCCAATCGTAGCTACCGCAATCCTCATACATCATCACACCAACTGCCGGCGAGTCCCCCAGTGAACGATGTTCGATCGGGCCATGGCGATGATATTTGTTGTTCCAGTCAATCAACTGCTCGACTAAGTATTTTCCGAGAGGTCCCTTATCGTAAACCTTCTCTTCCAGCTCGGCATAGCTGACCGCCATCCTTTTGTAAACCGTGCTCGGCAGTTGCCAAACTTCGACCTTGGAACGGAAAACTACGTTCGCGGCCGCCACATCATTCGAGAGATTAAACTCCCATCCTCCCACCGGCCATTTGTCACCGCCAATCCAAACCACTCTAACGTTCCGCTCAGCGATTGCCGGTTCTTCCAAAAGAGCGGAAGCCATATCGGTAAGAGGTCCAAGAAAAGCCACGTGCAACGGCCGCGGGTCATCTTTCAACGCCTCGCGAATAATCAAAGCAGAGCCTTCTGATGGAGCCGGTGTCTTCTCATCAGGCAACGCTTTAGCTGCCCCCGGGAATACCGGTACTTGTCCCTGCAGTTCCATTAGCTCAAGCAGCTTAAGAACCTCATCATGACTCGCTTTAAGACTGCCCGGACCGCGCCGATCGCCGAAATGCGCAGGTATGATTCCGTGTAGGTCAAACAGCGGAGTTAAGATGGTATGAACAATCGCGTATTGATCGTCTGCTTCGTTTTTGGCGTCGGTATTGAGAATAACACGTACTCTCTTGGCTGGGTCAGGAATGAAGATTGGATTCATGTGTTTCTTACGGACATTTTCTAACCGCGAATGGACGCGAAAAGAAGGAGTCCAAGGAGTACGAGGAGTTCAAGGAGTACAAGGACTTCAGCCTGGAGCCTCCTTGTACTCCTCGTACTCCTTGAACTCCTTGGACTCCTTCATTTTCGCGTCAATTCGCGTCAATTCGCGGTTATAAAGGGTTTAAATCTTCGCGGTTCTATTTCACGGCGCCTCCCATGCCGGCGACGAAATAGCGCTGAAACAGAAGAAAAACTAACATGACCGGCGCCACTGAGATCAGGACGGCTGCCGCGAGTTGGTCATACTGCGTAGAAAACTGCGTACTGAATTGCACGAGTCCAAGAGGTAACGTCCGCAGCTCGTCGGATCGCAAGAAGATCTGCGCCAAGATAAATTCGTTCCAGGTCGCAACTCCATCGAGTATGCAAAGGGAGACGACTGCCGGTAACGCCAGAGGCAAGGCGATCCGATAAAAAATCCGGAACCAGGAACACCCATCGATTCGCGCCGCTTCAATAATTGCCGTCGGTAACGTCCGGAAATAACCACGCATAACCAAAACGCCGAACGGCACCCCAAATCCGATGTAAAGAATGATCAAGCCGGTGAGCGTATCGATGAGGTTCAACGCATTCATCAAGAGCGTCAAAGGCACCAACGTCATCTGCATCGGCACGATGAGACCAACCAGAACGTAAACAAAAACCTTGTTAGCCCATTTGAAATGCATGTGCGTTAGGGCAAAAGCCGCCATCGCTTCAATCAAGATACCGATCGGCACCTTGATACCGGTGACAATGACACTGTTCCAGAAGTAGTTCCCTACTCCGGTCTGCCACGCTTCCGAAAAGTTTGCCCAGCGGATCGACTTGGGCAGCGAAAACGCACCGTTCACGGCAAAATCTCCGGCATCTTTCAGCGCCGTTAAAACCAAGGTTATAACCGGCATCAACCAAATTAAGGCGGCCACAATCAGCGCGACGTAGAACATCGTAACCTTCACCGACGGCACCCGTGGAGCGTGGGCCTTCCCGCGGCCGCGGGACGAGGCCGACTTTCGCAGGTCTCGTTTCGGTTCTGCCGAGCTACTCGCAGTGGACACCTGGCTCATACCTTTCGAGTCATCATCCGAATGTAGGGGATCGCAAAGATCAGGGTGAGCGAGAAAAGCACGACCGCTATCGCAGTACCCAGTCCCACTTCGTTATAGTTGTAGGTTAAGAAATACATCCAGGTGCTAAGCAATTGGGTCCGGTTAGCTGGCCCGCCGTTCGTCATCGCATAGACAATGTCATACGCTTTCAGCGCGTTGATCGATGTAATAGCCAGCACGATTAAGGTGGTCTCGCGGAGCAATGGGAAGGTGACGTACAAAAATCGTCGAATTGGACCCGCTCCTTCCACTTTCGCGGCTTCGTGCATTTCTGGGGGAATGGTCTGCAGACCAGCCAGGAAAAGGAGCATCGGCAGGCCGACTGCATTCCAAGTCGCCGCTAAAATTACCGGATAAATGGCGATCTGGGGATCAGATAACCAATTTCTCTTGAGGACCTTTAGACCCAAGGCATCTAACAACTGATTAGCCAGACCAAGGTCCGGATGATAGATCCAGGTCCAAATCAATCCTACCACCGCCAACGAGAGAACGGCAGGAAAGTAGAAGATGCTTCGAAAAATATGGCTTCCTCGAAATCTCGAGTTCAACACTAAGGCCAAGCCGAGTCCGATACTGGTCGGCACCAGTAACGCAGCCAGCAGCCAGATCGCATTGTTTTTGAGCGCAACCCAAAACACTTCGTTCCGCGTTAAAAGTGTGACGTAGTTCTGAAAGCCGACAAAGATCTTCTTTGGCGCTACTCCGTCCCAACGAAACAAACTCAAGTACGCCGAGTATAACATCGGATACACGACAACGACGGAGTAGATGACCAAGCCTGGAGCCAGAAAAGCCCAGGGAAGGAATCGCGATCGGTCATTCCTCCCTTTTGGAGATGGGGACCGTTTGCGCCCCGCCGGGATTGTCTCGGGGGGCGCCGTTGTGGTCACCATCTTGGAAGTACTCACGCGACTAATGCGAAGCTTTATAATCTTCCACCGCTTTTTGGATTTGCGCGCAAGCGGCTTCCGGCGTCAATGAACCGAGCACCATCGAGTCTTGTGCCTGGAAAAACGCATTCACCACTTCCTGGGGCAGCGCCTGATCTGTCGGCAGATAAAGTTGAACTCCAGACTGTAACCATTTCACCATCGCGGTGGTGATCGGGCGATCCGCAGATGGAAAGACTCCTACCACCGCGCTGGGCGATCCAAACTCGGACACATGCTTTTTCGCGACTTCTGGTGTGGTTATAAAGGAGGCGAAGAGCAGCGCGGCTTTTTGCTGATCCGGCTTGGACTTAGACCAAAACTGAATTTGTTCCTGAAAACCGGACACCCGTACCGGTTTCTGATCCGCCGGCGCGACGATGGGAATATAGTTGTTAGGGTCCTGATGGGCGGGAATAATATTCTGGTCCTCGATCCAGGGGCCCTGGAAGGTCATCGCCGCACGATCTTGAAACAGGAGAGGCAATGATTCGTTCGGGTCGAGGGAAATAAAGCCGTCATTAAAGTATCCTTTGGTCACCCATTCCTTCAGTTTGGTAAATGCCTGGATAACAGCCGGAGAATTATAGGATTCTTCCATCGCAAACAGCTTGTCGTGAAGGGCCGGGCCGGCAAAATGTTCGATCAGAAAGTCGGTCGTCCGCATGGTCATCCAGCTAAATTTACCCCCACAGGCAAATGGGATGATGCCGTTTGCTTTAAGCTTGGCGCAAGCCTGCTCCAAATCATCAAAAGTCTTGGGCTCCGGAATCCCGAACTTATCGAACAGGCTCTTCTTGTAGAAGATCGTCATGGGACGTACCCAAACCGGGATACCATAGAGTTTGCCGTTATGGCGGGCCAGATCGACGGCCGCGGGAACAACATTTTTGTCCACCCCGTACTGCGCAATCAGGGCTGGGGTTAGTTCCAGGGCATGACCTCCGTCCTCATAGGGAGACGCCAGGCTGCCGCCCCAGTTAAACCACCCATCGGATAATTTCCCGGCTGCCGACGCCACTCTGACCGCTTGCTTGATCTCGTCGGTACTATATTTAGTCCACTTGATTTTGAGGTTTGGGTAAGTCTTCTGAAAATCGTCGATCATCACCTGCCAGGGTTGAGTTGCGATTCCCCAGAAGGAAACCGTGATGTTCCCGGAAGGAACCGGTGGTTTAGCGTCTTGTGCCGAGGCTGAAACTATAGGCCAGGAAAGGCCTGTAAATGCTATTGCAGTTAGGAGGGTTTGGCGTATGGAGGATTTCATGGGTTGTAGAGGACCGTTGCGGTCTCCGCCCCGAAGGGGCGAGATAACTTAGCCCAGGGTTTTAACCCTGGGTTTGATGTGAAAGAGACAGGTGCCCTGCCTGTCCGCCGTAGCTCGGCGTAAGCGAGCGAAGGAGGAAAAGAGGCACCAGATTTACGGCAGCCGATCGAGTTCGCGTACCGATGCTCTAGACTAGCTTCTTCGGGTGCCACCTTCAGGGCACGTCTTATTCGGTCAACTAACCCAGGGTTAAAACCCTGGGCTGAGATCTCACGCCCCTTCGGGGCAGAGAGCCTATTATCAATTCCGGGGGACATAGCGTGCATGCTAGCTTGACAGGAGTTTTTTGGCTGTCGCCGCCAAGCCGAGACCATCAATCCCGTAATGCCGAAATATTTCCGGTTGGCTTCCGGTCACCGTGTGATCATCAGGGAAACCGACAATTTTGAAGCGGGTATGGATGCCAGATTGCAGCAAGAGACTGGCACAGGCTTCACCTAACCCACCGTTGACGCTGTGTTCTTCTACCGTGATTACCCCACGTGTTTCCGTCGCTGCCTGTAAAACCGCCGCGTCATCCAAGGGTTTGATGGTATGCATGCTGATTACACGGCATTCGATTCCGTCCGCGGCGAGTAGATCGGCCGCAGCCAAGGCCGGCGCTACCGTTTCTCCACAGGCTACAAAACTGATGTCTGTCCCGTGCCGAACCAGCGAAGCTTTTCCCAACTCGAATCCCGGCACGGGCCGAGGTAGATGTGGCATCGTTTTCTTTCCGAAACGAAGGTAAGCTGGCGTCCGTAGTTTAGCCGTTGCTTTAATCGCTTCTCGGGTCTCAAAATTGTCGGCCGGAGCGACAATCGTGATGTTATGGATCGCCCGCAGGACCGCAAAATCATGCAGAGAATGATGCGTCGTACCTAACGCGCCATAGCTGACGCCGGCACTAATGCCGATCACACTAACCGGTCGATCGGAATAACAGACATCGTTCTTGATTTGCTCCAGAGAGCGCGCGGTCAGGAAGCAAGCCGGAGAAACCGCAAATACATTTTTGCCAGCCGCGGCGAGACCGGCTGCGATCCCCACCAGATTTTGCTCCGCGATGCCAACCTCCACAATCTGGCCGGGCGCCGCTTTGGCGAAAGGAGCTAGTTTAGCTGATCCTCGCGAGTCGCTGGTGACAACCAAAAGGTCAGAATCTCCCCGGGCTAATTCAAGAAGGGTAGCTGCGAATACCTCTAAGTTCGCTAGCGCTGGTTCCATTATTTCAGCGCGGCCTCTACCGCCTCCAGTTCAGCCATTGCCTGGCTGTATTCCTCATCGCTAGGAACCTTGTGGTGCCACTTGGCCACGTTCTCCATGAAACTAACGCCCTTCCCTTTCTTGGTCTTGGCCAGGATCAGACTGGGTTTCCCCGGCCGAAAAGGGACTTCCTCCAGCGTCCGCACCAAATCGCCGACATCGTTACCGTCACATCGGCGGACCTCAAATCCGAAGGCAGCAAACTTCTCGTCCAAGGGAGCCAATTGGCAGACATCCTCTGTTGAACCGGTGATCTGCAGTCCGTTGCGGTCGACAATCGCAACCAGGTTGTCCAAGCGATAGTGCGCCGCCGTCATGGCTGCTTCCCAGTTAGATCCCTCAGCGAGTTCACCATCTCCCAACAAAACAAAAACTCGATAGTCACGCCGGTCGATCTTTCCGGCAAGAGCAATGCCAACGGCCACCGCCATACCATGACCAAGCGCACCGGTGTTTTGCTCGACTCCATTCACGTCTCGAGTGGGATGGCCGATGTAGTGCGAACCGTATTGGTTCAGCGTCTCTAGATCGCTTTTAGGAAAAAAACCCCTGTCCGCCAGCACCACGAAAAGCGCTTCCGCGCAGTGTCCTTTGCTTTGGATGTAAAAGTCGCGATCCGGACTTTTGAACGTCTCCGGGCTCACCCGCAGGATCCGATTATAAAGGACATTGAGAATATCGAGACAGGATAGATCGCCGCCGGTGTGCCCGGCTTTGGCGGTCTTGATCAGGCGCAACAAAGCCTGCCGATATTGGACAGACTTACGTTGCAGCTGAGATTCGGTTAGCATAGCGGCGGAGTGAATAAATATGCTATATATGCTATTTAGTCAAACTCATTAATCAGTTTTCCTGTCTGCGTCAAGGCGGAACCTCCAAGCTTGTCCGTCGTCTCCGCCCGAAGGAGCAATCCGACCCGGCCTAGCAGGCTGTCGGATTTTGCCGCGAAGCGGCTACAGATCATAGCCCAGGGGCTTCAGCCCTGGGTAACTCGCACCCAAAGCACGCCCTGAAAGTGGCGTCCGAGAGGTCTGTTCTGGGTTTGGTGTGTTGATTGGGTCAGTCGTCCGAACATCGCTACGCTCGATTGTACTAACGCGCTAGCACCAGCCCAACGCCTCGGACGCCACTTTCAGGGCGTGTTTTGGATGCAAATCACCCAGGGCTAAAGCCCTGGGCTATGATCTATAACCGCTTCGCGGTAAATCGCACGGCCCCATGTTGAGGTGCCCGGCAAGCGTCCGTTCCCGTCCGTTCCCGTTCGTTCGCGGCGACCTCGCTCGTTCTCGCTCGTTAACTGGCCTTCCCAGGCTGCGCTTTCACTAACCGCGCCGCCGTGTGCTGATCCGTCACCAACGTGTTGATCCACTTCCCTCGAATCGCTCCCAGGATCGCCGCAAACTTCCGTTTCCCCCCACACACCGCCACCGATCTCGGTACGCGAGTCAACGCCTCCAGATCCATCCCGATCACTCGCTCGTCGTGTGCGCCTTTGACCGGTTTACCCTTTGCATCAATAAAACGAATGCAGATATCCCCCACTGCCCCCTGCTTCTGCAGTTGTTCTAGCTCCGCTTTCGAAAAAATGTTTCCACTGCTGGCAACGAGTGCCGACGGTTCAACGGATCCGATACCAACCAGTGCTAAACTGACCTTGTCGAAAAGCGCTACCGTGCCGCTGACATTGGGCTCTTTCAGCAAAACCTTGGCCGCGTTGGCGGAACCAACCACTCCCGGGACCGGCAAAAAACGAGCTTCGCCCCGTACCAATCTTGATAATCGTACCGCCAAATGATTCGCGTGTTGTTCAGCTGAGGGGTTGCCGATTCCTCCCAACAACTGTACCACCACACAGTTCTCCAGCTTCCGAATCGGATGCATCTGTTCAACCGTCGCCAACAGAGAGGAGCTCCACGAGGATATTCCAATGACTTCGCCGGAACGAATCGTGGACTCGAGATATTCGGCCGCAGCCGATCCGATCGCGGCTAACACCGCTTCTTCTGAGTCACTGGTTGCTTCCCCAACAATGACCTGAGAAAGCCCAAATCGTTGCTCCAGAGTTTCCTCCAGTTCAGCAAAAGCGCCTGGCGGCGTGACCACCGTAGTTCGGACGATACCGTTCTCTTCCGCTTTCTTCAGCAAGCGAGAAACGGCTACCTGGGTGATTCCTAATTTGCTAGCAATCTCACTCTGGATCAGCCGTTCTTCGTGATAAAGACGGGCAACCCGGGTCATGAGCCTGAGATCTGGAAGATGACGCAACATTACAAAGAGAAGGAGTTCGAGGAGTTCAAGGAGTTGCAGGAGTTCAGAATGTTTTGGTGCACAGGAAGGTAAGCTCCCGAGTTATTTCTCGTCCGTTTTCATCCGAGAACCAAAAGTTAAGATCCGCAGATTACACAGATTACGCAGATTTCTCAAAACGATCCGCAGTTTACGATTTAAGTTCGATCGTGCCCCGGAGGCACAAGGAAACCGTTGCACTCGCGAGCAGGTGTTTAGCTTTGTCGCGGTGATCGACCCAAAAAACGAAATCTGCGTAATCTGCGTAATCTGTGGATTATTAAAAATCTGTGGATCGTTCGATAATCTGCGGATCATTTAATGGCGAGCATCTTTACGGACTCCACTGCCCGGTTCCATCCAAGGACTAGGCGCTTTCGCTGATCATCATTCATGGCCGGATGAAACGGGTCGTGCGGCGCAATCGCCTCCGCGAGCTCTTCGGTTGAAGACCAGAAACCGGCGCCGAGCCCAGCGGCAAAGGCAGCGCCCAAACCCGACAGTTCTGCGGTCCGGCTGCGATGCACCGGCCGATCGAGAAGATCCGCCTGAAATTGCATCAGCCAATTATTCCGGCTAGCGCCACCATCAGTCAAAAGAGCTTCCAGCCTGGCGCCGGCGGCTTCTTGCATGGTATCGAACACATCTTTGATTTGATAGACGATTGCCTCGAGCGCAGCCCGGATCAGGTATTCCCGGCCAGTACCGAAGGATAAACCGACAATCGAGCCGCGCGCACTTTCTTCCCAATATGGAGCGCCCAACCCGGCTAGAGCCGGAACGAAATAGACGTTGCCGTTGTCGGTTAACTCCGTCGCTTTGGTAACCGCACTACCAAGATCATCCAATCCGGTGAAACCAAGGGCCCAAGAAAGTCCAGAACCAGTCGCCGTGATATTTCCTTCGTAAGCGTACTGAATCCGGTCCAGCTTCCAGGCGATGGTGGTAGAGGCACGCCGGTCATCTGTTTCCGGAGCATCACAGAGAGTCATCAACGAAGACCCAGTGCCGTAGCTCGCTTTGACTTTCCCTTTCCGGAGAACACCATGGCCTAATAGAGCGGCATGGGAATCACCTAGCACGCCATAAATAGGAATAGATTTGCCGCCGGCCAGCGTCATCTCACCAAACCGCTCGCTGGATCCAGTAAGTTCAGGAAGAACGGACCGCGGAATTCCGAAAAGCTGGAGAAGCTCCGAATCCCAAACCCCGTCCCGAAGGTTCAACAACTGAGTGCGCGAGGCATTACTGTAGTCGGTTCGAAATTGTTTCCGGTCAGTCAGATTCCAGACCAGCCAAGCATCCACCGTCCCAACGCAGAGATCTCCTTTCTCTGCCAGAGCCCCAACTTCCGGATGATTTTCGAATAACCATTGGATTTTCGTTGCGGGGAACAGCGGATCCACTTGTAAACCGGTCTTAGCGCGGATCTTCTCTTCGAGGCCTTTGCTTCGTAAAACCTGGCAGATCGATGCACTTCTCCGGCATTGCCAAACGACGCAAGGATGAACTGCCTGCCCTGTCTGCCGGTTCCACGCCACCACGGTTTCGCGTTGGTTCGAGATTCCCAGCGCTACAATCTCGTGCTCGCTTCCTATTTGGACACAATCCTCGATTGCTTTTCGAGCTGCCCTCAGAATCTCAGCTGCCGACTGCTCGACCCAACCATCCTTCGGGAAGTGGATTTCCAAAGGGGTCGAACTTCGGGCCACGATGTTCCCTTGCTGATTGACTAGAATCGCTTTGACGTTCGTGGTCCCGGCGTCCAAGGCAAGGATGGTTTTCATCTGCTAGAAACTAAAATTTCACCACAAAGACACAAAGAACACAAAGGTAGGACTCCGTTGAGAATAAAGCCTGTTCCGATTTACCCGCCGGCGACGCGGCCGGAACTGAGGCAAAAACTGTCTTCAAGGCGCGCGTGTTCATCTCCTTGGAAACATCCGCGTAATCGAGTTGGTTTGAGAACTGATTAAAGGAGACCAGCCCGGTAGCATCTCGCAGCGCCGTACCCCGAACCACCGGACCAATTTGCAACGCCACTTTTTCGTCCAATCCCGGGATCTCGACTATGGCAGTCCCCGCAGCCGAGGTGGTGTTGATCTCGGTCACTTTGCCCGTCCCTTTCACCATGTAGTTGTAAGGATTGGTGGCTTCGCGCCGCCCGTATTTCTCTCCTGCTGCGTCCGGGTTCGCGCGTATCTCCGGAAGCACTTTGGCGACGTCCTGCGCCTTGTCTTCAAACAGCGGGACTAGTTTCGCCCAAAATCCATCCACGAATGTGGCCGCTTTGTTCCCGACCGGCTGGGCCCCGGCGGTTTCATGGCCTGGCAACGGCCGCACCACAAAAGGGGGTTTCAGTACGAACCAGATCCCGATGAGCGCAATCACGACGGCGATCACGATTCGGATCGTTTTCCTTTTTTGACCGGCGGCAGTCACCTGGGATCGAGGACCGTTGGTCACAGAGGACATCGTAGGAAAACTCTCATTGGAAGAGAGAAGGGTCGCATTCGTTTGACAGGGAACAGTTAGGGGAGCAAAAAAACGGCGCTACGAATATCTAAACATCGGTCGTTATAAAATCTAAATCAGCAGATCATGCCCTCCCACCAGCGTCAAGAAACTTTACCTAGTTTCCTTATTACTCCGACCTGCCTTCCCATCGACATCCGACCGAGCAATTTGCGACGGTACCTTCCGCGCCAGATCTTTTACTCTTCGAACCATGCATGTCGATATCATCTGGCTCAACGGGACATCCGATGCAGAATATATTTCTGTTATACTCTATTGCGACCCTAAAACTGCTGCATCAATGGCTTGCCACACGACTTGTCCGACGAAGCTCTCAGCCACACCCAAACGGCCACTTTCAGATAGCGAAGTCGGAAGCCGCCGAGCTTGCGAGGTGGCGAAGTATGGGCAGGGCTGGATTCGAACCAGCGAAGGCGTAAAGCCAGCAGATTTACAGTCTGCCCCGTTTGGCCGCTTCGGTACCTACCCGTTGTGATCTCGCGCGGTTCGCCGGTGCAGTTCTCGGTTTGCAGTTACACACCGGCTGAACAGCTAGGGCAGCGAATTTCGCGAGCTGTGTATATAGGACTCCACCTTGCGCACTGCAAGTGGTTTTTAGGCGCTTTATCAAGAGGCAAACGGGAGCAAAATACCTCTGGACCGGAACGCTCGCCCACTGGCTTTATCGGCGAATACATTTCAACTCAAACCCCGAGCACGCCGACAAAGCGCCGTCCGTCGACGCGCTGGCATCACGGCTCCGAGCGACATTCTGGCAACGCTAGAAATTATGATGCGCAGAATTGCGTATAGACTTGATTCACTTGTAGGCGTTAGCCTCAATGCACAACGCAAGCCGAGTTCGTCGCCCGATTCCTTTCCCCCGGACGTCGATTCACTCGAAGTCCTGTCGAGGATTGGTTCGATGTGGCGAACGGCTGTCTTGTAAACGGCAGGCCGGGTGAAAGACCTGCTAGGAGCTACCAGAAATTCATCCAGTGAGACCGATCCGATGGAAGCAAACGAGATCAGATCACGACTTTCGAGCGTGGATAGGTGTGACCATCACATGGAGCTACCCGTTGACCAATTGCGGTCGACCTTAGGCTTAGAATATATCATCGGCGAAAGCCCAGTTTTTGTAACCCTGCTTAAACAAATTGCCTCAATTGCCAAACATGCTGTGTCCGTTTTGATACTTGGTGAGACTGGAACTGGAAAAGAAGTATTTGCCAGAGCAATCCATTACTGCAGCCCGCGGTCAGACAGACCTTTTATACCGGTCAACTGTGGCGCCATCCCATTTGATCTTCTTGAGAATGAGTTCTTTGGGCACGAATCGGGAGCCTTCACCAGCGCAAACTCCTCGCGCCGCGG
>Ga0209647_1001667_pt1 | contig 18564 bp, 20 predicted proteins | sample GraSoi_2013_60cm_FD_185827 | JGI IMG/M metagenome (GOLD analysis project Ga0209647, IMG submission 185827) | Grasslands soil microbial communities from the Angelo Coastal Reserve, California, USA - Sample 9_17_2013_60cm (SPAdes) (version 2) | ecosystem: Environmental > Terrestrial > Soil >... | reverse complement strand
CTCGTTCGCCCTCTTCCAGGTCCTGTAAATCCAATAGACGACCGGTTGTACCACTCTCGATGGCGCGCAGCAGATCCTCCAGCGCGCTGCCACTCACTTGTGGTACCAGGCGTGTTCCCAGGCGCAAGCCGACATTAATCAGGCCAATCGGCACGGTTACATTGAACTTCTGGCGATTACTGGCCAGGTTCGTCACGCGTACACGCACAATCCGCTTGCGCCCATGTACACTGGCACCCGTATGTTCACGTTCCACTTCCAGCGTATCAAGTAGCTGCGCCGCCTGGGTCGCTGTTACTTTGCCCGACTCAACGAGATACAGAATTCGATTACGCTCATCTGCTGAAGCAGCCATGACATTACCCTTTCATTAACTTCATCGCTTCTTCAACACTGATCTCTTTGGAGGCGAGACGATCAAGAATGGCCCGGCGATCAGCACGCCCGTCGTTCTCAGGAGTACCACCCAGAGCGGTCACAATCTCATCCAGGCGGCTGCGAGCCGTATTGTAAGCTACGTCCATCTCTGCCGCCAGCTTCTGAATATTGCCGCGATACTTCACAAGCATCTCGACAAAATCAAGTTGTTCCCGCGTCAGGCGGCCAATCCATCCCAGGCTAAATTGACCCTCGATCACAATGCCACTTTCGGGACACTCTAGCCGCGTTACAATCAATTCATTTCCGCTCACGGGATCTCGTGTAATCAGTGGATACATGCATGTACTCCTTACCAACAAACTACATTCCTACCTTGATTAATTTTTCTTCTCAAATTGATGTTTATCGTTAACGACATGGTAATAGTAGCATATTAAAACAAAATTTGTCAATGTTTTGGTGATTAATTTCAAATCATTGGTGAAATTTAATGAATCTTGTATCCTGGAACCTGTTTCCGATGTCTGCGCGGCGCATAGTTTGGCAATCGTTGTGCCATCCTCCACTCGACGGCACCTGGCTCCCAGAGGTGAGCTTGAGGAGATCGATAGGGTGTCTCGAAGCGGCGCGAGTTGGTAACTTGTCGAAAAAGTTTCTTGTCTGGTTGGTAGTGAACTGTGTACTGCGTAAGTGAAGCCCCATAATGGGTCAAAGTCATTAATATAGGCATTTTTCAACGGGCTGGTTTTGTTTCCGACATCAAAAACAGGAGCTTGAGCATGATGCTCTCAAGCTCCTGTTCGCTCATGTGGACGGGTCACGAACGGTTCCTGGGTTGTCACCGTCTACCTGGCAAGCTGCTCCCCGATCAGTAGCCACAACTCGTCTTGACCACCAGCGTCACAGGTACCGCTTCGCGTGTTGTCCCATCGCTCGCCCACAGCGAGGCGGTATAGGTTCCCACAGGAGTACTGGCAGGGATAGTTGGATGGACGTAGGCCAGCGACCCTACACCATCACTCGATCCAGGGGGAATAGGTGCATAAACTGTGGTGTAGGTGCCACCGGCTGGGAGGTGGGTGATACCGACATTGATTTGGTGTTTCCATGTTCCCTTAATCCAGATGCCATAGTAGGTGTCGTGGACATTGGTGTCGAAACAGGCGCTCTGATGGTAGTCCATCAGTTGCCACTTTGGGCTGGTCTGCGCATCGGCATTCGCTGCCATTCCCAGGAGCAGCACGCCTGCCACGAGTAGTGGTAACAGCCACGTCTTCCCAAAGGAAATAAGGATGTGTTTCATTGGTTGCTCCTTGTAAGTGGTCATTTGGCTCTCTACGGGATATTTTCGAGCAGGTCTCACCGATTACATTTACGTGAGGGAGTTACACGGAAGGACGGTGGTCTCAATCAGATTCTCCCAGTTCTGCTGTTTGTGAATCCATTCTTTCTGAAAAACCTGCCTTTCAGATTATCGGGCAGGAAGAGAACGTGGTACCTGGCACGACTCACGAATAATCAGCTCGGTCGGTAATTCGATACGCTCATCTCTGCCGTAGGATGCGCAATATACTGCAAAAGCAGCAGGGCAGCACAGATGGCTGAACGGGAGGGATACGGGAAGGGATTGCGTTGGATTGATCCGCTGGTGCCAGCTTTTGAGCTTCATATACAGACGAAGGTGGTGGGAAATCCCGTAGCCTATCGGGCCCCTCTTGCAGAACTGCACTCGTTTCAGTTACAATTGGAGTGGAGGTATCACGCATGAGTTTAGGAATTTCCCACGGCCCTGGATGGTTCCCTGTGGCTGTGCAGGCGCTGGTGGTGATCGCCGAGACAGAAGGACCCTGTTCAAGCAGCACGATGGCTCAGGATCTCAAGGCGCACGCCGTCTTTGTGCGACGCGTGCTGGCACACCTGGTTCGGGCCAACATTGTCCAGGCACGCGAAGGACGTGATGGAGGCTATCGCCTGGCTCGGCCAGCCGAGCACATTACGCTGGCAGAGGTCTACCAAGCTGTGAAATTGGCAGACCCGCAGGGAGACACTGCTTGCAGCAGCGATGTGAACGCACGGGTCCAGACTGCCCTGGATGAGATCGGAGCCGAAGCCGAACACCGTCTGCTTGAGTTACTCGGCCACTATACTCTTGCCTCCATTCTGGAGCGCGTCGAGCGTCGCCCTTCATAAGTCATCTCTGTTGTCCGCTCCAAACCATCACGCCCGTGTCCAAAACTGTATTTGACATTCCTACAGTTACTGGCTAGACTGTAATCAGTAATATTGCAGTCGTATGGAACTCGCCGTACCTGCATCCTTTCTCGTCATATTTTATTTGAGTCATATTATTTTGAAAGGAACACGATTCATGGCTATTTCACTGAGCGTCGGTCTCCTCATTCTCCGTCTGGTAGCTGGACTGACACTGGCCGTACACGGAACGCAAAAGCTCTTTGGCTGGTTTGGCGGGTCTGGTCTCACCAGGTTGACGCAGGGGTTCGGGAAACAGGGCTTCAAACCTGTATGGCTTTGGGCCAGCCTGGTGATTGTAGGCGAGGTGGGTGGCGGGGTTTCACTCGTGCTTGGGTTCTTGACACCCCTGGGCGCAGCCGGGATTTTCGGCACGATGTTCATGGCGACGTTCAAGAGTCATTGGAAAAACGGCTTCATCGTCAGTAAGGGCGGCTATGAGTATACGCTGATGTTGATGGCCGTGAGCGTCGCCATTGGAGTCATGGGGCCTGGAAGCTATTCCCTGGATGCCCTCTTTGGCATTGCCCTCCCGGAGACGCTGCTGTTCGGTGTGCTGGCCGTCGCTGCCCTGCTCGTCGATGTCATCGGACTCATCATCAGCCGTCCGTCAGCCGTCGCGCCCACAGACGTCAATTCTCACGCCTCCTAACATCTGTGTTCCCTGGGCAGTTATTCACTGTTCAGGAGAACACATCCATTCCATCTCAATCTGCATGTAACCCAAACTCTTCTTTGAAGGCTTTTCGTCCCAATTCTGTTATACGTACAGCACGACTTGAAGGAAGATGTTTGATCCAATCTAGCTCAAAAAGACGACCTGTGAATGCTGCTCCCGGATAGAGGGGCTTTTCTCGGTCCCCTCCATGCGACCCAACCTGCCGAATTGAATGCTCAGGAGAAGGGAGGAGATCAGCCACCGTCCATATATTGACATAGTTAGGGGAGAAGATTAGTCACCGTCCAGGTATCGACATGTTTCATGTGGTGCGCATGATGGGGAGCGAGCAGATCGCGCACCTGCTCCAGCTGCTCGTACCTGGCAAGACGCACCGAGAGGATATGGCGTCCCCGGCGTGCTTCGCGCAGGTACACATCGTCAAAGCCGTAATCGATTAAGAAGTGCATGAGCGTCTGTATGAGACGGCTGTGCTGCTGGTACCTCGGTTCAATCGCTGCCACAAAATCCCAACTCGCCATGAAGTGGATGTCCCCGGCATAGTAGCCAGCGGTCTGTAACGCTTGAACGGCTTGCACAGCATCTTGAAGGTCATCGAAGACGCTATGGACATACTTGCGAGGAAAAGGGGCTGCGGGAAACGTCCGCTGAGAGGGCACTGATAACTGTTCATATTTATTCTGTGTTTTGACATCGATCATGAGAATTAACCTCCATGTTGCTACTGTTATTGTGTTCTTCTTTCACTGGTTCATTCGTTGACGGAGAGGTTGCTCTCCTGACATGGATAAGGGTAGCATCCACTCATTGAAACTCTATTGGAAAAACATGTGAGCTTTCCAATACGGCGAGAAAAGCTGCTTCTGCACGCAATGCTGCTTCCATTGCCGGCTTTTATGAAGTGTGTGCCGCCTGTGGCGGCACACACTTCATATTTATTTTAGTTGGATCAAGGCACTCTCCGAGCGCCTTGATCCAACTAAAATAAATGTTTCAAAACTTTGGAGTGAGGCCTTCCATATATCTACACTGGTAGGGCTTATATGTGGCGGTTGCCGATGTGCAGGACGACGATGAGGAGAACAGCGAGCGATAAGGCGATAAGGGAGACCAGGGCAAGACGGTCGGCAAGGCCGGGTTGGTGTTCTTTGAGGGTGCTGCGTTGGGTATGTGAGCCAAAAGCACGGGCATCAACGACCATAGCCATGACGGAAGTGGTACGCAAAGCGCCGATGAGCAGGGGAAATGAGGCATTTGCAAACAGCGTAAAGGGGCACCTCAAAAGGTGCCCCTTTACGCTGTTTGCAAATGCCTCTAACTTATTGCTTTGGCAGCGGCTTTTTCGGTTTTACGGCGTTTAGTGACGCGTTCGTGGCCATTGCTAATGGCGCTATCTTTGCTCCGGTGAGCCTTGTCATGGCCTGGCTCAAGGGCGGCGTCAAGGACTTCACGAATTTCTGTGGCAAAGACGAAGTGCATCTGATCGCGCAGTTCTTTGGGAAGATCCTCCTGCAGATCCAGCTCATTCTTCTTGGGCAGAATAACCGTGTGGATGCCTGAGCGGTAGGCGGCCAGGACCTTTTCCTTGATACCACCAATAGGCATGACCTTACCGCGCAAGGTAATCTCACCGGTCATAGCGACATCCGAGCGAACTTTGCGGCCGCTGGCAAGCGAGACCAGCACAGTGACCATGGTTACACCAGCCGATGGCCCATCTTTGGGAATGGCCCCGGCCGGTACATGGATATGGATGTTTTGATCCTCAAAGACATTGGCAGGCAGACCTAAAGCGACCGCATTGGAGCGTACATAGCTGAGGGCAGCGGTGGCGGATTCTTTCATCACGTCACCTAACTGGCCGGTCAGGGTCAACTGGCTCTGCTTGCTTGGCATAGTGGCGGCCTCGATAAAGATGATTTCGCCACCAACAGGTGTCCAGGTCAGGCCGGTCGCAATGCCGGGCCGATCGATGCGTTCGGCTGCTTCGGCAAAGAAGCGCTGCCGTCCGAGGTAATCGGGCAGTTGTTCCGCGGTCACGGAAATGGGTGTCTCCCTACCCTCGGCGATCTGTTTAGCAACTTTGCGACAGAGCGAGCCGATTTCGCGTTCCAGATTACGCACTCCTGCTTCGCGCGTATAGTCACGGGCAATACGGCGCAGGGTCTCATCATCGACCGTTAGCTCTTCTTTGTTGAGGCCATTGGCCTCAAGCTGCTTGGGCAAGAGGTAGTTACGGGCGATATGCAACTTTTGCTCTTCGGTATAGCCCGAGAGTTCCAGGATCTCCATACGGTCACGCAGGGCCGCGGGAATGGGCTCCAGGGCATTGGCCGTGGCGATAAACATCACCTTTGAGAGATCAAAGGCCAGGTCAAGGTAGTTATCGCGGAAATTGTAGTTTTGCTCCGGGTCCAGGACCTCTAACAAAGCTGAAGAAGGATCACCGCGCCAGTCCGCGCCGACTTTATCGACCTCATCCAGCATAATCACGGGGTCGTTGGCTTCAACGCGACGTATGGTCTGGATGATACGTCCAGGCATCGCGCCGATGTAGGTACGGCGGTGGCCGCGAATCTCGGCCTCGTCGCGAATGCCTCCCAACGACATGCGCGCAAATTTACGTCCGAGGGCTCTGGCGATGGATTGGCCCAGGGAGGTCTTACCAACGCCTGGAGGTCCAACAAAACAGAGAATCGGCTCGCGATTGATCTGGCGCATGACCTCGTCAGACTGCAGCGGCTGGGTAGGAGCGCGCCCTTCGGCGTCGGTTCCCGCCTCCTCAGCGGCGGCTTCGGCCTCGCGCTTCTTCCGTTCAGCTGCGCGTTCTTCTTTCAAGCGGCGCACAGCCAGGTATTCAAGGATACGATCTTTGATTTTTTCCAGGTCATAATGATCCTGGTCAAGCACCTGGCGGGCGTGGGGCACGTCGATCTGCTCACCGGTACTCTTGCTCCAGGGCAGACTTGCTAGCAGTTCGATATAGGTACGAATGATGCTATATTCCGGCGAGACCGTGGGCAGCTTCTCCAGGCGGGAGAGTTCACGGTTGGCCTCTTTAAGCGCCTCTTCGGGCATTTTCGCTTCGTCGATTTTACGACGCAACTCGTTAACGGTAGCCTGTTCCTCGCTCTCCTCACCGAGTTCGCGCTGGATAGCCTTGAGCTGCTCGCGCAGGAGATACTCGCGCTGAACCTTGCCCATTTCTTCCTGGGCGCTGGTCTGTATCTTCTTGCCCAGCTCGAAGATCTCCAGCTCATGGGTCAGGTAGCTACTGAGATTCTCCAGCTTGGCACGTACGGAGTCAAGTTCGAGGAGTTGCTGGCGCAATTCCAGATCCATTTGCATGAAGGTGGCGATGACGTAGACGACCTGACGAGCTTCTTCCAGGTTCAAGGTCGCGGCAGCTACGCCTTCGGGCACATTCTGGACAAGGGCGACCAGGCGTTGGAAGTAACTGACGACGTTGCGCTTAATGGCTTCGGTCTCGTTATCATCCTCCTGCGTATCCGGTTTAAGGGTGACATGGGCTGCAAGGTAGGGCTTTTCCTGGGTAAACTCGCCAATAGCTACGCGCTCCAGGCCCTGGACAATGATCTGAATAGTGCCATCGGGCATGCGGATCATGCGAGCGACACGTGAAACTGTGCCGATAGTGAAAATGTCCCCGGGACCCGCTTGTTCTATCTCAGAAGATTTTTGGGCTACCAGTACGACCAGGCGATCACCACGCATGACATCGTCAATCAAGCGGATAGAGCGCTCCTGGCCTACGCCAAGCGGTTGCACGGCAAAGGGATAAATGACTGTTTCTTTGAGCGGCAAAACCGGTAAGACATCCGGAATGCTCAAACGATCATCGTCATCTTTACCACGATGCGAGTCCTCTTCCTCGCTACCTTCAGTGTCTTTAAGATCTTCAAAGGAGATCGCAACATCTTGTGCTTTGTCTTGCCTGGTATGCTCAAGTTCATCTGGAACAGCGTTAGATGATGCTTCTGTCAAAAATTCTTCGTGCTCCGACTCTTGTTTAATATCTTCGTTCTTCATAAAAACCTTCTCTACACGCTATGATTCTCTATTGCTATTCCTTGGTAACACTCCGTTGTATATGTACACGCTCAGGATCGTTTTGAGGTAACTTGGGGAGATCAACCCACAAGAAGCCATTTTCATAACGAGCCTTCACGCCATCGTGGTCAATGGGAGCGAGCAGCAGTACCTCAATGCGAAATGGGCCGTAGCGAATCTGTGCTTCATGGTAGTACAGTTGATTACCCGGTTCCGCATCTTCATGTCTTTCGCCACTAACCACAAGTGCATCTTCATAGAGAGCTACGTCGATTTCTTCCTCTTTCATGCCAGCCAATTCAATTTTTACGGTCATGCCTTCAGCGGATTCGCGGATATCGGCGAAGGGCCGCCAGGTGGCTGAACGTTGCAGGATCGACTGGTGACTTTGGCGTAAAGCATCATGCAAAAGTTGCCGGTAGTGACGCTCCAGTTGTTGTTGCGACCCGTCCGTGTAACGATAGGTCACATACCGATAGCGTATACGCATATTTAATTCCCTCAGTTAAGACTGAAAAGACACACTTTTAGGTAAAGCTCATTTATGTTCGCTACGAAAGAAAAAGGCAAAAGACACAAAGTACAAGGTGATTGCCCTTTGTCTTTTGCCGTTACCGTACTTTAACTCAAGAAGTTGAGAAAAGCGATCACACTATGGGCAAGTCTTTTTCTCCATCGGCGAGAGCTTGCTGGCATTCCGGACAGAGATACTCAAACTCGGAATGACTATCAGAAAGGACATCGCTCTGGATGATACGCGCATGACGTAAACGGGTCGCATTGTTACATCGTGCACAAGTGACATATGTTTCTGAGATGGCGGTACGTCGGGTTCCAAGAACATCTTCCTGCATGGCCGACACCTGCCTTTCTTTGAGTTTCAGTAAATTTACAACATGCAAAATTGGGGCCGATCCATGAGCCCCATAGAAGACATGGGACAATAAGAGAAATAGCACGCTAGAGGCTTTATTAGTAGCCTCATACGTATTGATTATGGCACGTCAAAACAAAAATTGCAAGGGAGTTTGACGACTTTCTGCCGATGTGTTACTATGTTTCTATGTTCCTCATTGGTACTCACACTGCTTGATCGGTACCATGATAAAAAATGGGCACAGAGTGCGTGATTGCTAGTCGCTTCCAGAGGGCAAACATACAATGATCACGCAAGCGTTTAAACGCTGGCTACACAAATTATTTGGGTGGTTATCCGGGAAACCTGCTGCTGACGCTGAGTATGCTCATGCAAAGACTCCTGTAAACACAGGCATGACATCTGAGCCACTAACGAGACCAGCTATGGATGGAGCCGCTCCCCCCCCATCGGGGGTTGCGCCCCTTATTCTCGGGCAAGGCGAAACGAGTTGTTCGACTTTAGATGAATGGCCAGAAAGACCGGCGCAAGGCCCTTCATCACCATCATCTCCCCCGGCCGAGAAAAGCGAACTACCAACTACACCTCCGCCCGTGCCGAATACGCCACCGGTAGAAACGTCATTTATAGCAAAGGAGAGTATACCGGCCCAGACGAAGTCAAGAGGATCTGAGATGCCGCCGCCGGCACCAACGCCAGAGCAAAGGCTGGAATTTCTTCACTATCTTGTCAGGCGTGGTATCGTGAACGAAGGTTTTACAGAAAAGCAGATCCCAAGACAGTATAAATTCAAGAGATAAGCGAACAGGCCACCCGGCTGAGCCGGGTGGCCTGTTCGCTTATCTCTTACTATATTACTCGGCGGCGGTAAAGCCCTGATTTTCGGCCTCTGCCTCAGAAGTAAAATAGATGAGGTCTTTTGCCTCAACAGCAGTGGCGACGGGATAGTACTGTTTTGTACTTATGACACCAACAAAGGCAGCATCAGCAGGGGCGACTACCTTATGTTCGATGTCTACAGTTTGTAAAGTAGCAACTGAGCTACTAGTGCTATCAAGATGGCGAATTGTGCCTGCTGGCCGCTCAGTGACTTTGCCCTTGCGGGACGCATCGCTCGCCAGCTCGATCTGCTGGTTTTGCTCTCGTTCATCTCGCTGGATGCGCTGGCGTAAAAACAGATAGGTTACAGTAACGGCGACAACCAGACCGGTACTAAAACCAAAGATCGTCCAGAAGGTGTTGTTACGCTTGCGTGCAGCCGTGGGTTGCAACAGCTGACCGCCGCGTCCAGCCAGGTCCTGACTAAGCGCACTGCTTCGCTTCGCCAGGTCTTGACCAACCTCGCTGCTGCGCTTAACGAGTACCTGGGTTAGCTGACTGCCACGCTCAGCTAAACCTTGAGTGATTTTGCCACCGCGTTCAGTCAAATCATGGCCCAGTTCACTACCACGTTCGAGCAAATCAGAAGATATTTTCCCGCCCTGAGCCACCAGGTCTTCTGTCAGGTTTTCGCCACGCTTGAGCAGTTCCTGGCTCCAGTCGAGGCCAGCTTTGCGCAATTCTTTCAGCGCCTTGTTCAGCTTGCGGCGCTGCCGCTGTTCCTTGCGCAAGGAACCACGCAAATGTTTTGCCTGTGCACTTAATTGTTGGGCCTGACGTTGCAAATAGTTGGCTTGCTCTGCAACCCTTTGACGGCTGGCCTGAGTAAAATCATCCAGTTGCTGGAGCGCCGCGACGCGGGCATCATGAGCAGCTTCCTGTAGATCATCAGAACGCTCACTAACTGATTGCGAGCGCTGGCGCATCCATGCCAGAAGTGTATTAACAGCCGGACCTATAGTGGTCAATGTGAGCGCGCCCACGCGTAACCAGCGGCTTGCCTGTTGAGTAAAGCCTGTTTCTTCACGTTTCACGATACTGCCTCCTTTGTATACTATTCTGTCTATACATTATCCCTGTGTGCACGTGTTTTGCTTGCAGCGTTGCTTACAGGCAAAGGGTAGGCGTTAAACCTGCCCCTGGACTCTGCCTGGGAACCGCGCACACCTGGTATTCAAACACAAGGAAGGCCACAAAGAAATGGGCGCGACCGATCGCGCCCCTACACCGACCTACCTTAACCAAGGTATAGTATGTCAGCTTATGTTACTATATGTCAAGAAAGAAATAATGCGGATGTGCTTCTGTTACGCTAGAAATCTTCGGGAGCAACCTCACTCAAGCGTAGGACGATACGGCAGAAATGAAGCATAGCGGCGGCAAATTCCAGGTAGGCAGCATCGCTAGCGGAGGCCTGCTGGGTTACAGAAGCACGCCTACGTAGAGCACGTAAAACAACTATTACATCTTCTTTGAGGGAGGGATCAAAGTCGCCACGCTGCATCAGGCGAACAACTTGTGCCACGATTGATTCAACTTCGCGGCGCATTACGCGCAAATCGCTCAACGAGATATCGTCGTTTTCCGCCTTATCCTCATGCGCACTGCCCCAAAATAGCGCGTCCGCAGATTGTACTTGTCGTTTGACCTCATCTCTGGGCGGTAAGGGTGGCTTGCCTTGAGAGAGGCCGGTCTCACGGGTGTGTGTTGGTCGGAGGTGAGTCTTAGGTTCTTCCTGCGTTACCCCTAGCTCACGTAGTAGCCCGGCCAGTTCTTCTTCCCAGCCAGCCATAGAGCAGCCTCCTTCTTGAACAATCAAGTAGATGAAACAGCGTTTATTGCATCATCTTTTCGGCCAATAACCTCCATCGCAGTGTAACATAGTGTACCATCGTTGTAAATGGCCCAAAAGGACAGGGCAGGACTTCGCAAAAGTTCATCATTTCCCCGCCCCTTGAAAAAAAAGAGATGGGCTTTAGGAAGTGTGGGCGGGCTTCCAGGGCGGGGGCAAGCCCCGCCCCTACTATACGACGGATGGTCTATGAGAGCCAGAAATTTAAAGATGTAGGAAGCGCAAATGGATAAAAAGTGGAAGTATGGCAAGTAGACCAGTAATCAGGATAGCAACGAGGAGCAAAAGCGCGAAGTAGGTTTCGAGCTTGAGCGTTGTACGCATAGCCACGTGCAGGCTGGCGGACATATCCGCACGAAGAATGCCGGTTAAAGCCACTACCAGGATAGGCAGCGTCCACAAAGTGAGCAGCACAAAGTGGGGCGCGCCATGAGGAATACCGAGGGCCAGGATCACTGCATAGGCACCGAGAACGAGAAGGATGTACAGCAGGCGGCTCAAGCGCAAGCCGAGGAAAGTAGCAAGGGTGCGTTTATTGGCCTGGACATCGCTTTCAAAGTCACGCATATTGTTTGTATGTACCACCGCAGTAGCCAGCAAACCGAGAGGCAGGCTATAAAGTAGAACTGTGAGCAGTGAAGCCCGGTTAACCACGCCGCCTACCTGGATCATGAAGGCGCCCAGGGTAAGTAAGGGACCATAGATACAAAAAACGGCAAGCTCACCAAAGGCGAGTGAAGAGAAAGCATAGATGGTCGCACTGTAGAAGAAAGCACACAGAAGACCGACCAGGCCAAATAGATAGATGTAGGGGCCGCCAGCCAGGGCGATAACGACACCCACGAGTGCACCTAACGCCAGCAGGACAAGTCCCATATTCAGCACATTGATTGGGCGGATTAAGCCCTGTTGAATAAGTCCGCCAGGGCCAAGGGTATTACTCGTATCGATACCCTTGATGTAGTCATAATAATCATTGACAAGATTTGCGCCTATTTGCAGTGCTATTACAGCCGCCAGCGCGGCAATAAAGTGGAGGATATGAAATTTGCCAAAATGAGTTTGTGGAGACAAAGTTTGCTGCCAGGCGAGCGCGCTGCCAATTAAGACGGGCATGATTGCCAGGAGTACATAGCCAGGGCGCACGCCCTCCCACCAGACCTGCATCCATTCACCCAGACTACGGCGGTATTCCGAGGGTTGAACGACTAACGGCGCGGGAAGGCGAACAGATTGTGTCGCGGCGACGGAACGGACCGAGACTTCAGGTTCAAGTTTGCTCAATGTTTGCAACGAGCTAAGAGGTATTGTTGGTACCTCTTCTGCTTGAACCGACTCTGCGGTCACGATATGTGAAGAATTTGCCGTTTTCCCTTTGGTTGTAGCGGTAGAGTCAACGATCTTTTTTTTAGGCGATGACACAGTGATAGTTGTGTCATCCTTATCTAAAGCGGAGTCTTTGTTTTGCATGCGCCTCTCCTGGTATTCAAAATCCCCAAACACATACACACGCCTGGCCATAATTTCAGTATAATCGTCATCTCAAGTGTACAAGACACCTGAGCATATAAAAAAGATGAACTTTAGCTAACCTTCAAACAACTTCTATGTTCAGTATATGTCACTGATGTTTCTGTAATTCTTGTTGAAGGGCTAACATCCTCTGTTGTAATTGCGCCTGGGAAACAGCGAGAGTTAAATCGCCGCGTGTCTTCTCAAGGATGTTGCGAGCAGTGTCGGTAGTGCGTCGTAGCCCCAGGGTAATGGCATCGGGAAAATCAACTAAGGTGAGCAGGGCATAAACATCATCCATCTGGCGTAAAAAGACTTCACCGGTATCAAGGTTGCCACGGCGGAGCTGGTCCAATACATAACGTCTCAGTTCGCCGATCATCTCGCCCAACCCATTGAGATATGGCGCCCAGCCAATCGTGAGTTCAACAGCGTCGGGCAGAGAACGACCCTGGGTCAAGGCAGCGAAGGTTGCCGCTTCAGCATACTCTTTCTGGGCATCCTGGACAAAGCCAGCATAGAAGATATCCTGGTGATCTTGCAGGTCAAGAGTCATCTCGGCAATTAAGCTGCCAGCCTGCGCCAGCAGGGTTTCGGCCGCCTCGAATTCCTGGCGATGGGCAGCACGTATACTGTTGGCGCAAAAACGGATGGCAGTCCGGGACTTAGGCAGTGCCCGTTCGCGAGCCGTATGTTTCAGGCCTAAATATTCGATGGCTTGCTGGCCCACGCTATCTAATTGATCGGTCATAGCGACTTTCCCTTTCCATGAAAATATGGGCATAGTGTATCATAAGAAAGGGTCAGAGGGATAGTGAGAATATATGGTGAGGTGGATTGTGCAGCCTGCGGCTGCACAATCCACCTCACCATATATTCTCACTACACATTACAGATGGATTTTATAAGATGCGGCAGACATCAATTTCCGGAGGAAAGCTCATGGTGTTCAGGTCACCGGCCCAGAAAAGCTGCTTCATCGTCTCGGCAACGGCATAGAGCAGGTGCTGCATGGTGGCGTCGCGGCCCTTCTCAAAAATCGGGCTACCTTGATACTTCGCGACACCGGCAAACAAGGCATTGAACTGTGAGCGTGAGCTCATGTGTACAAGGTACATCTCCATCTTTACAGCACCTTGCTCAACTGGCACCATCACACGAAGCTGCGGCATAGAGTCAATGATGTCCAGGCGATAAAAGACACCATAGTGATCACGCGAAGCCTGAAAAATGGAGACCTCCGGGACAGAGGTATCATCATCATATTGATCACGCTGCTCATGCTGATTATATTCCATCTCTACTCCTAAATCTGCCAGGAAATTTTCAAGCTGCTCGTTGATATTCATCTCTTTTCTGCTGCCCTTTCTCATGAGCTATTGCATCTTGTTTATAAGCACAAGATAAATACTTATTACCTGCTTACCATGTAATTCTAATATTGGCATGAAAAAGTGGAAATGTAGCATGAAGGGGCTATGGCGGCTCAGCCGCCATAGCCCCTTCATGCTACAAAAGCAGATCAGCCTCCGGCGCGCTTTACTTTATAGCCCAGTTCCAGCAGTTTCGCCTGGACTTTATCACAATGATCGCCCTGGATCTCAATGGTGCCATCCTTGACGGTTCCCCCAGAGCCACAAAGCTTCTTTAATTGCTGAGCCAGAGCAGCGAGGCCACCGTCATTGGTAGGCACGTCCGTAATCACGGTCACGGTTTTTCCGCCACGATGCTTACGATCACGCATTACGCGCACGATACCATCGCTCTTCCTGGTGCTACCACTGGAAGAGGGTTGATCACAACGGCACTGTTTATATGGTAGACCACAGGTGGGACAAAGAGAGACTCTCCCACCATCTGTAGAATAGACAAGACGATCTGGCATGGCACATGTATCCTTTTAGGTTAAACTCTTCTTTCCTTCCGCATCCAATCGAGAAAATTGTATCATAGAGAGAAAACTTCCACTTGTACATGTGATTAGCTAAGCCTATGTACAAGCTGTTTAACGCTGCCTGACGGCAGCTCAAGAGAAGAGATATGTTGTGTGGTGGAGCGTGCCGCCTCCTGGCGGCACGCTCCACCACACAACATACAGTGAGTGCAGGTTATAGCTGCCTGTGGCAGCTATAACCTGCACTCACTGTTTAAAAAGCTTATGCGCTGTCTACGGCGATAATCTTACGTATGTGCCTGAATTATTAGTTACAAAATTTCTGAGGGCAAGAAGTTTTTGACACTAATAGAGAAAATGATGCGTGTACTTAGCAGATATGTATATAGAGACTGGAATTGGAATTATTATTATGTTTGAACTAAACGAAAAAAATCTGGCTCATTATACTATTCAACGTCGACTGGCACAGGGCGGGATGTCGCAAGTATTTCTTGCTTACGATGAGCATGAAAAGCGTGATGTTGCTATCAAGGTAGTCAATCGCTGTGAAGATGACTATGTTGTGCGCTTTGCCAGACCCACTGTGCAGACCGCCCATCCACAAAACAAAGCGAATACCGCAACCAGGCAAAGTAATCCGGGTGGAGGTCATAGGCATAGGCATGATGATTAAGATATGTAAGGATTTATGAAAACATGCCTGAATTAACAGGAACAAGGTTAGGTCGCTATAGCCTGGAAGAGCGACTGGGTCATGGTGGTATGTCAGATGTCTACCTGGGATATGACGAGCGTATGCAGCGTAAAGTCGCTATTAAGGTTGTAGGCAGCAGCCATTCCGATTACATTGAGCGTTTTCATCGTGAGGCCCAGGCAATTAGCACGTTAGAGCATGCCCATATTCTGCCCGCTTATGACTATGGCGAGCAGGGACCCTGGCACTATATAGTTATGCCCTACATCGACCATGGCACACTGCGTGAACGACTGCTCCAGGGACCTCTTTCATTGGAAGAGACCGGGGTGATACTCGAACAGATAGCAGGCGCGCTGCAGTTCGCCCATGACCAGGGCATTATTCACCGCGATGTCAAACCTTCAAATATTCTTCTGCGTGACAACCACTATGCCTACCTGGCAGATTTTGGCCTGGCCAAATCGCTCGAAGAGGGAAGTACAATTACACAGACGGGTAATTTACTGGGTACACCCGAATATATGGCTCCAGAATTAGCGGAAGGACCGGCTACTACCAGCAGCGACCTGTATGCACTGGGTATCCTCCTCTATCAGATGCTCACCGGGCAACTGCCCTTCACAGGTGAGACACCGATCGCTGTGTACTGGAAACAAATACGCGATGATCCACCGCCGCCAACACAGATTAATCCAGTTATTCCGCGAGCGGTCGAACGCGTTATTTTACGGGCCTTAGAGAAGCAGCCCGGCCAGCGCTACCAATCGGCCAATGAGCTGGTCCAGGCCTATCTCAATGCTATCACCTTTCCTGACCAGGTCGAGGAGGTGGAAAGATCCTCCAGGCCCCAGGCAGCACGGAGGGCGGGAAAGGAGATAGAAACACCGGCACTCCCCGTAGAGGCCGGCAAGTTAATCTTACCGAATAATCCAGCTGCACCACCTTCGGCAACGACCCCCAAAAGAAGGGCGGGGCGCCGCATGCTACCTAATGCCATGCGGAGACGCTCCAGCCGTTCTGCGCCTGCTTTACCGCCTTTAGAGCCGCTGTCGTCCATGCAATTACAGGATTTTTCCCCTGGCGTCAGTCAGGAACAAAAGGAGCGGCCAGGGAGAATACGCAGGGGAAGGCAAGCTGTAAGCTCTCAGCGCATCCGCCGCCGCAACCCTGTTCTGCTCAGCATTATCATCATAGGCATACTGTTGCTTGTAATTGTGCTGATCGCGGTGCCCTTTACGTATTTTGCCAACCAGTCGAATGCCAGGCTGCAGATGGCGATAGCAACTGTTAATGCTCAGGCTACCAGCAGTGCTAAGGCCCTCAATGCCCAGGCGACGCGACAGGCGCAGGCGACAGCCACGGCAGGCGTGGCAAGTACCGCCACTAGCGGCTCTGTGCTCTTCGCGGATCCCCTGGTAAACAATAGCAACAACCGCTGGCCCGAGAATTCGACATGTACCTTCACAGGCAACGCGTATCATGTGCTCGTACAACAGACCAACTTTCTCCAGATCTGTCCCTTAAATACGCTGACCATCAATAACGCAGCTATTCAGGTCGATGTTTCATTGCTGGCCGGTAGTAATACAGGCTTGATTTTCAGGGTCAATGGCAACCAGTTTTATGATTTCGAAATTACCAGCCAGGGAGAATATTTCTTGCGCCGTCATAACGATGGTACAGGCGCGAACTATACCTACCTGGTGCAGAACACAAAAAGCACGGCCATCGCCGGGGGAAACAGCAAAAACACGCTGCTGGTTATCGCCAGTGGCGATGATTTCAAGTTATTCATCAATAACATCTTCGTCGGAGAGACACACGACGACGGCTTAGCGAGTGGACAATTGGGCCTGGTAGCAGGTACGCTTATCTCGACCAGTACGGGTGAGGCAAGTTTCGCCAATCTCAAGGTGTTTAAATCCTAATAATCCTCCTAAAATCTCCACTACATATGCGCGGCTTTGCGAATTTTATGTAGATTTTGCTATTGCGACAACGTAATAGCTACGCTATTATATTAGGGAAGCTCTGAAGGGCCGAAATAAAAAATACATATAGTTATGAGGAATATATAATGCAAGGACATTCGCCCGTCGGTCAAGTGCCACCAAAGACAGGTGTCGCACGTTTTCTTGACGCCTGCCAACATAAACAACCCGATGCCACGCCTATCTGGTTTATGCGCCAGGCGGGCCGCTGTATAGCGGAGTACCGCGAGATGCGCAAACGCTACGATATTCTGACCATGGCTAAAACGCCAGAACTATGCACGCAGGTCACACTTATGCCCATCGAGCGCTTTGGCGTAGACGCAGCGGTGCTTTACGCTGACATTATGCTGCCGTTGGAGGGTATGGGAATCTCTTTAGAGATTCAGCCAGACCTGGGTCCAGTCATCCACAACCCTATACGTTCGATGCGGGATGTGGAGGTGCTGCGCATCATAGATGCCGAGGAGGCCACACCTTATGTGATGGAGGCTGTGCGGCTGGTGAAGCGTGAATTAGAGGGTAAACAGGCGGTTATCGGTTTCTCTGGCGCACCGTTCACCCTGGCCTGCTACCTGATCGAGGGCCGTCCTTCGCGCGACTATGGCATCGCCAAGTCTTTGATGTATGGACAGCCAGAGATCTGGCACGCGCTCATGAACAAACTGACAGAGGTAGTTTCGCGTTACCTGGTGGCCCAGGTCAAGGCGGGAACGGACGTGGTGCAGGTATTTGATAGTTGGGTTGGAGCGCTCAGTCCCAGCGCCTACCGGCAGTATGTCCAGCCTTACAGCAAACGCATCTTCGAGGCTGTGAAGCAAACGGGCACACCTTCGATCCACTTTGGTACGGGCACAGCCGGCCTGTTAGAGTTGATGACCGAGACTGGTGGTGACATAATCAGCGTCGATTGGCGTGTCGACCTTGACGATGCATGGGCACGTATCGGCTATGACCGTGGCATCCAGGGCAACCTCGACCCCACGCTGCTGCTGACACCCTGGGAGACCATTGAGGCTGGCATGCATGATGTCTTGCGCCGTGCCGGTAATCGCCCCGGCCACATCTTCAACCTCGGGCATGGTGTACTCGCTCCGACCAACCCGGATATGCTGCTCCGCCTGGTTGATGCCGTGCATACGACGACGGCCCGTAGTGGAGGAAATTCATGACCGAGAACAAAAAAGTTGGAGTGGTGCTCATGACCTATGGGTCTCCAGCCACGCTCGACGATATTCCTGTCTACATCAAGCACGTATACGGTGGGCGGGAGGCTAGCCCGGAGATAATCAAAGAGTTTCGCCGACGTTATGACCTGATCGGAGGCTCACCGCTACTGCGCATTACACGCGAGCAGGCGGCGGCCCTGGAACAAGAACTCAACGCACAACATAGGGGTGAGGCGGCATTTCACGTGGTGGCCGGGATGCGTTTCGCGCCACCTTTTATCGCCGATGTGCTACCTGAAGCCGCGGCGG
>Ga0209647_1001666_pt1 | contig 18566 bp, 23 predicted proteins | sample GraSoi_2013_60cm_FD_185827 | JGI IMG/M metagenome (GOLD analysis project Ga0209647, IMG submission 185827) | Grasslands soil microbial communities from the Angelo Coastal Reserve, California, USA - Sample 9_17_2013_60cm (SPAdes) (version 2) | ecosystem: Environmental > Terrestrial > Soil >... | reverse complement strand
CGCCGGTTTCGCGCGCGCCAGAGCCCAGGGCCAGAGGCGTCACCTCCGTCCCCTTGTTCGAAAGGATGCCGACCTCGCGTCGACCTCCCCACCTATAGACGGCAATCGCCATCAGCGTTCGACCTCCCATGCACCGCAGCAGGATTGTCTCCCGGCTGCTCTTTGGCGGCGCATCGGCCGTAAGACGGTCACCTCATAATGAGACGGCAGTCTCGCACGACCTCTTTCAATATCGTAGACCCGTCTGCCCACGCTTGAACAGGCCGAAGTTGCCGTTCGGCATAGCCCTGAGGAAGCAAGTGTCCGATTGGAGACCGATGTCGGTCACGCGAGACTGCGCAGCCTGTCGCTCGCGTCGCGGCACGCATCGGGCTAACATCGCGCAGCATTCGACGATGACCCCAAAGAATAACGCCAACCATGCGCTCTCAAGGATGAAGGCAGAACCTGTTCCGGCGGAAGGATCGCGCCCCGCGACGGGAGCTAAAGCGCGAATGCTACGTCTGCTCATGCGAGAGGCGCTCACCCTGCTGAGCGACGGGCAGATACCCTCGGTGGCCGAGGTTGCCGCCCGCGCCGGCGTGTCGCGCGCCACCGCCTACCGCTATTTCCCGAGCCGCAGCAAGCTGATCTCCGCGGTCGTCGAGCACAGCCTCGGGCCGGTCCACACGCTTGCGGCGACGACGCCCGACGGGCGCGAGCGCATCAGGGAACTCTTCATCCAGACCTTTCCGCGCTTCAAGGAATACGAGCCCCAGCTGCGCGCCGCCTTGCAGCTGTCGCTGGAGCACGCAGCGCAAGAGCGCGCCGGAAAACTTACCGAGGAACCCTATCGGCGCGGTCACCGCATCCACATCCTCAGCCACGCGGCAGCGCCGCTGAAGCCGCTGATCGGCAAGAGACGCTTTGACCGGCTGGTCCGCGCCTTGTCGGTCGTCTATGGCATCGAGGCCTATGTCGTGCTGCGCGACATCTGGGGCGCGCGTGACAAGGAGATCGAGGGCATCGCGCGCTGGATCGCCGACGCGCTGGTCGATACGGCGCTGCGCGAGGCGGCCAACGACGGAGTCCGTGAAGGCCGGCGAGGCAAGAGGGCGTAGACTCGACGGTTTCGATCGCGGGAGGAAGCCCGCTGATGCCGGATCACCTTCCCGGATCGCCTTCCAGGCAACGCCTCAGAAAATCACGGCCGACCGCGAGACCGATCTCCGGCGGCGGGAGCTGGTCGGGAACCCAGCGCATCTCGTATTCGAGCGTAAGATCACCCTCGTAACCGAGTTGGCTCAGAGCCGCGATGATCGCTCCCCAGCCGAGCATCCCCTCTCCGGGCGGGACAGCTCGGCGGCCATTCGGCAAATCGGGCGCGAAGACATAGTCTTTGACGTGCACGTGCCGAATTGCGTCGGATTGGGCGATCAGGCTTGCCGGAAAAGCTTCCTTGCCTTCGCGAGCGAGATTGCCCGGATCGTAGATGACGCCCAGCGCCGGATGGTCGACCGCGCGCCAGATGCGCATGGTGCGCGCCGCATCATCGGCCATCGTTCCCGGGTGATTCTCGATGTCGAGCGATATTCCGGTCCGGGCGGCGAGCACCGCAAGACCGCGCAGGGCCTCGACGAGCCGCTCGAAGCTTGCCTCCCATAGCGACGGCGTCTCCTCCTCGCCGGCGAGCACCCGCAGGCGCCGAGCGCCGAGAGCCTCGGCTTGCGCGATGGCGACGGTCATCTCCGCCACAGCTGCTGCGCGCGCCGAGTCGGCGGCGGCGTTGAACGCCTTGACGTAAGGAGAGAGGGCGCGAACGGGAGCGCCGAGCCGCTCGGCCAACGCGCCTATGGCACGCGCCTCAGTCAGCGAGCTGCCGGGCGACAGAGCGCAACGATAGCCTTCCTGCCGGACCACTTCGACACCGTCGAGACCGAGCGCGCGCGCCTGCCGGATAGCCCCGGGCAGATCGAGATGCGGCGTCGCCATCGTATGCAGAAGAATCTTCATCCGACCCGCTCCAGCATGCTCTGGGTGACGCGGTGCTGCAGCGCCTCCGAGCGCAGGAAGCGTTCCAGCTCATCGAGGAGAAGCTGTGTCATACGCTGCGTCTCGGCGCCGGCGGCGCCGGCGATATGCGTTGTCAGAAACACGTTCGGCATGTCGAATAAGGGCGACTGCGGCGGCAGCGGCTCCGGCTCGGTGACATCGAGAATTGCGCTGAGCCGACCCGTCGCCAGCTCCGTCTCCAGGGCCGCTGCGTCGATCAATCCGCCGCGGGCGGTGTTGACGAGCGTCGCGCCGTCACGCATCAACCCCAGCTCACGGCGACCGATCATCCCGACAGTCGCCGGCAACAGCGGCGCGTGAAGGCTGACGACGTTCGACTGCGTGAGGAGCACATCAAGCTCCACGAGCTCGGCGTTGAGCGAGCGAGCCTCGCCGGCGCTAAGGAACGGATCGGCGATCAGGACACGCAGCGTGAAGGGACGCAAGAGATCGAGCAAATTTCGGCCGATCCGCGACGCGCCGACAATTCCGATGACTGCGCCGAAATTTCCGCCTTCGCCTGGTGCGGTCCAAGGCAGGCGCCATGCCTGGCGCTCCGCTCGATAGCGCTCGCGCACGGCGAAGGCGCCTTTGTTGGCGAGGAGGATCACCGCCAGGGCAAACTCGGCGACTGGTATGGCGTTCGCCGCCGCCGCCGACACGAGCGCGACGTCGCGTTCCCAGATCGTTGCCGTGACGATCGGCTTAATCGAGCTTCCTGCGTGCAGGATCAGCCGCAGCCGGGGCGCCAGCGCCAGCACCTCAGCGTCGATCGGCGGGCAACCCCAGCCGGTGACGAGGATCTCGACGATCGGCAGCAACCGCATCGCTCGTTCGCCACGCAAGGTCGGCAGGGGCTCAGGATCCAGCACGGCGCAGAGCTCAGCGAACCGCGCGTGCTGTGCCGGCGAGATGAGGTCGGGCGTCAGCGCCGGCGACATCGCGAAGGCGAGCGTCGGACGTCTCATCCGCGCACCGCCCCGGCCGTCAGGCCGCCGGCGAGGCGCTTCTGGACGAGCAAGAACAGGATCAGGCTCGGCACCATCGTCATTGCCGTCGCCGCCATCATCTCGCCCCACTGGGCAAATTCGCCGCCGACGAAATTATAGAGGCCGACGGGCAAGGTCCGCCGCTCGCCACCGCCCAGAATCACCAAGGCATAGAGGAACTCATTCCAGGCATTGATGAAGGCGAAGATCGTCACGGTGACCACGCCCGGCGCCGCCAGCGGCAGCACAAGGCTGCGGAAGATCCTAAAATTGCTCGCGCCATCGATCCGTCCCGCCTCCTCGATCTCGGCCGGAATCTTTTCGAAATAGGCCGTCAGCATCCAGGTCGAGAACGGGAAGGAAAAGGTGATATAGGCGAGGATGAGCCCGCTATAGGTGTTGGCGAGGCCGAGCTTGGATATGGCGGTGAAGAGCGGGATCACGATGAGGATCTGCGGGAAGAGATAGGCGAGCAGGATGGCGCGCAGGATGAGCGTGCGCCCCCTAAAGCGAGCGCGCGCCAGGCTGTAGCCGGCCATGCACGCGAAGGCGACGCCGATCAGCGTCGCAAGCGCGCCGACAATGAGGCTGTTGGCGACGAAGTTTAGAAACGGCGTCGTCGACAGGACTTTTTCGTAGAAGCCGAACGAGAGACCGTCCGGTAGGTAGCTCGGCGGAAAGCGATAGATGCCGGCGCTCGTCTTGAGGGACGACAGCAGCATCCAGGCGAGGGGAAAAAGCGCGAACGCCGCCAATCCGATCGCCACGACGTAGGCGGCGGCCCGTCCGATCATGGCGCCGCCTCCGCTGCCCGCAGGACGCGGAAGTAGATCGCGAGAATGAGGGATAGCATGGCCATCATCAGCACCGCGACGGCCGCCATCCGGCCCAGATCATAGCCGATCCAGCCGATGTTGAAGGCGTAGATCGGCAGCGTCGTCGTGGCGTCGACGGGACCGCCACCGGTTGTCAGGAAGACGAACTCGAAATTGTTGAACACCCAGATCGTGCGCAGAATCACCAGCGTCGCCATGATGCGTGCGAGGCCGGGCAAGGTGATGAAGCGAAATTCCTGCCAAAAATTGGCGCCGTCGACCATGGCGGCCTCGTATTGCTCCCGCGGGATGGCGGCGAGGCCGGCAATCAGCGAGACCATCATGAAGGGAAAGCCGAACCAGACATTCATCAGCACGAGGACGGGGAGCGCCGTCGGCCGCTGACTGAGCCAAGCGGCCGGGGCATCGATCAGCCCCAGCAGCATGAGAAGATGATTGGCGACGCCATAGAGCGGGTCGAGCATGAACCGCCAGTCGAAGGCGAGCACAATCGAAGGAAAGGCCCAGGGCACGACAAGTGCGAGCCGCAGCGCCGCCCGCCCGGCTGTCACGTGCTCGAGAGCGAGCGCGCCGAGCAGCCCGACCAGGAGCTGGCCGGCGACCGATAGCGAGGTCCACAGCAGCGTGATGAGCGCGGCTCGCCAGAAGGCGGGGTCGGCAACGGTATCGCTATAATTGTCGATCCCGACAAAGGACGTGCTGGGATAGACGAGGCTGGCATCGGTGAAGCTGACAACAAGGTTGTAGATCGCCGGATAGAAGATCACCGCGGAAAGGCAGACGAAACCGGGCGCGATGAACAGGATGAAGAGCCGCCGGTCGGCCCACGCCGAAAGCCGCCGGACGCGCCGCCCGATCTCGCAATGGGCGCGGCTCGCCGGCGCCGTAATGGTTCCCTCCATTCGCGACTAGGCTTTGCCGAGGCGCCGCTTGGTATCGCGGATGACCGTCGTCATGGCACTGGCGGCCGTGCCGATCGCGGTGTCGACCGGCTGATTGTCGACCAGGATCCGCTGGAACATGTCCTCGATGATGTGGGTGTTGAAGATCTGCGCCGCATAAGGGTTGATCCCGTGCTCCATGCCCGGCAGCGAGGCGCTCTCAAGGCCCTTCAGCGTGACATCGACGACATTGCGGAAGCGCGCGATCGTCGGCTGCGCGTAGAAGACCGGGTTGTCGGCACGCTTGAGCGCGGGAAACATGAAGAGCGGGATCGTATGGAGGAACGGGATGTAGTTCTCCTCCGCGAAGAGAAATGCCGCGAGGCGCCGGCCATCCTCCGCGTTCTGCCCCTTGGGGAGTGCCACTGATATCCCTGCCATCAAATTGCCGACGCGTTCGCGGCGCGGCATGAAGGTGGCGTCGAGCTGCTCTGCCACGGCCGGGGAGTCGGCGGCCGCCGCTGCGACGATTGCCGCGGAATCCTCGGTCAGGCTGGTCCGGCCGCTGTTCACCAGGCTGAAATTATCACTGATCTTGTACTCCAGCGCACCGGGCCCACTGGCTCGCTTCGCCAGCTCGACCATGTAGCGGACGGCGTCCTTGACGCCGGGCGAGTCGAGGGTGACGTTGCCCTCGGCGTCATAAAGACTTGCATTCGCCGAGCGGGCCAGCATCCAGAGCAGATAGCCGCCGCCGGTATCGCCTTTGGAGAGCTTCAGGATCCAGCCGAAGTGAGCGGGTGCCTTGGTCGTGGCGACCGCGGCCTGCAGCGCGTCGTCCCAGCTCACCGGCGGCTTCAGCCCTTGCGATAGATCAGGATGCGGTTGTGCACATAATGGGGCAGCGAGACATATTGCCCTTGAAAGCGGCCGGTACCGTCGAGCACCCCGGGCTTGAAGGCGTCGGGTCCGCCGACCGCCTGGACCACCGAATCGGCGGGATGGAGGGCGCCGGCGAGATGCATCGGTATGGCGTTCTCGGCGAGAACGATGGCGACGTCCGGCAAGGTGCCGCCGGTGAGCGCCGCCGGCCATTTCTGGGCCTGCGCCGACCACGGCACGACTTCGATCTCGACCTTGACGCCGGGATTGGCGGCCTCGAACCGGTCGGCGACCTCGCGCATGAAATCGGCGCGCGGCTTCTGTGTATAGCCATGCCAGAAGACGAGCTTGCGCCCGTTCTGCGCGCGAACGTGGGGCGCTGCCAGAGCGGCCAGCGCGAGCCCGCCCGCCCCGGCGAGCAGGCGTCGTCGGCCAATTCGATTGATCCGCGTGTCGTTCATGGCGTCCTCCTCCTGTTTCGTGCCGTGTCGAGCCTGATTCCGCCCTTGGCTCATTCACGTTTGCTGTTCACGGCGTACCGCCGCGTCAGATCATTGTCGCCGCGGCGGCGATCTGCTTGAGCTGTCGCCGCTCCGCATCGGAGACTCCGAGCTGCGGCGCACGGACCGCGGCGCAGGGGAGATGCCCCTGCAGTTTCAGGAGCTCTTTGACGCGCGGCCGGAAGTCGCGGATCGGGGCGCGCCAACAAAAGCGCGCGACGGGCCCGATACGATCCCAGATCTGCTTGCCGCGGTTGAGGTCGCCCTCCGCAACGGCGCGCTGCATCTCGACGATCTCGCCGGTCAGCATGGCCGCGAAGCCGATGAGCGCGCCGTCGCACCCCATCGTCAACGCCTCGAATATGAATGTGTCGCTGCCGGTCAGAACACCCGGGCGATCGACGCCCAGCGCCGCAGAATTGGCGACGGCCTGCATCGTCATTCCGGCGTCGAAGGACGATTCCTTGATCGCCACGAGCGCGGGAAGCCGCGCCACGGCGGCCAACATCTCGGCATCGTAGTCGGGGCCCCAGCCGCGGGGGAACTGAAAGGCGATCATGGGCAGTTCGCCGGCTTCGGCGACGGCAGCGTGAAATTCATAGACCATCGCGGCAGGTAGCGGCGTGCCGAGAAAGGTCGGCATCGGCGGGAAGGGGATCAGCCCTTGCGCCCCGGCCTTGCGCAGCTGACGGGCGCGCTGCGCGGCCAGCGCGGTCGAGCCAGCGGATGACCTCGTCCTGCTCCTCCCAGCTCAGCGCCACCGCCTCGCTCGCATCCATGTTCATGGCGATCCCGGCTGGGCGCTGACCGGCGACCCAGCGGATATACGAGCGCAGCGTCAACCAGTCGACGGCGCTGTCGGGCAGCATGGGTAGGACCGGCGCCGCGATGACGCCGGTGAACGGGCGCGGCGGTGCGGTCATGACCTGACGGCTCGCGTGCTCTTCTCGCGGACGAGACGTCTTCCGACGAGATAGGATGATGCCTGACCGGTCGCCGCAAGATCCCTGGCGGCGGCGAGAAGCGCCGGCGCGAGCTCGTTCATGCGGGACTCGGTGAGCCGAACGCTCGGACCGGCGATACTGATGACACCGAGGGTCTGCTGCGAGCTGGTGTCGACGACCGCCGCCGCGAGCGCCGCGGTTCCCAGCGCGCCGCTATCGACCACGGTGGCATAGCCGCGCTTGCGCGCCTTGGCCAAGCGGTCGAGTAAGGCGCGAATCGTCCGCGGCGCGTTGGGGCCGTTCTCGGTCAGCTTGCCGAACCCTTGATGGGTCACGATCCGAACGGCTTCCTCGTCATCGAGCGTCGCCAGCCAGGCATGTCCGGATCCCGTGCAGAACAATCGGGCGTTCTGCCCCATGTCGGGATCGTAGCGCAGCCCCGAACGCGCGCCCTGCGCCTTCGCGACCCAGGTCAAATCCTCACCGTCGACCACGGCAAGGCGGGCCAGCTCGCCGCTCTCTTCGGAGAGCCGGTCGAGCAGCGGCTGCGCCACGTCGACCACGCCCGTCGCCGCCAGATGGCGATAGCCGAGAGAGAGCAACCGGGTCGTGAGGTGATAGCGGTCGGTCCACTGATCCTGGCGGACGTAGCGTAGCTCGATCAGATCGCCCAGCAGCCGATGCATGCTGCCGACCGGGGTGCCGAGCCGATCCGACAGGGCCTTCAACCCTAACCCGTGCCGCTCGCCGGCGAGCAGTTCCAGGATTCCGAAGGATCTCGCCAGCAGGCTACCAGACATTCGTCCCTCTCAATTTCCGGAACTTTAGCTCTTACTCCAAAATGGAGTCAATCTCCATTTTTTTTAAAACCAGGCGACTCGATTGAATTCCGGGTGGAACAACAAATGACATCCGAGCGTTCCGGTGGAGACCGCAACCAGCTTCAGGATGGACCATGCGATTGCGCCGACTTGCCGTGTATGCCCTGTTCGGCATGCTCGCCGCCGGATCAGCCTTTGCCGAAAAACCGTCCTGGGCCGGTGGTGGTAAGGAGCATGGCCATGGCGCCGCTGGCGGCAATTCTCAGAATCCTGGCCGCGAGGCCAAGTCGCCGGCGGGAGCCATGCTGTTCGGCCCCGAGGAGCGCGTCATCGTGCGGGACTACTATGCAGCGCCGATCGCCACGGGCAAATGCCCGCCGGGCCTCGCCAAGAAGAACAATGGCTGCCTGCCCCCGGGACAGGCGAAGAAGTGGGCTGTCGGTCAGCCGCTTCCCGCTGGGGTCGTCTATTATGACCTGCCGCGCGACCTCGTCGTGAGCCTGCCCCCGCCGCCGGTCGGTCACCGCTATGTTCGGGTCGCCGGCGACATCTTGCTGATCGCCACCGGGACCTCGATGGTTCTGGACGCTATCCAGGACCTTGGCAGGCTCTGACGCCGACGGAACGTTTTGCCGCCCGTGAGCGTTGAAACAGGGAGGACCGGCTTCGCGTGAGGCGTTACGATGGGAAACCGTCTCCTCTTGGTCATCATGTTGCTTCTGGCCTCGGGCGCCCGCGCAGCGCCACCCGAAAATGCCGACCCGGCGCTATCGCCCTGGTTTCAGAGCCTGGCCGTGCCCGGCACCGGGGTTTCATGCTGCTCGATCGCCGATTGCCGTCCGACCGATTATCGCATGGTCGACAATCACTATGAGGCGTTGATCGAGGGCAACTGGACCTATGTCCCGCCGCGCAAGGTCCTGGACCGAACCGACAACCCGATTGGGCGCGCGGTGGTCTGCTGGACCCCGGAACGCGGCGTCATGTGCTTCGTGCGGGGCAGCGAAACCTAGCAGCCTGTCTGAAAGCGATCGCGCCGGCGATTCCGTGCTACATCATGACGGTCGAAGGGAGGCCGCCATGAGCGATCGTCGGGAGAAACTGCAATCGACCATCGGGCCGGGCACGGTCGTCGTGACCGACAGCGGCGAAGGCCCGCTCGGACAGAGCCTGCTCGACGGGCGGCACGTGCTTGCCGCCGACGAGCCGGTCGCCGTCGGCGGCAAGGATGGCGGGCCCAACCCCTACGAGCTGTTGCTGATGTCGCTCGGCGCCTGCACCTCGATGACGCTGCGCCTCTACGCCGATCGCAAGCAATGGTCGCTCGAGCACGTCGTCGTTCGCCTTCGTCACGGCAAGGTGCACGCCGAGGACTGCGCGAACTGCGAGTCACGCCCGGCCATGATCGACCGCATCGAGCGCGACATCACGCTGGTCGGCGCGCTCGACGAGACGCAGCGCGCGCGGCTTCTGCAGATCGCCGAGCTGTGCCCGGTTCATCGTACCCTGACCGGCAAGATCGAGATCCGCACCGCACTGACGGACGCCTGAACCGACCGACGGGACGTTTGCTATTCCGGGACGGATCGCCCAAGCTGCCGATCCGCGCGACGGCAGGGAATGAGGGGGGATGACAGCACGGCGGATCAGCGCGCCCATCGGCGCCGCAACGGCCTGGGCGCTCGCCGCGCTGACGGGCTGCCCCGCAGCGGCCTACGCGCAAGACGCCGCCAATCCGGCGCGGCCACCCGGCGCAGCGATCAAGCCGGGACCGCTCGGCGCGATGTCGAGCCCGCAACGCTTCCTCGTCAGCTCGTCGGCGAATGAGCGCGGCGCCTTTCTCTGGGTCATCGATGCGGTCGAGCACACGGTGACGCTGTGCGAGAAGGCGGCGGCCGCCGCCGAGTTCACCTGCAACAAGAAGCCGCTTCCCTGAGGGAAGCGCCCAGCATGGAATGGGAATTCACACATGATCGATCTCTACACCGCCGGCACCGGCAACGGCTTTCGCGCCGCGATCGCCCTCGCGGAATCGGGCCTGCCGCATCGCGTCCATAAGATCGATCTCACCAAGGGCGAGCAGAAGACGCCGGAATTCCTCGCGCGCAACCCGGCCGGCGCCATCCCGGTGCTCGTCGACACCGACGGTCCCGACGGCCAGCCGCTGACGCTTTGCCAGTCGGGCGCCATCGTCCTCTATCTGGCAGAGAAATCCGGCAAGTTCCTGCCTAGCGATACGGCGCACCGCGCCCTTGCCCTGCAATGGTTCATGCAGGCTTCCACCGATGTCGCACCGAGCAGCAGCATGATCCACATGAGCGGCGGCGCGCTGCCCGACAAGAGTCCCGCCAACACGGCCTTCTTCGAGAACCGCCTGCTCGGCTTCCTGCGCGGCTGCGATCGCCAGCTCGCCGGACGGGATTTCCTCGTCGGCGAGATCTCGGTCGCCGATTTCGCGCTCTACCCCGTGGTGGCGACGCGCAAGCCGCTGATCGACAAGGCCGGCGACATGCCCAATCTCAGCCGTTGGGCGACTTCGATGGCGGCGCGCCCCGGCGTGCAGCGCGGCGTCGCGCTGCCGGATTGAGGGCGCCCGCGCCGCCGTGACGCCGAGCAGCAAAGAGGCGCGCTATCGCGCCAATTTGCAGAGCGAGATCGACAGCTCGGCGCTCTACCGGGCGCTCGCCGAGGTCGAAAGCGACCCGCGCATCGCCGAGGTCTACCGGCGGCTCGCCGGCGTCGAAGAGGCGCATGCCGCGTTCTGGCGCAAGCGGCTGGGTGGGCGCGGCCGGCCCCGTGCCCGTCCGAGCTTCCGCAGCCGCGCCCTCGCCTGGCTGGCGCGGCGTTTCGGCGCGGCACTCGTGCTGCCGGTCATCAACACGCTCGAGCACGCGGATAGCGGCCAATACGACAAGCAGCCGGAAGCGATCGCCGCCGGCCTGCCGCAGGCCGAACGCTCGCATGCCCGCATCCTGCAAGCCCTCGCCGGCCCGACGCGCGGCATACCGGGCGGCGTGCTCGGCCGCATCGAGGGGCGTCATCGCGGCGTCGGCGGCAACGCGCTGCGCGCCGCCGTGCTCGGCGCCAATGACGGGCTGGTCTCCAATCTCAGCCTGGTCATGGGCGTGGTCGGGGCCGATTTCGCGCCGGCGACGATCCTCGCCACCGGCCTTGCCGGGCTGCTCGCCGGCGCCTGCTCGATGGCGATGGGCGAGTGGCTGTCGGTCAACAGCTCGCGCGAGCTCTACCAGAATCAGATCGCCACCGAAGCGAGCGAGCTCGCCGAGGTCCCCGACGAAGAGAAAGAGGAGCTTGTCCTGATCTACCAGGCCAAGGGGCTGAGCGAGGACGAGGCGCGACAGCTCGCCGACCGGCTGATGGCCGACAAGGGCACCGCGCTCGATACGCTGGTGCGCGAGGAGCTCGGCATCGATCCCGACGAGCTTGGCGGCTCGGCCTGGGGCGCGGCGGCGACCTCCTTCCTGCTCTTCTCGCTGGGCGCCATCATTCCGGTCGCCCCCTTCCTCGCCCTGAGCGGCAACGCCGCGGTCGCCGGCAGCCTCGCGCTGAGCGGTCTGGCGATGGCCGGCATCGGCGCCGGCACGACGCTGTTTACCGGCCGCAACGTCGTCTTCTCGGCGTTGCGCCAGCTCGCCATCGGCCTGGCGGCCGCGGGCATCACCTTCGGCATGGCGCGGCTCGTCGGCGTGGCGCTGACCGGATAGGCAAGAGGGGTCGAGAATGGACAGCGGCACCATGAGTCTGGAAGAATTCACGCAGCGCGCGCGGCGCGCCGGTCTCGTGCTCGACGACCAGGCGATCGCCATGCTGTTCGAGGAGATCGCCGCCTCCGTCGCGCTGATGGGCGAAATGGCCGAGCGCGTCAAGGCGCGGCTGGCGCCGGCGAGCGAGCCCGCGCATCTCTTCCGGCCGAACGACGAGCCCGGCGATGGGGACCGGCGATGAGCGAGGCCGAGTTGCCGACCATCGCCGAGGCAGCGCGGCTGATCGCCAACCGTCAGCTCTCGCCGGTCGAGCTGACCCGGTCGTGCCTCGCGCGCATCGACGCGCTCGACGGGCGTATCAACAGCTTTCTGCTGACAAGACCGGAGGCGGCGCTCGCCGAAGCGGCGGCGGCCGAGGCGGCGATCCTCCGCGGCGACTATCGCGGTCCGCTGCACGGCATTCCGATTGCCCACAAGGACATCGTCGAGACCGCCGGCATCCGCACCACGGCGCATTCCAAGCTGCTGCGCGATTTCGTGCCGCAGCGCGACGCCACGATCGTGCGCCGTCTCGCCGCGGCGGGAACCATCCTGCTCGGCAAGACGGCGACGCATGAATTCGCCATGGGCGGTCCGTCCTTCGACCTGCCCTGGCCGCCGGCGCGCAACCCCTGGAACACCGATCATTTTACCGGCGGATCGAGCAGCGGCACCGGCGCCGCGGTCGCCGCCGGGCTTATTCTCGGCGGCAGCGGCAGCGATACTGGCGGCTCCATCCGCCTGCCCGCCGCTTACTGCGGCGTCACCGGGCTGAAGCCGACCTACGGCCGCGTCAGCCGCTACGGCGTCCTCCCCCTCGCCTATTCGCTCGATCATCTTGGGCCGCTCGCCTGGACGGCCGAGGACTGCGCCATCCTGCTCCAGGCGATGGCCGGGCACGACGCCGCCGACCCGGCGAGCGCCGCCGTCGCGGTGCCGGATTATCGCGCCGCCTTGCGACCCGATCTGCGCGGCGTGCGCATCGGCGTCGTGCGGCATTTCTTCGCCAGTGACTACCGCATCGACGCCGAGGCGGAAGCCGCCATCGATGCAGCGCTGGCGACGATGCGCGGACTGGGCGCCGAGCTCAGCGAGATCCGCCTGTCGCCGCTGCAGGATTACGGCGCCTGCGGCTGGCTCATCCTGATCGGCGAATCCTGGGCGGTGCATGAGAAGGTGATGCGCGAGCGCTTCCTCGATTACGGCCGGATGATGCGCAACCGCGTCGTGCTCGGCGCCTTCCTCGGTGCCGGCGACTACGTCCAGGCGCTGCGCCTGCGCCGCGAGCTCATCGAGGAGATGACCGCGGCGATGCGCGATCTCGACGTGCTGGTCACCGGCATCACCCCGGGCGAAGCGCCGCGCATCGACGAGAAGCCGGGCTATGAATCCTTCCAGCGCCCGCTGATGATGCCGTTCAACGTCACCGGCCAACCGTCGATGGCGGTGCGCTGCGGCCGATCCGCGAGCGGCTTGCCGCTCAGCCTGCAGATCGCCGGCAGACCGTTCGACGAGGCGACGGTGCTGCGCGTCGGCCATGCCTACGAGCAGGCGACCGACTGGCACCGTCGGCGACCGCCTTTGGCCGCCGCTTAAGTCGCGTTCAGCGCGGGTCCTCACCCCCGGTATCGGCGACCAGCCCAGCCGCGGCGATGCCGCGCAACGCGCAATCCTCGTCCTTCTCCGAGACATCGCCGCTGATGCCGACGGCGCCGATGATGCCGCCCGAGGCGGAGCGGATCAGCACGCCGCCGGCGACCGCCACCATGCGACCATCGGCAAGCGCGGTCAGCGCGGCGAAGAATTGCGGCGCCCGCGCGGCGCGACGCGCCAGCTCGCGGCCGCCAAATCCCATGCCGAGCACACCCCACGCCTTGCCCATGGCGATCTCGGGACGCAGCAAGGAGCTGCCGTCCTCGCGTTTTGCCGCCTTGAGATGGCCGCCGGTATCGAGAACGACGACGGTCAACGGCGCCAGGCCGAGCTCGCGACCGCGCTCGAGCGCCTTGTCGACGATCAAGGACGCCGCACTCAATGGTAGATCAGACATCAATCGCGAGCTCCTGAAAATAAATCGATCGGCACACCAGGCTAGCGCCGGCGCAAGCGAGATTGCGACAGAAAACTCCCGCACGGCATCGAGCGGCTTCTTCCATGCCAGGATGGATTCTCTCAAGAATGACACATTGCAGCCATTTTTGATCGACTAGGCTGTCGCCACTTATTGTCAGATTGTTCCTTGACCCTTGGCCGATCTTGACGATCGCATCACACAACTATTGCGTTCAGTTTGATGCACCGGCTAGACCCCATTTCCTACCGCGGGCGCGGTAACTGGCGGAAATAATGAGAAGATTCGATGATACCTTTGATCGAGCCGGCGCTTTGCCCTTAATAGCTATGCGAGATGCTGGTTTGCCTGGGCACAAGCTAGGCTATACTGCAGCGCGATGGCGGCAACGGTTGGACGGTCCCAGCGACGGCGACTTTTCCAGACGGCAACCATATGGTTGGCCTTGGGACTGTCGTCCTGCGCTCTTTTCGAGCCTGAAAAGCCCGTGTCGCTGCCGGTCGCGGAGCCACCGCCGCCACCTCCCGTCGCCTTGGTCAAGCCAACGGTCCCGCCGCGACCGGTTCGCAAGCCAAATCCGCCGCCAGCCCAGCCGCCGCTGGCGGAGCGCGAATCGGTCGATCCGGAGCGTCTCATCGGGCTGGATGAGCGCGATGCGGAAAATTGGTTGGGCGCGCCGAGCCAACGTACCGATGCCCCTCCGGGAACAATCTGGCACTATCTCAGCAAGGATTGCCGGGTGGACGTCTATTTCTATCTCGACCTGCAGAAGGGGGTAATGCGGGCCCTTACCTACGAAGTCAGGAGCGAGGATATTGTCGAACATCGTCCAGAGCGCTGTTTCCAGCAACTCGTTGGCGAACACCGTCAACGAGAAAGCAATGCCACCTCGTTTGGTACTCATTGACGACGACGATTTGTTCCGCGAATCGCTCGGCCTCAATTTGATCGACGAGGGCTATGAGGTAACGAGCTTCTCGAACGGCGCCGCCGCGCTCGAGCATTTTGCCGCGGGCGGCAGCGCCGATGTCGTGCTGCTCGATTGGCGGATGCCGGGCATGAACGGGCTCGAGGTGCTGCGCAGCCTGCGTCGCGCCGGCAACTCGACCCCGGTCATCTTCCTCACCGTGCTGAGCGAGGACATCTACGAGGAGGCGGCGCTCGAAGGCGGCGCCGTCGATTTCATCGACAAGTCACGCCGCTTGTCGATTCTCGTCAAGCGCCTGCGGCTGATCGCCGAGGGCGCGCGGCCGGCGCCCGAATCGGATGGCAGACAGTCCGGCGATGTCCTGCATCTCGGCCGTCTTGAATTGCGCTTCGACATCAACCGGGCGAGCTGGGCCGGCACGCCGATCGATCTGACGCTGACCGAGTTCAAGATCATCGCCTTGCTGGCGCTGCGCACTGGTGAGGACGTCTCCTATCGTGAGATCTACGATCTCGTACATGGCAAGAACTTCGTCGCCGGCTATGGGGATGAGGGGTACCGCGCCAATGTCCGTACTTTCATCAAACGTATTCGCAAGAAACTCCGTGATGTCGATTCTGAGTTCGAGCACATCCACAATTACGCCGGATTTGGCTACCGCTGGGTCGCCAACACGTAGCGTCGCGAAAGCGACACGGCGTCGGGCTCCGTTTTATCGCTCACTCGCGGTCAAGACGGTTCTGCTCGCCGTCATCTTTTTTATCGTCCCGGTCATCCTCTATTGGCAGTTCAAGGCGGCGGACGAGGAAAAGCAGGATCTCCTGCTGCGCAGCGTTCGCGAACAGGGCCGCGTGCTCGGCCAGGCGCTGCTGCCCCTCCTCTCGACAAGCGAACGCCAAGGCCTGCCGCAACTCGGCCACGAGCTGTCGCGCTTCGCCGATGACGTCACCAACATCAAGCTCCTCCTGGCGCCGCCCGGCGGCGGCTTCTTCTATATCGCGTCATCGCCGGTCGTCCCGCCGGCCCATCTCGACATCGAGCGCGAGAAGCTGCGGCAGCAAGGCATTCTCGACAGTCTGACGAAGAGTTGCGAGGGCGAGCTTCCTGTCGCCTTCCGCTATACGACGCCGAGCGGCGACGACGAGGTGGTGACCTCGCTGACGCCGCTGAAGACACCGACCGGCTGCTGGGCGATCGTCACCTCGTTCTCCGCCCGCATGATGCCGGGTTCGCGTCTCGGCACGCCGTACTGGGCAACCCCCGAGGTCAAGCTGGCCGGCACCATCTATCTCGCCATGGCATTGCTCACCCTCACCACTTTCTTCAATGTCCGGCGGCGCCTGCACCATTTCGCCGAGCGCGCCCGCGCCATCCGCAATCACGGACCCGGAACCGGCTCATTCGTCGCCCATAACGAGATTCCCGAGCTCGGCGCCGTCGCCGAAGAATTCGACCGCATGGTCGAGGTGCTGCACAGCTCGGCCAACGACATCAGGCGCGCGGCGGAGGACAACGCGCACGCCTTCAAGACGCCGATCGCGGTGATCCGCCAGTCGCTCGAGCCGCTGAAGCGCGGCACGACGGCGGAGAACCAACGCACCTCCCGCGCCCTCGGCCTGATCGAGAGCTCGCTCGACAAGCTCGACGGCCTGGTTTCCTCGGCCTGGCGGCCCGCCTCATCCGCACCCATGCCGACACCGCCGCGCAACGCCACGTCACGCTGGTCGGCACCATCGCCCCGCACGTCGTCATCCATGCCAATGAGGAAATGGTCGAGACGGTCGTCGAGAACGTGCTCAACAATGCAGTGTCCTTCTCGCCGGACGGCGAAAGCATCGGCATTCGCCTCGAGGCGCGCGGCGCCTTCGCCGAGCTAGTGATCGGCGATTCCGGACCGGGCGTGCCTGCCGAGGATCTGACGCGGATCTTCGATCGCTATTTCTCGCATCGCCCGGACGACATCGAGCCGCACGACGACCAGGGCACTCATTTCGGCATCGGGCTGTGGATCGCCCGCCGGAACGTCGAGGCGCTCGGCGGCACCATCCAGGCCGAGAATCGCAGGCCTAACGGCTTGCTCCTGCGCATCAATCTGCCGCTCGGCTCGACCGCCCGGCAGACCGTCGGCTCGCAGCGCGCGATCGCCCGCCTGATCTGAGCCGCCTCGCCTAGCGGCGAAGCGAAATCGTCGCCTCAGGCGTTTGCCCTGCTGATTGTTCCCGCTGACACAATTTTGCCTCAGGCACGCGCCGGACTCCGCGTCTACGTTGCTGAAACCAACGACTGAGGCGACTCTTGCTCGAAATGGTGAAGGTAATCTCGGCGCTCGAGGCAGCTGCGGAAGGCAGCGAATACCTCGACTATGCCATTCAGCACCAGTTCGGCCTGATGAAGCCGGTGCCGGGCTATACGCGCTCGGTCGACGCGGCGATGCTGCTCTTCCCCGAGGGCTGGTCGATCCACCGGCTATGCCGCCGGCATGATTGCCGCGGCAATTTCACCGGTTGGCTGGCCGAGCTCTACCGCGCGGCCGATGCGATCATCGAATATCCCGCCAACTCACTGGGGGCAACGGCACCGCTGGCGCTCTGCCTCGCGGCCATGCGCATCCACGAGGGCTTGCAGAGTCCGGCACGGAGCGACCAGGCCCCGACCGGCAGAAGCGAGGCGATACCGTCACGCCAGACGGCATAACGCCGCCGCAAAAAACCCTTGGAATCGGTATCGGCCCCTCCCATATTGTGCATTGCAGCATGAGCCCAGCCGCTTCGGCGGTGCGTGCTGCTGTTTCTTGGGCGTTTCCTCCCTAAACTTGGGCCGTGTTCGCACGGCCCAATTTTTTTGCCCCGGGGCGGGGAAAACCAATCAGGAGTAGCGGGTGGACGAGGATTCGATCGTCATCAGCGAGCGGCGGACGGTCTATAAGGGCTTCTTCCGCATCGATCATTTCCGCTTGCGGCACCGGCTGTTCGCCGGCGGCTGGAGCCCCGAGCTGTCGCGTGAGGTGTTTCTCCGCCACAACGCCGCCGGCATCCTGCTTTATGACCCCGGGCGCGACGAGATCGTCTTCATCGAGCAGTTCCGCCTCGCCGCGCATCTCGCCGGTTTCGCCGCCTGGCAGCTCGAGATCGTCGCCGGCATCATCGACATGGACGAATCGGCCGCGGCCGTGGCACGGCGCGAGGCCGCGGAGGAGGCCGGGCTCGCCGTCATCGGCGAGGTCGTGCCGATCCATCGTTTCCTGACCAGCCCGGGCGGCTCGACCGAGACCGTCGATCTCTTCTGCGGCCGCGTCGACGCGAGCGAAGCCGGCGGCATTCACGGCCTTGCCGACGAGAGCGAGGATATCCGCGTCGTCGTCAAGAGCAGCGCTGCCGCCATGGCGCTGCTCGCCGAGGGCAAGATCGAGAACGGCTTCACCCTGCTGGCGCTGCACTGGTTCGCCGCCAATCGCGAGGCGCTGCGCCGGAGGTGGCGCTAATCGTAGGTGACGAGACCGGCCGCGGTCGTCCGGTCATAGCGGCTGCTGGCGCGCAGCAATTGCTGCGTGTAGGGGTGCTGCGCCGCCCCGGCGCGCAAGGCGTCGACGCCGAGCTGCTCGACGATCCGCCCCTCGTTCATGACGATGAGGCGATCGCAGAGATGCGCGACGACGGCGAGATTATGGCTGACCAGGACGCAGCTCAGCCGGCGGCGCACGCGCAGCTCGCGGAGGAGATTGAGGATCTCGGCCTGCACCGAGACGTCGAGCGCGGAGGTCGGCTCGTCGAGGAGAAGCAGGCGCGGCTCGAGAATGAGGGCGCGGGCGATGGCGACGCGCTGGCGCTGGCCGCCCGAGAGCTGATGCGGGTAGCGGTAGAGGAACTCGCCGCCGAGACCGACATCGTAAAGCACGCGCTGGATGCGCCGGCGGCGATCG
>Ga0209647_1001665_pt1 | contig 18580 bp, 15 predicted proteins | sample GraSoi_2013_60cm_FD_185827 | JGI IMG/M metagenome (GOLD analysis project Ga0209647, IMG submission 185827) | Grasslands soil microbial communities from the Angelo Coastal Reserve, California, USA - Sample 9_17_2013_60cm (SPAdes) (version 2) | ecosystem: Environmental > Terrestrial > Soil >... | reverse complement strand
AGCGCAACGCGGTGACGATGACGGCCCCGTTCATGCGCGCCTACACCGAGCTGCTGGTCAAGACCTGCCACGCCCGCGGCGCGCACGCGATGGGCGGCATGGCCGCGTTCATCCCGAGCCGGCGCGATTCGGAGGTCAACGCGAAGGCGCTGGCCAAGGTCCGCGACGACAAGGCCCGCGAGTCATCCGACGGCTTCGACGGCTCGTGGGTGGCCCATCCCGACCTGGTGCCGGTCTGCCAGGAGGTGTTCGACGGCGTGCTCGGGGACCGGCCCAACCAGCTCGGCAAGCTCCGCAACGACGTCGAGGTCGGCGCCGCCGACCTGCTGGCCATCGCCAAGACCCCGGGCGGGATCACCGAGGCCGGGCTGCGCAACAACGTCAGCGTCGGCCTGCAGTACCTGGCCAACTGGCTGGCCGGCACCGGGGCCGTCGCGATCTTCAACCTGATGGAGGACGCGGCCACCGCGGAGATCTCCCGGTCTCAGGTCTGGCAGTGGCTGCATAACGACGTGACCCTGGCCGAAGGCCCGCAGGTGACCAGGGATCTCGTGGAACGGATCATCGGCGAGGAGCTCGGCCTGATCCGCGAGCAGTACGGCCCCGCCTTCGAGGCAGCCCAGTTCGACCAGGCCGTGGCCTTGTTCAAGGAGGTCGCCCTGGCCGACGACTACGTCGATTTCCTGACCATCCCGGCCTACGAGCGCATGCCCTGAGCCGCCGCCGCGGTCCGGCCTCGGATGCGGAGTTTGGCAAACCGGGCGCGCGAGGCGCACGCTGGTGAGGTGGGCGGCCTTGGGACGGCGTTCGGCCAGGACGGAGACGCTCAGGTGGCGGGGGCGGGCTGGTGACGGACGCGGGCTGGAGGGCAGGTACATGACCGCGCAGGCAAGCCGCGCCGCAGCCAGGCCAGGGGCAGCGATCGACGCGCTGGTCCCTCGGATGACGCAGATCTGCGGGCCGGACGGTGTCATCACCGACCCGCTGGACCTGGCCACCTACGAGTGCGACGGGCTGACCGCGCACCGCTGCTCCCCGGGCCTGGTCGTGCTGCCGACCCGGGCTGAGCAGGTGGCCGCGATCGTCAGCACGTGCGCCCAGGCGAAGATCCCGTTCGTGGCGCGCGGCTCGGGCACCGGCCTGTCCGGCGGCGCCCTGCCCCGGTCCGACGGCGTGCTGATCGTCACCTCGCGGATGCGGACAATCATCGCGATCGACCCGGAAAGCCGCCGGGCGATCGTCGAGCCCGGGGTGACCAACCTGGCGGTGAGCCAGGCGGCACGGCCGTTCGGCCTGTTCTACGCGCCCGACCCGTCCAGCCAGGTCATCTGCTCGGTCGGCGGCAACGTCGCGGAGAACTCGGGCGGGGCGCACTGCCTCAAGCACGGCTTCACGGTCCATCACGTGACCGGCCTGGAGATCGTTACCCCCCAAGGGGAGCTGACCTGGCTGGGCGACGGCACCGGTGCCGCTCCCGGCTATGACCTGGTCGGCGCGTTCACCGGGTCGGAGGGCACGCTCGGCATCGTCACCAAGATCGTCGTGAAGCTGACCAGGATCCCGGAGGCGGTGACCACGCTGCTGGCCGCGTTCGCGACCATGGGGGCCGGCGGCGCCGCAGTGTCCGCGATCATCGGCTCCGGCATCCTGCCCGCCGCGATCGAGATGATGGACGCGCTCGCGATCGAGGCCGCCGAGGCCGCGGTGGCGTGCCGCTACCCGGAGGGCGCGGGCGCGGTGCTGATCGTCGAGCTGGACGGCCCGGCCGCCGACGTGGCGCGCGAGACGGCCGCCGTGCGCGGCATCTGCGAGCGGGAAGGCGCCTACGAGATCCGGGCCGCCCACGACGCCGCCGAGCGCGCGGCGATCTGGACCGGCCGCAAGTCCGCGTTCGCGGCGGTGGGCCGGATCAGCCCGGCCTACATCGTGCAGGACGGCGTGGTGCCGCGGACCGCGCTGCCCGAGGTGCTGGAGCGGATCGCCGAGCTGTCCGCGTCCTCGGGGATCAGGGTCGCCAACGTCTTCCACGCCGGGGACGGCAACCTGCACCCGCTGGTGCTGTTCGACGACGCCCAGCCCGGCGCCGAGGCGGCCGCCGCGGTGGTGTCGGGCGAGATCCTGGACCTGTGCATCTCCTGCGGCGGGTCGATCACCGGCGAGCACGGCGTGGGCGTGGACAAGTCCCGGTACATGCCGAAGATGTTCGGTCCCGGCGACCTGGATACCATGCAGCTGCTGCGCTGCGCGTTCGACCCGGCGGGCCTGTGCAACCCGGGCAAGATCTTCCCGACGCCGCGGCTGTGCGGCGAGGTTCCCGGCGTCCGGCGCGCGCCGCACCCGCTGGTTGCCTCCGGGCAGCTGGAGCACTTTTGACCTTCCGAACGCACCCTCGCGCGGCCGGTCCGCGATGACCACGCACGCTGTGCCCGGCGTGCTCGCGCGGGCCTGCTCCGAGGTCCGCAGCGCCGGGCCGGATGACGCCGTGGCCGGGGTCGCGCCGCGCTACGTGGCCCGTCCCGCCGACCTGGCCGAGGCCAGCGCGGTGATGCGGGCGGCCGCCGCTGAGGGCCTGGCGGCGGTCCCGCGCGGGGCCGGGACCAGGCTCGCCTGGGGCGGCCCGCCGACGCGCTGCGATCTGGTGATCGACACCCGGCGGATGAACCGGGTGCTCGAGCATGCGGCCGGCGACCAGGTGGTACGGGTGCAGGCCGGGGTCGGGCTGGATCAGCTCGCCGCCGTGCTCGCCGGGGCGGGTCAGCGGCTCGCGCTGGACCCCCCGGCCCCCGCCCCCCACACGCCTCCGGGCTCTCCCAGCCCGGCCGCCCGGAACGGCTCCGGGGCCGGCACGGTCGGCGGGGTCCTGGCCACCGGCGCGGCCGGCCCGCTGCGGCTGCGTTATGGCACTCCGCGGGACCTGGCCATCGGGATCACGGTGGTACGGGCGGACGGGACCGTGGCCTCTTCCGGCGGCAAGGTCGTGAAGAACGTGGCCGGCTACGACCTCGGAAAGCTGTTCGCGGGCTCCTACGGAACGCTGGGGCTGATCGTGGAGGCGGCGTTCCGGCTGCACCCGCTACCCGGCGCGGTATCGTTCGTCACCCTCGACTGCGCCGACGCGGCCGCCGCGCACGCGGCCATCGCGGCCGCGGCCGACTCAGCGCTCGCGCCGTCGGCGGCGGAGATCGACCGGCCGTCCCGCCGCGCGCCGGTCCGCGTCGGGGTCCTGCTGGAGGGCGACCCGGACGGGGTGGCCGAGCGTGCCGCGCGGATGACCGAGCTGCTGGGCGGTTCCGGCACCTCGGCGCCGCCGGACTGGTGGGGCCGGGCCGCCGCCGCCGCCGCGGACGGCACGGTGATCAGGATCGCGTTCTGGGCCGCCGCCCTGACCAAAGTGCTCCGCGCCGTCGACACGGCCGCGTCCACCGCGGGGCTCGACCCCGCGGTCAGCGGTTCCGCGGCGGCCGGGGTGATCTACGCCGCAGTAGACGAGCGCGCGGCGCCGGGCGCGGTGTCGGAGTTCGTGCTCAGTCTGCGCGCCGCCGTCAATGGCGAAGCAGCAGCTGGGCCCGCCTCCCCCGCCAGCGGGTCCGCCTTTACCGCCGCCGGGTCGCCCTCTCGCGCCAGCGTCGTCGTGCTGCACGCCCCCTCGGACGTCCGCGACGCCGTCGACCTGTGGGGCCCGGTACCCTCCCTTGGCCTGATGCGGGCGGTCAAGGATCAGTTCGACCCCGACCACCGGATGGCGCCAGGCCGGTTCGCGGGAGGAATCTGATGGCCGAGCCCGAGGGACCGGGCCGACGCCCCACGCCGCTCGATCCGTCGGGCGAGCTGCGCGGGCTGGCCGATGACTGCGTGCACTGCGGGTTCTGCCTTCCGGCCTGCCCGACCTATCAGCTGTGGGGCGAGGAAATGGACTCGCCCCGGGGGCGGATCCACCTGATGACCCAGATCCTCGACGGCACCGAGGGCACCCCGGCCTCGGCCGAGCACCTGGACCGCTGCCTGGGCTGCATGGCGTGCGTCACCGCGTGTCCCTCCGGCGTCCGCTACGACCGGCTGATCGAGGCCGCCCGCGGCTGGGCCGAGGAACCGCCGCTGCCGACACGGCCGCTGCGGGAGCGGGCCGCGCGGGCGGCGATCTTCTCGGTGTTTCCGTACCCGCGCCGGCTCCGGATGGTTCTTGCGCCGCTGCGCGCCGCCCAGTGGGCCCGCATTGACGCGCTCCTGGACCGCAGCGGGCTGGCCGAACGGCTCTCCCCTGAGCTGGCCTCCGCGCTGCGGCTGGCGCCGGATCCCCCGCCAGGCCGCGGCGGCCTGCTGCGGCGTGCCGCCGCTCGCCCCGCGTCCCGCTCGCCGCGAGGGCTCCCCGAGCGCGTGCCGGCCCAGCTCGCCCGCCGCGCCGTCGTCGGCATGCTGACCGGGTGCGTGCAGCGGGTCTTCTTTCCCCAGGTCAACGCCGCGACAGCGAACGTCCTGGCCGCCGAGGGCTGCGACGTCGTCATCCCGGCAGGCCAGGGCTGCTGCGGCGCGCTGTCACTGCACGGCGGCCGGAGAGCGGAGGCGGCCAGGTTCGCGCGGCAGACCATCGAGACCTTCGAGCGCGCGGGCGTGGACGCCGTCGTCGTCAATGCGGCCGGCTGCGGCTCGGCCATGAAGGAGTACGCGGGACTGCTGGCCGGCGACGCCGGATGGAGCAGGCGCGCCGCCGAGCTGGCCGGCCAGGTCCGGGACCTGAGCGAGTTCCTGGTGGAACTCGGCCCGGCCGCCCCCCGTCACCCGCTGCCCGTCACCGCGGCCTACCACGACGCCTGCCATCTCGCCCATGCCCAGCGGATCACCGCGCAGCCGCGGGAACTGCTCGCCGCCATACCCGGGCTGCGCCTGGCGGACATTGCCGACGGCGGCACCTGCTGTGGATCCGCGGGCATCTACAACCTGGTCCAGCCGAAGGCAGCCCGCGAGCTGGGCCGGCGCAAGGCGGACAATGTCGCGGCCACCGGCGCGGACCTGATGGTGGCGGGCAATCCGGGCTGCGCGATGCAGATCGCCTCGGCGCTCGCGGCACGCGGAGCCTCGATGCCGATGGCACATATCGCCGAGGTGCTCGACGCCTCCATCCGCAATACCGGCCCATCCGCGCTACTGGCCTGACCCCCAGTCTCGCTGGCTCGGCGGACTGCTGCCGCTGGCTCCCGGGACTACCGCCGCCGGCTCCCCCGACTGCTGCCGCTGGAGGCAACCGGGAAATCCGGGCCGCGGCTGGCTAGTCACCCGTCGACACTCTGGCGTCGATCACGACGTCATGGAAGCGTCGTGCTGACACTGTACGACATCGCAACGGTTTGACTTGACGGCATAATCGATGTCACTATGACGTCATGGATCTGTCAAGGTTCGCCGGGAGGCTGCGCGGGGAGCTTGCGGCGATCACTCGTTTCGCGGGCGAGGACGTGCAGCGGGTGGCCGAGTCGCTTGCCGAGGCGCTGGACTCCTCGACACGGCTGGTGTTGCTGGACGTGCTGTCGGCGGCCGCCACGGACATCACGGCGCGACTGAGCGACACGGTGGTGGAGGTCCGCCTCGCCGATGGCGAGCCGACGTTCGTCGTCATGACCGCCCCTCCCGAGGCGGAGTACGAAGGGCCTCCGGCAGCTGCCGGAGACGCCGAGGAACCCGGAACCGCGCGCTTGACGCTGCGCATGCCCGACTCCCTCAAGGCCAGGGTCGAGGCCGCGGCGGCTCGTGATGGCGTGTCGGTCAACACCTGGCTGGTCCGTGCGGCCAGCCACTCACTCGAGACTCCCCCTCGCGGCCGCCAGACCACCGGCCGCTGGGGCCCCGGGCAGCGGATCACCGGCTTCGCCCGGAGCTGACCCCGAACCAGGCCCAGAAAGGACCTGCTCATGACCTCCTGGGAGTTTCCCACCAGCGACCCGATCGACCTGCAGGTCCGCATCGCAGCCGGACGCATCAAGGTGACGGCGGTCAGCACGCAGACCGCCACGGTGACGCTCACCCCCCATAAACTGGGCGGCCGGGGCGAGAAGTTTCTGGCGGCCAGCCGGGTTGAGCTCGATCAGGGAACCCTGTCTGTCATCGCTCCCGACCGGCACAGGCTGGGCCGCGACGGCTCCCTCGAGGCCGCCGTAGAGTTGCCGGAAGGCTCGTCGTGCCGGGTCGACACCGCATCCGCGGACGTCAGCTGCACCGGAGAGCTGAGCACCCTCGACGTCCACACGGCCAGCGGCGACGTCAGCGCCGAGCGGGTCACCGGCCTGGCCCGAATCGCGACCGCGTCCGGAGACGTAGAGGTCGGTGAGGCGGCCGAGCTCACAGTGGAGACCGCATCGGGCGACGTGAGCGCCGCACGGGTCGACGGCCAGATCTCCGTGCGCACCGCGAGCGGTGACGTGCAGATCGGGGAGGCTTCCGGCGGCCGGGCCGACATCAAGGCCACATCAGGCGATATCAGCGTCGCCGTGACGCCAGGCATCGCTATATACCTTGACATCTCCACCCTCTCCGGAACGGTCAGCAGCGAACTCGAGACCTCCGACGAGAGCGGCGGCACCGACATGACCGTGACCTGCCGCACGATCAGCGGCGACGTGCTGATCAGCCGGGCCGCGCAGCCCGCGGCCCGCTGAGCGGGCGGACCGGATCACCTCAGCGATCAAGGAGCGTTCATGCATCCGTACATGATGGAACTACTGGCCAGTGAGCACGTCCGCGACCTTCGCCTGCAGCCACGGCAGACCAGGCCCCACGTCAGGCGGCCGGGCCCGCGCAACTCCGCGCGGCACCGCGCCGGCTGGGCCCTGGTCGAGATCGGGCTGCGCCTGGTGGGCACGTCACAGGATGGCTGACGCCACCAGCCCACTGGCCTCGGGATAACGCGGGCCGGCCGTAGGGACCGTTTCCCCCGTCCATGCCCGGGACGCTGAGGGTGGCCCACACGGCTTTCTTGTGAGCATCGAGCCTCGTCCAGCCCCAGGCAGCGGCCAGGGCCTCGATGACGTGCAGGCCGCGGCCCTCCTCCGCGGCCAGGTCCGGCGGCGCCAGGACCGGAGGCTCGGCACCCGGGTCGGTGACCGCGCAGACCATCTCACCCGGCCGGCGCAGCAAGATCAGCTCGACCCGGTCGCGCCCTGAGCCGTCACCCACGGGGCCGTTCGTGCCCGGGGCGCCATGGCGCAGCGCGTTGGTGACGAGCTCCGACACGATCACTGCGGCGTCATCGGCAAGCACGAGCAGGCCCCAGCGCCCGAGAATCTGGCGGGTGAAGTCACGGGCCGCCCCGCAGGCGGCCACGTTCCGGCCCAGGGGGCAGGAGGCGGCCTGGCTGGTGCTCTCCCGAACCGGGGGCGGCAGGGCTTCGAGCCACACCTCCTCCGGCAAGCCGGTCAGAGGAGGTTCCTGAACGCCGGGCCCACTCCCGGTCCGGACGGGAGTGCACTGATGTCCTTCGGGCATTCACAACCTCGGGCTGGTACTGGTGGGGCGGACGGTGGCCGCTATATCGCTACGATGCCACCCGCCATGTGCATTTGCAAGTACTGATGCACGTGCATGCGCGCTACACGCGCAAGCCGCCCGGTGTCAGGCGATGCCGGACACAGCGCCGAGCGCCAGGTCCGACAACCACGCCTGGTCCAGATCGCCTACGGCGACAATCACGGCGGGACCCGTCAGCAGGGTTGTCGTCTCGCCCAGCGTGACGACCAGCCGGCCGCCCGGCACGTCCACGGTCCACCGGCCCGCCAGGCCTGACCGCTCGCTGTCAGCGGCCGTCCCGTTGACCTGCTCCCGGGCCGCCGCCACGGCCGCGGCGACCGCGCCGGTGCCGCAGGACAGTGTGGCGCCCGAGCCACGCTCGTACACGCGCATCTCCAGGTGCCTGTCCCCGCAGACCCGCACCACCTCGACGTTGACCCCGTCGGGAAAGCGAGCGGGATCGACCACGGGCGGTGCCGACAGGTCAAACCCTGCCACCGGCACATCGACCACGCAGGCCAGATGGGGGTTCCCTAGCGACACGGCGAGCCCGTGGCACTCCACGCCGCCCACCCGGGCTGCGCTGTGCCCGAGGAGAAGCGGGGCGCCCATGTCGACCGTGATCTCGCCGCTCGCCTCCTGGAAGACCTGCCGCAGCCCCGCACGCGTCGCCACGACGAACGCCGGGCCGTCGGCCAGGCCGTGGGCCAGCAGATAGCGGGCGAACACCCGCAGGCCGTTGCCGCACATCTCGGCGATGCTGCCGTCGGCGTTGCGGTAATCCATGAACCAGTCGGCGACGGCCAGGCCCGGCGCCGGTGCATGATGTGCGGTGATCCGCACGGCCCGCAGGATCCCGTCCGCGCCCACCCCGGTGCGCCGGTCGCAGAGGCTCCTGACGAGCTCTGGCGACAGCCCGAGTGAGTCATCGGGATCGGGCAGGATCAGGAAGTCGTTTCCCGTTCCGTGGCCCTTGGCAAACCGCATGACCCGATCGTATCCAGGGCCCGGCCCGCCAGGTCCGCGCAGCTCAGGTCCTCACCGGCCGCCAGCCAGACGACCCGGGGATCCCGCCGGAACCACGATTCCTGGCGGCGCGCGAACCTCCGCGTAGCCCGGACCGTCTCGGCGGCGGCTTGCTCCTGCGACCACTCTCCGTCCAGGAGGCCCGCCGCCGCGAGCCCGCGGACCTCCGCCACGAACCCCGCCTGCCACATCCGGCGTACCCGGCCGGCGATGCGCTCGTCGAGCAGTGCCCTCGGCACGTGCACGCCGATCTGGACAGCGTCGTAGCCGGACTGGTAGCCGGGCAGCGTCGCGCTGAACGGACGGCCGGAAAGCTCCAGCACCTCGAGGGCGCGGACAATCCTGCGGCCGTTGCCTGGCAGGATCGCCTCGGCCGCCGCCGGGTCCAGGCGGGCCAGTCTCGCGTGCAGCGCCGCGGCGCCGATCTCGGCGAGCTCGCCCTCCAGCCGCTCCCGCAGCCGCGGCTCGGTGCCCGGAAAGTCCAGATTGTCGATGACTGCGCGTACATAAAGCCCCGATCCGCCGACGATGACCGGGATCTTGCCGCGCGAGTGGATACCGTCGATGGCCTGCTGTGCCAGCCGCTGATACTCAGAGACGTTCGCGGCCTTTGTGACCTCCCAGATGTCGAGCAGGTGGTGCGGCACGCAGTCCCGCTGGCCTACCGGGAGCTTCGCGGTGCCGATGTCCATGCCCCGGTAGAGCTGCATGGAGTCGGCGTTGACGACCTCGCCGCCCAGCGACTGGGCGAGTCGCAGCGAGAGCGCTGACTTCCCGGCGGCCGTCGGTCCGACGACCGCGATCACTGGCTGCGGCATGGCATCAGTAAATCAGCCGGGGTAGCGGACACTCCTGATCTTTGCCTTTGCGTACCTGCGCCGCCGCGGGATCAAGGCCACGATTCCCCAGCGCGCCGGGCGGTCAGCCCCTCGGCCCTCTCCCGGCTGGCCAGCAGGCCAGCGATCCGGATCTCCTTGACATGCCAGCTAGGTACAGAGCTACAGTGCTATGTACCTAGTTGAAGTGAGGTCATCGTGATCGAGTTCCACCTGGACGCCCGCTCCGGGGTCGCGCCGTACCGGCAGCTGATCCACCAGGTGCGGCACGCGCTGCGGCTGGGCCTGCTGCGCGAGGGCGACCAGCTGCCGAAGGTCAAGGACGTGGTCGCCGGGCTGGCGATCAACCCGAACACGGTGCTCAAGGCCTACCGGGAGCTGGAGTACGAGGGCCTGGCGGCGGCCCGCCCGGGGATCGGCACGTTCGTGACCGGGACGCTGGACGGCGGGTCGCTGGCCGCGCACGGGCCGCTGCGCCGCGACCTGGCGCGCTGGCTGGCCAGGGCACGACGGGCCGGGCTGGACGACGAGTCGATCGAGGCGCTGTTCGCCAGCACGTTTCGGTCCGCTAGCGAGGAGGACATAGCGTGAGCGCCGTCATAGAAACCGACGGGCTGGGCAAGCGGTACCGGCGGCAGTGGGCACTGACCGACTGCACGCTGTCGGTGCCCGCCGGGCACGTCGTGGGACTGGTCGGCCCCAACGGCGCGGGGAAGACCACCCTGCTGAGCCTGGCCACCGGCCTGCTCGCGCCGACCGCGGGCACGATCGCGGTGCTCGGCGGCACGCCGGCGGCCGGCCCGGCGCAGCTGGCCCGGGTCGGGTTCCTCGCCCAGGACGCACCGGTGTACGCGGGGCTGCCGGTCGCCGACCACCTGAAGCTGGGCGCACGCCTCAACCCGGGCTGGGACGCGGGGCTGGCACGCGGCCGGGTCGACCGGCTGGACCTGGACCCGGGTCAGAAGGCTGGCACCCTGTCCGGCGGGCAGCGGGCCCAGCTCGCGCTGACCCTGGCCGTCGCCAAACGACCGGAGCTGCTGCTCCTGGACGAGCCGGTGGCCAGCCTGGACCCGCTGGCCCGCCGGGAGTTCCTGGCCGACCTGATGGAGGCCGTCGCCGAGCAGGACCTGTCCGTGGTGCTGTCCTCGCACCTGGTCGCGGACCTGGAACGGGTGTGCGACTACCTGATCGTGCTCGTCGGCTCCCGGGTGCGCGTCGCCGGGCCGGTGGACGAGCTGCTGGCCGCCCATCACCTGCTGTCCGGCCCGCGCCGCGATCCGGACAAGCTGCCGGACGGGCTGGAGGTCATCTCCGCCAGCCACACCGACGTGCAGACCACACTGCTGGTGCGCACCAGCGGCCCGGTGCTGGACCCGGCCTGGACGATGTCCGAGATCGGCCTGGAAGACCTGGTGCTGGCCTACATGAGCCAGGCCGCCGGACGCCGCCGCCGCGACAGCCACCACCACCTGGAGGTGCAGAAATGATCTGGCTGACCTGGCGGCAGTTCCGCGTCCAGGCTCTCACCGCGGCCACGGCGCTGGCCGCGTTCGCGATCCTGCTGGCGGCCACCGGGCCGCACCTGGCCAGCCTGTACGCCGCCAGCGGTATCACCGGCTGCCACGGCGGCTCCTGCGTGGCCGCGCCCGTCGCGTTCCTCAACCAGCTGCAGGCCACCAGCCCCTACCCGATCGTGTACCTACTTGGCATCGCGCTCATCCTCGTCGCGCCCGCGATCACCGGCATCTTCTGGGGCGCCCCGCTGATCGCCCGCGAGCTCGAGACCCGGACGTTCACCCTGGCCTGGAACCAGAGCATCACCCGCACCCGGTGGCTCGTGGTCAAGCTCACACTGACCGGCCTGGCCGCCATGGCCGTCATCGAGGCGCTCAGCCTCATGTATGCCTGGTGGGCCGATCCCATCGGCAAGGCCACCGGTCTTGGCGCCAGCACCTCCGTGTTCAACGGAGGCCGGTTCAGCTCGCTTATCTTCGCCACCCACGGCATCACCCCGCTCGGCTACGCGGCGTTCGCGTTCGCCCTCGGCACCGCAGCCGGTGCCCTCATCCGCCGTACCGTGCCCGCCATGGCCGTCACCCTGGCCATCTTCGCCGCGGCCCAGATTGCCATGCCGCTGGGGGTCCGCCCGCACCTAATCCCGCCCGACCGGACGATTGCCACGATCGAGTCTGTGGACCTGGACTTCGGCAGCCTAACCGCCACCGTCGTTCCCGGTCAGCCCGGCGCCTGGCTCATCTCCAGCGGAGCCATCAACGCGGCGGGCCAGCCGGTCAGCAATCTCCCCGCCGCCTGCCAGGCGGCGTTCTCGGGCCCCAAGCCGTCCTCTCCAGGGCCCTGCCTGGAAAGCCGGGGCTACCGGGAGGCCATCACCTACGAGCCCGCCAGCCGCTACTGGCCCCTCCAGTGGATCGAGACCGGGATCTTCCTGGCCCTCGCGCTCGCCCTGGCCGGGTTCTGCTTCTGGTGGCTCGGCCGCCGCCGGACCTGACCTGCCTGCCGAGGGTTAAGGCGTCGTCACGCCCGCATATAGCCCGGTCCCCGCTACCCAGGAACGGCGAGTAAGGCAACCGATGCGAGGCGGGCCTGCCCAGCCGGTGCGGGCAGCAACTTGTACCCAGCTGTGGCGGGTTCAGGCGATAAGCAGGCGAAGGCCAAAGTCTGCCGCCTCGAGATCGACGAGGTCGCGGTTACGTTCGGCCCACCGACCGGATGCGAGGTCATCACGGAGGCTGTGCACTGCCCGCTGCTCGGCGTCCGGTCCAACCCTGGCCCAGACCGATATTCCGCGACGTACATGATCGTCCAGGTATGCCTCGGGCCGGCGCCAGTAGGCCTCGAAGAAGCCGTCAGCGCAGTCCCACGGGATGAGCACCGGCTTCATCCGGGCTCCGATCGCGCGGGCCTCCTCGGTCAGCGAAGGCCTGCCGACTAGGAGGTCAGCGACCTCGGGCAGGTAGTCGCGAGTAAGCCAGAACCGACGACGCCATCCGGTGTCACTGGCGTCGAACGTGAACACCACCACGTGCCGAGCCACGCGCCGCATCTCGCGCAGGCCCGCGATCGGGTCCGGCCAGTGATGAACGGTGGAAACAGCCATCGCGGCGTCGAAGGACTGGTCCTCGAACGGAAGGCTCTCCGCGGCGGCAGCCACGCACGCCGCTGCGCCTGCGGGCCGCTGCGCACGCATGAGCGCCGACGGTTCCACGGCGGTTACGTCACGGCCGGGGGGCTCGTAGGAGCCGGTGCCAGCCCCGACATTCAATACCGTCCGCGCATCGCCGAGCGCAGCCCAGATCCTGGCGGCGATCCGCGGCTCGGTGCGCCGCGTCACGGTGTAAGTGGCTCCGATGGTGTCATACAACTGCGCGCTGGACATGTCGCCGCCTCCCTGGCTGTCACCATCCCCACGCCGCGCACGTGGCCTGGCGCCGCCGCCCTGGATACTTGGTCACTTGCGCACCATTTCAACACATTGGCCGACCTGATGTTCCGGAGGTCGTCAGTGACCGCCTATGCCCAGCCCTCACCCGCGGGCACCGGCCCGAGGGTGCCACGCTGTGACCCGCGTGACCGACGTCCTCGTGCTGAACTCAGGCACGGACGGCGCCGGGTGACGGACTTCACAGCCCCGTGTGGGGCGCTATGTACTACTTCTGATTAAGAAACGAGACGTTCCGTACTGTAACAAGGTTGTGACTGCGGCGGCACGGGCAGTCCGCGGCCCATCGGGGGCGCCTCCTCCACACGCGCGTCTCCGGGGGAGGCACGCTTACGCGGGCTGAGCACCTGTGCCGCCGCGGTCCTCCGCCAGGCCAGGAACTCCGCGGCCCGGCATTGCAGGAAAGCAGGCCGCGTTTGTGCGCGGCCCGCTCCCGTCCGCCCCCCAGGCGACCCCGGCCAGCCGCGTCCCGCTGCCAGAGTTCGCCTTGACGGCGCTCTCAGAGCGTGTGCGCCTGTACGCGAGGGAGATGGCTGCACCTACGGTCATCTCTACGCAGATGATGACACCTCGGTGCGCGAGGTAATCGAAGCGGCCTTCGATGACGCGATGTTGACGCGGGATGCTGCCGGCAGCGTCTGACCAGGTCAGAGGCGAAGTTATGAGACATGGCATCAGTGTGGCAGCGGAGGGTATGCCCGTGCACGGCGCGACCGCTGGGGTCGCACACGCGGGGTTCCGGGGTCGTGCCCCGGACCAGCACAGGGGGGAGCGATCATGGGGTTGCCATACGAGGCGCCATCGGGCGGCGGATACGAGGACGACAGCACGGCTCCGGACGCCGGCCAGTTCACTGACGACCTCAATACACCGGGCTATGACGGATACAGCCACGACGCGGCAACGGCCGGCGACCAGGACGCCGATGAGTACGACGACGAGGAGGGCCTCGAGGGGGACGACTTCGACGAGGGCGGGTTCGGCGGTCAGGCGGGCTGGGATCCGGGCGTCAGCCGGCCGGGTGGTCCCGGCCGGATGTGAGCCGGTCAGCTAGCTGCGGACGTCCCAGGGACGCGACCAGGTAGCTGACTGCTGCGGCGCAGCTGCGCGGCACGGGTGGCTGCGAAGCCGACGCCCGTCTGCGCGCCGGCCAGCACCGGCCAGGCGGCCCGGCCCGCGACGACCAGCTCATCGTCGAGCGAGGGAGCGGGCCGGGCCAGCCGGGCCGTTCGGCCGCGACGAGCACGCCTACGCGGGCGGACCGACGCTCGGCATGCCGAGCAGCACCTGCTCGCGGCCGATGCTCTCGCTGCGGGCCGCCCAGGCGTCACCACCCCTGGTCCGGCGGACCGCGACCGGCTCGCCATCGGCGATCAGGTAGTGCGGCGCGGCGCGGGTGACCACGGTGGTGACCACGTCGCCCGGGCGCGGCGGCCTGCTATCCCGGGGGGGCGACCCCCCAGAGCCCACCGCAGAGCCCGCCGGGGCGAAGTGCACCAGCCGGTTGTCGCGGGCCCGCCCGGACATCCGGTGCGTCGCCGCGTCCTTGCGGCCCTCCCCGTCGGCGACCAGAACCTCGACCTGCCGCCCCGTGAACTGGAGGTTCCCGTCCAGCGACGTCTCCTCGACCAGGGCGGTCAGCCGCTCATACCGTTGCTGGACCACGTCGGCGGGCACCTGGCCGTCCATCGCTGCGGCGGGAGTGCCGGGCCGGACCGAGTACCGGAACGTGAATGCACCCGCGAACCGGGCCCGCCGGACTAGGTCGAGGGTGGCGGCGAAATCGCGTTCTGTCTCTCCGGGGAAGCCCACGATGATGTCAGTGGTGATCGCGGCGTCCGGGATCGCGGCGCGGACCTTGCCCAGGATCGCCAGGTACTTGTCCCGGCGGTAGGCGCGCCGCATCGCCCGCAGCACGGCGTCCGAGCCGGACTGCAGCGGCATGTGCAACTGCGGCATCACGTTCGGGGTCTGCGCCATCGCGTCGATGACGTCATCGGTGAAGTCGCGGGGATGCGGCGAGGTGAAGCGGACCCGCTCCAGGCCATCGATCTCGCCGCAGGCCCGCAGCAGCCTCCCGAACGCAAGCCGGTCGCCGAAGGCCGTCCCGTAGGAGTTGACGTTCTGGCCCAGCAGCGTGACCTCGACGACGCCGTCGGCGACCAGCGCCCGGATCTCGGCGAGCACGTCACCGGGCCTGCGGTCCTCTTCGCGGCCGCGCAGGCTCGGCACGATGCAGAACGTGCAGGTGTTGTTGCAGCCGACCGAGATGGCCACCCAGCCGGAGTAGGCGGACTCGCGCCGGGCCGGCAGCACGGACGGGAAGCGCTCGAGCGACTCCAGGAACTCCGCCTGCGCCTGCTGCTGCACCCGAGCCCGCTCCAGGAGCACGGGCAGCGAGCCGATGTTGTGCGTGCCGAACACCACGTCGACCCAGGGCGCCCTGGTCGTGATCACCGCTTGGTCCTTCTGCGCCAGGCAGCCGCCCACGGCGATCTGCATGCCGGGGTGGGCGTTCTTGACCGGAAGCAGCTGGCCCAGGTTGCCGTAGAGGCGATTGTCAGCGTTCTCGCGGACCGCGCAGGTGTTGAAGACCACGACGTCGGGGGTGGCTCCCGCCGCCGCGCGCCGGTACCCGGCCTCCTCCAGCAGCCCCGCCAGGCGCTCGGAATCATGCATGTTCATCTGGCACCCGTAGGTGCGGATCTCGAAGGTCCCTCCGGGGCGACCGGAGCGCGCCGCTTCCCCCGCCGGGCTTACCAATGATCTTCCTGGCATGGTGACGCTGCCTTCGGGATAGCCGATAGTACTCGGAACCGGTACCCGCAAAACTAGTCCCTGCTCCAAACCGGAGACGCCGCTGCGTCGGGCTACCCTCCAGTAACCTCGCGGCGCCGGCCGGGTAAGCCGACCCCGCCGAGGGTGATCGATAACGTTTCATCGCCGACGGCGACCATGTCCGGAATCTCCAGTGGGCGGGCCAGCCCGGTGGTGCACCATATCCCTATGACAAACAGGGTGGGCACGGCTGAGGTCGCGAACGGCGGAGCAGAGAATGGTGCGGAAACGACCGGAAACGGGGCAGATATGGCGACCGCCGTTCCCGCGATCTCGTTCGGCGCCTGGCCGTCCCCGATCACGGCGGCCGATGTGGCCCGCAGTCAGCTGCGGCTCGCCTACCCGATCGTGACCGGCGGCGAGGTGTGGTGGCAGGAAACGCGGCCGGAGGAGGGCGGCCGGGCCACCATCGTCCATCGCAGCGCCGGGGGCAAGCTGACCGACGTGCTGCCTGCGCCGTGGAACGCCCGGACCCGCGTGCACGAGTACGGCGGCCTGTCCTACCTGCCGGTCCCCCGCGCGTCCGCGCGGCCAGCCACGGCCGGCGGCCGAGTGCCCCGCGGCCAGGCGATCGCGTTCGCGAACTACGCTGACCAGCGGCTTTACGTGGCAGGACCGGATGTCGCCGAGGGCAGGGAGACGCCGCACCCGATCACCCCGGATCCGCTCACGGCGGATCCAGCCACCACGGGCACCGGCTCTGGCGCGACGGGCCTGGGCCCTGCCGCGCTGCGCTACGCCGACTTCACCCTGTCTCCCGACCGCCGCGAGATCTGGTGCGTCCGCGAAGCACACTCCGGCGGCAAGGTCGCCCGGGCGATCGTGGCGATCCCCCTCGACGGCTCGGCCGCCGACGACCCCGCCGCGGTCCGGGAGCTGGTCACCGGCTCAGACTTCTTCGCGTTCCCGACTCCGTCGCCCGACGGCAAGCGCCTGGCCTGGATCAGCTGGAATCATCCGCACATGCCGTGGGACGGCACCGAGTTGCGGGTCGCCCCGATCGCGACGGGGGGGAAGGGAGGGAAGGGAACTGTCGCCCAGGGCCGGCTGGTCAAGGGCGGCCTGCGCGAGTCGGTGCTTGCTCCGGCGTGGCGGGACAACACCAGCCTGTACGTGGCGACGGACTGGACCGGTTGGTGGAACATCTACCAGGTCGGGCTGACGGGCGAGCCACCGCAGGCGCTGTACCCGGCCGAGGAGGAATTCGCCGGGCCGCTGTGGCACCTCGGCGGCCGACCGTTCGCCGTGCTCGGCGACGGGCGGCTCGCGGTCGTCCACGGCCGCGGCGGGCTGCGGCTCGGGCTGCTGGACCCGGAGACCTCGGAGCTGACCGACCTGGACCTGCCGCTCGGCGAGTTCGGGCCGGCCCTGTCCGCCGACGGGACGATGATCGTCGGCGTGGGCGGCGGACCCGCGCAGCCCCTGTCGGTCGTCCGGGTCGACGCGGCCACGTCCCGCATGGAGGTGCTGCGCCGCGAATTCGACGAGGTGCCTGACGACGCCTACCTCCCGGTTCCGCGCCACGTGGAGCTGGAAGGGCGGTACGGCCGGGTGGTACACGCGCTGGTGTACGCGCCGTCGAACCCGGACGCGGCCGGCCCGGCGGGCGAGCGGCCGCCCTACGTGGTCTGGGTCCACGGCGGGCCGACGTCCCACGCGGTCGGCCTGCTCGATCTCGAGAAGGCGTACTTCACCAGCCGGGGCATCGGGATCATCGACGTCAACTACGGCGGTTCCACCGGCTACGGCCGCCTGTACCGGGAGCGACTGCGCCGCCAATGGGGGGTGGTTGACGTCGAGGACGTGATGGCAGCGGCGCGCTCCCTGGCTGACACGGGCGTGGCTGACCCGGCCCGGCTGGCCATCCGGGGCGGCTCGGCCGGAGGCTGGACCGCGCTGGCCTCGGTGACTACCGGAACGGCCGGCGGCGGCGCCGTCTTCAGCGCCGCGACCTCCTACTACGGCGTTGCCGACCTGAGCGGATTCTCAGCGCACACGCACGACTTCGAGTCGCGCTACCTGGATGGGCTGATCGGGCCGCTGCCAGGGTTCGAGATCGTCTACGCCGAACGCGCCCCGGTCGGGCACGTAACCGACGCAACCTGCCCCATCCTGCTGCTGCAAGGGCTGGATGACCCGGTCGTCCCGCCGGAGCAGTCCGAGAGCATCGCCAGCGATCTCGCCGCACACGGCATCCGCTATGCCTACCTCACGTTCGAGGGCGAGTCGCATGGCTTCAGGAAGGCCGAGTCGATCATGGCCTCGCTGGAGGCCGAGCTCTCCTTCTACGGTCAGATTCTCGGCTTCACGCCGCCCGGCATCCCCCCGGTCAAGCTCACCGACGGCAAGAAGAGTTAGCCCGGGGGGACACAGTGCCCCCTGGGGACACCCCCGACCCCGATGGCCGGGACCCCCGCTGTGCCTCCGGCACAGCATCAGCCCGGGGGGACGACCCCCCTGGAACCCCCCGCTGTGCCTGCGGCACAGCATCAGCCTGGGGGGACGACCCCCCTGGAACCCCCCGCTGTGCCTGCGGCACAAAACCTAGCGGGCGAACTCGATGGCGCGCGACTCCCTGACCACCGTGACCCGGATCTGGCCCGGGTAGGTCAGCTCGTCCTCGACCTGCTTGGCCACGTCCCTGGCGATGACCTGTGCCTGGATGTCATCGACATCGGAGGGTTTGACCATGACCCGGATCTCGCGGCCCGCCTGCATCGCGAAGACCTTCTCGACGCCGTCCTGGGCCAGCGCGATCTGCTCCAGGCGCTCCAGCCGCTTGATGTAGGCCTCGAGCGACTCCCGGCGCGCGCCGGGGCGGCCGCCGCTGATCGCATCCGCCGCCTGGGTCAGCACCGCCTCGACCGTGCGCACCTCGACCTCGTTGTGGTGGGCCTCGATGGCGTGCACGACGTCCTCGGGCTCG
>Ga0209647_1001664_pt1 | contig 18592 bp, 18 predicted proteins | sample GraSoi_2013_60cm_FD_185827 | JGI IMG/M metagenome (GOLD analysis project Ga0209647, IMG submission 185827) | Grasslands soil microbial communities from the Angelo Coastal Reserve, California, USA - Sample 9_17_2013_60cm (SPAdes) (version 2) | ecosystem: Environmental > Terrestrial > Soil >... | reverse complement strand
CAGTATTGATGTAGATGGCGGCATGCTGTTTGAGTTCGTCGGCGTGGAACTCAGCCCATTCAGTGGAGCCGAGTAGCATGGGCTCTTCGCCGTCCCAGGCGCAATAGATGATGGTGCGTTTGGGCTTCCACCCCTGCTTGAGCAGCTCGCCCAGGGCGCGGGCTTCTTCCAGCAACGCGATCTGGCCGGAGATGGGATCTTCCGCGCCGTTGACCCAGCCATCGTGATGATTGCCGCGGACGATCCACTGATCGGGCGATTCTGAGCCAGGAATTTTGAAAACTACGTCATAAACCGGCTTGATGTCCCAGTTGAAAGCGACTTTCAGGTGAACCTTCGCGGGTCCAGGGCCGACGTGGTAGGTGATGGGAAGCGCCCCACGAAAACTTTCCGGCGCCACCGGGCCTTTCAGCGCGGCCAGAAGGGGCTTGGCGTCGCCGTAAGAGATGGGCAGCGTGGGGATTTTGGTGAGTGTAGGAATGTCTTTGAGCGCGAGCCGGTTTACGTCGCCCTTGGAGCCGACGCCGGGCGTGGTGGGATCGCCGGGGTAGATGGGCATGTCCATGACGCTGCCGCGCTGCACGCCGTTTTCATTGCGCATGGGGCCCTGGGGAAAGACGTCGTCCTGGAAATAGCCGTCGTCGCGGGGATCGGAATAAATGATGCAGCCGATAGCGCCGTGTTCCGCCGCAACCTTGGGCTTGATGCCGCGCCAGGACATCCCGTAACGCGCAATCACGATCGCGCCCTTCACGGAGACGCCAAGGCGGTCGAGCTCTTCGTAGTCGCGAGGCAGGCCGTAGTTCACGTAGACCAGTTTGCCGGTCACGTCGCCGTCAATGGAGTAGGCGTTGTAGGTGGGCAGTTGCTCACTCTGCTGATTAGATGTGGGGTCGACCGAAACTGGCGGCTCCTGCAGCTTGGCGGTATAGCGCGTGGGCTCGGTCAGCTCCAGTACGCGCTCTTTGGGCGTGGGAAAGAGGACGTCAAAGGTCTCAATCTGGGCGTCGAGACCCCAGGACTTGAATTGGGAGAGAATCCACTCGGCATTCTGCTTGTCGTAAGGCGAGCCGACGTGGTGCGGCCGCGCGCTTAGCCGCTGCATGGAGTCGCGCAGGATTTTGGGATCGGGGATGGCGCGGAACTTGTTTTCCCAGTCACGCTCGGTCTTGCTGCTGGCCGCGGTAAAGCCGTAAAGAGCTTCGTCGTCTGGGCTGGCGGCGGAGAGAGGTAAAAGGGCGATCAGGCAGATGAGGACGGAGAAGAGAACACGGCGCATTGGGTGCTCCTATGGGTGAGAACGGAAATTGTATATGAGGCGGGTACAAGCGGGTATTCGCTCCAACCGAAGGCAAGGACTTTTGCCGCAGATTAGCGCAGATAAACGCTGATCAAGTTGCGGCAGGGTGGAATAAGCATTTCTACCCCGCGCTATAGCCGTTGCGGAGCTCAGACCCGCGAATAATCCGGCCGCCAATCCGTGACAGCTTTCTTGATGTCGCTGCGGCTGAGTTTTTCGTCGAGCGCGCGCTGGATCAGGCCGGGCAGTTCGGCGTCAGAGGCAAAGCGCAGGCCGACAAGCTGGGAGCCGGTGAGTTCGCTGATGCGGGAACGCAAGGGCTCCTGCAGGATGGCGGCCAGGCGGAAACGCTCTTCCAGGCGGATCACGCGGTCCTGGAGATGCGTGGCCCAACTGCGTGTCCGGCCGGCGAGGACCATAAATGCCACGGAAAGAAGCAGAAGCCACATGCCCCATATGCCGGGATGGCGAAATAGTTGGTAGGCGACTGTGATGACGTTTATCACAAAGACAGGTAAGACGAAGAAATGAAATGGCGGATCGAACTTTGCGTGGCTGGCATAAGACTGCGGTTTATTGGACATGAGTCTCCTCTGGTGAACCTTGAAGTTTACCGGAGTAGATGATGAGCCGGGCGGGCGATGCAGAAAAGAGAAGACCAAACAGTTCAGGCTTGCCTTGGGCGAATAAAATACGATATCATAATATGCCCAGAAATGTGCCCGCAAAATTCGTGGGAGGCTTGGCGAACGACGGCGTATTTCGAAATGACCTGACCAATGAGACTGGTACTCGAATCAGAGGAATAAATCTTTTGTTTGCATTAGAAATGGGGATGCCGTGGGGATCACTGCGATAAGCGCTTGTGTTTGCAACAGCGGTTGATGGGGATGGGTGGGGATGAGACGTATAAGTCCTTTAGAAATGGGGAATCGAGGGAGGGGTAGGTATCCCCCAGGGAAGTGTACGGGGGCAGAGCAGTTCAGCTTGTGCAGCGCGAGGAACGCAGCGTGAATAACTACATTGCCGCCATTGACCAGGGGACAACCAGCACGCGTTTCATTGTGTTCGATCGCGCGGGCAAGGTGGTGGCCTGCGCGCAAAAAGAGCATCGCCAAATCTATCCGCAGGCGGGCTGGGTGGAGCACGACGCGGAAGAAATCTGGCAGCGAACGCAACAGGTCATCGCGGAATCGATGGAACAAGCCGGACTGAAGGCCGCTGACCTGGCGGCGGTCGGGATCACCAACCAGCGCGAAACAACGGTGGTGTGGGAACGAAAGACAGGAAAGCCGCTGGCGAACGCGATCGTGTGGCAGGACATGCGCGTTGCGAACGAGGTCGCCAGGCTTGCGCGCGAGCCGGGCGATGATTTTTTTCGCAGCCGCACAGGGCTGCCGCTCTCCACTTACTTCAGCGCGCTCAAGTTGCGGTGGATTCTGGAAAACGTCCCGGGCGCGCGCCGGCAGGCCGAAGCAGGCGAGATCCTTTTTGGCAACATTGATACTTTCCTGGTGTGGAAGCTGACGGGCGGAGCGAATGCAGGAACCCAGAACGGCCTGCACCTCACGGACGTCACCAACGCGAGCCGCACCCAGCTGATGAACCTGAAAACACTCCAGTGGGACGCGGAGCTGCTGAAGGCATTTTCCATCCCGGAGCAAATCCTGCCGCGCATCCGCTCCAGCAGCGAAGTTTATGGACACGTTGCGGAAGGGCCGCTGAGTGGAGTGCCTGTCGCCGGCATTCTGGGCGACCAGCAAGCGGCGCTGGTAGGACAGACCTGCTTCAAAAGCGGCGAGGCCAAGAACACATACGGAACCGGCTGTTTCTTGCTGATGAATACGGGCGACGAACCGGTGCCATCGAAACACGGCCTGCTGACTACGGTGGCGTACAAGCTGGGAGATCAACCGGCGCGCTACGCGCTGGAAGGAAGCGTGGCCATCGCGGGCGCGCTGGTGCAATGGCTGCGCGACAACCTGGGGCTCATCAAGAGCAGCGCTGAAATCGAAGAGCTGGCCGCGACGGTAGACGACAATGGAGGCGTGTATATTGTGCCGGCATTTTCCGGACTCTACGCTCCGTACTGGAAAGAGAGCGCGCGCGGCGTGATTGCCGGGTTGACGCGATTCGCGAGCAAAGCACACCTGGCCCGCGCGGTGCTTGAGGCGGTGGCGTTCCAGACGCGCGAGGTTGTGGAAGCCATGGAGCAGGATTCGAGGATTACGCTGGAAGTCCTGCGCGTGGATGGCGGCATGGTCCAAAACAATTTGCTGATGCAGTTTCAGGCCGATATTCTGGACCGCGAGGTGGTATTGCCTGCCATACAGGAAACCACCAGCCTGGGCGCAGCCTACGTAGCCGGGCTGGCCGTGGGATTTTTTGCCGGCGTGAAAGAACTTTGCGGGCACTGGTCGGCGGAAAAGACCTGGCAGCCGGCGATGGACGGCGCCAAACGGGAACAAATGTTTCGGCAATGGAAGAAGGCGGTAACCAGGGCGTTTGATTGGGTGGATTGAGGGTGTGGAACATCTCCGCGGAGGCTGGTGTCAGTAGCGGTGGTGGAGTGTGTTTTTGGGCTAGACTTTATCTGAGGTCATGATGAAAAGCTGCTGCATCATCCTGATGGCGCTGCTGTTGCCGGTGCAACGATGGACGGCGACGGTAACCGGCCGCATCCTTGACCGCGAAAGTAAACCCATGGCTGGCGCCGAGGTGATTTATACCAACGTGGGAATCGTCGACAGGAATGACCAGCGAATCACGGAGGGCACGGGGAAGGTTTACAAGATAAGAACCGACAAGCAGGGAAAGTTTTCTTTGATCGGCGTGCAATACGGCGTTTACCGAATTGAGGTGACGGCAGCGGACGGCAGCCACGTTTATTCGGGCAGGAGAAATGTCGGCGACCCCGAAAACAAAGAGGTAGAGGCGCAAAATAAACTTGATATCGATCTCTCGACAGCAGAGTCCAACCTGGCAGAGCCAGGAGCTGAGACAAACCTGGCTGCAGGCAAGAAAAAAACCAAAGAGCAGCTTGAACTGATCCGGCAGGAAAACTCCAATTCGGTGAAAATCAACCGGTTGATCGTACAGTTGCACGGCGCGCTGGACGTGAAAGACTGGCCCGTAGCCACCGACGTTCTGGAGCAGCTCATTGCACTTGATGCGAACCGCTGGGAGTTCTACCAGAATTTGGGGACGATTCAGGCGAACCTGACGCATTATCAGGACGCGGTAAAGAGCTTCGCCAAAGGCGTAGAAGTCGCGGAGAAGATGCTGGCCAACGCAGCGGACCCCGTACAGTCCAAGACCAACATCAGCGAGCTGCTGATATCAGAAGGTGATGCTTACAATCGCATGGGAAAGCTGGACGAAGCGATAGCGCGGTACACCAAGGCGGCCGGCATCGCACCCAAACCAGCCATGGCGCATTACCACGCCTGCAACGCGCTGAGCAACAACGGAAAAACTGAAGCGGCGATTGAGGCGTGCAGGCAGTCGGTTGCAGATGACCCCAGCCAATGGGAGTCTTACCAGGTATTGGGAGGGGCGCAAAAAACCCTGGGTAAATCCGAGGACGCGCTGGAGACCTACGTAAAAGGCGTTGCCGCTGCGCGGAAAATGCTGGAGGAGCAACCGGATTCCGGACGCGCGAAGACCGGCATGGGGCAAATGCTCAACTCAGAAGGCAATCTGCTGGTATATCTCAAGAGGTATGACGAAGCGATACCCGTGTTCAACCAGGCTGCGGACTCTTCACCCTACCCGGCCATGCCCTTGTTTAACCTGTGCGCGACCTACTACAACCTGAAGCGGGCCCAGGAAGCAGTAGACACGTGCGACAGGGCGCTGGCAGCGGACCCGACGATGGCGGACGCCTATTACATCAAAGCGTCTATGTTGTTCGGGCAAGGCAAGGTTGAGCAAGGAAGATTTGCCGCGCCCGCAGGCACCATGGAAGCGCTCAACAAGTATCTGGAATATGCGCCGTTCGGGGCGCATGCCAACGATGTTCGCTCCATGATTGATCGACTCAATTCTGAGGCCGAGACCAGCTACAAACCGCACAAAAAGTAATTAACGGTTCAGGGTTCTGGTCCTCTGCGTCGCGCAACCGGAACGCGGTACTCCGGAAGCTGTGCAGAGCTGCAATGGGCGGCCGCTGATGGCCACCCGCACATCGGCGCGCGAATCCAAACTGTGAGCGATAACTTCGTTTTTGGAGGGAAGATCACATGAAGGTCCCGTTCCTGCTTGGTCGTCTGGTATTTGGCGGTTTCTTTCTATATAACGGCATCAACCACCTGAAAGAGCGCAAGACGCTGGCGCAGTACGCGCAATCGAAGAACGTTCCCATGGCGGAGGCGGCGGTCACCGCAACCGGCGTCGCGCTGATTGCGGGGGGAGCCAGCATTCTGCTGGGCGTGAAACCGAAGCTGGGCGCGGCGGCAATTGCGGGATTTCTCGCCGGCGTGTCTCCGGTGATGCATAACTTCTGGAGCGTCCAGGACCCTAACCAGCGTATGAATGAAATGATCAACTTCACCAAGAACCTTGCACTGCTGGGAAGCGCTCTGGCGCTGATGGGCGTGGATGAGCCGTGGCCGGCCAGCCTTCCCGTGGGCCACGAATACGGTTACGATCGCGACTACGACGATCTGGTGGCGGCGTAAATATACAAGGATTTCATTGATGCAACGCAGGAAGTTTCTGAAGGGCATGGCAATGGCGGGGATTTCAGCGAAGAGCGCGACGATCTTCGCCCATGCCCATGCCCATGCCCATGGTCTTGCCGGCAGCGCGCCGCTGGGCCAGACCGGCAGCCAGCCGAAGGGAGGATCCATGATTTATCGCACGCTGGGACGCACGGGCGAGCGCGTCTCCGCCATAGGCATGGGCGGTTTTCATCTTGGCAAACCCACGTTGTCAGATGACGAGAGTGTCCGGCTGATTCGCGCGGCCATCGATGGCGGCATCAACTTCATGGACAATTCGTGGGACTACAACAAGGGCCAGAGCGAAGTCCGTATGGGAAAGGCGCTCAAGGAAGGTTACCGGCAAAAAGTTTTCCTGATGACCAAGCTGGATGGCCGGACAAAAGAAGAAGCGGCCAAGCAGATTAACGAGTCACTACAACGTTTGCAGACCGATCACGTTGACCTGATCCAGCACCACGAAATTATTCGCTTTGACGATCCTGACCGTATCTTCGCTCAGAACGGCGCTCATGAAGCAGTGCTCGAAGCCAGGAAGGCCGGCAAGGTGCGCTACATTGGCTTTACCGGGCACAAAGACCCGCATGTCCATTTATATATGCTGGAGGTCGCAGCACGGCACGGCTTTCATTTTGATACCGTTCAGATGCCGCTGAACGTCATGGACGCTCACTTCCGCAGTTTTGGCAAACTGGTGCTGCTTAAATTGGTGGAGCAGCAGATCGGCGTGCTGGGGATGAAATCAATGGGCGACCAGATCATCCTGAAGAGCGGCGTAGTGAAACCGCTGGAGTGCCTGCACTACGCACTCAACCTGCCGACCTCAGTGGTGATTACGGGAATCGACAGCCAGGAAATATTGCAACAGGCATTGGAAGCCGCGAAGACGTTCAAGCCGATGAGCAAAGAAGAGGTGGCCGCGCTGCTGGCGAAGACAGAAAAAGTTGCGGCGCAAGGCGAATTTGAACTGTTCAAGACTTCAGCACACTTTGATTCCACAGCGCATCATCCGGAGTGGCTGGGAGGACAATCGCCACACGTGGACAAGCTTGCCGGACCGCCGGGCTAGGCAATCGGTCGATCGGGTGATCTGATCATCAGGTGATCGGGAATTTCTTAAAAGCATCACCGCAGAGGACGCAGCGAGATCGCAGAGAAGAAGAAGATAGATTTCGAATCCACTACGCTCTCCGCGCACTCTGGGTTGAATTATCGATTTTCGATGGGCTCGCTACTTACGGCCCTGTTCCCAATGAAACGAATTCCGTTTTCACGTCTCCGTTCTGGCTGATGGTGTGCATGGCGAAGCCTAGTTGTCCGCTCCAGGGAAGGAGCCGGCTGGTGCTGGGCGCAATGTGCCAGGTAATTCCGTCGCGCTCGAAAACCGTTCCCACATGCCAGTGACCGGCCAGCATGTGTTTTATCCCGAGCTTGTGCAGCAGATTCATCTCGCCGGAGCGGTAGGGCTCATTGATGACCCAGTAAGGTTTGGTATCCGGAGGCAGATTGTCGCCCCGGAAGGCAGGAATGTGCTGGATGCCGATCACAATCTTTCCGACCTGATCGCCAGCGACATCGCTCTGACGGTCGTTATTCTGACGGTCGTTACTCTGACGATCGTTACTCTGACGATCGCCACTCTGACGGTCGGCGTCATTACTTTGCTGTGTCTGGGAGCGGTCGTCGCGAGCTCTTCCACGGTTCCACCAGTGGCGATGACTACGGTTGTCCGCATTCGAGGCCGGCGACTGATGAGCGAGCCAGGAAAGCATCTTTTCCGATTCGGCTTCCGTCTGCGGCGGCAGCGGCTGCGGTGACTGGGCTTCAAACTGGTCAAAATTGCCCAGAAGCTGCGAGTCAATCACCAGGAACGTGATGCCCTTGACCTGAAAGCGGTAATAATCCGGGCCAAATACGCCACGATAGCGTTCGACGTCGTGGCTGTGTACGTCATGATTTCCGGGAGCGTAGTACACAGGTGCGTGCAACCACTTTAAGATGCCGCGAGCGCGCAGCCATTCGTCAGGGTTCTCGCCGATATCGCCGCTGACCACTACGGCGTCAGGATGGCGCGCGTTCACCATGTCGACCGTGCGCCGCAAGTTATCGAACGCGTGCGGCGCTTCGGCCTCGCCCAGGTGCGTGTCACTGATCTGGGCAATGGTGACTTGCGCGTTTCCACGCAATGGAAATATGAGTGCGAACAGGCAGAACGTGCAGACAACAGTAAATTGAAGGAGCGCAACCTTCCCGCGCAGAAGTAGCTCTCGCATAGTTTTTTGTCCGTAACTCGGGTCTGTTACTAAGAAGGTGTTTTGGCGTGCGGAGTTGTCAGCAGCACACACCAGTGAGTATGCTGGATTCGCCCAAGTGGAACTTTTTACAAACAGGGGCATCGAATCCTTATGGAAAATTTACAAACTGTGGTTTTAGGCGGCGGATGCTTCTGGTGCCTTGAAGCGGTCTTCGACCGCATGCAGGGAGTCACGTCAGTTGAATCCGGTTACATGGGAGGCCACGTCGACAATCCTACGTACGCCCAAGTGTGCAACGGCGATACAGGGCACGTTGAAGTAGTGCGCGTCACTTTCGATCCCAGCGAGGTAAGCTTCCGCGAGCTGCTGGACGTATTTTTCTCCATCCACGATCCCACCACGCTCAACCGCCAGGGCAATGACGTGGGCATGCAATATCGTTCGGCAATTTTTTACTCTTCTGAAGAGCAGTATCGAGAGGCGAAAAAAGTGATTGACGAACTCAACGCTGCGCACACATGGCCGAACCCCATCGTGACGTCACTGGAGCCGGCGGGCAAATTCTTTGTGGCTGAAGACTATCACCAGGAATATTTCGCCAATAATGCGAACCAGCCATACTGCCAGTTTGTGGTGGCGCCTAAGGTCAAGAAATTCCAGCAGAAATTCGCGGAAAAAATGAAGACCTGAGACCGCAACATTTCAGTCGCTCCCGTGTTGTCTAAGTGATTTGTTTTTATAGCTATGCCAGCCCTCCTCCAGCCTGGCGGCCGCATCTCAAGCGGGTAGAAGGCATAAACCGACGCGAGGAGAATCTCTCTATGAAACGCTTACTTACATTGTTGTTTGCATTCGTGATAGGCGCTGCACTGAGTTTGGTGGCGCAAGAACCCGCCAGCAAAGATCAAGGGGCGCCCAGTGACAAGAAAGTAGCCAAGGCCGAAAAGAAAGAAGCCAAGGCTGCTGAAAAAGGCAAGTCCATGAGCCTGACCGGATGGGTCAAAGACCAGGACGGTAAGACGGTCTTTGTGAATGACAAGGACAAACAGGCCTGGAACATTGCCAATCCGGACACAGTGAAGGGCCATGAAGGCCATCACGTGAAGGTCAAGGCCAAGCTGAACGAGGCCGACCACTCGGTGAACATCGAAAAAATGACGATGATGCGCAAGGGCAAGCAGTCCGCCGAAGAACAAAAGCAGGAAGAGAAGAAGTAACAACTAAACCAGAACAAGGGCGGAGCAACAAGCTCCGCCCTTGTTTTGTGCGGTATGCTCTAACCATGCGCTCTTTCCTGCCCGCGGCGGACCAGAAGCTGGTCCAGATTATGGACGCGGCTCTGGCCGAAACTGCACGTAAAAGCGGCGATTGGCTGGTATGCCGCAAGGGCTGCACGCAGTGCTGCTTCGGGCCGTTCGCAATCAGCCAGCTCGATGCTGTGCGATTACAAAAAGGTCTGGCTAATCTCACAAAAAGCCATCCACAGCGCGCGGCGCGGGTTCGCGAACGAGCGAAGCAGGCGGTCGCGTTACTCGCGCCCAATTTTCCCGGAGATTCGAAGACTGGCATTCTGGACGAAGGCGAAGATGCCGAAGCCCGCTTTGCTGATTTTGCCAATAGCGAGCCTTGCCCCGCGCTTGATCCAACCAGCGGCACTTGTGATCTCTACTCCGCGCGCCCGATGACATGCCGCACCTTCGGCCCGCCAGTGCGCTCAGGACCGGAAGACGCTCTGGGTGTCTGCGAACTTTGTTATCACGGCGCCAGCGATCAGCAGATCGCCCAATGCGAAATGGTCGCAGATCCGGACAATCTGGAAGAAAGACTAATTGCCGAAGTCGAAAAGAAAACCGGCAAGCGCGGAAACACGATTGTTGCGTATTGTCTGGCGGAATAACTTCGATGCTTCAGCGGCAGGTACTTGTAACCGTCACGCTCCGGCGGAAACCGGCATGTCAGAGATGACGCCCTCAGGAATGTTGTACCGTTCGGTTCGCGGCAGTTTGCCCAGCAGTCCGAGCGTGAAGAAAACGCCGGCAACAATCAGGAAAGTCGCCAGGCGGAGATTTCCCAGGCTGGCGGTGGAGAGAGCAAAATATTTTCCCATCCGCCACATAGCCCAGCTGGCAAGTTGCGTGGGCACGACGGTCCACACGGCAACGTAAAACCAGCCCTTTTCCGCGCCTTCATTGCGCGTGGATCGGCCGGCGCGCGGCGTGAAATCCAGCATTGTTGCCATGACGACGGCTGCCGCCAGCACGTAATAGAGCTTGACGTACAGATCATTGATGATCCAGCGGCCGGTGAAAAAGTTTATGGCCAGGCCGATCAGGTTGATTGTGAAAGGCACCAGCAGGGCAATCCACGCGGCGGTGTAGCAAACGACGCGATACCAGAGGTTCGGCTTGGGCTCTCCGTAGTGCGTGATATAAGGACGCTCTTCTCCGCCGGGAAGACGGCCTGCGAACCCGCGCCAGATGCAAACAGCGGTCACGATCGCCAGCCAGATCCAGTGGCGGCGATCAGGGCCGTGCGCGTAGAGCGCAGCAGTGAGATTGCCGGGAAGAATCCAGAACACCCAGATCCATATGGGCACATGGAGCATGCGATAGTAGTTCTTGTTACTTTCACGCTCAACGACTTTTTTCATGTAAGGTTCGAGTCCGAATTGCATTTTAATTGGTAGCGCACTCATTGGGAAGTGGAGACGGTTTCCTTCTTCATCTCGGCCGCCATCGCGCGATATGCCTGAACGATCAATTCCGGTTCGTCGAGGTGGATCCAGTGGGCGCTGCGGGCAGCGACGATGTGTCTTCCCTGCAAAGAGTGGGCGGCGATCGCTTTATGTTCAGCCATACGCACATGGGGCTGGTGCGCGCCTGAGATCACCGTGACCGGAATGTGCGGGGGAATCTCATAGCCAGCGGCTTCTTCGGCGCACACGGGCAAAGTCTGGATGTATCGGGCCATGATGAGGAAAAACTTTGGGTGGCCCCAGCGTTCGCGGATCAGGCGCACGGTCTGCGGTGGCAGCTTGGCCAACTCGCCCAGAATCCGCTCGACCGTGCTTTTTGCCTGAGGGCCGAATGCGCTCACAACGCGGCGCGGAACCGCGTTATTTCCGCGCTGCAGAAGCCAGAGACAGAAGCGCAGGACGCCAAGCGATCCCAGGACGGCGCCGGCGCGCGAAAACCATACGGCGCGACGAATTTGCCAGCGCTGCAAGCGATGCGGCTTGATCCATTCTTCCGGCGTCAGCGGGTCGATCAGGATCATGCCCGCGAGTTCATCGGGAAAGCGTTGCGCAAAAACGCGAAGAATGTACGCAGCGTAAGAGTGTCCGGCCAGGACATAAGGTTTGGGAACGTGCACCGCGTCCAGCCACTGGTGAAGCTCGTCGGCCATGCGAGAGAGGCCGCACTGGCGATGAGTTGAGGCGCTCCAGCCCAGCCCTGCGCGATCATAACTGTAAGTCGCGGTAAGGGCCGCCAACTGCGGCTGCAACACGCTCCAGTTCAGAGATGAAGCCGCGATGCCGGCTTCCAGCACGATAGCAGGCGCGCCGGCGCCGAGATGCTGAACGTGCACGGTGCGGCCGGGAAATTTAACCAACGTTCCCGGCGCGTGAAATTTGCGGCCGTCACGCCAGAGGCAAAGTAGCTGGAGTGCAACCTGAACCAGCAAAAGGCAAAGAAAAAGAAGTAAAAGCGTGATGAACACCGCGCACGCCTCCTCTGGCCTTTATGCTACCTGAAAGAAAAGGGCCGCAACGCCCAGGCCGCGGCCTTTTTCGATCGACAAAGATCACAATCGATCTTTACTTGATGATCTTTATTTGATGACTGCAGCGCCGGCATTCGCGCATTGACCATCCTCGTTACTCTGAGCGCCGGAGACGCCGATCGCGCCGATGATTTTGCCGTCGGCCAGAATGGGCACGCCACCTTCTACCGGCACAGCGCCTTCCAGCCCGAGCACGCGCATGCCGTCGCCGCCCTTAGCCAGCGCATCCTGAAACGCCTTGGTTGGGCGCTTGTACAGCGCCGCCGAACGGGCTTTATTGATAGAGACGTTGGCGCTTCCAAGTTGCGTGTTGTCCGTCTTCTCGTAATAGACAAGGGTGCCATTGGGATCAACGACGGCCACAGCCATGACCCAATGGTTCTTGACGGCTTCTGCCAGCGCCGCCGCGGCAGCTTTCTTGGCGTCTGCAACGCTGATGGGCGGCCCGTAAGGATTAGGCAACATCTGCGCCTCCAGTCCCAGGGCGCAAAACGCCAGCATCAGGGCAGATAACATTTTGAGAATGCGCGATGACATGGTAGCTTGCTCCTCTTCTTTTCGCATGCGAGCGATGTTTGATAAAGAGATTCATGTGATTCAACACTCCAGAACGAAGTATTTAGAGAATCAGCGGCAACTGCCAGAACTCGATTCACCGGGAAACCGCAAAGCGGTGAGGCATGGAGTCTAAGGCGTTCGCAGCCTCTCGTCAAGGAGCCGGCCGTCGACTTCGCGATCGGGAAAGTCAAAAACTTACCGCTGATAAACACTGATGACGCGGATGAGAAGAATTTCCGTTTCTTTTTCGATCAGCGCTGTCAGCGCTCATCAGCGGTGAGATTTTTCTTTTCGATCGCGGCGCACGTTAGAATGCTGAAGACAAAATGGAACCAATTTCGCATTTCTTCTATTCCGACCGGCTGAAGCTGCAATTCTGGGACTACGGACTAGACGGCAAGCCCGCGCTGGTGCTGGTGCACGGCGGGCTGGACCACGCACGCAACTGGGACTGGGTGGCGCGATCGCTGCGCGAGCACTACCACGTCTACGCGCTCGACCTGCGCGGCCACGGCAACAGCGCGTGGGCGCCGGGTGCGATGTACAGCGTGGCGGAGTACGTGCTCGATCTCTCCGCGCTGCTCGACATCATCAATGAGTTTCCCATCCGGCTGGTAGGACACTCGCTGGGCGGGATCGTTGTGCTGCATTACGCGGGGACCTACCCGGAGCGTGTGGCCAAAGCCGTGTCGATTGAGGGCATTGGTTTTCCGCCGACGCACCGGATCTATGGGCCGGCTTCCGAGCGCCTGCGCTATTGGATCGAGGCGGTGCGCGGCATCGAGAAACGCATGCCAAAGAGTTATCCCAGCCTGGAGGCGGCTGTGGCGCGCATGAAGGAAGCCAATTCGCGCCTTTCGGACGAAGTTGCGCTCAACCTGACGCTGCACGGCACCAACTGGGGACCGGACGGCTCGCTGGTGTGGAAATTCGATAATTACGTGCGGGCGCTCTCGCCGCTGATTCTCAACGTGCAGGAGAGCGCACAGGTCTACGGCCAGATCACCTCGCCAACGCTGCTCTTCTGGGGATTGGAAAGCTTTGCGCCCGTTCCCGACGACGATCCGCGCGTGAAAGCCATGCGCAACTGCCGGATGGTCACGGTGCCGAAGGCCGGACACTGGGTGCATCACGATCAGCTGGAGTTATTTTTGAGGGAGACGAAGGGGTTTTTGGGGTAATGAGAAGCTTTCGTCGCGAACGAGGATTGATTCTCTTTGGGATAAAGAGAGCAGAGGTGACAATCGATGGGCCCACTGCGGCGAGCAAGAAAGGCCAGCGGTATTTGCGGGCCAATCCGGCTCAAGAGAGCGAGCCCGATCTGGTTAGTTACGGTTACGGAGCAATCGTAAAGAACACATCGTAGGCAACGCGTTCCGCCTTCGAAGCGTCCACCTGGACTTCCGTCAAATTGATTTTTGAGCGGAAGCGGAATTCATTTCCGAACTGGTCCGTGCGTCTGGATTCCTTGTATTGCAAGCTGAGGGAATAAACCCCAAATTGCGGAAGGGTAAACAACTCTTCTGGCAGAGATTTTCCGTCATGATTGAAATCTATCCAAAGGCGAAGGGAAGCGAAGATAGCATCTTTCTCGTCTATGATCCCATCTCCATTCCCGCCGTTCTCCGGCTTGTCAAATTCTGCCAGGGCCAGAAATCCATTGGGTTCAGGCGATTGTGGTTGTGGCGTGAAGTTGCCGAATAGCTCCTTCCCGCTGTCAATTACACCGTTATGGTTTCGGTCCAGCACCAGAAAAGCATTGAGCGCTCCGGCAGCGGTCCAGGAGAGGCGAATTGGCTTGCCGTTGCCGGCCATATCAAAGAGAACGCCATCTTGCGCGCTGGTCAAGGAAAACCCGCGCCCACCCACGTCTATAATAATGGGGCTCGGGCCCGGCGGAATCGGACACTCCGGTCCGTCGGGAGTCCCGCAATTGCTGCACTGTTGTGCGGCAGATGGAACCGCGCAAACCAGAATAGATACAAAAGCAAAAAAAGCGAATCGGGTAAGTCTAGCGCCGACGATTTTCATGTCTTCCTCATAATTCTTTGCGATACGGCCGGTTATTCTGTCAAAGCGCATGCAAACCTCGCTATTGTCAGCAGGCGCGAACGGTAGGCGCACCCGCTGCAAGGCCGGTGCAATCCTGCGACGAACCCACAAAAGCTAATCGAACTTGGGTAATCGCATCAAAGACGGAGCCGCTCGCGAAGACTTCACCGACGAGAATCAGGTCGCCACACCCGTCGTCTTGAAGCAGATTTTCGCCGCCGCCGTCAGCTTCAGTTTCAACGGGAAAACTACAATTTAGGGCAGTTACGGTTATAGATGCTCGAGGCTCAAAGCCATTGGCGCAAAGGCCGAAGGCAGTCATGGACGACGTACTGGTGCCGGTAAACCCAAATTCAATATCTTTGCAAGTAACTGGATCACAGTCGAAAGCGTCCAACTGAAGGCTCTGCGCATGGGCTGGAGGCGAGGAGAGGCAGCACATGCCGATAAACAGCAGAACGATGGAGATTTTCCAGGTGATCATAGGGGTGAACCGTCCTTTCTGTGAAAATTCAAGGGTGGTTGCAGGCGCTTGAGAGCTTGCAGTTCTGAATCAAGATTCCTGGCGCTTCCGAACTGCCGCGCCAACATTCGCCGTTGCCGGTCCACGGAAGCGCCCCATGCAGATGGAGTCAGCGCCATCTGGCGAACCGCCTCCTGCGGTGGGACGCCTTTCGCGTTTGCGTCGTTCATCTGCCGGAGAAGCAAGTCAGCCGCCAATTGCCGGTCCTTGATCTCCTGAATCAGCGGCAAAGAACGAGGTCCCACAACCTGGCCATCGGTAAAAATGACGGAATCGATTTCGACGGCTACCGCCGAGGCGCGCTTGAATTTTTGCACGGTGTTGCCGGTAGCAACCGTGCCTGCAAAGCCGGCGCCCTGCATTGCCGTGTCTGGCACATAGGAGCCGGGAGCAACCATCATTTCGCCTTGCGGCCCGATCAGAGGCGCGACATCATAAGAAAGATACGAGTGTGTAAAGGATGAAACCGGTTCCTGATTGCCTCCGGCATCGGTCAAAATCCAGCGGAACGCAAGGCCAATGATAGGCCGATCTGTTTCATTCTTGACGACGAATGTGCTGGGCTGGAGGTCAGCTATAGCCGGGAAGGAAAGGAAGAATTTATTGAATGAGGTGTGCCGGCCAGCATCAAAATGTGTAACCGTCACCACTTCCTTGACATCAGGGGAAGGATCGTTGATTTTCATATGTTGAGCCTTCAATAATACGGAAAAGCCTATGATCAAGATCCAGGAAAAAACAGTTTTCATTTTTGATTGACCTCCTTCTTTTCAGGTTGTGTTTTGGCATTTTCCGCCAGTTCGGTTGCATTCTGATCTGCTTCCGCAATCCATTGACGAAGCTCATCGAGAGACGGGAACTTCGGCCCGCGCTTCCCGTTAATAAAAATTGTGGGTGTGCCGCGGACCGACAGACTCTCGGCGAGCTGCACATCGCGCTTCACGATGGACTCCGGCGTCTTGCTGTCAAGGCATGACAGGAAAGCACCGGATTCAAGATTCGGCAGACGCGCCGCAATTTTTGCAATTTCTCCACTAAAATTCAACGCAGTCAGGTTTTGCTGCTCTTTCAAAATTTCGTCCTGAAGCACCCAGAATTGCTCATTTGACTGAGCAGCGGCACAGGCGCCTGCCAGCGCCGCATTGAGCGCCCAAGCGTGTTTCTGTAAGGGAAGATGTTTGTATACGACTTTGATCTTGGCCTGCTGCTCAGCGGGAAGAGACTTGAGCAACACGTCAAACTGCTTGCAATACGGACATTGCAGGTCACCGAATTCCACGATAACAATGCGCGCGGTTTGAGCGCCTTTGTGAGGTGATACGTCTGAAAGCAGAAGCTTCTGAATCCGATCTGCTTCCTGTTTGGCTTCCAGAACCGGATCGACAGTGACGTCGGCCAGAGAACCGAATACAAATCTATGGTCAGGCGACATAAATAAAGTTATTTTTCGTTGCAGATTGCCGCCTTCCAGAACGATCCTTCGGTAACAGGTATCGCCGACCAAATCTCCTTCCTTCAGGCTAAACAGCTTTGGATCACCCAGATTAAACCGCGTTACCAGATTCTGAAGAATCACTACCTGCTTCTCACTAGAAATGGATGGACATTGTGCATGAGTGTGAATGGAGGTTGCCGCTAGTAATGTGGATATCAAAAAAACATTAGCTATGTATTTCATGAGCGATTCCATTAAGTTACCTAGAGAAGTAGATGAGCGTTATAAATGAGAGCAAGATAATTGGCAAGCAGAAAAAATAACGGTTTTTACAAGTAAGTAGATGGCAGCTGATAATTAGGTTTTTCTAATCTAGTTTAAATCTAGTTTCAGTGTAGCTTAGTTTGTTTTTGTCGCAAAATGAGACGCAGTTTTAGTGTGCTCTTCCATGGGCAAAGAGCCGCAGAATGTTTTCTGTTTTTCAACGGAGTAGAATGGTTTGGTATTTCATTTAGTTAGCGGCGAAATGAAGAGTAGGCCACAGCCGAGGGCGGCTGTGCCACACGAACATCCGCAGGCGGGGGCGCCGCGATGTCAGGCAGAGGGTCGCAGATTCTTGTGTTGCGAAGATCAGAAATGGTGTTAAGCTATGTTCGTATTTTGTTTGGAGCAGTAATCAGTACGTAGTATTTGGTATTTGGCAAATCCAAAATCAAGATCACCCGGCGAAAGCCGGGTTTTGGCGTTTTGGGGTTGCGACCCTCTGCCGACTCTCTCAGCATTGGGTCGAATCGGGTCGGCTGGGGTCGAATTGGGTCGAAACCGGGGGGAGGGGGCGGGGTGACGGAAAATTGCCAGCATTGCCAAGACTGCCAAAGATCGCCGAAATTGAAAAACAAAGACTTACCACGGACGAGCACTGATTACGGAGAGCTGAATCTATGCAAAAAGGCATGAAAGAAGGTGAGAAATGAGCATAAATGGAGCTGATCAGGGGTCAATCAGGACGCGGGAGATCAAGCCGAGAGATCCGCAGGATCCGCTGGCGACGAGGACGTATAAAGGGCAATTTTATTCGGCCGAAGAGGTATCGGAGCTGATCCAGCGGGAGAACGAAGCTCGCGTGGAAAAGGACAACCGGCAGCAATGGGAGCAGTCAGAAGCGGGGCGGCTTTGCATTGCGTTTTATCAGGCGTTCCAGGCTTACGAGAAATACATCCAGGAGCATCCGCGCGCCATTTTCAAATACTCCGGGGAGCGGGTGGACTACGGTGAGCACAAGGCGTTTGAACAAGCACTGAAGTTCATGGATCAGGACCGGCGCGAGCGGGAAGAGACGGCGCGGAAGAACCTGGAGAAGGCGCAACGCGCGGCGCGCTGCCAGAACATACACGTGAACGGCGAGCAATGCGGCGCGCCGCGGGTACGCGGCAAAAAGCTTTGCCATATGCATGAGCGGATCGAGGAAGCCAAGGCGGAGGCGTTGGACCTGGGTTCGATGGAAGATCCGGACAGCATTCAGGTGGCGATCCAGAGATTGCAGAAAGCGATCATCGACGGAAGGCTAACAGCAAAGCAGGTGGGACAGCTGGCGTACACGATCCAGCTGGCGGCGTGGAACGTGACCCGGACAAGCATGGTGCGGGAAGAGTGAGGGATTGCCAGCATCGCCGAAATTGCCAAAAATCGCCGAAATTGAAAACCAAAACCTACCGCTGAGACGCGGAGACAGCAGAGATCGGAAACCAAAAAACTTTACCGCGGATCAACGCGAATGGTCGCGGATCGGGGAAACCAGAGGTTTACCACTGATAAACACTGATAACACTGATCGGAAAAGATCGGGTCATCGGGGGATCGGGTCATCGGGGGATCGGGACATCGGGGGATCGGGACATCGGGGGATCGGGAATCTTAGCGCGGAGGCGCGGAGACTGTGGAGACGCGGAGAAGGTGGAGATCGGG
>Ga0209647_1001663_pt1 | contig 18604 bp, 17 predicted proteins | sample GraSoi_2013_60cm_FD_185827 | JGI IMG/M metagenome (GOLD analysis project Ga0209647, IMG submission 185827) | Grasslands soil microbial communities from the Angelo Coastal Reserve, California, USA - Sample 9_17_2013_60cm (SPAdes) (version 2) | ecosystem: Environmental > Terrestrial > Soil >... | reverse complement strand
GAATTATTGCTCTGGGAGGCGCAGAGGGTGAGAAAATGTTCGAAGACAGTGCGCGCTTTGGAGAGTGGCGCAACCTGACCTTGTTTGAAATTCCTTTTCAAGATTATGGCCGACACGAAATTTTGGAGCCTAGCAGAAATCCTGAAGGATGTTCTGGGCACGATACCGAGTGAAATCGGAATATTGTCAGCGAGTAACGTTGTGAGCGCCGAAATGATGGAGCTAATAAAGCAGATAGATGGTAACCTAAAACTGCGGGACGTGAGCCACATATTAGCGAAAGCCCGTTACGAGAAAAGTCCGGCGGAATTGGACATGTACCGGATCGCAAGCGGTATTGCAACTGAAGCAATGCGATCCATTCTCGACTTGGTAAGACCTGGCTTGCGGGAACTAGAAGTGGCTGCCGAAGCAGATCGCGTCATGAAGCAGATGGGAGCATATAGTTACGGGTTTGATGCGATTGTGTGTTCGGGCCCCAGAATCGATACGATCATCGGGCGCTCCTCTAACCGGGTGATTCAAGAAGGGGAGCTTGTGATGCTAGGAGTAAGTCCGAGATATGAGGGTTACACATCCGCGCTCGGACGCACAGTCGTCGCCGGGATTGCTTTATTTGAGCAACGCGAATTTTTAGATCGCGGGATTGAAGGTTACCACCGGGCAGCGAAAGAGCTGAGAATGGGTGGTCCAGCTAGGGCCATTGATGGCGCAGCCCGCGAATATTTGACCAGCGTCGGACTTGGTCGCTATCACACTTATGGCGTTGGTCATGGGATTGGCTTCACCGAATGCCTTGAAGGCAAAACCGCCACAAGCGCCAGCGATTACGACCTCCCCGCCGGTATTTCGATGATGCTCGATGTGGGGCTTTTCGGTGTACCAAAGCACTTCGGTGCCAGACATGAAAATCCGCACATGATTGATCACGATGGGCGAGCAAAAGTGCTGAGCGATCTTCCGATGAAGGTCTATCGATAACCATGGTTGTACAGAAAGGATATTAGACAGGCGGCGAAAAGCCGTTCTCCTCCAGAATGCTTTGGTAAGCTCGATGAACAGTGATGAAATAAAAAGCCGAACCTTTGAGATTATCGATTCCAGCGAAGAGGAATTGATTTCATTTTTACGCGAGTACATTCGGCATCGCTCGATTAATCCCGAACGGCAGATTGCCTCAGTTGAAAATGGAGAGACGACAGCTTGCCAGAAATGGCTGAATGAAACTCTGCAGTCTTTAGGGTGTTTCGAAACTGTGACATCATGGAGCGTCAGTTCAGGCGAGCTGAATGTAGCGGCCCAGCTACCGGCAAGTGCACCTGATGAATATCAGTCGACCTTGTTCAATGGTCATTCCGACGTGGTCCCAGTAGCTGCTACCGAATACGATGCGTGGCAGGGGGGAGACCCCTGGAGTGGGCACGTGTACGACGGAGCGGTCTATGGGCGGGGCGCTTGCGATATGAAGGGAGGCAACTCGTCGTTCATTTGGGCGGCACGTTGTTTGAGCAAGGCGGGTTTCACTCCGAAGGGCCGCTTAACACTTACGTTCACGATCGGAGAGGAATCCGGAAATGCTGATCTCGGACCCTACAGCGTGAAACGACAGGGATATTCGGGCGACGTGATAATCGTAGCCGAGCCGACCAGCCTCAATGTTTGCCCGGCAGCCGTAGGATGGTTCTTTTTCCGTGTCGATGCGATTGGCAAGGCTTCGCACGCAGCGAGCCGTGGAGCCTCTATCTACCCCTCTTGGGCTCCCGATCCCCCTGGCGTGAATGCAATTGAGGCCCTTCTACCGATCATCGAGAGGTTAGGGGACCTTGAACGAGACTGGGGTATTTACGAGAAGCATCCGCTGATGCAGCCCGGAAACGCCGCAATGAACATCGTGAAGATCTGTGGCGGCGCGGAGCAGGCAACTACGCCGAGTTCTTGTCACGCGGTATGGGCCGTTGTCGTGAGCCCGAATCGGCGATGTTCTGATGTTTGCGATCAGATCGCGCGGGTTCTCGAAAGCGCAAATATTACTAACCGTTGGCTGCGGCAGAATCCGGCTCGGATGACTTCGCCCTATCTTCAGGGTTACTTTGACCCAGTTAACACGCCGACAACTCATCCTGCCAGCGTGTCGATGCTCAATGCCGTTCGGGCTGCAGGGCTTGAATCAGCTCAATTTGCCTGCATGCCAACTCCGTCAGACGCCAACTTTTTTGCTGAGGACGGCCAGCCAGTGATTATATGCGGTCCTGGAAACCTACTTGGTAACGGAGTTCACGGACTTGACGAACACATTGAAATCGATTCCCTGATTAACGCTACGAAAGCCTATGCGGCTTTCATAATCGACTATTCCTCGGTTCCAAAAATAGAACGTCCGTAAGTCGAATATGTCGATAGGAGGATGGGTGGTGCCGAGCATCTATAGGCTGCACTCACAGAAGCTCTGGAGAGCGGGCTTTTTGATGGGGCCCCTTCTGGCAGACCAGAAATATTTAGCGGACGCCGCGCTCGCGGAAGCGCGAGAAAGGGGAGTAAGCCGGCGGCCAGTGGTCTGATACCCGAGCTAAGTCAATCCACGACTGCTGGAAGCCCTGATTACTTTTTAACAGCCGTCCGAGCTCGACCAAAGCGTTTCGCTTCGCTATTGGAACTGCCTCATGAGCACCGAACTAAAAACCATTTCCGTGCGCATTCCGGAAGAGATCAGATCGCGACTTCCGGACGAGGTGGAACGCTTCTCCCAAATGCTTGCCCCGCGAACCGGGGTGCCCATCACTGCTTCCAATCTCATCCCATCATTCCTCGAGGATTTCATGGATGCCATGGAGACGGGAGAATTGCCGGAGTGGCCGATCAGAATCCAGCGCAGCAACGACAACACGAAGTTCTTGGCCGTTGTTTCCATCACCGACTTCCAAGCTCTCACGCAGTCGGGAAGGGGACCCAAACGGTTTTTAGGTAACTACGAGGGGATCTTACAAACCGCTGTTACAGCGGCTATGATTGAGTGGGCGGTGCGAAACTGATCCATGCCGGCTGTTGGGCACACGCCAGAAGATACTTCTTCCAAGCGGTGGAAAGCTCATCCCGACGATCGTGCCGGCATTGCGTTGGTAGCAAGCATTGATGAACTCTTCGCCATTGATGTACAGGCTCGAGAACAGAATTTAACTGTGATCGAACGCGACCAATTGCGCCAGCAAAAAGCGCGAACCATCCTGGAATCAATCAAGAGCCAAATCGAAACGGCCAAAGGCCTGGCTCTTCCAAAGAGCGCTCTGGCCAAAGCCTGCAACTACACGTTGACCTTTTGGAATCGGCTATCTCGCTTCCTGAATCATCCGATCCTGGAGCTGAGCACTAACCGCCGCCGAGAACGCCATCCGGCCGGTTACTGTTCATCCGCCAGGGAGGTCACTGCCTGTTCAATAAAAGCTGCAACCTTATCAGGGTGAGAGACCAGGACTAGATGGCTGGAATTCACAGTAAGTGCGGTAGCATTAGCCTTCTCTGCCTCGCGCTTTTGGAGATCGGTTCCAATAGCTCGATCATCGCTGGGGATGAGGAACCAAGAAGGCTTCTTCCTCCATGCTGGATTTGTGACCTTGCCGCTAAAAATTGCTTCCGCTGTCGGATGTTGCGTTGCGAGGAGCAGATTCCTTTGACTCTCGGACAAATCGTGAGCGAGATCAATGACTCCTCGGGGTGTCACTTTTAGGAAGCCATGTCCATCAGACGTGAAGTCGCGGAAAAGATGGGTAGGAGGAAAAGCATCGAGGAGCGAAACAGCTGACTCATTCCGGTCCGGGGCCAACGCCGCTACATAAACTAATCCAGCAACCTTAGGATTGTTTCCCACCTCGGTGATTACGACTCCGCCGTACCAATGTCCCGCAAGTAAGACCGGGCCTGCTTCCAAAGCGAGGGCTCGCTCAGTTATTGCAATGTCTTCAGCAAGAGAAGTCAGAGCGAGTTGCACCGCTACTACTCTAAATCCCTTGGATTCTAATAAAGGAATGACCCCTGACCATATAGAGGCGTCCGACAATGCACCGTGAACAAGGATAATTGTTTTGATTTTTTCAAGCGTATGGATGTCTTTACTTTTTTTCATAAGAAGGCTCCTAACACCGAGGAACAAAGGAAGTAACATTTCATTCCTGGCTCTGGAGTATGAGGCCTGAAACTCGTTTTTGGCTATTAGCGCGTGGCCAAAAGCGAGACGAGGTCGTCGTTCGCACTCACAGAGTTCGAATTACCAATACGCTTCGATTTTGGGGACCGTCGTTTTTTGTACTAATTGCCGGAAGCTTTTTCCGAACTGGCGCTGTGCAGGCGGTTCGGGTCCGACGCGGTATCATCGGTCACTTCAGGTCGCCTCCAACAGCTCAGACGACGAATACGGCAACGTGGACAAAGAGAAATAGACTTGGCAGATAGTGGAGTTTCTTCTCACTAACATTTTGAGCGGCGAGTATCACCGCGGCTCTCCAGCAACATCAAGAATTTGGGAGACAGTCAGTATAAAGACCTATTGCCGGAGCCAAGGCTTGTTTGCCGCTCACTATGCACGGGCCACCCAGGCTGCTGGGTGGGATTACGCATAGCTCCCGCATAAAATCCATCGCCCAGACGCACTCTGACAGCCTCTAAAGACATTATCGAGAAACGTTACTGAAATGAGGCCTCAAGAATTGTGCCGTCATCCGTTATTCGGGCGACAGAGGTAGCGTTCGGCATCTCTTCATGATTCGCATCTGCCACGGCCAAACAACACGGCTGCTTGCACGGTGCTGGTGTTCGGTGGAAGTGACCCGCCAGAACTGAATGCTGGGCCCGGCGCCGTATCGTTTAACCAACGGGAGGAAATTCCGACTGCTGTCTCAGATGCAACGCGCCGCCAAGGTTGATCGAATAGATCGATCAAGCAGGCCTGCTCTTTAAGCGATTGCCAAAGCTTGGTGTTCGGCAGCTATGACCAAATCGTCGGCGCCAGGCCGATTGATTGCGAGAAAAGTCACCTCAAATAATTTCCCAAATCACGCTACGCATTAGCTTCCCCTAACTCTACCCTACATAACCCGCGTTCTCCGGATTATGGGCCAGGGGCTGACATGATTCGAGAGGGTGTCGGGTGGAGCAGAGGAGGGAACCGGGCCGTGCGAAGAAGTTGAGAAGCTCGAGCGCCATAGTGCAGGCACTCTTTTGGTTAAGACTCGACCGGCCAAAGCCGGGGGCGGAGAAACAGCATTTCGTGTTCGCGTTCTTCGCACCGAGAATGCTATAAATTGAGTGCATGCTGTCACGCACAGAGCGCATTGACCAGTTTCCCCTCAAGCTTAGCCGCACCGAAAAGGAATTGTATGAGGAGTTCCTGAAAACCGAAGAAGCAGCGCTGGTGCTCGAGATGCAGCAATATTTTGTCCAGGCGAAAGGTCACGCGGGCGGGATCAGGTTCGAGAATGACAGTCTCTGGTCGAAGATCGAAAACAGAGTGAATGTCTGGTTTGCGGAGGTTTGTGCAGACAGGAATCAAAACGAAAACCTGATTCGACGATCAAAGGAAGCGATCTTGCACCGAATGAAAAATCTGTTGGCCAAGACGATCAGGGAATCGCGCGGTACGAAGTAAGGGAATTTAAGCGTCGGCGCTTCGGCAAAGGAAGTCGGATCCTCGCTCGCGGAAGCACGGGAGAGGGGAGTAAACCGTGCGGCGCAGATACTGGCAGGAGGCGATATGCTCTCTGCGAGCGACTTTGCGAAATTCATCAGCGTTTCGCGAGAGGCTGTCCGTGCGAAGCACCAGCGGCCCGAAGTTCTTGGCCTCAAAGGAGCAAAGCGGGGACTCCGTTTTCCCAGATGGCAAGTGACATCCAACGGGGCCTCTTGACAGAGCTTCCAAAGCTCTTCGATTTGCTCGGCGGCGATTCGTGGACGGTCTACCGGTTCCTCACTCAACATCAGCCCGAGTTGTAAGGGGATACCGCACTATCTGCGTTGCAGCGTAGCAAGGTCAGCCGAGTCCTGGTGGCAGCTGAGAATGGTAAGCAGTCGCCTTTCCTGAAGCGTGCCGCGCAAGCCACCCAGAGACTTGAAGTCGAGCGACACCGAATTGGCTCCGATCAGAACTCGGGTCAGGTGATTCCGGCTCTATTCGTCGCGTTACCCTGATCCTTTGGGATTTGGGTTTTCCCTGAGCTGATTCAGTGATCCGCGTACCGATCTACCGGAACCGGATCGATTTGGCGTCATCTATTTCGGTTCATCGCTACGGTTTGCTTCCTTGAGCGGGTTTTGCGGGATCGCAGAAATGGCCGGCTTGGCGATGTTCCAATCCCATTCGCCTAGCTCGAGTAATTGAATTCTGCGGAAATAACGACAGTTCGGCCGTTGAACTTGGTCGATCTCCGCGGCGATTGTCCCGCTGAAGATGGGGGTTCCGACCGATGCGGTGAGAGCATCCAGTCACCGTCTCGGACAGCAATGGTCGCTCGCGTTCTGGCTTCACAAACAGCATCCGGATGGGATTCTTTATCCTTCGCGACTGAACGAGTAGATAAACCTGGCTCTGTACGATGTGGCACTACCGAAAATGTGCGTTGCTAGCACACGGCTGTTTCTTGAATATAGAGCGGAAGAGGTAGTGACGAGTTCGACTGGGGCTCACGACTCGCGCCAAGCGTCCTTTGCTGAAATTGCATGCCCTCAAGATGCGAGCGAACATGGGCAAATATCGCATCCGTCCAGATGCTGCTACACCCCTCCATCGGCGGCACTAGCGCTCGGCAACTAAGTTCCGCTTCGCTTTTTGTAAAAGCGCCAAGACCCCAAACGTCACCGATCAGCTACGAGTATCTCAACCCCGGATTCGCTCAGGGCGGCAACCAGTTGCGGCGAGGGCTTAGCGTCGGTGACCAGAACGTCGATCTGGTCAAGGGGGACGACGTGCGCAAAGACCGAGCGACCCAGCTTTGTGGCATCAGCCAACACGATCACGCGCCGTGCGGCGCCCACCATCGCGGCCATCATCGAAGCCTCTTCGAATATTGTAGTAGATAATCCGCGCTCCGAAATGCCGCCGACCCCGAGCACTGCGGTGTCGGCACTGATAGGTCCCGCTTGCGGGAAGCCCACCGTGCCGATCGTGATCTGAGATTGAACAAGCACTTGTCCGCCCAGTAGATAGACGGCGCGTACGGTCTCCGGTGTCAATGCTGCCGGTATGCTGAGATCATTGGTGACGATCGTGAGACTTCGGCGGGAGCCCAGCTCACCGACGAACGCTCGGGTTGTTGATCCGCCGTAGATGAGCAGTGTCTCGCCATCCGCGATCAAGGTCGCGGCCCGTCGCGCGATGCGACCCTTCTCAGCAGCCCGTGAAATCAAGCGCTGCGTGACCGGTATGTCTGGCACGATCACGTCGTCCAAGGGGACCGCGCCACCGTGGGTTCGCTTGAGTAGGCCCCGGTCGGCCAGATAGTCCAAGTCACGTCGTATGGTGTCCGCCGAAACGGCGAATTGACTGGCGCTCTCCATTACATTGATGGCACCGCGCTCTTTTGCCACTTTTAGTAGTTCGGCGCGCCGTTGTGCGGGTATTGCATAATCGGGCGGAGTTGTCTCTATCTCCTTAGCGTCTCGTTCAGAATCTCTATTCATGCCGTGCCTAATGTGGTTCCCTGGGCAATCTAATCACAATAGCATATTCGCCCGACGCCAGCTTGACAATGCGTTTTTATGCTGATATTCAATGGAAAACTCAAAAACAAGGATATTAACGCAATTTCGTGCATCGTTGGTCGAATATCCTGGAGGAAAACAATGCCTAAAAAACTGATCCAAGGCGTCGGCACCCCGGACGGTACCGGTATGCGGCGCCGCGATTTCATTCTTGCTTCCGGTGCCGCCGCCGCTGCTGGCGCCCTGGGCCTGCCGTCCCGTGTCTACGCGCAGACTGGTCGGACCGAGATCACCTTCGCCAGCGCTCGTTTCTTCTCAACTGACACGATGCAGCAGGTAATCGAATCCTACAACAAATCGCAAAACTCCGTACACGTTAGCTATATCGAACTGCCGCCGCCGAGCAGCTCTATAGAAGTTCATCAGCAACTAGTCCAACAACTTGCCCGCAAAAACGGCTCACCCGACGTCTTTACACAGGACATTATTTGGATTGCCGAATTCGCAGAGGCCGGCTGGGCGCTGCCGCTCGACCATTATTTTGGCTCCGACGAGATGAAGGCTTACCTTCCAGGTATTGTCCAGGGCTGCACCTGGAAAGGTCAGCTCACTGGGATGCCGTGGTTCATCGACTGCGGTAAGCTCTATTACCGAACCGACATCCTAGAGAAGCTCGGCGCTGGCGTTCCAGAGACATGGGATCAGCTGATCGAGACTGCTAAGAAGGGCACGGGAGGCGACGTCCGTTTCGGCTTTATCTGGCAAGCTAAGCAGGCCGAGATCCTAACCTGCACTCTCGTCTCCTTCATTGGCTCAAATGAGGGTTCTATTCTCGCTTCCGATGGCAAAAGAGTAAAAATTGCTGAGCCGGAGGCCAAGGCCGCCGTCCAGTTGATGTATGACACCATCCACAAGTACAAGGTCACGCCCTCAGACGTACTAACCTGGGACGAGGAACCATCTCGTCGGCCATTCACCGCCGGCGAGTCGGTTTTTCTCAGGAACTGGAGTTATGTGTGGTCAATCGCACAGGATAAGACGCAGTCGGACGTTGTCGGTAAGGTTGATGTCGCGCCGCTTCCCCATTTTCCTGGTAAGAAGAGCGCTGCCTGCCTCGGCGGCTATCAATACGGCGTCAACGCCTCTACGAAGAACAAGGATGCGGCAATCGACTTTCTGCGCTGGCTGTCCACGCCCGCAACGCAGTTGCACTTCGCGATTAAGGAAGGTTTTGTGCCGACGCGCCTAGCCGTATTCGATGAGCCGGAACTAGCGAAGACTCAACCTTTCATCCAGAAGCTGAAGACCGTCTCGCTTGGTGCGATACCGCGTCCTGTTACGCCGAAGTACCCGCAGGTCACGCTTGTGCTCCAGTCGCAGGTTTCACGGGCTCTGGTCTCAGGTGACATCGAGAGCTCACTCAACACAGCCAAGGCACAAATCGAAAAGATCGTTGGGACGTAGAAAGTGGTCTCCGGGTAGCTGTCGGATCGTCATTCATAACTGGGACCGACCGCTTCCCGTACAGCGACAGGCATAGACTCGGGCGGAGCGAACTAAGTTTACAATCTTGAATGCGAAATTCTCTTGAACTTAATCGATTGCGAAGGTCGCAGAGGCATTCCGACTGGAGACCTTAGGGTTTCTCAAGACTGGCAGGAAATAATTGAAGCATCGCGAGAGCTTGATTGGGCACGGCCATGGCTACTGCTAAAACACTCACTCGGGAAGTCGATTTGCGTCCACCGAATCGGCGATTCAAGTCTTGGCGGCCGGGGCCGACTCTACTGTTAGTGCCAGCACTGGCCGCCATCGCAGCGATTTCGATCTATCCCGTAATTCTTGGTCTGTGGCTCTCGCTTCGAGACACCACCCTGTCGTCTCCAGCGGATTCATTTGTTGGGTTCGCCAATTATCAGCAGCTTTTCACGGATAGTCAGTTCTGGAACGCGTGGGTTCACACGATAGAATTTACGGGTGCGTCGACGCTGCTCGAAACATTGATAGGGCTAGTAATTGCTCTCACTCTGGCAGCACGGTTCCTGGGTCGCGGATTGGTCCGAGCGGCGATGTTAGTTCCATGGGCTATTCCAACGGTTGTAACCTCTAAGATGTTCGGATGGTTGTTCGATGGGCAGAATGGTGTTGTTAACTATCTTCTGCGAAGCGCCGGCCTCATCCAGCACAACGTTAGTTGGTACGGATCGCCTGATCTCGCCTTGTGGACAATCGTAATGGCCGATGTCTGGAAAACGACGCCTTTCATGGCGCTGCTTCTACTGGCTGGGCTGCAGACGATTCCCCATTCTCTTTCCGAAGCGGCCTTAATTGACGGGGCCAGTCCTTGGCAGCGTTTCTGGCGCGTTAGACTGCCGTTGCTCGCGCCGACTCTACTGATCGCAGCGATGTTTCGCGCCTTGGATGCTTTCCGGATATTCGATCTTGTCTACGTCTTGACTGGCGGGGGCCCGGCTGACAGTACCGAGGTTCTTTCAACGTTGACTTACAAGGACCTCTTCTCGGCGCTCCAGTTTGGGTACGGATCCGCACTGTCTACTGCAATGTTCATCACTGAAATCTTCATCGCTTTGGGCTTCGGTATCTTCATTTTGCGCAAACTGAAGGAGGCAGGCCAATGAGTGCTACGCCGGCCAATAAGCAGACAGCACGGCGACGCTTTGTATTTCTTCCGTGGAACCGACTAATGATTTACGCCTGCGCTCTGTTCGTTGTATTTTGGTCGGTAGGGCCATTCCTATGGCAAATGTCCACCTCTCTACAGCTGGACAAGAATCTAGTTAGCGGTAATCCGACGCTTATACCTGATCCGATAACTTTTGACCATTTTATCAACATCTTCGTCGGCAAGAGCTTTCACCGTTACCTCCTCAATTCAGTAATTGTCGCCGGTACGACGACGTTCCTCTGTTTACTCTTCGGAGCCATCGCCGCGTTTGCACTCGCCCGACTCGAAATCCGTGGCCGTTTCGGAATCCTAGGCTTCATTCTGGCGGTCTCGATGTTCCCACAGATTGCGATCGTCGCTCCACTTTACGTGTTAGCTTCTCAGTTCGGGTGGTTGGACACCTACAGAATTCTGGTTGTTGTTTATCTGGCGCTAGGCCTGCCGTTGGTGATCTGGGTGCTCTTCGGCTATTTCCGGACGATTCCACAGTCGATCGACGAAGCTGCCCGGATCGACGGCGCACGACCCTTAACCATCTTCTTTTTAGTTACGCTCCCAATGTCCCTACCCGGAGTCGTCACGACGGGGCTTCTCTCCTTCATCGCTGCGTGGAATGAATTCATGTTTGCTCTGGCTTTCACGTCGGATATTAACCACCAAACCGTACCCGTGGGCATAGCAAACTTTACGGATGTTCATTATATCCCATGGGGTGATATTGCAGCGGCCTCCGTCGTTGTCACCCTCCCACTCGTGACGCTGGTCCTAGTCTTCGAACGTCACATCATAGCTGGCCTTACGGGAGGAGCGATTAAGGAATGACTAGCGACCGATGGCGCAAAGCTTATCGTGATCTTGTTTACAGATTACCCGCCTTTGTGGGTAAGGCCCGACTCGCGATATGTGGCCTAGCCACGTGCGTAGACGCTTATGTGCGCTTAGACGCAGCAGAGAGACTGTTTAACGCTGAGACGGGAACACCCCAAGGCAAGCTGGCTAAGGAACTGCTTCGCAGAGCAGCAGCTGGCATCGGTGGAGAGTTTCGAATGGACTGGCTGGCCGGAGGAACCTGGGTCGAAAAAAACCTCCAAATCTCAGGGTGGGGCCTTGGGGGAACAGGGGCTCAAGCTGCACAAACCCTTGCAACCCTTGGTGCACCAACGTTGATGAGTTTACAAGACCGGGGTGCACGGCAGCTATCGGTCACTCACCCGGACATCCGGGTAGCAGGCAATTCCGGGCTTGTTAGGTGTGGAGATCTTCCGATCCTCGAAGCCGCAAAACCTGCGCACTATATTTTCGAATTTACTGAAGGAATTAAAATCGGATCTGTTGTTCCGAGGCGCTCGACTCGAACAATCGTTCTATTCGCCGACGATCCACTGGACGATGACCCGGACTTCGTTCGTGAGAGTATTGCTGCTGCTGCTACAGCGGGCGCCGGGATTTTGTGCGGCTTCAACGGAGTCGCTGACCAGGAATTGGAGATGGCGGTAGCAGAGGCGCTGACGCTATCCAAGGCTTGGAAAGATCGCGGTCTCAAAACTATCCATCTGGAGCTGGGCGGTTATTCGACTGCGAACGGCAGAGACTTTGTCTTAAAGAGTTTCATTCGGAATATTACGTCCCTGGGAATGAGCTACTCGGAGCTTAACGGATTGTGTGAGAATTCCCAAGACCCGATGGCCAAAGCTTACGAGCTAGCCGAAACGTACGGCCTCTCTCGCTTGTGCGTCCACGCTGACACCTGGGCACTGGTTATTACTCGAGATGATCCCAAATGCGAGCTGGAAGCGTTGATGATGGGCTGCCTCCTCGCCTCCACCCGTGCCGCAGTCGGACACATCAGCGTGCCGCAGCGACTGCCCGACAGCACACGATTCTTCAAACCTCCTCTGCCGGTCTCGAAACAATGTGACGGCTGGTCGATCGTCTGCTGTCCGGCGCCCTACCTTGCGACTCCGGTCGCGACCATAGGTCTCGGCGATACCTTTCTTGCCGGCACGCTCCTTGTTCTCAGTGCCGAGTCCGCGATGCCTCGACCAATCGCAGACTCATCAAACATTCCCTACAACAACTAGACGATTGAGTAACCACATGAATGTTCGTTTAAAAAGTCACATAAACAGTCGTGCTCCAGGTATCGATCCTGGGAAAATGCGCAGCTTCCAACGGGTCGTTTCGCATGACGGATTCTTTCTGATCTGCGCGCTCGACCATCTTTCGGATTTCCAGGAGCTGCTGGATCCCGATCCAAAGACTGTCGATTACGCCCGCACGGTTGACTCAAAGCTCGACCTCATTCGCGCGATCGCAAGCGAAGTCAGCGCCTTCTTGCTCGATCCCCGTTTTGCCTTGGCGCAGGTCATCGCCGCGAGGGGCCTCCCTGCCTCGGTGGGTCTTATGTCGTCGATCGAGGATGAAGGCTACTACGGTTCCGCGTCTCGGATGACGAAGCTGCGAGCGGGCTGGGGCACTCGCAAGATTAAACTGATCGGCGCTGATGTCTGCAAGCTTCTCTGGTTTTTCCGACCCGACAACAGCACTGCCGACTTCCAGCGCGGGGTGTTAAAGCGCCTCGTAGCCGAGTGTGCAGCACTTTCGCTACCGCTGGTCGTCGAGCCGATCTGGTACCAGCTTCCCGACGAAGATCCGTCAAAACCGGCTTGGAAGGCGCGCCGCATCGAGGGCATCATTGAATCGGCTCACGAGGCTAATAGGTTCGGTGTCGACATGCTGAAGGTCGAGTTCCCTGGCGATGTGAGTTCAGACGAAGGTCAAGGCGAGGCTCTCGATGCGTGCAAGCGGCTCCATGCGGGCATAGATGTTCCATGGGTGATCCTGTCGGCAGGCGTTTCCTACGACAGCTTCAAAAAGCAGGTCGAGATTTCCTGCAAAGGGGGCGCTTCCGGATATCTCGCGGGACGCTCGATCTGGCGCGATGCTGTGTCGACGCACGATCCCAATACGAAGGTTAGCGCGATAGCCGAGGCGGTCGCGCGCCTTGCCGAATTGAATGCGATCACTCGCACTCATGGCAGGCCCTACCTTCCGACACTGAATGGCACGGCTCTTCACGAGACTCTGCCAGAATTTTGGTATGAAGGCTGGCATCCGTAAGTGATCTTTTTCCTAACATACTTTACGCGCGAGCAGAATCGTCACACCTGCTGACTACCCATCAGTCGCCCGTACAAGTTAACGATGAGAACGAAGAATCATGCCTAAAGAGTTTAACTTTCTGAGCCAGCTGACCGGGTCATTTGCCCTGGCGGCGGCCGGTAACGCGACCGTCGCCATGATTGAGGCAGCCTATCGTCATCACGGGCTAGACTGGCGTTATATTAATTGTGAAGTAACGCCGGAAAGGCTGGGCGACGCTGTTCGCGGTGCTCGGGCCATGGGCTGGGCCGGGTTCAACTGCTCTCTTCCACACAAGGTCGCAGTGATCGAGCATCTCGACGGACTTGGGGAGTCCGCGGCGATCATGCGTGCGGTGAATTGCGCGGTCCGTCGGGGCGACAAGTACGTAGGCGAGAACACCGATGGGAAAGGGTTTCTGATGTCTCTCGAAGGTGTCGTTGACCCCCGCGGCAAGCGTATCGTCTTGTTCGGTGCAGGTGGTGCGGCCCGGGCGCTCGGAGTCGAGCTGGCCCTTGCCGGCGCGTGCTCCATATCGGTGGTTAACCGCAGCCCCGAGCGCGGTGCGGAACTGGTCGGAGTCATAAACGACAAGACGCCTGCTAAGGCAGAGCTGATTGTTTGGGACAGGAAATATAAGGTGCAGCCGGACGCCGACATCGTGATTAACGCCACCTCGATCGGCCTGTATCCACACGTCGATGGCCGGCTCGATGTCGACATCGAATCATTGAAGCCTGCGATGGTGGTCGCAGATGTCGTTCCGAGCCCGCCCCGGACCAATCTCATCAAAGATGCTCAAGCCCGCGGCTGCACAATCGTCGACGGACTCGGCATGCTCGTCAATCAAGGTGTTATCAGCATCAAGTATTGGACTGGAATCGACGTTGATGCCACGGTCATGAGGCAAAAGCTCGAGGATATTTATGGCGAATAGGAGCCCACTCCTCCGTTCCACGAATACTGTCTATCCTAGTCCTTGGAATTTTCTGTCGTTTGCAATGAACCTTAGGTTTTACTCGGCGATCGCGAGTGGCCAACCACCCACTTTGGGGGCTTTTGAATAAGCAACTACTGCTTTGTTCACTTTATCGGCCGCTAATCAAAGATGGAACTAGTCCACGACAATAATCTTGTAGCGACGAACACGTGCGGTTTGACACATGCTTATGCTTCCGCAGCTATGATCAACTCAACTCGCGCCTCCTTCAAAGCATGAACTAAATCATTAGGTGGTTTTTCGTCGGTAACAAGGATGCCAATACGTTCAAGCGGAGCGACTTGCGCGAACGCGCGGCGTCCTAGTTTAGAGGCATCGGCTAGCACGATCGTTCTTCGTGCGGCATCGATCATAGCTAAGATCATGGGGGCTTCTTCAAGGAGGGTTGTTGTGAGGCCTTCCTTTACTGTTATTCCTCCGATGCCAATCACCGCACAGTCAACAGTGATGCTTCCGATGGATACGAAGCTAACAGGACCAATTGTAACTTGTGCATCCCCTCTGTACTTACCGCCTAGAAGGTAGACGTCGCGAACAGACTCCACCAATAGAGTAGGCGGTAAAGTAAGACTATTTGTTACAATTGTCAGATTACGCCTGCTGCCTAATTCGATGGCAAAGAGCCTCGTCGTTGAACCTCCGTTTAGCAGCAGCGTTTCGCCGTCGCGTATGAGGTGGCTGGCTGCTCGTGCGATCCGTTTCTTTGCGGGAACGCGTGTGCTCATCCGCTGGATAAACGTCGAGTCTTGGTTCACTAGGTTGTCCATCGCAATGGCACCTCCACGCGTTCTTTCAAGGAGTCCCTGACTCGCCAATAAATCGAGGTCCCGGCGCAACGTGTCGAGCGACACCCCGAAATGGCTCGAAAGGTCATTCACCGTCATCTGACCTCGAGTGTGAACCAGTTGTACTAGTGCGAGGTGTCGTTTGGCCGGGAACACGTTCTCGTGGATCGAATCATCGGAAGTCCCCATAGACTCTAGTGCACTGTTTCATTTAATTCCAAAGCAGTTTTTAATACGTTGCGAGGCGCGACTTGGCGAGCCGGCAAAACGGCGCCTGATAATCGTCGTCGATACAGAAGCCGCTTACGGAAACCTCCTTCTATTGGTGATACCTTCTGAATTATTTGACTGAATTCTTTCGGCGATAGTTGCCTCGCGGCTGTTTGCGCGCCCAGCGACAATTGAGGGTTGCTCAAGTAGATGGCCGGCGGCGATGTAGAAGGCGAGTCGGATGAACTGGGCGTGCGTCCAGCCCAGTGGGCGGCCGAGGAAGTGCCGGTGGCTGATGCAAAACCGGATTGAGCAGCCGGCGAAAATAGGCCACAACCGGCCGGTGGGATCGGCGCTCGGATTTACCGCCATTATTGCGGTGGCGGTTGTATTTTGTCAGGTTGGAGTCCACCGTCGTGATCATCGGTTTGCCTGCTAGGTCGGCAGCGACCGGAATCTTTGGGTGAGAGGCACAAGAAACGCTAGACAAGGCCGTCACCCACAGGATGGCCGAGCAAATACGCGCGGATCCCGAGAAAACATGCACCGTAGAAATCAACGAGCGCACAACCAAGAAGCAAGCCAAGAGTCTTCCGGGAAGCGAGCGAGGAAGTATTGGACACCGTGAGCGCCGAGGCAGGAAGCGCTCGCTCTAACAAGTTGGTGAACCTGATTTCGGAAGCGTGAGGCTGGTTAAGCCACGCGCCATTCCTCCAAGGCCGCGTACGCTTGACCCTTACCTAGGTCTGGGTCGATGGTTAACTCCAGGGCTAAGACATGACTCAAATCTACTCGGTAATCCTCTAGCTCTTCTGCTGAAGTCCGGGGATTAAAGTTCCATTGCTGTCGAACGATCTCTCTGAAAGGAGCTGTTTGGGTGTCAGCCCAGCTCAACGTGAACTGCTGGGTCCGCTCAACTTCAGGTTCCGAAAAACGCAACCGTATTCGTCGAAGCTCCTTTGGTTCATCAAATAACAAACGAATTTTCTGTGCACCCGGCTCGGCAGCACGCCAACCAAGAGTTTCGCCGTCCTTGAATGCCGATTCGATGGGATGTTGCGGATCTTCAGATGAGACTTCGACCGAAGCAGCTTCTACGAGGTTCAGCCACTCCTCAACCTTCCTGGAATGACTTGGTTCAGTGCTGGCGATGATATGTTTCCGCATATTTCACTGTCGCACAAGAATCTTTGCTGCCCAGCGCCTTCGGTTCTTTTGATTTCGTTTCGTTCCTCAAGTAGTACCTCGTTGTATTCATTCTAGGAGATAACTCGTCAGCCTCCTCGCTAGTTTCTGCCAAATGGCAGGCCATCGACTGCCGCAAAGCCTAATTACATGTTAGCACCGATTGTTAATTACAGATTGCTGACTACCGGCCACCGCCCGATGTCCCGTTCTCACTGCATATTCCGTGATGTTCCAATGGATGCATGGGTCGATCGTTATGAAAAGAGTCATCAGAAGCCGCTCAACCGCGTCTTTCACACATTTGGCATTCCGATGATTGGGGTTTCAATTCCGCTCTTTCTGATCGCTCCACTGGTTCGAGGATTTGGGAAATTCCATTGTCGTTGTTTCCGGCAGGTTTGGATCTGCCAAGTGCTTGGACACAGCATCGAAGGTAAGCCACCCGAATTCCTCAAAAGACTGGCGGTTTCTGTTAGTCGGACTTCGTTGGTGGCTCGAGGGTGCTACGCGGAACCTAAACCATTTCTGAGGCCGGTGCAGGCCTTGAAAACAACAGAAAGTCGATCTGCAATCAGATTAAGAATCACTGACAAAATAATAGCAACGTTTAGAAGCCGATATATCAGCAAAACGCGCGAACCAGTAGGCTCACTGCACCCGGTCAATGAGCGGTATGCCCTGCTCGAAGCGCTTCAAATTATCAAGAAAATGTCTGACCAGTCGAACCGACTCGTTGGCGTGCCCGCCAGCGGTGTGCGGAGTAATATAACAGTTTGGCGCCGACCAGAGAGGATGGTCCGCAGGGAGGGGTTCCGGATCGGTCACGTCCAGGTAAGCGGCCGCCAGCCGGGCCGATCGCAGCGCTTCGATTAGCGCATTCTGATCGGTCGTGGTTCCTCGTCCGATGCTGTAATAGCGGCTCCCCGCACGCATTTGCGAAAAGCGCTCCTCGTTAAAGAACCCTACTGTCGAAGCGCTCTCCGGTAAGATATTGATAACATGCTCTGCGGTTGAAAGAGTGTCCGGGAGCTGGTCAGGACCTATCACTGGAATCGCAGACTCTGGACCAGGTCTCCGGCGGAACCCGAGTAATCGAACAGGATAAGGGGCGAGCAGCTCCGCTAGACGGTGGCCAATTGTTCCGAAACCGACAATCAGGATGGTCTGATTCTCTAGCAGCTGGCAGTTATTCCGCAATTGGAATTGCGGCCACGCACGATGATTCAGCTGTTGGTCATATGCCTGACAGAATTGTCGTGCGTCTGCAAGCAGACACGCCATTATGTGTTGGGCGCACGGTTCGGAAAAAACAGCAGAGCTTTTGGTAAGCGGAATGTCTCGTGCAGCGAGCGCCACACGCAAATCGGGAGTGTCATACTGGGAATACCCGGCTGTGGAGATGTGCACCCAACGGAGTTTCGACGAAGCGACCAAATCCTTGGGGTCCGGTTGACCAAACACGATTTCAGCTTCCTGAGCCTTTCTGCGGGCGTTAGCCGTGACCTCGGAAGACTGTTGATCAAAAATCAGACGGTGGGATCGAGTAGCTCCGGCGAGAACGCCTATGCCTTGTTCGGTGAGCCGGGCATTTGTCCAGATAGTTAGACTAGTCACGCTGTTTATCGAAGTTTTCGGTAACTGGTACTTTTGAGGAAAGCGTGCATTTCGGTGCGCTTTCGGTATTTTGCTCAATCATTGAAGTGCAGCGCGCGCCCATCCGTGCTGATCTCCAATGGTTCGTGAACTTTCTTTTCAAATGCGCCAGGGGTAAAGACTCGACGTAATTCTCTCTGTAGATGCTATGGCCAGCGTTCTCACTTGCTTTGCTCGTCCAAGTGATTTTCTTAGTTAGAGCCTGGGTAGCTTAAACGCCAGCCCTTCAAGGTCGCGGAGGAGAATCTGTGTATCCGC
>Ga0209647_1001662_pt1 | contig 18608 bp, 17 predicted proteins | sample GraSoi_2013_60cm_FD_185827 | JGI IMG/M metagenome (GOLD analysis project Ga0209647, IMG submission 185827) | Grasslands soil microbial communities from the Angelo Coastal Reserve, California, USA - Sample 9_17_2013_60cm (SPAdes) (version 2) | ecosystem: Environmental > Terrestrial > Soil >... | reverse complement strand
AGCAGTCTCCTGCCGTACTGAAGTGTGCTATCCTTTTTCGAGCGGAAACAGGATGCAGCGCGGCAATACCGCCGTTCGCGTTCGCCAACGAAATAATCGCGTGAAATCCCTGCGCCAGAACAGGGAAGGTTCTGAGGAAACTGAGGGAGAGAGGCGGCGATGGCAACCCAAACCGCCACAGCTGAATTGACCACCCACCACAGGCCGTTCTTTAAGAGCCTCTATTTCCAAGTGCTGACCGCGATCGTGCTCGGCGTGCTGCTCGGTCATTTCTATCCAGAGCTGGGCGAGCAGATGAAGCCCCTGGGGGACGCCTTCATCAAGACGATCAAGATGATCATCGCGCCGATCATCTTCTGTACGGTCGTGCACGGCATTGCCAGCATGCAGGACATGAAGAGGGTTGGCCGCGTCGGCCTGAAGGCCCTCGTCTATTTCGAGGTGCTGACGTCGCTCGCCCTCATCGTGGGGCTCATTGTCGCCAATACGTTGCAACCCGGCGCCGCCATGAATGTCGACGCCAGCACGATCGACACCAGAGCTATCCAGGGATTCGTAGCGAAGTCCAAGGAGCAGAGCACGATCCAGTTTCTGATGGACATCATCCCCAACACGGTGGTGGGGGCATTCGCTCAGGGCGAGATCTTGCAAGTGCTTTTCTTCGCAGTCCTGTTTGCGTTTGGCCTGCAGATGATGGGTGAGCGCGGAAAGGTCCTGCTTGGCGTCATCGATCAGGTCAGCCACGCGCTGTTTGCCGTCGTCGGCATCATCATGAAGGCCGCGCCGATCGGCGCGTTCGGCGCCATGGCCTTCACGATCGGCAAGTACGGTGTCGTAACGCTGGTTGCGCTTGCGCATCTCATGGCCGCGTTCTATCTGACCTGCGTTATCTTCATCGTGCTTGTCTTGGGCGGTGTGGCTTGGCTCACGGGCTTCAACATCTTCAAGTTCATCCGCTACATCAAGGAAGAGTTGCTGATCGTGCTGGGCACCTCCTCGTCCGAGTCGGTGTTGCCGCGCATGATCGCAAAAATGGAGAATCTCGGTTGCGAGCAATCGGTCGTTGGTCTCGTCATCCCGACTGGGTACTCCTTCAATCTCGACGGGACCTGCATCTATCTCACGATGGCTGCGCTGTTCCTCGCGCAAGCAACCAATACAGACCTGAGTTTCGCTCAGCAGCTGGGCATCATTGGCGTTCTGCTGTTGACCTCGAAGGGAGCCGCCGGCGTAACAGGCTCGGGCTTTATCGTGCTGGCAGCGACCCTCTCCTCTGTCGGCCATATTCCGGTAGCCAGCATTGCGCTCATTCTCGGAGTGGACCGGTTCATGTCGGAAGCCCGTGCTCTCACCAACCTGATCGGAAATGGCGTCGCGACGGTCGTCGTGTCGCGCTGGGAAGGCGCACTCGACATGAAAAAAATGCAGTCCCACCTGAACCAGGAGACGGAAGCAGAGGCGGACACGCCGGAGCAGGTCCTCGTCGAGGACGAGATCAAAGCCGCCGGCCCGCCCAAACCGGTGACGTTTTGAGCTGATCTGCAGCCGCAATCGCAAAAACGGAAGGAATCATGAGCATCACCTTCTTGCGCATCGTTGTCGTCCTGGCCGCTGTCTTCGCCGTGCCGCAGGCGGCGCGGTCGGGGGAAGCACACTGGCCGGATACCCTCACGATCGGCACCGGATCGCCCGGCGGTACCTACTACGAATACGGTGAAGGTCTCGCAAAGCTGTTGACCCGCAAGCTCGATGTTTCGGTTTTTGCACGGGCGACCGAAGGACCAACCGAGAACATCAAGCTGCTCGAGGCCGGCGAGATCCAGCTCGCCTTCGTTTCGCTCGGGGTCGCGCAGCAAGCCTGGAACGGATCGGGCGAGTGGACGGGCGGCAAGCAGTTCCGCGCGATGCGGGCCGTTTTCCCGATGTACGACACGCCGTTCCAGTTCATGGCGCTGCAGAAATCGGGCATCTCGACCGTCGCCGGCTTGACCGACAAGAGTGTCGGGATCGGCCCGCAGGGCGGCACGACCGGCATCTACATGCCCGAGTTCTTCAAGGTCCTGAAGATTAATCCCGCGGCCCGCACCGGCAGCTGGTCCGATCTGGCCGCGGCGATGGAAGCGGGCGCCCTCGATGCGCTTGCGGTGGGAGCTGGCGTCCCGTTTCCAGAATTTGCCAATCTCGAGAAAAGAAACAAGGTCCGATATCTGCCGCTGGCAGCCAGTCAGGTGGTCGCATTGCGGCTCGCCCTTCCGGAGCTGGGAGCATCCGTTGTGCCGGCGGGAAGCTATCCGTCGCTGACGCGCCATTACCAGACCGTAGGCGTGTACAATTTCGTCGTAGCCCACAGAACGCTCCCGGACGACCTCGTCTACGGCATTGCCGAGGCGGTCTTCGCCAACGGCGATGAGATGATGCAGGCCCACAATGCCGCCGCGGATACCGTTCCAGCAAATTTCACGCGCAACACCATCCTGCCGTTCCACGATGGCGCGGCGCGCTGGTACCACAACAAGTCTACGGCCGGCGTAGTGCACGGCGATTAGTGTCTTGGCTAATGGTACACGTCCTAGCGAGCACAGCTTGCCCGGCAAGCAGTCTTGCACTTGTTGAAATTGGTGAAGCACTCTCGGCTGGCCTCCGGACGCTCGCACGAGTGTTCGGCCGCGCACTTCGAATCGCAGGCCCTATAACATTTGTCCCGTTCACGTGCGTCGGGGGCAGCGACCTCAGCGAGCGCCATTCCTAGGAGCGACAGCGCTGCAATCGTAATGGTAAGCGTACCACGTCGGTTCATGTGAATAATTCTACGTCATAGCCGAGACACATTCTATGCGGGGGTTGGGCGCGCCGAGCTGCGGCTGTTCGGAGCGCATCCGCCGCCGTTGGTTCGCAGCGCCGTCGAGTGGGGGTTTCACTCAGCATCCAGACGAGCTTCGGCGAGCAGCCACTCCTTGAACGCGACGACGCCGGGCTCCTTCGCCACGTGCGGCCGGTGTACGATGTAATAGGCGAAGTCATGCTCGAGATCGTCGCCAAAGGGCCGCACCAGCCGGCCCTCGGCCAAGTCTCCGGCGACGAGCGTCGTCGCCCGGCGTGACATCCGCTCCTGCTTGGCCTACGCTAGCGCTCCCTTAGCGTCACGTCCTGACCGTCACGATCTTAACATACTCTAAGATGACCCGCTTGCGGTGCCTCGCAAAGACTGCTCAGCTAGCTGCGTTTGTCGCGTTGTCTGGATTTTCCACGCTGGCTGGGGCTGCCGACAAAGTAACCTTCGTTACTGATTATGGTCTGTATGGCCGCCACGCCTATTATTTCGTGGCAATGGAAAAGGGCTATTACGCACGCGAAAATCTCGACATCGAGATTGTGCGGTCGCAAGGCTCAGCCAACACTATCAAGCAGGTGGCGAATGGAACGGCACAGGTCGGATTTGCCGATGCATTCGCGGTCGTGCTTGGACGCGCCAACGACGACATCCCAGTCAAGCTCGTCGCCATGATTTATCCAAAGCCACCTCATGCGGTCTATGTGCTCAAGGAGTCGGGAATCGCGAGGCCGAAAGACTTCGAGGGTAAGACGCTGGCCGACACCGCATTCAGTTCGGTTCCCAAGCTCTTTGCAACCTACGCCAAAGCGGCAGGCATCGATGTCGGCAAGGTGAAATGGATTGCCGTGAACAGCGATGCATTACCGGGAATGCTTACGACCAGACGAGTCGATGGAATCGGGCAGTTCACCGTCGGTGAGCCGCTTCTCGCCGCCGCCGCGGCGCCGAAGCAGGTACTCGGTTTTTTGTACTCTGATGTCGGACTCGACTACTACAGCAACGGGATTATTGCTTCCGATATTATGATCGAGACGAATCCTGGGCTGGTTCGGCGCTTCGTCGCAGCGACGTTGGAAGGCCTGAAAAGCGCGATGGCCGACCCGAAGGAGGCCGGAGAAATTATGCACAAGTACCATCGCGAGATCGACGTCGATATCGCCATCGGTGAGACGAGGAAGGTCATGGAGCTTGCGACCCAGCCGAATGCAGCATCGGGCGCTCTAGATCCTGGACGCATACAGAAAACGATCGACACTGTAGCGGAGACGTTTGCACTCAAGAAGCGTGCTTCGCCGACGGATGTTTACGCACCGGGCTTTCTGCCGAACTGATTAGGGGAAGCGCTGGGGCTCGATCAACTCGACATATCGCGATATCGAGACCGATTGTCGTGACCGCTTGCATATTTGGCTCCTCCGAATCGTGGGGGCGTTAACAGTACCCACATCCATGGCACATCCGTGCCGGTGGAGGAGCCGTCCACAGCATCAACTGCGGACGTGAGCAGATGCAGCAGATTAGCATCCTTACTCGATCACCTGGTCGGCGCGGGCTAGTACTGTTCCCGGTATGGTTATGCCCAGCGCCTTCGCGGTTGTGAGATTAATGAAAAGTTCGAACTTGGTCGGTTGCTCGATCGGTAATTCACCCGGTTTCGCGCCGCGAAGAATCTTGTCGGTGTAGTCAGCTGCGCGTTGGAACATGTCGGAAAAGCTTGGGCCATAAGATATCAAGCCTCCCGCTTTGACGAAGTCACCCACATTGAAAAGCGTCGCCAGCCGCGCGGCGCTCGAAGCGGTTATGATGCGACCCAGATTGGAGTTTACGAGTGGGTCGCCAATGACGTACACGGCCTCCGTCCCTCCCTTGAATATTTCGAGGGCGAGCGTGATGTCCTCTGCTCGCCGAATTTCAGGTGCGGTGATCTCCACGCCAAGCGTAGTCGCCAATGCCCGTAGCTCGCGCATCTCCAACATGGCATCTGCATAACCGGCATTGGCGAGAACACCCAACCGCCGAAGCCCAGGCATAATCTCACGTAAGAGTTCAAGTCTCTTGCCGGCAAGCTCGGTGTATTGAAGCGATAGGCCTGTGACGTTGCCACCTGGCCTCGCCAGACTGGCGACTTGACCGCTCCCGACCGGGTCCGACCCTAGCGCGATGACGATCGGAATGACGGAAGTCGCCCGCATCAATGCGGGTACGGCGACACCCGCCGTGACGATAACGTCGACCTTACGTTGGACGAACTCGGCAGCAATCTCGGCGTAGCGGTCGCTTCGTCCCTCCCCCCAGCGATACTCGATAGTGATCGTGCGGTGCTCGATCCATCCGAGTTCTGCCAGCCGCTTTGCAAAAGCGGAAGCCCAAGAGCTCCAGGCTGAGGCGGCTGTCCCGCCACCCAAAAAGCCTATGGTTGGGACCTTTTTCTGGCCCAGTGCCGCAGCCGGCCAGAAAACAGTTAGCCCACCAAGCAGCTCGAGAAATTCGCGCCTTCTCAGGTGATGAAACTGCATCTCAACATCGCAAGCCCGGCAGTGCACAATACCGTAAGGGTGGCTCGAATCATAGTCAGAAGATGTGTAGGGCGTCTCATAACTCCGGCTAAAAGCGCTAAGTTCGGTGCGATGGCCTTTCATTGCCTTGGTAAGACCTGGATATCCCTCGCGAGGATACCTTGATGCTGCGCGAGGATATCTTGTCGATTGTCCAGTCTTCCGACCTGGCCGCGTATCGTTACCCGACATCCTCCGCTGAACTGGTCAGGTGACCCGCAAGTGGATTTCAACCGACGAATATTCTCGGGATCGACATTTGCCACATCGACAAGCATCGGAACGCGAGCCGACGGTAGATTTAGATTAAAAAAGGCGCCCTTGTCGGAGAACCAAACATGGCCGGTGGTCTCGATCCATTCTCCATCAAGGATGTACCCGCCCAGCAGATCGGCACTATTGACCGGCCGATACGTCGGTGACTGTGCCTTCAACTCCAAAGCAAAACCCCAGCTCGTGAGGAGGAAAACCAATACCACCAAAACAAACTGCGATTTCGACGTCATCGTGCGCGCCGCGAACGGCCGCGCCGCCGCGCCGCCGCGCAGCGTGATGAAGGCGCGCCGGTTCACTGCCGGTCCCTCCCATGCTTCCGACCGAAAGGATAACACAGCACTGCGGCGCTGCGGGATTTCAATTTGGCCCTAAGTCGCTTGTGGGTCAAACTCGGCCGTTCGGCGATGTCGGCCCGCCGCGCTTCATGACGGGCCGCTTGCTCGGTGCCAGCTCACCACTTCGTAAGCATCGATCGGCCTGTTAAATCCCTTCAAGCTCAGCTGACCGATGTGCGAGGCTCCAACCCATTGTTCGACGGCGGCGAACGCCCGCCGGCTAATCACGATTTGGCCGGGCTTTGCCTCGTCGCAGAGCCGCGACGCGAGATTTATGACGCTGCCGTTTGCGGTGTATTCGCGTCGATGCTCGAATCCGACCTGTCCGATCGTTGCGTAGCCTGAAGCAATTCCGATCCCGAAACCGAGGAGATGACCCTTGCGCGCCCACTCCTTCGCCAACTCTTCCACCTTCCCCCGCATATCCAACGCCAGCCGAACGGCGCGCTCGGTGTGATCGGGACAGGGAAGCGGATCGTTGAAGACGATCATGATCCCGTCCCCCAAAAACCTTTCCAGAGTGCCTTCATATCGGAAGATAAGCTCGCCCATACACTCGTGATACTCTCGCAGGACGGCCGTGACCTCTTCGGGTTCGGATGCTTCAGTGAATGCGGTGAATCCGCGCAGATCACAGAACAACACCGTGACCTCGCGGCGGTGACTCGCCAGAAGCGCGTCCGGCGCGTCCGAGGAAGCGATCATCTGCGCCACTTGCGGGGCGAGAAATCGCCGCAAACGGTTGACCCGCTCAATTTCCGCGACTTGCTTCGTCACTCGCTCCTCAAGCGATCGGTTCCAACTCGAGAGTTGCTCGGTTTGCTCCTTCAACTGCGCCGCCTGCCGTTGCACCGTATCGTGAAGCTCCTTGATGCGAAGCATCGAACGGACGCGAGCTACCAATGCCGCCTGCTCGAACGGCTTGGCGAGATAATCGTCGGCGCCTGCCTCGAGCCCACCAACTATGTCGCGTGTATCGGCTCTGGCGGTCACCAGGATGACGGGTGTGAAGGGAAGCGAGGTGTCGCCCTTGAGCTGCTTGAGAACCGAGATGCCGTCGAGCTTCGGCATCATGATGTCGAGCAGGACAAGGTCGGGCTCGAGCTCTCGGGCGCTCCGGAGCGCATCCTCGCCGTCAACCGCGGTCACTACCTCGTATCCGTGCGCGTTGAGCCGCACTCGCAGCACTTCTAAATTTGTGGGATTGTCATCGGCCACTAGTATTCGCGGCGGAGTTCGCAAGCGACGGCTCCCTTCGGCGTCACCCCAGGAATTCGCGCACTTTGGCGAGAATGACGCGCGGGCTGAACGGTTTGGCGAAATAGCCGTCGCATCCCGCTTCCAGCGCCTTCGCATCGTCGCCGGACAGGGCATAGGACGTGACGGCGATGATAGGGATGTGCCGCAGTTCCGGATTTGCTTTGATCCGACGGGTCGCCTCATAGCCGTCGACGATCGGCAGCTGAATATCCATGAGAATGAGGTCAGGCCGGACCTCCGCTGCCATTGCAACTCCCTTTTCTCCATCGACAGCCTCCAATACCTCGAAACCGGCATTGGTGAGCAGATCGTTGAGAATACGTCGATTGTTCTCGGTATCCTCGATGACGAGTATGCGTTTGCTCATGCTGCTTGCCTCCGATCCTCCGCCCGGATCGGCAAGAAGATGGTGAAGGTGGAACCGGTGCCCGGCGTCGAGCGCAGGTCGATGCGGCCGCCATGCGCGGCGAGCAGACGGCGAGCAATCGAGAGCCCCAATCCGGTGCCGCCTTTCTGCCGCGTGATGCTGTTGTCGATTTGCTGAAAGTCTTCAAAAATACGGGCGTGGTCCCCTGCCGGAATGCCCGGACCTGTATCCCGCACCGCGATGACAAAATGGTCGCCTATTGCGCTGGCATGCACTTCCACCGAGCCGGCGTCGGTGAACTTGATCGCGTTGCCGACGATATTCAATAGGACCTGGGTCAAACGCCGCTCATCCCCATAACCGATCGGAAGATCCGGGGAGATGACAGCTTTGAGTTCAATGCCTTTGGTCTGAGCCAGGACGCCGGTCGAGGTAATGACCGCTTCCACAAGCCCCTGCAAAGAGTACTCGTCGAAGCTCAAGCTGAGTTGGCCGGCTTCGATCTTGGAGATGTCGAGCACATCGTTGATCAAACCAAGCAGATGTTTTCCGTCCTTTTGCATCCGTCCCACGATCTCCAGTGCCTTCTCCGGCAAGGCGCCGTACAGCCCATCCAGGAGCAGTTCTGCAAAGCCGAGTATGCCGTTCAACGGAGTACGCAATTCGTGGCTCATATTGGCAAAGAACTGGCTCTTGTGTTCATTGGCGACGGCAAGCTCGCGTCCTTTCTCCTCCACCTCGCGAAACAGTCGCGCGTTGTTCATCGCCAGCACCGACTGATCGGCAAAAGTGCGCATCAGGCCGATCGTGCTCGCAGGAAAATCTCCGATGCTCCGGCGCTGCAGAACCAAGGCGCCCAAAACCTCCTCCGGTCCGAGCAAGGGGACGATCAGCACCGAATGGAATCCCGCCGAAAGCGTCAGGTCTCGCAGCGGGTAGTTCGGTGCAGTCGAAAGATCCGGAAAGCAAATGGGTTGGTGTTGCTTGGCAGAAAGACCCAAGGCGCTTTCGTCAAGTCTGAGACGGAGGGTCCGGACCGCATCCTGAAATGACGGAGGAAGTGCATGTGTGCCTGCCAACTCGAATGCGTCCCGCGACGAATCATAGCTGTAGATCGCGCCGGCATCTGCTTGGGTTAGTTCCACCGCGCGGGTAACAATCGTAGCGAGCACGGACTTGATATTGAGGGATGAGGTGACGGCTCGGCCGATCTCCTCGAGCGCCTTCAATTCGGCAACGGAGCGCGCGAGATCGCGTGTACGCTCTGCGACTTTCTGTTCCAAACGGCTGTAGGACCCTTGCAGCTGGTCGGCCATTCGATTGAAGTGGTCTGCTAGATCCTCGATCTCATCTCCGGTGCGGACGTCGATGCGATGACCGAAATCGCTTGTTTCCAGCTGCTGGGCCCCGAACTGCAATGCGCGAATTGGAACAACCATCTGGCGCGCCATCAGCATGCCAAATAGAACGGCAAGCAGCACGCCCAACGCCAGCAGCCACGCGGTCCGAAACAACAAGTTGTAAACCGGCTGCAACGCCGTACTCAACGGCTGCTCGAAGAACACGTACCACTGCATCCGCGGTATCGGCGCGGCCGCGCTCAAGACCGATCGGCCGTCCAGGTCGTTGCCAAATTCCAAGGGCTTGCGACCGGGATTGACCATGGCCGCGACCTGCGGAAGGTTCGCGAGGTTCGCGCCCGGGCGGCGCTCGGAGTTGGAATCTGCGAGCAGCCGCCCCGCTGGCCCCACCACAAAGGCCTCATTGCCTTTTCCGACCTTATCGGGGTCGAAGAAATTAGACAGGAACTTGAGATTGACCTCGGCGACGGTCGAGCCGGCATTCCGGCCGGAATGCCGCATCGCGACGGCGATGAAAGGATCGAGTCCGTCGAAGTAAACCGGCGAGAGCCAAACAGGCTGGTTTTGCGTCTCGGTGAATCTGGGATTATCGGAGTAGTCGATTCCGCTGTCCAAAATAAGCTCTTTGCGCGTCAACCTCAGCTGCTCCTTGCCCTCTCCGTCGAGGTAAATCACCCTTTCAATGGCGGGCACCTGCTGCAGCAGCAATGTATAGTCGGCGCGGCGCTGGTCGGAGGTGACGGAGCTGGCGCGAGTGGCCCAGCTGATTTGACGTTCGACTTCCGACACGAACTGTTCGATCCGCCGGGCCGTTGCATCAGCCTTTTCCGACTGCGCCTTCACCAGCAAGCCAGTGGTGTCACGGTACATGAACCAGGACTCGAGCCCACCGTTAACGACCAGCAGGATCACGACAAGTCCGACAAAGGAGATGACGTACTTGCCGAACAGCCCCTTCCACCAGCTTCTGGGCGGCGCTTCCTTCATGGGAATTTGCCCATGGCAGCTGGCGTCCGGCAACGCACGCCCGAGCGGAAATTCAATGCGCGATACCTTTTAACGACGAGCGGGACGCCGGCGAGCAGGGCATCGGGCGCAAGCAAAATCATGGTCCGGCCAAGCTGCATCATTTGATCGAGTATGGCTCTCGGCACCGTGGGTAAACGGAACTATGGCAGCTCCCGTACCACCCGAAATCCGTTCGCGATGTATCTGACATCCAGGTCGTATCTGAAACGCGAGGTCGAACGCAGATACCTCGCTTGGCTATCGAACGCACCACCGCGCAATACATGCAAGCGACATTGACCGCTCATCCAAGCCGTGCCGTCATTGGGCGCGCCACGATAATTGTCATTCCAGCAATCTTCCATCCACTCGGCCACATTGCCTGCGGTGTCGAAAAGGCCGAAACCATTGGGCTTGAACGACCCGACAGGAGTCGTTCTCTGAGGCTCGCCGGCATTGCACTCCCGGCAGTTCGCTTGACGGGAGCCCACGTCGCGTCCCCACCAGTACGCAGTATTCGTTCCGGCGCGGGCGGCGTATTCCCATTCCGCTTCGGAAGGAAGCCGATAGGCCTTGCCGGTCTTCTGAGACAGCCAAGTCACGAACGTCTTGGCGTCCAGCCAACTCAGATTGACCGCCGGACGGTCGCCACGGCCCCAACCGCGATCATCGGGCCGATACTTGCATCCGCCGTCATCGACGCATTTGTCCCATTCGCCGAATGTCACTTCGTTCCGTCCGACGGCGAAGGGCTTCGCAAAAGTCACGCGGTGGATTGGATTCTCGTATTCCGATGTGGAACCCATGTCGAAAGAACCGGCAGGCAGCACCACAAGCTCGGGACAGTCGGCGCAATCGCGAAATGTATCGCCGGGCTTGAAGCTGCGCGGGCCGGGTTCGGTCGCAGGCGCAGCCGCGGTGGTCTGCGGCGCGGGGCGGACCACAGGTGGCGACACGGGGGCCGGTGCGGGAGCGGCGGAAGGGGCAGCACTAACCGCGGGGGCAGGCGTCGGAGCGGGAGCAGGCGTCGGAGCGGGAGCAGGCGCGGTCGCCACCGCGCGCGATGTCCCGAAATAAAACTCCTCAGTAAGGGACGAAGCCACCCACGGAACCTGCTCGTTGTTGGACGCGCGGGACACGCCGATGCGCGCCCGGTTGAAGACCTCTTCAGCGGTCAGATTTGGGGAGCGCAGCTCCTTGATGAGCTCGCTGACAAACGGACTATTGGCGCCGATGTTGTCGGCGATCACCTTACCGGGTGCAACAGCGTATAGGGCTAGCGTACCCTCGGGTGCGTCCAGCGCGGCAAGCCCCTCCGCAGACGGCCGGAACCGGCGCTCGAAAGGATTTCTTTGGGCAGCGTCCAGAATGATTATCTTTACCTTTGCACCTTTGCGGTTCATGTCGGCCAATAGCGCATCGACGCTGACGCCGTCGCGACGAACGTCGGCTTCGGTCCAAACTTGGGCATTGACCGGAAGGAGGTAAGTCTGTCGGGCGACTTGGATGCCGTAACCGCTGAAGTAGAATAGCGTGGCCGTTCCGTTGCGGATCTTGCCGGTAAAGGCGTCGATCGCGCGCTGCATGTCGACCTTGCCGACGTTCTCCTTGAGGTCGACATCGAATTCGCTGCGACGAAGCTCTTCGGCCAAAGCCCGAGCGTCTCTGAGCGCGGAAGGTATCGGCGTACTAGCGTCCGGATAGTTGTTGTTGCCGATGACAAGTGCCACGCGCCCAGCTTGCTGCGGCAACGCTGGGGAGACCAGCATCGTCGACAGGACGGACAAGCACAGCCAAATCAGCAGTCGGATATTCATCCCGCGCCTTTCTTGCCGATCACCCCATCGGCCCTCCGCATCGGACGTCTCGAACGAATATCCCTCAAGACCTCCATACGCTTGGGCTATAGATTAAATTTTAGACCCAATGCCGCGTTTGAACAACCGGTCGCCGGCGCGCTGAATTGGCGCGTTGCAACGTGTTTGGGTAGGAACCCGCGTGCCGGGCGTGTTTGCCCTTGCGACGCGCGCTCATGGTTGCCGGGCACGGGTGGAGAGTCGCTTTTCAGGCCTGCCAACCTGCCTTAGACTAGATCCTGTCAACCTGCCTTAGATTAGATCCCGCGAGCAGTTCAGGTCGATGGTGAGAGCGAGAGCCACCGAGGGGTGTAGCCATGGATGTGCTCAAGAAGGTCGTAGCTAAACCCGGCTGGATCACGAGTCACGTGGTCGCGATGCTGTTCGTCGCCTTCGCATCCTGCGGCGTTGTCTTTTCGCAGGGTCAGCGGACCGGAGGCCCCACGCCGTCAGGCCCCGGTGCTGAGGTCTATTTCATCGATCTCAAAGACGGAACGACCGTGCCGGCAAAACTCAAGATTTATTTCGGTTTGCGGAACATGGGCGTTGCACCCGCCGGATCGGACCGCGAGAACTCGGGGCATCACCATCTGCTGGTCGACACGGAGGTGCCGCCGCTCGACCAGCCGATTCCCAACGACTTCAACCATCTTCACTTCGGCGCCGGGCAGACCGAGACCGAGATTACGCTCAAGCCAGGCGCGCACACCTTGCAGCTGCTCATGGGCGACAAGGACCACATCCCGCACACGCCTCCGGTCATGTCGCCTCTCATCAGGGTCCGTGTCGTCGACCCTTCCGCGCGCAAGCCGGCGCCGGCCGACGCGCGGGTCTACTTTGTCGGCCTGGAGGATGGGTCGGTGCTTCCCCAGAAGGCGACGATTCACTTCGGCCTCGTCAACATGGGTGTGGCACCGGCAGGCATCGACAGACCAAATACCGGCCACCATCACCTGTTGATCGACACGAAGGTACCGCCGCTTGACGAGCCGATTCCCAACGACTTCAACCACCTTCACTTCGGCGCCGGACAGACCGAAGCGGTTGTGACCCTTTCACCAGGAAGGCATACGCTTCAACTCCTGCTCGGGGACGAAAATCATGTGCCGCACAATCCCCCGATCATGTCGAAGCCGATCAGGATCTACGTGGCCAAGCCCCGCCGTCGCGGCTGAGAGCGCAGCGGCTGACGTGCAAGTCGCTGCTGCCTCTGCAGGCGGCTCGGCCGCCGAATAGGATCGTTCTAGCGTTGCAACCTTCCCGGCAACCTGCATGCCGGAGCCGTCGTCACCGAGCGAGCGCGCGTCTGCCTGCTTGGGTGATCCGCACACGCGCTCGCTCGCGTCGGTAGCCGGGCGCCACGACGCGCTCCGTCGTTCCGTCGCCAGCCCGGCGTCGATCGGCTCGACAAGCTCGTTCGACCGTAAAGCTGTGGCCGAGCATTTTGAGGGAGGAGAGCGATGCCAACCAATCTCGATAAGGCAGTCACCAAACTCAGTGACAAGGGCGTGCAAAACCGTGTCCGATCAGCAATGCGCAAAGCAACGCTCGACGCACTAAAGAAAGAAGGGATTGAATTGTCTCCCGCAGAATGGGGCGAGTTAACCGCAAGAATGATCGCTGCCAAACCGGATGCCAAAAGACCCGACGGTTTTTTTGGCGATATTGCCGATATCGTTCGAACAGTTTTACCCACTATCGTGAGTGCTTTTTCCGACCGTCGATTGAAGACAAACATCGTTCACTGTGAAACGCTGCAAAACGGCCTGCGCATTGTCGAGTTTTCGTACCTTGGATTTACCAATAGATGGAGAGGGCTGATCGCTCAGGACGTCTTACAAACTCGCCCGGACGCCGTTGTCGAAGATGAAAACGGGCACCTGACAGTCGACTACAGCGGTTTGAACGTTTCGCTACAGGCTGCTTGAGCCTTGAGCGCCGCGGGCGCGGGATCGGCCGCGCTGCGCTGACTGGCGGCGGGAATAGTTCATGCGCAAGACGATAGCGACGGTCGTAACCCTGGTTCTGGTCTGGATCGGATACACCGCCTGGCCGCTCTACGACCTATGGGTGCTCGTCCACGCCATGGAGACCCACGACGTCGGCACCGTGACGCGTCTTGTGTATTTCGACGCGGTGCGTGTGTCGCTCACGAACCAAGTCATGGCCGCCTACGTTCGGCGGACCAGAATCAACATCAGTCCGTTCGCGCAAAGCGTGGCCGCCGGTGCCTTGGGGATCGCCAATCCAATCGTGCACAAGCTGATTTCCCCCGAAGCCCTGTCTGAGCTGTTTGGGATGGGTTGGCCGGTAACCGTGGCTTCCGATCCACCGCCGGGCACGGTCGGGATCACAGAGCGCACGATTGGCACCATTTGGCAGATTTTTAAAAATTCGGAATATGGCTTTGCCCGGTTCGAAGTGGCGGCGCCATCCGTGCTGCCGCCGCAGCAACGCTTCCGTCTTACGTTTCGGCTACTGCAGTGGCGCTGGCGTCTGGTCGCTGTCACGCTTCCAGAGAACATTCAGAACTTGCTTGGGGATGAGCTAGCCAAGGCCCTGCGAACGCCAGTACCAAACCAGTGATGGTAGGCGGCAATGACAAAGAACGCCGCACGTGACGGGTTGGACAATCATTTCTTCAACAGCGCGTCCCGTTGCTTGACCAGCCTTTCAAGCTCTTCGGTTTGTTGCGCGATCCGGTCCGCGTTTCGAGCTTCATCCTCGGCGCCGGAGAATGCAGCGGCTTGTTCAACCAGCTGCCGGATGTTGTCGCGAATGATCGCGATGCGCTGTTCGAGTTCACCGAGCGAAAGCGAACTACCGTTGCTCATGATGTTTTTTCCCAGGTCAATGCCCGACAAACCGAACCAGCCGGCACAGCTGCATTTCATTCGATCTTAACGTGCGCCGTACGGATGACCTCGCCCCATTTGGCCGACTCCTTGCGTAAATATTCGGCAAAGGCGTCGAGCGCGCCAGGTACCGGCTGCACCGCAAAGCGTTCGAGATACCTCTTCTGGAATTCGGGATCGCTGACGATCTTTTGCACGTCGGCGTTGACCTTCTCGATGATGTGCGCAGGCGTGCCCGCCACGGCAAACAGCCCGAACGATACGCTCGCCTCGTATCCCGGAACGGTCTCGGCGATAGTCGGCACCTCGGGAAACTGCGGCACCCTCTTCTCGCTCCCGAAAGCGAGCATCTTGAGCTTTCCCTCCTTCACCGAACTCACCGCCACCGAGGGGCCCATGATCACCGCGTTGACGTGTCCAGCAATCACATCAGTGAGTGCGGGTGCGGCGCCGCGATAGTGCACCGCCGTCATCTTGATACCGGCGAGATTCTCCAACTCCAGCGCAGCGATGTGCAGCGCGGTGCCGATGCCGGCGGTGCCGAAAGTCACGGCCCCGGGCTTCGTCTTGGCGAGCGCGATCAGGTCGCTGACCGAATTCACCGGCACTGACGGATTCACAAGCAGTGCCGTCGGAATAGTGCCGTAGCCTGCGACCGGAACGAAGTCCTTCTCCGCATCGTAGGGTAGCTTGTCCTTGGCATAGAGATGCGGTTGGGTCGTGTAGAAGCCGGTCTCCGAAGCGAGCAGCGTGTAACCGTCGTGCTCAGCCCGCATCACGGACTGCGCCGCGATCGAATATCCGGCACCGCCCCGGTTTTCCACGATGACGCTCTGCTTCCACATTTCCGACAGCCGCTGTGCAACGGCGCGGGTCAGCACGTCGGTTAAGGCGCCAGCTGCCGAGGTCACCACGATGGTCACGTTGCGGTCCGGGTAGCTCTGTCCCAGGGCGGCGGGGCTCGCGAGTAGGCAGGCGAGCAGGAACGAGCGGCTGAGCAGGACAGTCATCGCTCCCTCCGATGTCCGACTCTCCGCCCAGGGATGGCGCGCGGCGAAAAAGAACGCGCTAGATGGCGGGGACGAGTCAGTAGGCAAGAGCTGGCGCTGTGTATGAAAAAGAAAAAAGAGCGCCGAGTCCACTGCGCCTCATCGCGTCTCCGAACGTCCCCTCGCGACGTAGCGCGCGCCTGCGGCCATGACACCGGCCACATACACCGCGCCAGCGATTGCCAGGACACCGAGGAGAGCGAACAGACTGAGCAGGGCCAACGCCGCAAACGGGAGCGCAAGCAGCAGCAGGTAGAACACGCGAACGGCGTGCTCCCGATGCCGCAGTCCGGTCCTCCGCCATTTAATGAATATTTGAGCCTCCACGCTACCGACGGATTGCGCCGCTTGCCCGCGCGCGCTTGAGCATCGCTTTGGCCCTTCTCGTCAGCAATGAGCCAGCCAAATAAATTTCTATGCCACCGCCATCTGGAGGGTCGTCGGTCCGTCGCCCTCGAGCGTGGTGCGGCGCATGTCGCGCACCTCGCTCGTCTCCTTGTAGCGCCGGGCCCGATGCATGGTCTGGCGGTTGTCCCACATCACGAGATCATGTTGCCGCCAGGTGTGGGCGTAGACGAATTGTCGCTGGGTCGCGTGCTCGGCAAGATCGCGCACGAAGGCCATTGCTTCCGGCACCGGCCAACCGACGATGCCGCCGATGTGGGAAGACAGGAACAGCGACTTGCGGCCGGTCGTCGGGTTGGTCCGCACCAGGCGATGGCGCACCGGAGCAAACTTCACACGTTCCTCCGCGGTGAAATCCGTGAAGCCGAGCTGGCCGCGGGAGAACAGCAGCGAGTGCTCGGTGATCAGATCCTCGATCTCGGCCTTGATCTCGGGGTCGAGCGCATCGTAGGCGGCGCGCATATCCGCAAACTCGGTATTGCCGCCGGCGGACGGAATGATGCGGGCGGACAGCAACGAGTATTTCGCCGATACCGACTTGAACGAAGAATCCGAATGCCACAGCCGATTGCCGAGATTGAACGCGCGCCGACGATCATCCCGCGCCAGCATATTGCTGTGCTGATCGAGATTCGAAATGTCGCTCATCTCGACACTGAGCCGACGCTGGTCGAGCCTCGTCACGTTGTTGGCCGTGTTCAGCTCGATCTTGCCGAGGTTTCTGGTGAATGCGATCTGCTGTTCGTCTGTCAGCGGCTGATCGTGGAACACCAGTACCGCATGCCGGTCCATGCCGGCATGGATCACCGCCACCGCAGCGGCATCGAGCGGCGCGCACAGATCGATGCCTTCGACCTCCGCGGCGAATTCGCTTCCGATCGGGATGAACCGCATGGGCGTCTCCATGGCTTTTGCCATTATAACGCGTGCGCGCCGTCGAGGCGGCGCCTAACGCGCCGCCTGCGCCTTGAGCGCCGCCAGATCGGCCTCGCTGCGCAGCCGCATGACGCCCATCTGGTTGGTGCGATAGACCGGCAGGATCACCTGCGTCGCGATGTGGCGAATTTCCGTCCCGCGCACCGGCAATTCGAATACGGTCCACCTCGAACTGCCAGGGTCGTATTTGACGATCTGGTCGTTGGTCCACAGATTGCCCCACACGTTGTGGTTCTTGTCCACCACCAGGTGATAGGGCTGCATCGCGATCGGGTCCGGCAGCGGCACGATCGTCGTCTCCAGCGTCTTGGTGTCGATCCGGGTGAGGCTCCCGCCCCAGGAATTGCCGACCCACAGCACGTCGGCATTCTTGTCCGTGCCCATGCGGCGCGGCCCCTGCTGCCACGGGAACGGGCTGTTGAAGGAGAGATCCTCGAACTTGTCGTAGAGCGCGCGCGCTTCCGGCGTGATGCGGTCGAGCTCCGCCTGCACCGCGGGCAGCTTCACCTCGACGGTCTTGCCCGATGCCATGTCGCCCTTGCCGACCGTGTCGAACGCCATCTGCGTCCACCAGCCGTTGCCGTCGCGATCGCCGGCCGCGCCGTAGGTCATGCCGGTGCCGCGCGCGGTCTTGTAGGAGAGCGATTTGAAGTCGGTGAAGCGTTCGGTCTCGGGGTCGAAGCGCACGGCGCCGTCGGGCGCGGAGGCCCATACCTTGCCCTTGCCGTCGACGTCGACCGTCACCGCGCCGCCGAGCGGCGACATGTTGGGCGGCGTCATATACACGTCGATCTTCTCGGCCTTGGGATCGAGCCGGCCCAGGCTGCGGCGGCCGGGATTGACGTCGAACCAGAACATGCCCTCCTGATCGCGCACCAGGCCGTGGGCGTTGGCGGCGAGGCCGTCGTTGCGGTTCACCTTGAGGAACTTGACCTCGCCGGTCTTGCCGTCGACGCGACCGACGGTGACTTGGCGATTGGGGTTGTTGGACGTGAACCAGAGATTGCCGTCGAAATCCATGCCCCCGTCGTGGGTGATGAGACCGAGCTTGGAGGCCGTTCCCAGGGACCAGTCGGTGCCATCGTTGGTCTGGTAGGTGGTCCCGATCCCGGCCTCCGGAACCATCGGCACATCGTAGAGCGTCCACACCACCCGCGCCGCTTCGCCCGAAGGCCGCGGACGCGGCGTGATCTTGAGCGAGCTTTCTCCCGGTCCGCGCGCGCGGGCGAGATAGGCGGCGAGCTCCTTCTGATGGAAGTCGATGATGGCGTTCGGCTTGGGATTCGCCGGCAACACGCCGGTGTTGGGCACGACCTTCATCAGGTCGATGATCTTCGACCAACCGTCCTCGTCGAAGCGGAATTGCAGCACGTAGCTCGGCGTGTGACAGCCGGTGCAAGCGTTGCGGAAGACGCGCTTGATGCGGGCGTCGGCCACGCTGTCCTCGGGCAGCGCCGCCATGAGCATTTCGCCCGGCAGCTGCCGCACCTGCCGCTCGACGTCGGTCATCGC
>Ga0209647_1001660_pt1 | contig 18630 bp, 19 predicted proteins | sample GraSoi_2013_60cm_FD_185827 | JGI IMG/M metagenome (GOLD analysis project Ga0209647, IMG submission 185827) | Grasslands soil microbial communities from the Angelo Coastal Reserve, California, USA - Sample 9_17_2013_60cm (SPAdes) (version 2) | ecosystem: Environmental > Terrestrial > Soil >... | reverse complement strand
ATGCGCCGCGAGCAGCACCACGATGCCCCATTCGGCGAACTTCACCAGCGGCTGCTCGGTCCAGCGCAGGAACGCATCCATTTCGAGGCCTTTGCCGAGCGCCCAGAAATGCCAGGGAAGAAATAACGCCAGCCCGACTCCGGATAGACGGTGAATCAGCGCGACGTATGACCCCCTGATAAGGGGGTCGCGAGCGAAGCGAGCGGGGGGTTTCGTCATGCGAACACCGTAAGCACCGCCCGCATCCCCATCCACACCAGCGCCGTCGCAAATATGAACAGGACTACATCGCGCGATCGACCCCGCCAGCCGAGCCACTCCGTCAGCACCGGCCGCAGCCCGATGGGCGCATGCACCGCCACCGCGAGCACGAAGACCGTATAGAACGCGAGCCAGCCAACGCTGCCACGCGTTCGCGCAAAGATCTCCGCCGCGGTGAGCCCGCCGCGCACTGCGTAAACGATGGTCACCAGATGAACGGTCACGCACACGGCCAGCACGCCAGCGCTGGCGCGTTGCGCGAGCCAGAGCTTGGTGTCCGAGCGATAGCTCACAGCTTCCCTTCGAAGGTGGCCTTCGCCACGGCGCGCTTCAGGCCGGCAATGCCCGCCGTGGGCGAGATGTGCTTCGGGCAGCGCTCGGTGCAGCTCGTGTGCGTGTGGCAGGCGTGGCAACCGGCATCTCCTGCGACAGCTTGCAGGCGCTCGATGGTCTTCCCATCGCGGACATCCTGGACCAGCGTCCACGCACGGTTCAGCGCCGCGGGGCCGAGGTAGTCCGGATTCCAGCTCACCACGTCGCACGCCGCGTAGCACACACCGCAGCCGATGCACTCGACGCCCGCATCGATGGTTTTACGCTCTGGAGAATCCGGCGGCACGCGCGCGAAGTCATCGGCCTTGGTGCTCGCGCCGTCGAAGTGCCCCTTGGCGCGCTCCCACTTGTCGAAGAACGTGCGCATGTCGGCGACGAGGTCGCGGATCACCGGCAGGTTGCGCAGCGGTCCGATGGTTAACTGATTTTTCTGAACCACCTTGTCGACATGCGTGCGGCAGGTCCAGCGCGGCACGCCATTCACCGTCATCGCACATGAGCCGCACATTCCGACCCGGCAGGCGTAGCGATAGGCGAGCGTGGGATCGAGCTTGCGCTGGATATGCGTGACGACGTCGAGCACCGTCTGGCTCGGATAGCGCGGCACTTCGAAGGCCTGAAGCGCACCGTCGGCGCCACCGCGCCAGACGCGAACGCGCAGCATCAGTCGATGATCCTGTCTGCGCGCCCGTTCATTGCAGGGCCAAGCTTGGCGCCGATGAGCTTGGCCGTCCTGCGATTGACGATCAGGTAGAAGCGCTGCGGCTGCTCGACCGCCAGATCGGCCGGCTTTGCGCCGCGCAGGATCTTGTCGACCAACGCTGCCGCCCGCCGGTAGTTCTCTTCGCGCGAGGTGCCGTAGCTCAGCAGAGCGCCATGCTCGGCGAAGGACAACTGGGCGCTGAGCACGGCTAACTTGGTCTTAAGTGCCAGAGCGCCGATCTCGCTCTGATTGGATCCGAAGATGGCAAGCTGGCCGATGATCACGGCATCGGTCTTGCGCTTGGCCAACTCGGCAAATGCGTTTCCCAGATCCTCGCGACGTGAAATCTTTACTACGAGCGGCGTGAACTTCTGCCGCCGAGCGGTTTCCTCGAAATCTTCGAGATCGTACTTGTGTGCCGGGTCAGCCTCGTGCGTGAGTAGCGCAAGGCGTTTCGCGCCGGGCAGGGCTTCGCGTGCGACTTCCACGAGCTTCTGCGTGAGCTTCGGGTAGACGAGCACGCCGGTAATGTTGCCGCCCGGCCGCTGCAAGCTCGAAACGAAACCCTGCTCGACGGGATTGGCGACCGTAGCGAAGACGATCGGAATGGTGGAAGTCGCCTTGCTGAAAGCCGCGACGCCCGCCGTCGTAGCCGTAACGAGCACATCCGGCTTGCGCGCCACTATTGCGGCGGCAAGAGAAGGCAAGCGCTCCGCACGGTCCTCGGCCCACGTCGCCTCGATCGAGATATCGCGACCTTCGATGTAGCCAAGCTCCTTCAGCCCGGCGCGGAAAGACTCGAAGACCTCGCCCTGCGTGCCCGAGCGCCGGGCGGGATGCAGGAACGCGATGCGCCGCAGCTTCGGCGCCTGAGAAAACGCAGGCGCTGCCGCGGCGGCGAGCAACGCTCCGCCGGCCAGCAGCAGCCGGCGCCGCTTCATGCGCTCTCGTACAAGCGCGTCAGCACGAACTCGCGATGCCCGAGTGCTTCAGCCGCAGTGAGCCGACCATTGGCGGTGCGGAACATGCACTCGAGGAGCTTGTCGCCGGCCTGGTCGGGCGACATTTCTTTTCTCAACAGCCCCGAAACGTCGACATCGATGTGCTCGGGCATGGTGCGCACGGTGCGCGGGTTCGCGCAGAGCTTGATCACCGGCAGGATCGGATTGCCGATGACGTTGCCCTGGCCGGTCGGGAAGAAATGCACCACGTAGCCGGCGGCCGCGCACAGCGTGACCATCTCCGCCGCGGCGGAGGAAGAATCCATGAACCACAAGCCCGGCCCGGTGGGCGTCTCGGCCTTGTCGAGCACGCCATCGACGAGGCACTTGCGGCCGATCTTCTGGATGTTGCCGAGCGCCTTTTCCTCGATGGTGGTGAGGCCGCCGGCGATGTTGCCCTTGGTCGGCTGTGAGTCCATCAGGTCGCTGGTCTTGTGCCGGTCGATGACCTGCTGATAACGATCGAAGACGAACTGGAATTTCTTGCGCACTTCGTCGTTCCTGCAGCGCGCCGCGACCAGGTGCTCGCCGCCGGTGAGCTCGGTGGTCTCGCCGAAGACCAGCGTCACGCCCTGAGGATAAAGCTTGTCGAACGCATTTCCCACGCAAGGATTGGAGCCGATTCCGGACGTCGTGTCGGACTCGCCGCACTTGGTCGAGACCCAAAGGTCCTTCAGCGGCCGCTCTTCGCGGCGCAGCTCGCTCGCCATCTGCAGGAACTCGCGCGCCGCCTTTGACGCCCGCATGATGGTGTCATGGTCGCCGTGCTGCTCGATACCGAAGTGCGCCACCGGCTTGCCGGTCGCGCGGATGCCGTCGGCCACTTTCTTCGCCCATTCCTCTTCGATGCAGATCACCACTACCGCGGCGACGTTCGGATTCGAGCCGGTGCCGATCAGCGTGCGGAAGTGCAGGTCCAGGTCGGCGCCGAACTGCAGCCGCCCATAGGGATGCGGCAGCGCCAGCGTGCCCTTGATGTTGTTCTCGACCGCCTGCGCGGCGGCGTTCGAGAGATCGTCGACCGGCAGGATGACAACGTGGTTGCGCACGCCGACGCGGCCATTGGCCCGGCGGTATCCCCAAAAAGTGGATTTGACGAGGTCCATGGTTACCAGCGCTTTGTCTTTACGTTGTGCACGTGAAGGTGCTCGCCCTTGGCGATCGGCTTTACGACTTTTCCGATATCGACGCCGTACTTGATGACGGTGTCGCCTTCGCGATAGTCCTTCAATGCGAGCTTGTGGCCGATGGGAATGTCGTTCCGCGCCACGACCTCGATGTCCTTGTCGTCTTCCATGATCCAGCCGTTGAGATGCTGGCCGGCCTGGACGCCTTCGACGACGACCACGCCGACGCCGTCGCCTTCCTCGTGCACCACGAAGTGAATCATGCGTTACCTATTGCAGAAAGTCGGGCAGAAAGGCCTATTCTATTCGCATGCTCGACCGCCGCCGCTTCCTGCTGACGCTCGGCGCGCTCGCCGGGACGCGGGCATTTGGGCAGTACAACGCCAAGCCGCGTTTCAGCGCATCGCCCTTCACGCTCGGCGTCGCGTCGGGCTATCCGCAGCCCGGAGGCTTTGTCCTCTGGACGCGGCTCGCTCCGGTGCCGCTCGCGCCGAATGGCGGCATGGCGCCGGAAGCGATTCCCGTCGGCTGGGAAGTGGCGCGCGACGAGGCGATGCGAAACATCGTTGCCCATGGCACGACTTACGCGACGCCGGAATGGGCGCACTCGGTCCACGTGGAGGTGGCGGGCCTGCAGCCGGCGCGTCCGCACTGGTATCGCTTCACTGCCGGCGACGCGGTCAGCCCTATCGGCCGCACGCACACCGCGCCGGCGCCGACTGCGCGCCCGGCGCGCCTGCGCTTCGCCTTCGTCTCCTGCCAGCACTATGAGCAGGGCTACTTCGGCGCGTATCGGCACCTGATCGCCGACGAGCCCGATCTCGTGCTGCATCTCGGCGATTACATCTACGAGACTTCGTGGGGCCGCGATCTGGTGCGCAGCCACGGCAGCGGCGAGGCAGTCACGCTCGACGATTACCGCAGCCGCTACGCGCTCTACAAGACCGACCATGATCTGCAGGCGGCGCATGCCGCCTTCCCGTGGCTCGTGACCTGGGACGACCACGAGGTCGAGAACGACTATGCCAACGACCGCTCGGAGAACCTCGATGCGCCGGAATGGTTCCTCGCGCGCCGCGCGGCGGCGTACAAGGCGTGGTACGAGCACATGCCGGTGCCGCGCGCCATGGTGCCGTTCGGCCCGAACGCGCGCATCTACACGCGCTCGAGCTTCGGCGGCCTCGCCAACTTCTTCGTGCTCGACGACCGGCAATACCGCTCGCACGAAGCCTGCCCGCGCCCGGGTCGCGGCGGCTCGAACTCGGTCGATGCCGCGCAATGCGCGGAGCTCGCCGATCCGAAGCGCACCATGCTCGGCGCTGCGCAGGAGCAATGGCTCGATGCCGCGCTCACCGGCTCGCGCGCGCGCTGGAACGTGATCGCGCAGCAGACCCGCATGGCGCAGATGGACGAGAAGCCCGGCGCCGGACGCGGCGCCTGGACCGATAGCTGGGACGGCTACCCCGCGGCGCGGCAGAGGCTGCTCGAGTCTCTGGCGGGGAAGCCAAACCCCATCGTCATCGGCGGCGACATCCACGCCTTCAACGTCAATCAGCTCAAGCTCGACTTCGACAACCCGGCCTCGCCGCCCGTCGCCGCCGAGTTCGTCGGCAGCTCCATCACCTCGCAAGGCTGGTCGCAGGATCGCCTCGACGCGCTGCGTCCCGACAACCCGCACGTCCTCTACTCGGACGCCCGCTACCGCGGCTACGTGCGCGTCGAGGTGACGCCGAAGCGCCTCAGCGCCGACCTGCGCGGCATGGAATCCGTGCAGAGCCGCGACGCGGCTTGCAGCACCCTCGCCACGTTCGTCGTTGACGACGGCATCCCCGGCGCCAAGAATTCGGGGCCAGGGTCGTAATTATTCGGATCAGAGTCCACCGAGGCGCAAATGACCGAGCTTCTGCAAAAAGCGTTACAAGAAATGGAAAAGCTTCCGGCATCCGAGCAGGATGCATTGGCGGCGCTAGTTTTGGATGAACTCGCCTCGGAGCAACGTTGGGCCAAGTCCTTCGCGCGCTCACAAGGTGCGTTGGCCAAACTAGCTGAAGAAGCGTTATCCGAATTCAAAGCTGGTCGCACCAAGCCTCTTTAGAGTCCAGCGCAGAGCTTACTTTTGGATTGCAGTCTCGCAGCGCAAGGACTGCCCATGCTTGCGCGCGTAAGCGCGGATTTGGTCGACAACGAATTCCGCCGTTTCGCGCGGATAAAGACCGCAGACCGCTTTGCCCCCGCCATCAAGTTCCCTGAGAACGTCCGCGATCTCCTCCTGATCCATCATCAGGAAATCTTCCAGCACCCGCGCTGCGAACTCGGCGGGCACCGCTGCATCGCGAAAGATGACGATTTGTCGCGTTCCTTCAACATCGACCGAGTCCTCTAGCGGAGGAGGACTCTCGGTGACGCCGTGCGAAATGTAGCGGAGCAGGTCGCGCCGCTCGATGCCCTGCTGCTTGAGGAAATACACGGCATGCGAGTCCTTCTCCTCAAACATTGCTGCCAGGACATCGGCCCCGGTGACCTCCTTTTTCCTCGATGATTGCACCCGCAAGATCGCGCGCTGTATTGCGCGCTGAAAGCCAATCGTGGGCTGAGTGTCGACTTCGCGCTCAGCCGCCACCGTCGGCGTGTGCTCATCAATGTGCCTAGTCAGGCGGTCACGGAGCTCATCCAGACTCGCACTGCAGGCCCGCAGGACTTCGCTCGCGCTCGGGTTGCGCAGCAATGAGAGCAGCAGGTGCTCAAGCGTGATGTACTCATGACGTTTCGTCCGGGCCTCAACGAAGGCGTGGTGAAGGCTGATCTCGAGTTCTTGCGCAATCATTCGCCCTGCTGCCGCTACCTGCAGCGCAAATTACCGGAAGAGAGATCGATCGGCTTGGTGCAGTCCTGCTCGACGATGACGCGATCCGGTTGCATTTCCGTCCGCGGTCGCGTCCACATCCAGTCGGAAAAGAAGCCGCGGCTTGGAGCAGGCTGCGGATCGCGCAGATCCTGCGTGGCACCCGCGACGAGCGTAGCCGCGACGAGCACGGCAGTGAGCGCTCCGCCGCCCTGCACCTGCAATCCCGCGGCAGTCGTCGACGGCGCGCTCACATTGCTGGTCGCGCCGATTTGCACGTGAGTGCAGGCACTGGCCAGCACTAGAACCAATACGACTACTACGGTGCGCATGGCGCGATGTTACCCGGTGGCACGCCGCAGCCGGTCGAGCACCGCGGCCCAATCCGCGCCTTCCGGCGGCGCCTCGATCAGGATGGCTTCGCAACCGGTGCTGTCGAGCTCGCGCAGCGCGGCATAGAGCTTCCGCGCATAGGCCTGCGCATCGCGCGGCATGCGCAGCCAATAGTCGACGCGCTCGTCGGGCCGCGAGAAGGCGAGCACCGCGACCTTGTCTCCCAGCCTCTCTATCTCGCGATCGAGCTCATGCGTCGCCACCAGTCGCGCCGGCGTGCGCGGCGCGTAGTGGCGCTCGAGACCGCCGGAATGGCGCGGCGAAGCAACCGATTTCTCCTCGACCTCGGTGCCGAGCGCCTCCTGGAGCTGGTGCCTGGAGATATGCCCGGGCCGCAGGAGCACCGGCGCATCGCCGGAGAGATCGAGGATCGTGGACTCGATGCCGACTTGGGTCGCGCCGCCTTCGAGCACCAGGTCGACATCGGCGCCGAGATCCGCGAGCACGTGGCTCGCGGTGGTCGGCGAGACGGCGCCGAAGCGATTCGCCGACGGCGCAGCGACGCCGCCGCCGAAGGCGGCCAGCAGCTCGTGCGCGACCGGATGCGACGGCACGCGCACGCCGACGTTGTCCTGCCCGCCGGTGATGAAGTCCGGCGCCTTTGACGCGCGCTTGAGGATCAGCGTCAGCGGGCCCGGCCAGAAGCGCTGCGCCAGCGTTCGTGCCGAATCCGGAACTTCGCGCGCCCAGGTGAATGCCTGGTCGGCAGAAGCGAAGTGCACGATGACCGGATGATCGGCCGGCCGCTGCTTTACCGCGTAGAGTTTTTTCACCGCTGCCGGGTTCCACGCATCGGCTCCCAGCCCGTAAACCGTCTCGGTGGGAAAGGCGACCAGCCCGCCGCGCCGGAGGATCTCCACGGCGCGCCGAACTTCGTCCTTCACGGCTTGAGCGGCGGCGCCTTGAGGACGGCGTCGGTCTGCTTGCGGCGGAACTCGTCCAGCTTCTTCTTCATGCGCTCGTCGGAGAGCGCGAGGATCGCGACGGCAAACAGGGCGGCATTCGCGGCGCCGGCCTCGCCGATGGCGAAGGTCGCGACCGGGATGCCCTTGGGCATCTGCACCGTCGATAGGAGCGAGTCCAAGCCCTGCAGGTGCTTCGAGGGCATCGGCACGCCGAGCACCGGGAGCGTGGTGTGCGCCGCGACTACGCCGGCAAGGTGCGCCGCGCCGCCGGCCGCCGCGATGATCACCTTCATGCCGTTCTTCTGTGCGCTGGCGGCCCACTCGGCCACGGCGTGCGGCGTGCGGTGCGCCGACATCGCCTTCGCTTCGTAGGGCACGCCGAATTCCTCCAGCATCTTCGCCGCGGCCTTCATCGTCTCCCAGTCCGACGTCGACCCCATCACGATGCCGATCACGCCAACTTCCTCCCAGTGAGGCGCTCGAGCGCCTCGCGATATTTCTGCGACGTTTTGGCGATCACCTCGGCCGGCAGCTTGGGCGCCGGCGGCGCCTTGTTCCAGTCGAGCGTCTCGAGATAATCGCGCACGTACTGCTTGTCGAACGACGGCGGGCTCATGCCCACCTTGTACGAATCGGCCGGCCAGAAGCGCGAGGAGTCCGCGGTCAGCACTTCGTCGATCAGCACGATTTCATTTTTCTCATTTAAACCAAATTCGAACTTCGTGTCGGCGATGAGGATGCCCTTTTGCGCGGCGTAGTCGCTGGCCTCCTTGTACAGCCGGATGCTGACGTCGCGCACCTTCTCCGCCATGGGCTTGCCGATCAGCTTCACTGCCTCCTCGAAGGAGATGTTCTCGTCATGCCCGCTCGCGGCTTTGGTCGCCGGCGTGAAGATCGGCTGCGGCAGCTTCTGCGCCTGTTGCAGTCCCTTCGGCAGCTCGATGCCGCAGACCTTGCCGGTCTTCTGGTAGTCCTTCCAGCCCGAGCCGATGATGTAGCCGCGCACGACCGCTTCGATGGGCAGTGGCTTCAGCTTCTTAACCACCACGGCGCGACCGCGCACCTGCTGTTTTTCGGAATCTGAGACGACGGATTCAGGGTCTATCCCTGTTAGCTGATTCGGCACGATGTGTCCAAGGCGCCCGAACCAGAAGTTCGCCATCTCGTTCAGCACGCGCCCCTTGTCGGGGATCGGATCGGAGAGCACGACGTCGAAGGCGGACAGGCGATCGCTCGTAATAATGAGCATCTTGTCCGCGCCGACGGCGTAGATATCTCGCACCTTGCCCTTGCCCAGGCGGGGGAGGCTCTTGATGCTGGACTCGTAGAGCGCCACTAAGCCGCCTGCTTCTCGAGCTCGGGGCGCCACTTGCCCTGCGCGGCGAGGCTGTTCATGTGCGCGCGGTGATAGAACGCCTTCTGCGCCGCGGCCACGTTGGACGCCTGGCCGCGCCAGGCGTTGAGCGCCGGGTTCTGCAGCGCGCGCGAGTACGAGAAGGTGAGCGGCCAGGGCAGGTTTTTCGTTGCCGCCATGGCGCTGAGGTGCGCAGTGGCGGCTTCGTCGGATTGCCCGCCCGAGAGGAACACGATGCCGGGCTGCGCCGCAGGCACGGTGCGCTTCAGCACGCGGATCGTGCGCTCGGCGACTTCGTCGACGCCCGCCTGCCGCGGATTGTTCTTGCCGGAGACGACCATGCTGGTTTTCAAAATTAGAAATTCCGGGACAACGTTGTAGGCAGCGATCGCCGCGTAGGTCGCGCGCAGGGTCTGCTCGGTCACTTCTTCGCAGCGCTCGATGCTGTGGTCGCCGTCCAGCAATACTTCGGGTTCGATCATCGGCACGATGGAGGCGGCCTGGCACGCGGCGGCGTAGCGCGCGAGCACATGCGCGTTGGCGTAGAGGCAGGTGTGCGTCGGGATGCCCTCGCCGATGGTGATCACGGCGCGCCACTTGGCGAAGCGGCAGCCGAGCTTGAAGTACTCCTCCATCCGCTTCGACAGGCCGTCGAGTCCCTCGGTGACCTTCTCGCCCCGCGTGAAAGGAATGTCGACCGTGCCTTTGTCGACCTTGATGCCGGGGATGATGCCTTTCTTCGCCAGGTATTGCGGAAACAGCGAGCCGTCGCTCGCCTTTTGGCGCGCAGTCTCGTCGAACAGGATCACGCCGGAGAGGTACTGCTCGATGCCGGGCGTGCCGAACAGCAGCTGGCGATAGGCGCGGCGGTTTTCCTCGGTGCATTCCACCTTCACCGTTTGGAAGCGCTTCTCGCAGGTGCCGCTCGACTCGTCGGCGGCGAGGATGCCTTTGCCTTTGGCGACCATAGCGGCCGCTGTCTTTGCTAGCAGTGCTGTATCCATGGGGTCGGGATCTTGCTGGGGAGGAGAGAGGGCCGAAGTCTAAAGATTGTGCGCTGCAAAACGCAACCTCTGCATAGCGTACAATCTCGCCCTTCATTTTGGAAATCAATGCGTAATCTTCGCAACGTCGCCATCATCGCCCACGTCGACCACGGCAAAACCACGCTGGTCGACAAGCTGCTGCAGCAGTCGGGGACCTTTGCCGCCCACCAGCACATCGAGGAACGGGTCATGGACTCGAACGACCTCGAGCGCGAGCGCGGCATCACCATCCTCGCCAAGAACTGCGCGGTGCGCTACAAGGGCACGCACATCAACATCGTCGACACCCCCGGCCACGCCGATTTCGGCGGCGAGGTCGAGCGCGTGCTGTCGATGGTCGACGGCGTGCTGCTGCTGATCGACGCGGTGGACGGGCCGATGCCGCAGACGCGCTTCGTCCTGCGCAAAGCCCTCGGCCACGGCCTGCAGCCGATCGTGGTGGTCAACAAGGTCGACCGGCCCGGCGCGCGTCCCGACTGGGTGGTGAACCAGACCTTCGATCTGTTCGACAAGCTCGGCGCGAGCGAAGCGCAGCTCGATTTCCCGGTGATCTACGCCTCGGCCCTCGAAGGCTGGGCGTCCAAGACGCAGGAACGAGGAGCCGATCTCGCGCCGCTGTTCGAGGCCATCCTCGAGCACGTGCCGATGCGCGACGAAGATTCCGATGCGCCGCTGCAGCTGCAGATCTGCTCGCTCGACTACTCGAGCTATGTCGGCAAGATCGGCATCGGCCGCATCCGCCGCGGGCGCCTGCGCGCCGCGCAGGAGGTCCTGGTCCTCAACGGCCCGGGCTCGACGCCCATCAAGGCCAAGGTCAACCAGGTGCTGATGTTCGAGGGCCTGGAGCGCGTGCAGGTGGAAGAAGCCGAAGCGGGCGACATCGTGCTGATCAACGGCATCGACGAGGTCGGGATCGGCACCACGCTCTCCGACCTCGAGCATCCCGACGCGCTGCCGCTGCTCAAGGTCGACGAGCCCACGCTCACCATGAATTTCCTGGTGAATGCCTCGCCGCTCGCCGGCAAGGAAGGCAAGTACGTCACCAGCCGCCAGATCCGCGAGCGCCTGGAGCGCGAGACCAAGAGCAACGTCGCGATGCGCGTCGAGTATCCGGCGGACACCGACACCTTCATCGTGCACGGCCGCGGCGAGCTGCACCTGACGATCCTGCTCGAGAACATGCGCCGCGAGGGCTACGAGCTCGCCGTGTCGCGGCCGCGCGTGGTGTTCAGGGAGATCGACGGCGTGCGCTGCGAGCCCTACGAGGTGCTCACCGTCGATGTCGAGGAAGCCAGCCAGGGCGCGGTGATGGAAGAGCTCGGCCGCCGGCGCGGCGAGCTGCTCGACATGATGCCCGACGGCAAGGGACGCGTGCGCCTGGACTACCGCATCACGGCACGCGGCCTGATCGGCTTGCAGGGCCAGTTCATGACGATGACGCGCGGCACCGGGATCATGAGCCATGTGTTCGACGACTACGCGCCGGCCAAGGGCGAGCTCGAAGAGCACCGCAACGGCGTCCTGGTATCGCAGGACGACGGCGTCGCCGTCGCCTACGCGCTTTGGAAGCTGCAGGAGCGCGGCCGCATGTTCGTCAGCCCCGGCGACCCGGTGTACGAGGGCATGATCATCGGCATCCACACGCGCGACAACGACCTGGTGGTGAACCCGATCAAGACCAAGCAGCTCACGAACATCCGCGCCTCGGGCAAGGACGAGGCCATCGACCTCACCCCGCCGATCGCGCTGACGCTCGAGTACGCGGTCGAGTTCATCGGCGACGACGAGCTCGCCGAGATCACGCCGCAGTCGATTCGCCTCCGCAAGCGCTTCCTGAAAGAGCATGAGCGCAAGCGCAAGGAACGCGCGGCCGCCTAGTTCTAGGAAAAGGGGTCAGACCCCTTTTTCGTTGAGAATTTCCCGAGCAGCGCGCTGACCGCTGCGCAGCGCGCCGGCGACGGTTCCCGATTCTTCGCTGTCGGTCGCCTCGCCAGCGAAGAAAATCGTCTCATCGATCGGCGCCGCCAGCTCCTCGCGCGCGCCTTTGCCGCCGACCAGCAGGTAGCTGTAGCCGCCGCGCGAGTACGGATCCTGCATCCAGTCCTGCACATAAGCGGCCGCCAGCTCGGCGCGCACGCCTTTGCCGAACACCGATTCCAGTGACGTGAGCGCGGCGTCCAGCAGCTTGCGCGTCGAGGATCCGGTCAGCCGCGCGGCCTTGGGTCCGCCCGCCCATGCGGTGAGCAAAGGCGCGCGCTTCGGCAAAGGCGTCCAGAAGGTCGGGAACGGCGCCTGCGGTGAATGGAAAAACGCCACGCCGCGCGCGCGTTCTTCCCAGAACGGGCGATGAAAGCGCATGGCGACGCGGATCACGGGACCGTCCGCCAGCTTCTTCAGCGCAGCGCGCTTCTGCGGAAAGCGCAGCGCTCCCGACTGCAGCACGCCCAGCGGCAGCGTGACGATGACGCGCGGCGCCTTCGCGCTGAAGCGCTCGCCGAGGAAAGTGCCGCTCACCGTTGCGGCATGGCCCTTCCATTCCACTTTACGTACCAAGGTGCCGAGCTGCAGCCGCGCGCCGTTGGCAACGATCGAATTGGCCAGCCAACCGAGCAGCGCGCCATAGCCGCCCTGCGGCCGCGGCTGGGATGCGCCGAGGGAGCCGGCGCCCCACTCCTCGATGATCGAAGCCGCGCTCACGCGGCGCGGATCGGCGGCATCGAATCCTTCCACCATCATCCGTGCAAAGGTCTTGGTCTTCGCCGGCAGCCGCCGCCGCGCGAGGAGCTGCTCGAACGAGATATCGCGATCCAATGTCGCGTTGCGCACCGCACGCTGTGCCTCGGCGAAGGCGTTCATCGGGCGCAAGCGGCCTTTGACGACCTGGCGCTGCTCGCGCACCGAATCCACGGCCGCGAGCCCCGCCTTCTTCAAAAGTGCATGGGTGACCTTGGCTTCGCCGTGGATGAACTCGGCGCCGAGCTCCACCGGGATCTGCAGCCCCGGCATGCGGCGCGTCCAGCAGCGTCCGCCGACGCGATCGCGCGCTTCCAGCACCAGCACCCGTTGGCCCGCGCGCGAGAGCTCCGACGCTGCCGCGAGGCCGGCGGCGCCGGCGCCGATGACGATGACGTCGGAATTACTGGACTTTGACGCCGGTCTTGGCAACCACGTCCTTCCAGAGCGCGATCTCTTTCGCGATCTGATCGCGGAACTGCTTGTCGCTGCCGCCGGCGGGCGCGACGCCGTCGGTCTCGAGCTGCGCCGCGGTCTCCTTGATCTTGAGCATCTTGTTCACCTCGCCGTTGATGCGCTCGACCACCGGGCGCGGCAGGTTCTTCGGGCCGATCAGGCCGTGCCACAGCGCGACATCGAAGCCCGGCACGCCCGATTCGGCCACCGCCGGCACCTCGGGCTCGGCCGGCAGGCGCTTCGCGGTGGTGACGGCGATGGCGCGCAGGCGTCCCGACTTCACGTGCGGCAGCGCGGTCGCGGTGCTGCTGAAGAGAATGTCGGTCTGGCCGGAGATGGTGTCGGTGAGCGCAGGGCTGGTGCCTTTGTACGGCACGTGATTCATCTTGATGCCGGCCATCGACTGGAACAGCTCCACCACCATGTGCGTGATGCTGCCCTGGCCGGCCGAGGCGAAGTTGATGCTGCCGGGCTTCTGCTTGGCGAGCGCGATCAGCTCCTTGGTGGTCTTCGCCGGGAACTTCGGGTTGGCGACGATGATCATAGGACCCTGAGAGATCTGCACCAGCGGCGTGATGTCGGCGAGCGGGTCGTACTTGAGCGGATAAAGCGCGGCGTTGACCGTGTAGCTCGAGGCAATCAGCGTCAGCGTGTAGCCATCCGGGTCGGCCCTGACGCCCTGCTCGATGCCGAGCAGGCCGCCGGCGCCGGGACGGTTCTCGACGATCACCTGCGAGCCGAGCGCCTCGGTGAGCCGCTGCGCGGCGAAACGCGCGATGAAATCCGAGCCGCCGCCGGGGGCGAACGGCACGATGATGTGCACCGGCTTCGCCGGATACTTCTGCTGCGCCATGGCCGGCGCGCTCGCCATCAACACGAGGGATAGCGCCAGAAAATGTCTCAACGCCTGCATGGTTTTGCTCCTTGAGCTTGTGCGAGAATCGCGCGCTTCGAATTCCGTACTAAGTACGTAATTATTGATTAAGCCTGCACCCGAATAATTACGACCCTGGCCCCGAATTCTAGTGCCACTCCGATGATCAAAATCGAAAACCTGGTCAAGACGTTCGGCGCGAAGCGCGCGGTGGACGACATTTCGTTCACCGTCGAGCGCGGCGAGGTGCTCGGCTTTCTCGGCCCGAACGGCGCCGGCAAGTCGACCACCATGCGCATGATCACCGGCTTCATGCCGCCCACCGCCGGCAAGGTCACCGTCGGCGGCTTCGACGTCACCGAGTCGCCGATCGAAGCGAAGCGCCTGATCGGCTACCTGCCGGAGAACGCCGCCTCGTATCCCGACATGACGGTGCAGAGCTTCCTGCAGTTCGTCGCCGAGCTGCGCGGCCTCGACCGCACTGCGCGCAAGAAGGCGGTGCACCACGTAGTCGAGCTCTGCTTCCTCGACTCGGTGCTGCACCAGTCGATCGACACGCTCTCCAAGGGCTACAAGCACCGCACCTGCCTCGCGCAGGCGCTGATCCACGACCCGCAGGTGCTGATCATGGACGAGCCGACCGACGGCCTCGATCCCAACCAGAAGCACGAGGTGCGCAACCTGATCAAGGAGCTCGGCGCCAACAAGGCGATCGTCTTCTCCACGCACATCCTGGAAGAGGTCGATGCCGCCTGCAGCCGCGCCATCATCATCGACCGCGGCCGCATCGTCGCCAACGGCACGCCCGACGAGCTGCGCGGCATGTCCGAGCGCGCCGGCGCGGTGACGCTGCAGGCGCAGGGTGCCACGCTGGAAAAACTCAGCACGCTCGGCCGCGTGGAGAAGCTCAATGGCGCGTTCCGGGTCTACCCGGCCGATAAGAGCAAGGCCGGCGACCTCGCCCAGGCCGTGATCGAGCTGGTCTCGCGCGAGCGCTGGCGCGTCGAGGGCATGTACAACGAGGCGGGCGAGCTCGACGAAGTCTTCCGCCGCATCACGCTGCCCGACACGGTGAAGAAATGAACGCCATCGTCTTTGCCGCCCCCCTGATAAGGGGGGAAGCGAACGTAGTGAGCGGGGGGTTTTCGCGGTCAAAAATCAAACCCCCCGTTCGCCTTCGGCTCACACCCCCCTTATCAGGGGGGCAACAAGCATGAAAGTCATCTGGACCATCACCAAGCGCGAGCTGATCGCGTACTTCACCAGCCCGGTAGCGTACGTCTTCCTGGTCATTTTTCTTCTCCTCACCGGGTTCTTTACGTTCACCGCGGGGAATTTCTTCGAGCGCGGCGAGGCGAGCCTCGCGGCGTTCTTCGGCTGGCATCCCTGGCTCTACCTGGTGCTCGTGCCCGCGGTCGGCATGCGCGTCTGGGCCGAGGAGCGGCGCTCGGGAACGATGGAGCTGCTCCTGACGATGCCGGTGGCGACCTGGCAGGCGATCGTCGCCAAGTTCCTCGCGAGCTGGATCTTCCTCGCGGTGGCGCTGCTGCTCACCTTCCCGACGGTGCTGACGGTGAACATCCTCGGCGAGCCCGACAACGGCGTGATCTTCGCCGGCTACCTCGGCAGCCTGTTCCTCGCCGGCACCTATCTCGCCATCACCTGCATGACCTCGGCGATGACGCGCAACCAGGTGGTGGCCTTCATCCTCTCGGTGGTGATCTGCCTGTTTTTCATCCTCGCCGGCTTCAACCCGGTGACGGACCTGATGGTGCGCTGGGCGAGCCCGGCGGTGGTGGACACGGTCGCCGCCTTCTCCGTGGTGACGCACTACGATGGATTCCAGCGCGGCGTGATCGATACGCGCGATCTGTTTTTCTTCCTGTCGGTGATCGGCTTCGCGCTGTTCGCCACCGGGGTCATCATCCGCGGACATAGGTCAGGATGAAAAAGTACGAACATCTGATCTACTCGGCCATCGGGCTCGCCGCGCTCGCGCTGATCCTGGTGGCGTTCAACTACCTGCTGTCGCGCGTCCCGGCGCGCGCCGACCTCACCGACGGCAGGCTCTACACGCTTTCGGACGGCACCAAGAAAGTTCTGCGCAATCTGCCGGCGCCGGTGAAGGTCAAGCTGTATATCTCGCAGGGCGAAAGCGTCCCGGTCCAGCTCCGCAGCTTCGCGCAGCGCGTCGAGGACCTGGTGCGCGAGTTCGCCGCCGCTTCCAACGGCAATCTGCGCATCGAGAAGTACAACCCCCGGCCCGACTCCGAGGAGGAGGACGCGGCGCAGCTCGACGGCATCGAGTCGCAGCAGCTCGTCACCGGCGAGCAGTTCTACCTCGGCCTCGCCGTGAGCCAGCTCGACCGCAAGCAGACCCTCGGCACGATCAACCCGCAGCGCGAGCGCCTCCTCGAGTACGACCTGGTGCGCGCCATCGCGCGCGTCGGCTCCACCGAGCGGCCGAAGCTCGGGCTGATGGCCGGGCTGCCGGTGCTCGGCGAGCGCTTCAATCCCTACACGCGGCAGAGCTCCGAGCCGTGGGTGCTGGCGACCGAGCTCAAGCGCGAGTACGACGTCAAGGAAGTGCCGATGAGCGCGAAGGAGATCGCCAAGGACCTGAACGTCCTGCTGCTGATCCATCCGCGCGACCTGCAGCCCGAGCAGGAGTACGCGCTCGACCAGTTCGTCCTGCGCGGCGGCAAGCTGATCGTGTTCGTCGATCCCTACGCCTACTTCGACCAGGGCCCGCAGATGCCCGGGATGCCGCCGCAGCCCTCGAGCTCCGACCTGCCGACGCTGTTCAAGGCCTGGGGCGTCGGGTTCTCGCCGGACAAGGTGATCGCGGACGCCGTCTTCGCCTCGGGCGGCGGCGCGCGCCTTACGCCGACCGTGCTGTCGCTCAACCGCACCGCGTTCTCGCGCGACGACGTCGTCACCGGCTCGATCGAGTCGCTGCTCTACGCCTTCGGCGGCGCCTTCGAAGTGAAGCCGGCCGAGGGGCTGAAAGCCACCGAGCTGGTGAAAAGCTCGCCCAACTCCATGCTGGTCGACAACGCCAACGCCACCAAGTCCGGCGACGAGGCGATCCGCGCCTTCAAGCCCTCGGGCAAGGCGCTGCCGCTCGCCGTGCGGCTCACGGGCAAGTTCAAGACCGCCTTCCCGCAGGGCCTTGTCGTGGATAAAAAACCCCAGGCCAATACGCCGCTGCTGCGCGAATCGACCGCCGACAACTCGGTGATCCTGGTGGCCGACGTCGACCTGCTGGCCGACGGCGCCGCGGTCGACGTGCAGGAGATGTTCGGCCGGCGCATCGTGGTGCCCTCCAACGGCAACCTGGCCTTCGCCATGGGCATGGTCGAGCAGTTCGCCGCCGGCAACGACCTGATCTCGCTGCGCAGCCGCAGCTCGGCCTACCGGCCGCTGACGGTGGTGCGCCAGCTCGAGGCCGAGGCGCAGAAGCAGTACCTCGGCAAGATCCAGGCGCTCGAGGACGACCTGCAGAAGACCAACGCCAAGATGCAGGAGCTGCAAGGCAGGAAAAATGAGAGCTCCGGGCCCGCGGCCAAGGGCTCCCAGATCATGACCCCGGACCAGCAGGCCGAGCTCGAGCGCTTCCGCAAGCGGGTGGCGGACACCCGGCTCGAGCTGAAGGAAGTGCGCAAGAACCTGCGCCAGGACGCCGAGAGCCTGGTGTTCTGGACCAAGGTGATGAACATCGCGCTCATGCCCATTCTTGTTGCCCTCGCCGGCCTCGGCGTCGCGCTCATCCGCCGCCGCTCCCATCGGTTAACGAGCGCATGAACGCGCGCGTCGCGGTCGTCCTGCTGGTGCTGCTCGCCGTTCTCGGCGGCGGCGCCCTGGTCTACAACTACCAGGAGCGCACGCAGCGCGCGGACAACGCCTCCACCCTCGGCCGGCCGCTGGTCAAGGACCTCAAGGCCGCCGACATCGCCTCCATCAGGATCGTCGAGCCCAAGGCCACCCTCACCCTGCAGCGCAAGGAAGACGGCTGGGTGATCGCCGAGCGCCGCGGCTTCCCCGCCGACGTCAGCCGTGTCCGCGAATTCGTATTGAAAGTACTCGGATTGAAAGTGGGCCAGAGCGAGCCGATCGCCGAGAAGGACCGCGCGCGCCTCAACGTGGACGCCAGCGGTACGCAGGTCGAGTTCAACGGCGCCGACGGCAAGCCCCTCGCCAAGCTCACGGTAGGCAAGAAGTACTTCAAGCGCGAGGTCGAGAACCCCGACAAGGCGCCGGCCGACGGCCGCTTCATAGTGGTCATCCCCGCGCAGGCGGGGACCCAAGTTGTCTACGTGATCTCCGACCCCCTCGCCCAAGCGAGCGCCAAGAGCGCCGACTGGATCGACCGCAGCTCGTTCCAGGTCGAGAAGGTGAAGACCCTCGATGTGCGCCCGCCCACCGGCGAGGCCTGGCGCATCGAGCGCGCTGCCGACAACGCCGACTGGAAGCTCGCCGGCATCAAGCCGGGCGAAAAGCTCGACACCGGCCGCGCCAATGCCGCCACGTACTCGCTTTCTTTGCTGGAACTTGCCGACGTCGCTCCAGACGACGCAAAGGACACGGGCCTCGACAATCCCA
>Ga0209647_1001659_pt1 | contig 18630 bp, 19 predicted proteins | sample GraSoi_2013_60cm_FD_185827 | JGI IMG/M metagenome (GOLD analysis project Ga0209647, IMG submission 185827) | Grasslands soil microbial communities from the Angelo Coastal Reserve, California, USA - Sample 9_17_2013_60cm (SPAdes) (version 2) | ecosystem: Environmental > Terrestrial > Soil >... | reverse complement strand
TGGGCAAGCGGATTACTTGCCAAGCCTCCTCGTTGCATCCCTCCTCTTAGCAAACCAAGACTCGACTGCACCACTTAATGAATGTTCCTACGGTGAAAAACACCCGCGCAGCCGGGTTGGAGCTGCTGAAAGGGCGATAGAACGGGTTACCCTGGTGCAGTCACAATCCGACGCAGAGCCTGCCCGTTGAGTTGATTGCCCCTAAAGGGCAAATCGCATAAAAAACCCTTACCTAGGGTTCCGCAAAGCCTCCACCCTGGGCTAAGTTCTGGTACTCCTTCGGGGTAACACGCCGACACGCGCGACACGCCGATACGCTATCACTTCCGATGGCTCGCACTATCTAGAGAATAGCGGTCCGAGTTAGCGGTTGCTAACAGAACGCAGAAGAACGCCACATAAATCATTTGTTCGCTTGCCACGGTCCAATCCTGGATCTGGGTTGCACCAAATATCAGGAGACAGGTATATAGGATGCCACCAATTAAAGCCGGGCGAAGATACCAGCCCGCGATCAGCACAATGCCAAAGATCAGTTCGAGTGGGGGAATAATGTCCCCTACTAATGTGACTACCGGGCCAGGCAACCAGGTTTTCTCGAACAACTTCTGCATACCGCCGGCAAATCCGGGAATATTGGCGATTCGGGTAATACCATGGCCGAGCAGGTTAATGCCGAGAGCAAACCTGGCCAGAGCGTGGGCCAGGGAAAGGTCATTAGGCGAAAGAGTTGGATTGGGTCGTTCCATGAGACCTGATCATACGACATCCACCCGGCTCGGCTCAACCTCGCCGAATAGCAAATAGCAGATAGCAAATGGGCCAGGCAGCCGCGAGTCGTTCGATTATACTCCGTCTTGGCAGAGGAAGTGGATTTTTCTGAGGCGTCCAGGGTCAATCGGGCCACCATTTGCTATTTGCTATTTGCTATTCGGCGAGGTTGAGCCGAGCCGCTTGCTATTTGCCATTCACTACGGTAGCAATCCGCTCTTCGAATGGACGTCCGGATTCCAACCTCATTTGGCGAAGCGATCGCTCGCGATCACGTTCCGGAGGGGGATCACCCTGTCTTAATTTCGAGCTTAGCTGCTTACGCAGCCGATCATCGATACTACGAAATCACTAAGGCGACGTTGGGCGATCAGTTTGAACACCGCTATTTGATCCTCAAAGACAAGGAAGAACGCACTCGCGCGGTTCAACCGTTTCTGATTGTCCGGCAGGATCTGGTAATGGGAACACCGGCTTCGGTAAGGGAACCGGTCGATGCCGTGAGAAAACGGTTTCCAGGTTTTCTCAAGCTTCCGATGCTAATGGTAGGGTGTTCAGCTGGCGAAGGCGATATTGCGTTGGATACCGTTTCCGGGACAGTCGATTGGACGATCGATGCATTGCGCGAGGTGCTTCCGCTGCTCGCGAAGCGACTGAAAGCAATGATGGTTTTGTTCAAGGATTATCCGAAGTGGTATCGGCCAAAACTTGACCGGCTCTTACGGGCAGGATTCACCCGAATCCCAAGCATGCCGGCGACCGGCTTGAAACTGGACTTCCCCGATTTCGAAGAATATTTGACCAGCAAGCTGAGTCACGCCATGCGGAAAAATCTGCGGCGCAAATTCCGAAAATCTGAAAGCGGCGGACCGATCAAGCTGGAAGTAGTCAACGATATCACTCCGTGCGTCGACGAAATTCTGCCTCTCTATCAAGCCGTCTTTGGTCGAGCCAAACAGCGGTTTGAGGAGCTAAATCGATCTTACTTCTGTCAACTCGGTCAACGCATGAGTGATCGCGCGCGGTTTCTGATCTGGCGGCGGGAAAATAAGATAGTCGCTTTTGCCTCTTGTCTTTTTCATGACGGCGTCCTGAAAGACAACTACATCGGGCTCGATTACTCCGTTGCCCTGGAATATCATCTCTACTTTGTAACTTGGCGGGATACAATCATCTGGGCGCTACAAAACGGTTGTCACTCTTACCATAGCGCGCCGCTCAATTATGAGCCGAAATTCCATTTTCGAATGCATTTGGAACCGCTCGATCTTTATGTGAAGGCGACCCATCCTTGGCTGAACGCGTGTTTTCGGCCATTGCTACCAATTCTCGAACCGACCCGATACGACAAGCCGATTCAGAAGTTCGAAAACGCAGCGGAGCTTTGGTGAGGGGACGTGGCGTGTCGGCGTGTTTTCGGTAGCGGCGACTGTCCCGTTAGGCCGCTGGCTTGGGCGCGACCCCGAAATTCTATTCGGAGCTGCGTGCTTGGCGGTACTGGAAACCGCAGTCGCCATCGTTTGGCGTTGCTTGAAAGCGCCGCTCAACTCAGCGCCGAACGATTGCCAGAAGCCAATCCCAGCTCGCAATCGCCAAGCAGCAACCCGATGAATTCCCGCGCCCTTGAACGGTGCGTTAAGGTAGCATCAGAACGATGGCGACTGCGGTTTGTGGTAGCACCCACCGCCGATACGCCGATACGCCGATACGCCGATACGCCGATACGCCGATACGCCGATACGCCGATACGCCGACACGCCACCGCTCCGCTCTTCATAACTTCTTGAATTTCTGCTTCGAATTGTGGCACGCTCCCGGCCGTGTTGTCGTTTCGTCGAATTTTCTGTTGGCTCGGTTTGATTGTTTTGCTCGCCGGTTGTGAAACAACGGCGCCCTACGTTTACCATTATATTCCGGGGCGGACCGCGACCGCACAACTCGGGTACGCGGTTGCTCCCGCCCACGCACCGCCAGCGGTGCAACAGGCGATCGCGGCCGGAAATGAGATCGTCGGCAGGCCTTATCGTTATGGAGGAGGACACGCGTCATTTTACGATTCAGCTTACGATTGCTCGGGGGCTACCTCTTACGTTCTGCACGCGATTGGAGAGTTGCGGAGCCCGAGCCCTTCGGACGAGTTTCGAAAATATGGGCAGAACGGTCCAGGACACTGGATCACGATTTACGCGACTCGCGGACACGTCTTTCTGGTCATCGCCGGCCTCCGTTTCGATACGGGATGGAGAAATGGCGGAGACGGTCCACACTGGACCATTCACAGTCGCCCAGCCGACGGATATGTATTGCGACATCCATCGGGATTGTGAATGGATTTGGTAGCGGTCCAGAGACCCCGTACCCGCGTTGACATAGCAGATCTCGATGAATTACTAATCTCTTAGCACCGACCTGTCCGCCGAAGCCTGCGCGGTTGCGGAGAATATGACGGACAGGTAAAGCGAAGGCGGAAGGTGCGGTATATGATAGCCTAGGGTAAGCCCGGGCTGAAAGTCAGAGCGTAGCCCTAGGAACCCCCCAATGAATTCCAATGATCCAACGGCTTGGTTCACGCGTGGAACAGAGTCCTATCAGAAGAGAGAATACAATGCTGCGATTGCGGATTTTACTGAAGCTATCCGTCTAAATCCCGATTATGCCGAGGCTTATCGTGCTCGCGCCATCGCTTACGAACACGAAAACCGACTAGCCGAAGCGGTTGCCGATTACGGCGCGATGCTACTGGTTCAGCCTGACAATCCGACTGCCTATTATAGTCGCGGAAACTGCTATTTCTCGCTCGGCCGATACGACGCGGCGATCGCGGACCATACTGTTGCGATCGAATTCGATCCGTCGGATTCACTTGCGCATGTGCATCGCGGGAACGCACATCGTGCAAAGGGTGACCGGCACCGAGCTTTGGCCGACTACAATCAAGCAATTCTACTTGATGCGAATGATGCCTTGGCCTATCGCCAGCGTGCGACCCTCTATCAGGAAATGGGCGAAGTGGAAAAGGCGTCGGCAGATTTCAAAGCTGCCGAACGCGTGACCAAAGCGGGCTAGCCCAACGGTGGACCGGAGCGATGGAGGTTCGCGTTGCCAATCAGAGGCCGCCGATACGCCGATACGCTCCCTGCGGTACACGAATTTTGATTGAGCTTCCGGACCAAAGCCTTTAGACGGATAGAGCGCGAATTGATGCAACCAGCGTTTTTTTTCTCGTCCCTGCATTACCATGGCTCTCGACGTATTTATAAGCTACGCAATCGCCGATAAATTGACCGCGGACGCGGCGTGTGCTGCGCTCGAAGCGGAGGGTATTCGTTGCTGGATTGCGCCACGCGATGTGCTCCCGGGAATGGACTATGCTGAGGCGATCATCGAGGCCATAGAAAAGGCGCGCGGCATGCTGCTCATCTTCTCGTCCAACGCTAATCGCTCAAACCAAGTGAAACGAGAAGTGGAGCGGGCAGTCCACCATGGCATTCCCATTATTCCGTTCCGGATTGAAGACGTGCCGCCCAATCGAGCTTTGGAGTATTTCATTAGCGCTCCTCACTGGCTCGATGCACTCACGCCTCCTTTGGAGCAACATTTAAAACATCTGGCATCAACCATTCGGATGCTGCTGAGTCGAACCGAAGCGGGGAGCGAGGCGTCAACCGCTCAATCGCGATCGGTGTCCGGCCAGGTTGCGGCGGGTCCAGGAAGTTATCTATCCGGTTCATCAAGCACGCCGGCGGGATCGACGAGTGAACCGGCCAATCAGCCCGGAACCAGGGCTGGATCCTCCAATGTTTCTGGGTCCGGCTATCAGTTTTCTTCGAACGTTCAACCAGATTCGAGCGGCGCTGCGGTTGGCGTACCGGTGACGACCATTCCCCGCAAGTCGAATGCGCCGCTCATGATATTCATTTTGGTTGGAGTGGTGGCGGTGATCGTCGCCGGCATGGTAGGCATCGGTGTCGTGGCGTTCTTTCTCCTCCAGCATGCCGTGCCAAGGCCATCTCCATATGCGAACGTAACGCCGACACCTTTGCCCAGGGCTACCGCTTCGAGCACGCCGTTCGTGATGCAAACAACGCCGACGCCGGGGACCATTCCAACGGACAACTATTCCGATGCACAGAGCGCATTGGCGGCCGCGGCGAGTTACGAAAAGAGCGGGAATTATGGAAAGGCGATTGCTGCATACGACGCGGCGCTTGGTTTCGACGCCAAGAATGCCGAAACACTGAACAAACGTGCGAATTGCTACAAGCAGCTTGCTCAGTACGACAAGGCGATCGCGGACTATGACGCCGCAATTGGGATCAATTCGAATAATCCCAATTACTTCAATGACCGAGGCATTGCCTATTGGAGAAAAGGAGACTACGACCGGGCAATTGGCGATTACGACAAGACCCTGCAACTCGATCCCAAGTACGCCTACGCATACAACAACCGGGGATTAGCCTACTACGATAAGAAAGACGCAGCTCGAGCGGTCAACGATTACGAGCAGTCAATGAAGATCGACCCGCGGTATGCTGACCCGTATTACAACCGGGGCATCTATTATTATGACAAGAGTGATTACGAGTCCGCCATCAAAGATTACAGCGCAGCGGTCGAGCGCGATCCTAAATATGCGAACGCTTTTTACAATCGGGGTTTATGTTATCAGAGCCTGAAGCAGAACGATAAGGCAATCAGCGATTACACTTCGGCCATTCAGATCAACGCCAATTTCGTCGATGCGTACAATAATCGTGGACTAATCTATGCCCGGCTGAATGACTATGATCGGGCCATACAAGATTACAACGAAGCCATCGCACGGAACGCCAATTATTATCTTGGATACTACAACCGTGGGATCGCCAACGCAAAGAAAAAGCAGTATGACGATGCAATCAATGATTACACAGAGGCGGTCCGGTTAAATCCGGACTATGAAAGCGCGTATTTTAATCGGGGCGAGAGCTACAGTGCAAAAGGCGACTACAACAAAGCGATCAGCGATTATAGTGTAGCCATCCATTTGGTTCCGCGAAACGCGGATAGTTTCAACGATCGCGGGATCGCTTATTTTCATCTGGCGCAATACGACAAGGCGATCGAAGACTATACGCAAGCCATCTCACTGAACTCCAACTATGCGGATGCCTTTTACAATCGGGGCAACGCCTATACTAATGCGGGCTCATTCGCACTAGCCATCAACGACTATAACGTTGCCCTCCGTCTCAAACCGAACAACCCGGACACCTATAACAATCGCGGCATCGTCTACTACGATCATGGTGAGTACGATCGGGCGATCTCCGACTACAATGAAGCTATCCGCATTGATCCGACCTATGCACGCGGTTACCAAAATCGCGGACTCGCCTACCAGAAGAAGGGAATGACCAAACAGGCGAATGAGGATTTTGCCCAGGCACGGAAATTGGGCTTCAAGAACTAAGCGTCATTCGAGCCTCAGGCGAGAATGACGGCGAGAATGACGCTAATCGCGATTGGTGATGGGTGAGCTTAGCCGAAATAATGGATAGCGTCCGTATTGCTTCGCGAAATCGATCTGACCCAAATAATCGAATCCGAATTCCAGGGTTTCTTCACCACGCTGTTTCCGAGCATGGTTGGCGATGGTGGCATACGACATGAATGCTTCGGTTGCCCAAACCTCGCCCTCCCGAACCATCGGTTCGATCCTGGCAGCATGGCTGACATGCGAGCCGGTGAAGGTAATTTGGCGAATCACCGGATCCACGCAGAGTGTAACCGGTCCAGTATGCAAGCCGATGCGCAGGTCCATCTTCGCGGTCAGGTATGTTCGCCAGGTGTCACTTTGGACCGCCCGCAACAAGCGCAAAGCAACCGTTCCGGCAGCCACCGGATCATCGAAAACAAGGTAAACCGCGTCTCCCCAGGTGTTGGTCAGAACGGGACGAGGCGGTTGCGAAATTAATTGCGAGATCATGCCCAAGAATTCCGGAGCAAAATATTCGATCTGTTCTTCCGGGATTTTACTGTAACCGACGACGTCAGCGAACAGTAGCGTTTTCACCGCTTGCTGACCCTGACTTACTTTTACTTCGTCAAACGCAAATGATTGTTGTTCTTGGGGAGCTTCGATTGCGGAGATACCGCTGATGCGAGACAGGTCTATAATTTCTACTGGGTGTTGGCGAGACCGCCAGAAATGAACGAAACTCGAGGTGCCGCCTAGTCCGTCACCTCTTTTCCCGTCCCAGACCGCGACTGGCGTTACGTCGGAACCGATAGTCTCAGCGCGGTAAAGCGCCATGCCATTCATGCAGTCACTGCAGTACACGTATCCGAGATTGCCGCCGGGGGCGCCCTGCTGTGAAAGATAAGTTACTGAAGTAACCTCTTTGAGGAGTTGATCAAATTTCTGGGTCCAATAAGGATCGTCGGTGATTGCTACACTGGTACGCAGAAACTCCTCTTTACGCCACGGTAAGACAACATGGATCTCTGCCGCACGCTCGAGCATCGCTTCGATGAAAAGGAGATCGGAACCGCAAGCGGCTGATGAAATGCCGATTTGCGCATCACACCGGTACACTCGTTCTTTGATTTCTTTGGCCACCGCTGGAACCAGATGAGACGGAAACCGGGGCCGAAGACGATCGGCTGAGTCGATCATGTGTCCCGAGAAAATGATCACGTTCGGGAGACCGAAAATCTTTTGTAATGACGAAAAATCCCAGCCGGCCAACTCACAGATCAATTTCGCTTGCCTGCGGGTGGAGCTCAGATCACCCCAGTGTCGCAGCTGATGGGCGATGGCGGACGCCCGTTGATAATAAGACAGGGCGATCTGGCTTACTTCAGCTTCTTTAATCGAGAGAACTAACTCAGCTTCAGCAATCGTTGCCGCAGCCCAATAGTCGTCCGGATCCTTTCGCAGGACTACTTGGCATAAGTCCTTCACTTTCTCCGCGAGTTCGCAGGCGGTCTTGCGGTTCCGCTGCCAGAGCGCCACCGTAGCCGCGTTGATTGCGGGATAATAGGAGCTGCTCAACTCGAAAGCACGCAGATAGAAAGAATGGGCCTTTTCCAGGTTGGAGGCGAGAATAGCTGGCTGAGTTGCCGCGAAAGCGAGATCTTTATAGGTGCGGCCGATTGCGCTCAAAATAGCAGCGTTCTGCGGTCTTTTCTCGTGGAGACCCAGCAACGTCTCGCGCGCCTCGCCGACCGAGCCCAAGCGGGAAAGGGCAATTGCTTTTTCATATTCGAGATCATCGAGCCGTTGTTCCGCCAGCACTGGCCGGCTCGCTCGAAATGCGGAAAGAGTATCGCGACCCTCGAGCGCGATTTCCAGTGCCAGGAGGTTCTCGCCAAAGCGCGTTGCGGCTCTGGTCAGATCGGCGTAAACGGTGCTGGCCGCCGCGAAATCGTCGGCGAATTGGGTCTGCCAGGCGGCTCGGTTGCTCCAGAATCTACGGATGTTGGGGACCGATCGGCAGGCGGCGGTGATGTCCTCGAGGAAAGGCATATTCCAGGAACTCTAACGATGACCGATAGCCAATAGCCAATCGCAAATTTTGGTCATCGGCTATTGGTTATTCGTCGCGCCGGCTCACCGGTTTAGATCAACTGGAGAGTACATGTAACCGGTAGATGTCCACAGATACATTACTCCCCGCGTTAATCCGGCTAAGGCATTGCTTGCCTCTTGGCTCGTGCCAACGACCGTATCATCGACCTGGCAGAGAACCATTCCGATTTTCAGCCCAAGCTTATCGGCAGCGCTTCCCATCTCGACGTGGGTTAAAAGAACTCCGTGAACTTTCCCTGGGATCGCGTAGATGCGCCGGGCGGCCTCGGTCAGTTCGCCGAACTGCAGCCCGGTCAGTAACGATTTTCGAGCAACGATCGGGTTCTCGTTGTCCATTTCCTTTACTCGAGTCAGGCGTATTCGGGTACTGAGCACAGAACCGTTCCGATAACTAACGAACGATACTTCGGAGTTTGGCCGGGAGAAGGTAATTAATTCGCGCAGTTGAATGGAATTTGCCACCGCCTGGCCATTGAACTGTTGGATGATATCCTTTACATGCACTCCGGCAGCTTGGGCTGGACTGTTGGGTGCAACCTCGGTGACAAGGACTCCGACGGTTTTCTGGGGCAGCGAAAGCATCGCCGCCAAATCCGGAGTCAAATCCTGGAAAGCCACGCCGGCATAAGCGCGATCGACTTTTCCATTGCTCTTCAGCTCTTCGTACACGCTTTTCACGAGCGCCGACGCGATCGCGAATCCGAGGCCGGTGTTCACTTTGCTGTTGAATACCGGCACGTACATCGAATTGATGCCGACTAGTTTGCCATCCACGTCCACCAAGGCGCCGCCGGAGTTGCCCGGATTAATCGCGGCATCGGTCTGGATATAGTCTTCATTGGCGGAATTGTTCAAATGAACGCCCGACGGCACTGATGACTCCTAGCGTGACAGAATTTGCAAAAGAGAGCGGATTGCCAATCGCCAGTACGATATCGCCGACGTGATAGCTCCCCGACTCTGCAAACGTCAACGTCGGCAAATTGCTGTCACTAATCTTGATCAGGGCGAGATCGGTTTGTTGGTCCAGGCCAACAATCGTCGCCTGATAGTTCTTACCGACATCTTCTCTTTTGACCGTGATGTGCGTGGCTGTCTTGATGACGTGATAGTTGGTCACAATGTAACCGTCCGCAGACAAAATAACGCCTGATCCGGTCGCCGAGTCTTTTCCGCCGGACTCGCCCTCCTGATCCAATTCGCTACTGTTATCGCCCTTGGGCGTAAGTCCAGAGGCGGTGATCGAAACTTCCGCGCGGCTTCCGTCGACAGAGAGCAGCAGGAGAATGGCGATCGGCCAAAAATAGCCGCGGCTTCCAGCTGCACGGAGTGCGATGTTCCGCGGTCGCTTCGCTGTGGTGTCCAGCGTCGAGCGGCGAACAGGCACGAATTGACCACCTGTGGGCACCTCCGCAGGGATTGAGAGACTACACGAGCGGGATATCCTGCTGGTTTTCAAATATAGCTAGCTCCGTCCCCTGGGGGTGCCGATGCCAGCCGGTGTAGTAGCGGCCATCGCTCGCGATCGCCGTGCCCAGAAGCACATCGGTGTGTGGTCCATACACTCCATCCGCATTTACGACGAAATGGTGGCCAACAACCTCAGGTCCGTTGGCCGAAGGATAGGCGGCCAGCGGGAGATGCCTGAGTTCGACGACGCGAGCCGGTGTCATACGATACTTAGGCACCTCATAGACAAAACCGTCTGGCCCAGTAAGAAAAATCGTGCCTAGAGGTTGTGGGAAAAAACTTGGTTTACTCATACCTTCTTTAGAGAACGGACGCAGTGGCCAAGTGAACTTGCAGAGATTACAGAGAATTGTGAAGGAGAGCCGTAGCTGCTGACGAGCGTTATTTTCGGAGATCGCCATGGCATTGCCCCAGGTTAAGCATCCTGATATCGCTCTCCTGTTTCGTCTCCGTCAGTACTTCATCCCTTTTCTACTGCCGGCGGCGGCGCTCGTTATTCTTGCGCTATTTCAGGCAAATCTGACCTTGGCTGCGACCTCGGCGGGGCAACGCCTGCTCGACCACTTTCTCCAGATTGCTCCGACTCAATCTGGAGAGCAAATCTGGGGTGCTTTCCGGAGCGATGAGCTGCGCGGCGCCTTGGGAATGGCTGGCTGGCTGGTGGCGGCCGCTATAGTCGGGGTAGGTGCGGGCCAGGCGCGAAGCGCGATTCCCGAGAAATTCACTTTACGGTTGCAGCACGAAATCATCGATAACCTTGTCCATGAAGCCGGCGAAACGCGGGCTTCTCGCCAGAGCGGCGCAACCCTGCGAACGTACGTTTCCGATGCACCAAGTCTCAGCGCTTTTTTGATATTCGGGATCGTAGGAATAGGAGAACACCTGGCACGGTTAAGTACTTATCTGATCGGCCTGATCGCTATTCCCGGGGGTTGGAAAGTCGTGCTGGTCGTCGGTGGTCTTGGCTTCCTTTTGCAGACGGTCGTGGTCAAAGCCTTTGCGGATGCCGAGCGGCGGACCGGCGCCAGCGCTGATCGGCTGAATGAAAATCTGTTCAACCAGGCTAGCCGCTATTTCGAGATCCTCGAGCGATTGATCTTTTTTGGCGGCGAAACGGCGATTGCGAAAGAAATCGGCGGACAGGCGCAGGCAGGGGCGAAGATCAAACGAAAGTCGCTCCTGCTGGCCTCCAGTCGGGAAGCGATCTCTGGAATATTGATAACGATCTCCCTGCCGCTGACGGTGTTGCTCCTCTTGGGATCGCCGGGGTTTTCTCCGGGATCGGTGATCAAGGCGCAAATGCTGATTAATCTTTTTTTGCTGTCAATAGCGGCACTCTGTGCGGTACCTACCACGCTCCGCCAGTTCATCCCGAGCCTGCAGAGAATCGATACGTTGATCCAAATTCCGCGGGTCCCGGAGCCACCAGCCGTAGTGGATCGCCTGGCCAGCCAGAGCGGAGGAGTCGCCATTCGAGTACGCGGGCTCAAATTTGGCTTCTCTGGAAACGAAAGAATGCTGTTTCATAATATCGATATCGACATCCCGGCGGGAGCAGTTGTCGGCTGGGTCGGCCGTTCGGGCTGCGGCAAATCCACTTTGGCAAAGCTACTGGTCGGAGATTTGCGACCGAGCGGCGGCTCGATCTGGATTGACGAGCAAGAAGTGACGGACTGGCCAATTCTTTGGCGCAGACGAATCATCGGTTACTTGCCAACCGGATTTGGGTTCTTAGATGGGACCTTAGAACAGAACATCCTTTTCGGCCGGAAAAAGCAATCTATCGGCGATCTGCGATCTGCTCTCGATCTCTCCGGTGTGACTGATTTCATGCAGGAACAAGGAATCGATCTCACCTACAAGATTCGAAGTCTCACTGGCGAAGGTTTTCTCTCTTTTGGTCAGCGTCGTCGGCTCGGTCTGGCGCAACTTTTCTGTGGAACGCATCGCCTGGTAATCATTGACGAGCCGGGCGCCAGCCTTGACCCCCAGTCCATGCAGAAGATTGCGCACAATCTACGCTGGGCCTTGGCTAACCGCACAGCGATCGTTATCACCCACGATCCCGATATCTTTGAAACAGATTTCAATCTGTTCTTCAACGAAGGAGGTATCGCCGATGTTGGTCCTCACGAAGATCTTTTGCTTCGAAATGCACAATACGCCGAGCTGATTCGAACGGTCATGGCGGACCGCAGAAAGCAGCAGGTCCGATAAGGCGTTCGGTGTTTGGCGTTCGGTGTGTCTGGCCGCTTGTTACCTCGAAGGGGTACCGGAACTGAGCCCAGGCAGAAGTTCTGGTTACCGTTTTCCCTTGGCATACTTTGTTACATCTGTACATTATTACATAGATAATAATGTCTAAACAGAAAAACGAACCGGCATCGGTTGAGGTTGAACGCGTGCAAACCGGCCTGCGGCTGGAGAAACGCTTGTTGAAAACATTGAAAGCCGTGGCCGAACTCAAAGATATGTCTCTCGGCGACTTGCTCGAGCGGATCGTGCTTCACGCCTTCGAGGGCAAACCGGCGTTTAATCGCGAAACACTCAAAGAAATCGAGCAATTCAAAAGCATCTACGGCATGACCTTGAAGGCCGAAGACAGCCACAAAGTCGAAGAACGCTCGCGATGAAAGTCCGTCTTCTGGCCTGATTCATCGTTGGTGCGACCGCCCCGATGCCTCTCCTCTCTCAGAGCAACAAGACAGCGCAAACCAAATCTGGTGCTCGATTTTCTTCGCGAAAATACCGCAATCGGCTTTCTTCACGGCGTCTACACTCCGGCAGAGGACCGAGCGCGAAAAACCAGATTGCGTTTGTCGACAGGTCTAAACCGCCTTAGAAATGCAAATCGAGCGAGCGTCTTCGTGAAAACGATACACAGCGCCGGGACGGGAAGGGACGTGCGTTTCCGTACGACCCAATGGGAGCTTGTTCTTAACGCAGGAAACGCAGACTCCTCCAAGCAAGAGCGCTGCTTGTCTGAACTTTGTTCGCGTTACTGGTTTCCGCTCTATAAGTTCGCCCTCTTCACTGGTCTTTCCCACGAGGATGCTCAGGATCTGACGCAAAGTTTTTTTCTATACCTTCTTCGAAAGGAGAGCTTGCAACAGGTCGACCGGGCCAAGGGTCGGTTTCGCTCTTTCCTGCTGGCATCTTTCCGCAATCACCTCTCGACGAACCGACGGTACGCCTCCGCGGCGAAACGGGGCGGAGGAAAACCGTCCGTTGACCTTGACGCCGATGACGCCGGGGAACGTCACCACCTGGAGCTGGCCGATCATTTAACCGCAGAAACCTTTTTTGATGCCAACTGGGCTCAACTATTGATTGAACGCGTAACGCTTCGCCTCGGTGAGGAGTACGGGCAGCGCGGCAAATCGCACCAATTTGATCGGTTGCAATGCTTCCTGGAAATCGGTTCCGAGCGAGACGCTAAATCTTATGAAGAGGCGGGACGGGCTCTGGGCATGTCCGGCAATGGCGCTAAGACTTCGGTGTTTCGAATGCGACAGCGTTTTGCTGCTCTCATGCGGCAGGAGGTCGGGCAAACGCTAAGTAACCCACGCGATATCGATGCAGAGATCCACGCTCTCTATTCGGCTCTGCGGTCCACCGAAGGTCGATTGAGAGATGAACTCCGAACCCGATGAAAAGGCTGGGGGCGACTGGTGAACAAAGGGTCGGAAATCAGCGGTGTCGGCGCGTAAATCGCTGCGCGAAATCTTCAAGCGAGGCGCTGTCAAAACGATAGATGCCGGGCCATTCTCTCGGAGCGCCGATCTTACCGACCGCGAACTTTTTTTGAAACTACGCCCTCTCTTTTCCTTTGTAGGCTGACGGAAGATCATCGTTCTGCCTGTCGAAATCGATGATCCCTCATCAGCTATGAATGCCTCCAATCCAGCTGCCCACTCTGCACTCTGGTTTCTCGAGCCGGCGACAGGCTCTATTAAACAGCGTGAAGGGGCGCAGCAGGCCTTTGCCGTAATCTTCATGGATATGGCGGTGGTTGGGCAAGAGGGGGCAGGCGTGCTTCAGCTGTTGCGAGAAAGTAGGAAGACTGCTCGCGTTTTCATGGGTGCGGTTGGTGATCAGGTTTCAGGGGCGGTGCCAAGATCAAGGCCGATCGAAACCGAGCTGGAGGTCCGCCCGGCAAAGATCCGCCAACAAAACGCTAACTCGAAAAGGGGTTGGACTAATACGGTTGTCTATGCACTTTTGTCCGGCTGTTGCGCCGTCACTATTTTTTTCGTTTTCCAGGCCGACTCTCGGCTCCGTGCCAACGAGAATTCAGCAACTGCACTGCAGCTCCGCTCCGAGACCGCTGCGTTGCCTGCTCGTCTGGCCACACACACGACGTCGCGTTTCCGCTCTCGCGTTTCCAAACAAGTAAGTGGCGGCAATAGAGAACTGGATGGAAGTACGGTGAATGACTTTCCTGGTAAGACAAGGGCGTCACGGGAGCGTCCTTTTCAGCAGAAACAGTCCCGCGTTTGCATTCAATCGGCGCAGCCTTCTGATCGCCATTAGCGCGAAATCGTATGTGTCGCGCGCTATTTGTGAAACTTAGCCATCTCCTTTCCTTTGTAAGCTGATGGAAGGTCAGTGATCCAAGTTGTTCGGAACCAAGACCGGCCAACAACCAAACTCAATGCCATGAATTCGTCACCTTCAGCTATTTCATCAGCTTTTTGGTTACCTGAGCCGACTGTAGAAGTCGGATGGGAGAAACCCGAAACGAAACCGGTCCAAACCGAGGTTGAAACTCGGCTGTGGAAAATCGGCCAACAAACTGCCAGGCCCAAAAAGGGGTGGATCCACGCACTGATTTATACGGCTTTCGCGAGCTCAAGTACCGCAAGCGTCGGCTACGCCTTCCGGAGCCTCAATCAGTTTTTTTGCCAGATGGGCTGACGAACGCGGCCAATAAATTCGACCAATTGTCACCCTTGGCTCAGAGCCGAAAATTTCAGGGTAGAATTTTTCCAAGATAGACCGCGCCTGAGTCCGTTAGACGCTCAGGCGTGGAGCCTTTTACGGTGTGATGAGGGGCGAAAACCGGACAACGCCGACACGCGATCCGCCGGCAACGCCGGTTTCACCGAGCCGGGCTTACCGCGATCTGGTCACTCCACGGCTTGGCTAACTGATGCAACAACGATTTAGCCTGGAGCGGGGCGAGATCAGGATAGACAGACAGAATCCTGGCTAGAAGCGCTGTCCCATGGGGCGCAGCAAAGCTGCTTCCGCATAAGCGCCGTCGCCGCTTGCCCTTCCAGGCCGCTTCAAAGTCCGCGCCGCGCGCGATGAACTCAACCAGGTGGCCGGGCTTATAGTAGAGGTCCTCTTGATTTTCTACTTTGCCGTAATTGACGGTAATCACCGACGAGAAATAGCCCGGCCATTCCGGCTTCGTGAAATCTTCGTTGTTGCACGCCGCCACAATGTGAATGCCCTTCAGGTAGGCGCGGTCGATCCAGGACTTATACTGATGAATATGATCGGCGACACCGCAACCGAAGCTACAATTCAGGATATGGTAATGCCGCTCGATGGCGAGATTCACGCCCTCGCAGATGATTTGGGTGCGCGAGATGTTGTTGGCGCTCAGAACCCGAAAGCTGCCGAGCTCAATTTCGGGGGCCAAACTGTAGATAATCCCGGCGATAGCGGTGCCGTGGCCGAATAGGTCAGTTCCGTCGCCCGGTCGCACGTGCAGCTGGAGATCGTCACCAATGACGTGAACATCTTCAATCAGTTTCAATCCAGCTAAGTCCGGATGATCCGCTTCAACTCCGGAGTCAATGACCGCGATGCGGACCCCAGTCCCTCTGCCAGTAACCATTGCCTCTCGCGCCTGTTCGACCGAGATCCAAGATCGTGTTCTCATCAGTGCCCGTCCCAGCCGACCGTGACCCGCAAAAGACGATAGTCAATTAAATCGCTAATAATCAACGAAGCTCGTTTGATTAGATTGAGCTGTTCAATATCGAAACCTGGAGGAATCGGCCCAGCCGGAACAGTCTGATCAGCCTCATGGCGGACATTAAAGAGCTGAACACAAGAGATGACTCCGCGACATGCGTTCAAAAAATAGAATGGCACGACAATCATCGCATAGGTGGTAAGGCTGAGCTTGTCATCCAGCAACCGGCTATGCAATTCGTGCTTGTAGACCTCGTTTTCGGCGAATCCTTGTTCGCTAGCCAGCGATGTACTGACAATCCCGGAACCGACCGGTTGTTTAAAGCCGACAATCTCCGACGCTTGTGCTCCCGTATTGTAAGCGATGACTAGATGCTCTTTCTCGGGATCGAGCAGCCACAAGCTACCTTCGTCGGCGCCGACTCGATCAAACGCATCACGCAGTACGTTTTCAATCCGTACATCGAGAATCCCGCCAATATTTTCGGGTGTAAGGACGTCGGCCATTTTGTGCAGTCGTTCTTTCAGTGCGGATCGCAAGGAGAGGAAACGTTCATCCGGCAGAAAATTCACTCGAGAACTCATAAGGAAATTTTCATCGGACCGGCACTGGGACTGGCAGTGGGACTAGGCGCATGCGGTGTATGGTAGCACGAGAGTCGGCTATACCGCGCCGAAAAATAGCGCAGTTAACGACGGGCATAGGGAGACGCACTCAAAAACGAGTTGGGCAATAAGCCGAAAGCAGAGTAGCTTATCATGGATATAATACTTATAGTGGCGCTTGTTCATAGGTGGCCAGGGTGCAGGCCAATTCATTCCAAGTTTCGGTCATTCCCGCAAAAGCGTTTGCCGTAGACTTTAAGCAAGTGGGTGGTTATTTTGCGGGCTTAGCCGGTTTGTCTATGGGAATTGAGAACGATCTTTCGGTGGCTCTTCAAGCGATGGAAGGGAACCAAGAGGCGATAATGAAAGTGCGATCTGAGCTTTCTTCTGTCTTGGGAGTGCTCCTTTCAAAATGCCGCGACAAGTCTTCGGAGGAAAAGGCGCGGGAAATTGCCGATAGCCTTCCGGCTGATCTCATTGTTGGAGTTCCGCGAGACGGCAAGAATGTTCCGCTTTTGAAAATGTATCAAGGGCGAGCGCCATTGCGATCGTGGCTGACCGTCGTTGCGCTTTCGCGATTGAAGAGCTGGTGGCGTAGCCCGCAATATAGAAATCTCGTTCGAATGCGGGATGAGCACGACGATCGCGACTTTACTGAAACGCTCGCGGCGGCTGGCAGCGATTCGCCCAGTGACTCCGAAATTGTTGCGATCCTCAGCGACGCCCTCGCGGAAGCGCTCGGCGGCTTGTCGTCGCGGGCGTCGGTGATTTTGCGCCTGGTTCATATCCACGACGTGGAACAACAACGGCTTGCGGTGATGTTGAATTGTCATGCGGCGACGATAAGCCGCGAGTTGGCGCAGACTCAGGATGGAATAAGAAAACAGGTCATGTGGGGCCTGAAAATTCTGGATCCCTACCTCGATATCACGTGGGACGATTGCATCTCTCTGCTGGAAGAGAGGCCGGGGCTGATATCGGAGGCCCTTTGATTGATAAAAAAATGCAACCCGCCCAATCCTGGCCGTCCACTAGATAGGAACCAACGGTGGCATCGGTGACATCCGAGGGTATTCAGTTGGTTGGGTCTCACGAGAGGAGATAACGAATCATAAATGAATGAAAAGCAACAATTTCAGACGATCTTCCGCTTTTTGGAAGGCCTGAACGGTGAGGTCGGCGGTCGCATGGTGAGCGCTGTCGATCCAGAGTTCGATGTTCGCCTGAAAAAATTGGCGACTGGCAAACTGGACGAGAAAAACCGAGATCTTATTCTCGACGAATTGGCTAAGGACCCCGGAGCGGTGAGTCGCTTGGCTCAGTATCTTTCAGACGAGGCAGATTGATTGGGATTCGGCGACGTGCGCCGCCCCTCAGCACAAGGGTGCAGCCTCGCCCCTAGCTTTGGATTTGTTCTCAGCAGCTCCTGATTTCGCGGGAGCGATCAAAAGAGTAATCTCTCCCCGTGGCGGATGGTCAGCGAAGTGTTTCCTGAGTTGGTGAGCCGTGCCTCGGTGGAAAGTCTCAAACTGCTTGGTGAGTTCTCGGGCTACGCAAATCGGACGAACCGGTGCCAGAGCCTCAAGCTCCACCAGCGATTTCTGCAGACGATGGGGCGACTCGAAATAAATCGATGTGCAGTTTCGAGTGATCGCGACCGTCAATTCACGACTTCGTTGGCCGCTTTTTACCGGCAAGAAGCCGCCAAAATAAAAAGCGTGGGTAGGTAGGCCGGAGCCGACTAACGCGGTGAGTACGGCAGAGGGACCTGGAATGATGGTCAGCGGCAGATCAGCTTGGCGGCAGGCCGTGATCAAACGGAAGCCTGGATCCGAAACCGAGGGTGTGCCGGCATCGGTAATCAACGCAATGTTCGCGCCGGCTCGGAGCCGTTCAACCAGTTCGGCTGTGCGCCGTGCTTCATTGTGCTCGTGGAGGCTGGTGAGAGGCTTCTTTATTTCATAACGATGAAGCAAAACACTCGTATGCCGGGTATCTTCCGCTGCAATCAAGTCGACCTGGCGGAGAACCTCTAATGCCCGAATCGTAATGTCGGCCAGATTACCAATTGGGGAGGCAACTACGTAGAGCACGGAGTTACCATCCTTCGCTCAAATTACTCGCTGCCTGAACGGCAGCGTCTTCTGCAGCCAATGGGATCGCCTGGCGTTCCTGAGTGGGAAGATCATTGCCGACAAAGAAGGTCGTCTGCCCGGTGACATCCCGTTGCCCCATCAGTGCTCCGGAACTTGCATTGAAGACTTGTACGCGGATTTGTA
>Ga0209647_1001657_pt1 | contig 18634 bp, 17 predicted proteins | sample GraSoi_2013_60cm_FD_185827 | JGI IMG/M metagenome (GOLD analysis project Ga0209647, IMG submission 185827) | Grasslands soil microbial communities from the Angelo Coastal Reserve, California, USA - Sample 9_17_2013_60cm (SPAdes) (version 2) | ecosystem: Environmental > Terrestrial > Soil >... | reverse complement strand
ACTACAGTGGTTCCAATTCTTGTTTTTTTGCGAGGATTCTGCCCCTGTCGGACAAGTCGGCGTGCGCGAGTTTCCAATCACCTCTCACTTCTCACCGATCACTTTGGTTGCGGCTTGCCGCGCTGTGGTCTCTGCGCTCTCCTGTTTGCGCGGTCTCCGAATGTGTTGCTGCAAAACAAAACCGCCAATTGCGAGAAATGGCAGGAGAAACCATTGCCAATACGCGGTCACGGGAGGCAAAGGTCGATCGACATCCAGGACTCCTTGGAGAGTCGCGTGATCCGTTCCTCGGCGAATGCTGACTTTGAGTTGCCAGCGCCCATCGTACGGAATCTGAATCTCGGCCGAGTAAAACAAGCGGTTCGTCCCGTGAGAGATCTGCAGTGGAACGTCTCGCAGATCGGTCACTGCCGTGCTCGCGCAAGCGGGTGGGAGCCAGGCTGCGGTAGGACTCGCCTTGGCTGGCTCCAGCGCGGAGAGGGAAGCGACAACCTCGGCATCGAGAACCGGACCGTTCTCTTCTTGGACCAACGCACTAAGATCTACCTGACCAGCTCGGCACTGCGGTGGATCGGTGAACACGGTCACAACAAAGGGTAGAGCAGTGGCATGGAGTTGTACTGCGCCTCCGTCGGCCAACACGGTTCCGAGGCTGGAGAGTAGTAAAATAAGAGACTGAATGAGAGTAGCCCAGCCCTGCGGCCGGGGGGCTGGGTTAAGGTTTTGTAATGCGATACGATGAGTTAGAGACGATCGACCGTTTCTATCGTCCCTAGCCTTTCCCAGACATTGATTATCTAGCGGCCGCATTTCGATGAATCGTTAAGACATGAAGGTTCCGCGCATTTCCATCGGTTGGAAAATGATCCAAATAGCCAGTCCAAATAATCCAAGCGCAAAGATCCCCCACGGCAAAAATATCGGGAATGCGCGCGAAGACGATCCGATATCGCGAGCGACGCGCCACATCGAGTAAAGCGTGGCCAGCAATCCAAGGTCGATCGCGAGAAATTCCCAGTCGAGTAGTTCTGGAAAAGCCCAGGATCGAATATTCCAAGCCGGAGCGCCTAAGAACGGAAAATGAACATCGGTAAGAAGGCGTTGGAAAACTGGAATAAATGTGTGCGATCCGACGAAAAGGTGAAAGCCGAGGTGAGCTAGCCATATGCTTGCACCGAGTGGCGCCAGCGTCATCACAAACCGGTTCGCCATCTCCAGCCGAGAGTTGCTGACGGAACCAAGCCGCTGGCTCATCCAGGAGCATCCAGCAATCAAGAGGGCTGGAATCACGCAGATCGCGAGACCAAAGAAGATTGCTAGCTCGAAGGGTCTTCCCGGAAGATCGAAATCGAGTCGTTCAAAGTTGAGAAAATTTTCGACCGGCAAAGCCATCCCAGCGGCATTGGCAAACGCGCCAAAGACGAGTACTCCGACCAAAACCGCCAAGTCAGCGCGGCGAGCAAATCGGCCAATGGAAGAGCGCGCTCGATCGATCCATAACGACCTGGCCGGCATGGTGGCGATAATTCCAACGTTGTCGTGTGGACATGCTCTCACGCAATCCAGGCAAAAGGTGCAATCCAGATTGCTCTCTTTCTTTGGCTGAAAGAGTCGTAGCTCACACCCTCGGTGCTCGGCATTGCCACGAATGCAGTCGAATGTCTTGCAGGAACGACAGATTTCCTGGTTTCGTACTTTCACTTCCAGAGGCGAGATTAACGACTGGACGAAATGAAATTGCCCGATCGGACAGACATACTTGCAAAAGCTGGCGCCCCGAAAAAAACCATCGATGAGAAGGGCGGCGACGAAATAGCCCACGATAATCCAGGCGGTGAGCCATGGGCTATTCCAGAGACTAAAAGCCTCATAGCTCCAAAGATAAAGTAGGACCAGCCCAGCGGCCAGCCACTTGGAACGCAGCCGGCGCGGCCAATTCCAACGGGCCGGAAAAACTTTGCGTCCGATATCGCGAACGAATGTGAAAGGGCAAGCGAAACAGAAGAAATTACCTGCGATTAAAAGCGCCAATACGGTAAATCCGCGCCAGTAGGTCCAAGGCAAAACGCCAGCGGCATTCATGGGAGGCAGTTGTGGTCCGAACAGTCCATCCATCACGATCAAGATTGCAGTCAAAAACGTGGCGAGTTGAAGGCTGCGCCGGAGCCAGAGGGAGGAGAGCAATCGTCGGATCTGGGGATTAGCCAGCAAATCGAATCCTGAGCGAACGCGGTGTCGAAGAGAACCGCGGATTCCAGGTCGAACTGATTGATGTGGAATGCGCTTCACCGCCATTCCGACTCGCCGCGGCGAAAGATAACGGGCAGCGATGACTGCTGCCGGCAGCAAATAAGCAATCGAGCCGGGGACCCACATGATTGCGCCGGCGATATTTTGGTCATTTAGCGCGGTCATCCCGGCAAAATGGGGGACGCTTTCATAGGTCGGATAGAGGACGCGATCGCTGAAAGAGAGAAAAGCGGAGAGAGCGGTGTTTTGGATATCAGCGAGCAGTAGATAAGGAATCATGGTCCAGCGGGGCCATTGCGGGCGGCTCGGCCACGGTTGAACCACTGGCCACCAAAAGAGCAGCGCGGACAAGAGGAAGCAAATATGCTCGACCTCGTGCCAGGCATCTGAATGCAGAGTCAGCTCGTACGGAGCGGGCAGATGCCAGCCGAGCGTGAAGGCGACAAAGATGATCCAGGCAGTACGCGGATGGGTGAGCCAAAGCCCGAGCTGCCTCAATGGTCGCCAAGCGAGAAACGGCCCAATTGCCTCGCGTGCGATTGGCCGCGGCAGACCGGTCAATAGCGGCAAAAATGGGTTGCCAAGCAAGAGCAATGGCGGGGCGACCATCATGAACAGGAGGTGCTGAACCATATGCACCTGCAAAAGGAGATTGGCGAAACTGTCGAGCGGGGAAGAGATTGCGATGAATAAGGTGAACAGTCCTCCGAGGAAACTGGTCAGACGCCAACCATCGAATCGTCGGGGAGCCAGACTGCGCAACTTAAACCAGCCTCTGACGTAAAGAAGAGCAGTCAGTGTCAACGCAAAGGTTGGTCCGAAAGTAATCGACCAGGAACCAAAGATCGCATTGGAAACGTCTGGCATGGATTAAACAACCGCAGCTAGCCCGCAAGAATCGCACAAAAACCGAAGCGACGAGCTCATTGCGGGCAGCCTGCATCACTCTAACCCGAAAATCGTATCTGACAGCTCTCGACTGAAAATTTTCGTTCGAATATAGATTGTTTGGCTACGACGGATCTCTGACCTAGGTTGTGCCGTCACCGCTCACACTCAGCGATCATTTGGGGGGGCGTAGATGAAATTTGGAGCTCAATTTCAGCAGGTATTGAGAAAATTTGACGACGAGAACGCGCGCGATCCGAACCTGGTGGTCATTGATGGTACAGCCCAGCCGCGCGAGCTAATCTATGCACAGTGGCTTGCTGATTGGGTTTTGCGCCTTTGCCCGGAAGCTTCGGAAGCTCTGCAGTTGGCCGCGCGTAGCCAGCACATTTGTCGTTGGATGATTCCCAGAAATTCCTATCCGATGACGCGTGCCGGTTATTTGCGGTGGCGCGAGGAGTTGAAGCGTTTTCACGCGCAGAAATCAACTGAAATCCTGCGCGAAGCGGGATACTCGGAGGAAACGATCGCACGCGTCCGCGATTTGAATCTCAAAAAAAACTTGGGTGAAGATCCCGAGTGCCAAGTCTTGGAGGACGCGCTCTGTCTGGTGACGCTGCAGTATCAACTCGGCGATTTAATGGATAAGACTGAGCCGGACAAGATGGTCACGATCCTGCAAAAGACCTGGAAGAAAATGTCACTGGCTGCACGGGAAAAGGCGCTCGGACTCTCGTTTTCTGATCGCGAGAGAGAGCTGATTACAAAGGCTGGTATCCGGTAGGGACCAGCTCGAACAGACGCGCAGGCCGCCGCCGCTACGCTTTGGCGCGCCCTCGGGTTTACGTTCGAAAACGCCGTAGACCTAGCCGCGATCCGGCGGCTGCCGGACGAAGTCGGGAGCGGATTCCTACCGTGCGTCCGTTTCAATCCTACTTTGGAGTTTTCTCTGCTTTCGCGAAGGTATCCTCCCCGCTCGGCTGCGATCCTGAACGTTTTTCATCAATCGGGGCTAATGGCCCTACCGCTTCTCGCGCGGGCGGAACGTTGGGTGGATGCAGTGATGTGAGATAGGCGACGAGCGCATGAATTTCGGACGGAGATAGGTTCTTCCCGTAAGCCGGCATATTACCGCCGCCCTGGATTACTTGACGAACGAGCTGGGGCGATGTCATGCGGGTAGCAACGGCGGTCAGGTCCGGGCCCCGATGCCCCCCCTGCTTATCGATTGCGTGACAATCGCGGCACTGCTTGTTCTGAAAAACGAGAGCTCCTTGCAGTTCCAGCGGCGTGCGATCTTTCAGGTACTGCGGTTTTATCTCCAGGCTTTTCCAAGCTTCCATGTGTGGAGACCAAGGGCCGGTCATCCCTGCGTAAGTGAGGAGTGCAAGCGTGAGGCCAGTAACAACCACCGTCAATACCGCAATTGGTCGGCGTCGCCAGCTCTTCTCTCCTTCATTCGAAATGAACGGTAGGGCGAAAAGCAGGATCACGGCCACTGTCGGGAGAACAAAAAAGAGCAGTACCTCCGAGCCATTGGGCATTAGGGCGGCTGCGCCGAAAATAAAAAGGAAAGGATAATCCGGCGAGGCGTCGCTGATCGCGATAGTAGGATCCGCAGGAATCCCGGGCCCCTTTGGGCCAACAAAGAGAGCGAGAACAATGATGACCAGCAGCAGGATCCCGTTGGCCATCGCGTCCTTGCTGAAAGCGCCTGGAACAAACGGAACTCCCTCGCGCTTGATGATTCCTTTATAGTAGGCATCGTACGTCCTGCGCTTTACCAAGACACCTGGCTTTGGCGCCTCATTGATGCCTTTGCTCAGGACCAGGCGGAGGTGGAGGCTGAGAAAGGCAAGAATCGCCCCGGGAAGGATGAAGACGTGTAACGAAAAGAATCGCGACAACGTTTCGCTCCCGATAATCGGGCCACCAAGGAGAAGCTTGACCAGCGCGTCACCAATGAATGGGACTCGCCCCATTATCGCTGCACCGATCCCCACTCCCCAGTACGCGTCGGTATCGAAGCGCATAACTTGGCCGGAGAAGGCGAGACCCAGAGTAATAAAGAGCAATACACATCCCGAAAGCCAAGTCATCTCACGCGGATATTTGTAGGCGCCCCAAAGGAAAACCTGAGTCATATGCAAGATCATCAGAATGACCATGCAAGTCGATCCCCAATAATGCATGCCTCGCACTACCCAGCCTAGTTGCTGCTCGTAATTTAACCGCTCCAGGGAGTGGTAAGCTTCCGCGGCCGAAGGCACATAGACCATGGCCAGGAAAATCCCGGTCAGAATCTGAATGATCAGACAGAGCATGGTCATACTCCCGAAGGTGTAGAACCAGCTGCCCGTGCTCTTCGGCACGGGGTGACCGGCGGTCTGCTCCCAGAGTTTGACGAGGTGCAGGCGATCCTCTACCCAAAGCGCAACTTTGCGAAGGGTCTCCATCATGTCGTTCTTCCTGACTGGGGTAAGGTTCCTGGATCAGCCAAAGTCGGCAGCACGCCAGCCTTGATGGCAAGATCTCCTTTTTCGATCTTATATTCGTACTGATACAGGTCGCGCGGAGGCGGTCCGGCGGCGCGGGATCCATCTTCGTAGTAGGCGCCGCCGTGGCATGGGCAAAGGAAAAGCTTGGATTGTTCAAACCAGCGCACTGGGCACCCCAGGTGGGTGCAGTTCACCGCGAACACGTTAAACTCTTGTTCAGAGGTTCGTTTTACCCAGCAAGATATATGCGCGGTCTGACCGTCTGCCGGTATTCGGTAGGGATTGTCATACGCAACCATCCGAGTTGTACCGACTTTGAATTGGTCGACGGAACCGAGAGATATCCAGGTCGGGTCCGCTCTTTTGATGATAGCCGAGATGACGAAACCGATGATCGGGATGCTGATCAGTGCGCCAGCGATGACATCCAAACCGATCCCGAGCTTGAGTAAAAAATCCCGCCGAGAGGAGCGATAATCAAATTTAGGAAAATCGTGAGAATCGTTACTAGAATGTGGATCTTCAGAGGCCATAAGCTTGCGTACTAGGGATTGGGAGTGCCGCCAGGATTGGCGTTGACGTCCTGCGCAACATTAGCGGCGTTGCGCCGGGCAGCTAACCAACCGACGATATCGGCAATATCCTGATCCGACATCGGCTGGTTCGGCACTAAATTCTGGTAGTTGGGCATACCCAGTTCCGGGCGGCCGGCGATTGTGACGCTGCGCAAATATTGATCGGAAACCAGCTGGAGGTAGTCCGGCTGCAGGATTGAGCCAGCCTTTCCGTTTTGCCCGACCTGGCCATGGCAGCTCGCACAAAACCGATTGTAAACTTCGCTGCCGCGATTGGCGTCGCCCAAAGGCGCGGAATAGGGCGGGAGATTGGCTTTGGCGATCTGCGCGGATTTTCCCCAGTCAAGAATTCCATTCACGATGATGTCGACTTGTTCGTCCGTTAAGTCGCCGCCGTTGGCCTTCAGGAAGCCCGGCATCGTCGTCCCAGGGATACCTTCAACGATCACCTTGCGCAGCACATCACGTGGAACGACCGCGAGATATAAAGGGTCGCGCATTGAGATTGCCGCTCCAATATTTGCCTCGCCAGCATGGCAGGCTTGGCAGTTTCCAGTGAAGAGGACCTTGAAATTCTTTTCCGCTTCCGGTGGTTGCCAGCGGTCGCTTAGCTTGGGTTTTCCCGGCAGTTGATCGCAGCCCGACAGGCCAATCAAGCCATTGACGGCACAGAGCGCGAGCAGAATGAATTTGGTCGGGCTCATCTACACTTCGTCCTTTTCCATCGCATGCACGCCCATACGAGCAGCAATCGGCCAGGTCTGCATGGTTTCCACTTTGGCAGACTTGAAAACGACATAGCCACCCACGACGCCGAATGAAACCTGACAAATGATGAACCAGATCCAATCAACTCGGGCGGCCAAAGCCGGATTAACAATATCAAACATCGGATAGAGCAAGGCCGTCCAGATGATCGGAATCACGATCCCACCAAAGAACCATTCGAATCGGGCCGGCAACATGGGGAGGATCACGGTGTACAGCATTCCGACTCCAATCGAGAGAAGGCCATGACTAAATACAGCGACCACAAACGAGAGAGCATTGAATTGATCCAGAGTCTGGACATCAGCAGATGCCATCGACGGTAGCGCGGCGGCGGCCAGCAGATTGATCGGGTACCAAATACTGTGCTGAACAACCAATCCGTACAGCATCGCCAAAATCGCCATTGCAGCGCCGCCGGCCAAACCGCCGAGAATTCCGGAAGAATAACGATGGACCTGGACCGGATAGTAGGCTCGGTGACCGCCAGCGCCCAAGGCGAGGTGACTGATCCGCCGCGGCGAAAGCTTAATTGGCGCCGCCCGGCGAGCGGGTTCTACGTAAGGATAGATTTCATGTTGAGGGACAGGGAAAACGTCTCGAAACCAGCCGATGGCGCCCACCAGGGCAGTGAGCAGACCGGCCAGACCGATAACGATGCTGGTGACAAACCCAGCAGCGATGAGCATGATACCTAGAGCGGCGACTATCGGCCAGGGGGTAGGAGTCGGTAGCTCAACTCCCTCATGATGATTCTCTTCCGGGTCGGTATTCATAAGTTGTCAGGAGTTCCCGCCGATGATGTAGACGACCAGCACCACTACGGCCCAAACACCGTCCACAAAGTGCCAATACCAGGAAACCATTTCGACATGCTCATGGTGGCGGTGCTGCAGTTTGCCAGTGAGGCTAAAGATGAGAATCATCGAAAGCAAAATGAAACCAACCAGGACGTGACTGGCATGCAAACCGACCAGCGAGTAGTAAGTTGACCCAAACAGATTGGTGCCGAGCGTCAGCCCATCCTCGTAGATCAATTTGTGCCATTCAAAGCCAGTGTAGATGAGGAAGCCAAAACCCATAGCCGCGGTGATGGCCCACCAGACGTGAAAGCCTACCACCGCGCCTTTCTTCAGGTTTTTCTCCGCCAGCACGATTGTGGCACTACTGCCGAAAAGAAGAAAAGATCCAAGCCATGGAAACTCGAGGACCTCGTGCGGGTAAGGCGGATTAAGGCTCTTTCCGAGATAGAACAAGTAAGCGACGACAAAGATGGTGAAGAGAGCGGACTCCGTCAGGATCACCAGGATAAGGGCAACCTTCCGCGGAGAAGGCAGCTTCCATTCCGTTTCGGCAGCGGCAAGATATTCAGTGCTCACGTTGAAGAGAGTTATTCAAATTTCCAATCCGGATCTTCCGGGTGTTTGAGATCCCAGACCGGCCGCCGGCTCTTTACCTCTGGTAGCTGTTCAAAATTGTAGTCGGGTGGGGGAGACGAAGTGGCCCATTCCAGGGTCCAAGCGTCCCATGGATCATCCCCGGCGATGGCGCCTTTCCGGGCCGACACGATGAGGTTGATCACAAAGATCAACGCGGCGATTCCTTGAATAAACGCGCCGATGGTGGAGATCTGGTTCCAGATCTCCCAACCTCGTCCCGCTTGATAGGTATAGATGCGGCGAGGCATCCCCAGAATGCCGGCGATATGCTGAGGATCAAAGGTCAGGTGAAAGCCAATTGTGAATAACCAAAAATGCCAGATGCCTAGTTTCTTGTTCAACATCCGGCCGAAAGCTTTGGGGTACCAGTAGTAACTCGCCGCGAAAACCGCGAAAATAATTCCGCCGACGATGACGTAGTGAAAATGAGCGATGACAAAATAAGAATCGTTCAGCTGCCAGTCAAAAGGGGCGACGCCCAACATGATCCCGGTCAAGCCGGCGATTAAGAACTGAAACAGGAAAGCGATGGCCCAAAGCATCGGTAGCTCGAGGCGAATCTTTCCGCCATACATTGTGCCCAGCCAGTTAAAGATTTTGATACCGGTTGGGACTGCAATCACCATGGTCGCAAACGCGAAAAAGGTGATGCTGTAGGAACTCATTCCGATCGTGAACATGTGATGGGCCCACACCCCAGCGCTCACGAATCCGATCATTACGCTGGCCGCAACCATCATTGGATAACCGAAGATCGGTTTCCGGGAAAAGACCGGCACGACTTCCGAGATTACGCCAAAAGCTGGCAGCACGAGGATATAGACTTCCGGATGGCCGAAGATCCAGAAAAAGTGCTGCCACAAAATCGCGGAGCCACCGGCTTGGGTTTCGAAAAACTTCGCGCCAAAAAATCGCTCAAGCACCAGCATGATCTGAGCAGCGGAGAGCGGCGGTAGAAAAGTCACCACCAGGAACATGGTGACCAGGCTCAACCAGACAAAGAGCGGCATCCGGTAAAGGGTCATGCCCTTACAGCGATAACAAAAGATCGTCACCATGATATTGATACCTCCGGTGACGCTGCCGACTCCGGTAACGAGGAGACCCAAGGACCAATAGTCGACGCTGGTTCCAATGGAAAACGCGCGAGAGGTGAGTGGAGCAAGAGCAAACCAGGCGACATCGGGCGCGGCGCCGGCACCATAGAGACCTGGGGCGCCGACGTAGCTGAAAAACATCAGGCACGCCCCAAAAAAAGTGAGCCAGAACGAAAACGCATTCAGGCGCGGAAATGCCATGTCACGAGCCCCGATCTGCAACGGGACCATATAGTTCGCCAGACCAAAAATCATCGGCATCGCGACAAAGAAAATCATTGACGTGCCGTGCATGGTGAAAAGGCTGTTAAAGGCCTGCGGCGACACCAAGTGGTTATTAGGAACGAACAGTTGCGTCCGGATGATCGCCGCCATCGTTCCGGCCACGACGAAGAAAAGCCAACCCATCCCGAGATACATCAATCCGAGCTTCTTGTGATCGACGGTGAAAACGAGATCCTGGATCCAGCCAGTCAAGGTTCCATGTTCTTGCCCCGGTCTCGCCGGGTTAGCTTCGGTACCGATTTCTTTTGCGGTAATAGGAATGCCGTTGGGCATGATTGTTATTTCAGGGTTCGAAGGTAAGCCAGGATCGATTGCACCTGCTTATCTCCCAGTTTCATGTTAGGCATCAGGCACCCTGGTTTTAGCACTTGGGGATCCTGCAGCCAGGAACGTAAATTCTCTTCATTATTTGCCGCAACGCCCGATCCGAGCGTCTGCCGACTAGCAAAATGAGTCAGGTCTGGGCCGAAAACGCCCTTGGCGTTGGTGCCGCCGATGTCATGACAAGCCCCGCACGAGTTGGCGATGAATTGGCGTTTACCCTCTTCTACGGATTGATCATCGGCCGGTGTCGCCTTTTGCTCGTTCAGCCACTGCTGATAACGTTCAGGCGTGTCAACAACGACTCGGATAAGCATATTCGCGTGTTGGGCGCCGCAGAGTACCGTACAATTACCGAGATAAATTCCAGTCTTGTAGGGTTCAACCCACATTGTGTTGGTGTGGTTCGGTACAAGCATCGTTTTCCCATTCAGTTGCGGCACCCAGAACCCATGGATGACGTCGGCCGATTCCAACACGAATTCGGTGGCAATCCGCTTGGACCGATCGCTGAGCGGCACATGAATTTCGTCGGCAGTAACGACATCATATTTCGGATAGCGAACCTCCCACCAGAAACGATGACCAATGATTCGCACCTGCTCTGCGTCATTCGGCAATTTCGGCTTTTGAATTTCGCCAATCGTGCGAGCGGTCACCAGAACTAGTACTACCACGATCAGAATCGGTGGTACGGTCCAGGCCAGTTCGATCGCGGCACTACCATAGACTTGGGGTGGTTCCTCCAAGTCGTCGGCACCTCCTTTGCGGCGGTAGCGAATGATTGCGTAAGTTAATAGCCCGGCGACGACCAAAAAGATTATCGCGCACGTCGCCAAAACGAGCAGCGAGATTCGGTATAATATCTCTGCCGGCGCGGAGAGAGGATCAAAGATGTTCTGGACCGCCCGAATCGTGGAATCTTGGGCGGATGCGTTGGCGAGGTTCTGGAGTGTCAATGCCGCCACGCCGAGAATGCTTCGGTTCCGCTGAATCAGAGAAAATCTGCGGAAACGAACTGGCGTTTGCCTTTCATGTCCGTGGCGAGATCCGCGGTTCCAATTCATTTCCATGCTTTAGTTATGGCGGTTACAAGCCACTAAGGGCAACCGTGGCAAAAGGGAGCAGCCGACTTTGTGAAATTTTTCACAAGCGATCTTTACATACATCCAATTTTCCAGCAAGCAACTGGTCCACTCGTACCTAGTTTCGATCAGTTCTGCCGCAAACAGTCGTTCTGCACGCAGCAGAAATTTCCGCTCTTGCCGAAAGAGCTCATCACCCCAGCTCTCTCCGGATACTACCAGCCCTCCCTGCGCTTTTGCGCTATACTTATCTGATCAGCCAAGCCACGGCTATCACTCTTTTGGATGTAATTTCATCTATCCGGCAAGCAAAAAAGATCGGCGCTCCACCACTCCACTGTAACTTGCTCTTAGGCGTACGCTGGTTTAGTCCTTCCATTCTGATAATGAACGCCGATTTCCGCTTTACGGAAGGTGGGTTGATTCCGGCCATTGTGCGCGAAGCCAAACCCCCTGGCCGTGTTTTGATGATGGCCTGGATGAACCGCGACTCAATTGAACGGACGCTTGCTACCGGCTTGATGCATTATTGGAGTCGGACCCGGCAAAAACTTTGGTTGAAGGGCGAAACGAGTGGTCACACGCAAAGAGTGATCCGTTGGTTCACCGACTGCGATCGGGATGTGCTGCTTTTTGAAGTGGAGCAGGTCGCCGGGGCTTGTCACACCGGTCATTTCAGTTGTTTTTTCCAAGAGCTGGATTGGGAAGCAAACACGAAGCCGGTCGTCGAACAGAAGGTTTTCGATCCAGTTGAGGCTTATCCAAAATGACTGAAATTCCGCTCACTCCCTCTCGTCCTGAATTTCTCGCCCTTGCTAAGAAAGGGAACCTGATTCCGGTCTACACCGAGTTTGTTGCGGATTACGAGACGCCGGTTTCGGTTTTTGAAAAAATCGACGATGGAAGCCGCTCGTTTCTTTTGGAGTCAGCCGAGATCCACGATCACGTTGGCCGTTATTCGTTTCTTGGAAGTTCGCCGCGCGTCTATTTTGAAAGTCGCGGCCGAAACATCAGAATCGAAGAGAACGGCGAAACGCGAGATTTTGAGACCGCAACCGACCCGTTGGCCGAGCTACGGAAGTTGTTGGACCGTTATACGTTTGTCGGTTTTGCGGGGCTTCCTCCGTTTGTCGGAGGCGCGGTCGGTTATATTGGGTACGATATCGTCCGTTTCTTCGAGCCAAGCGTGACGCCCTCGCCGCCGGACCAGCTTGGTATTCCAGATTCGGCGTTCATGATCACAGACACCTTTCTGGTCTTTGATCATCGATTTCGCCGCTTGAAGATCTTCGCGACCGCGTTTGTGAGCGAATCTGGACCCGAAGCGGCTTACGACGAAGCCCGTGAGAAAATCTCGGCGATTCTCCAACGCTTAGAGACTCCGACGGAAGCCCGGCTGATGAATGCTGCGGCGCTGGAATCTTCGCTCCAGGCGAAGGCGAATACTGAAGAGGCGGATTTTTGCGACATCGTGCGACGTTGCCAGGAACATATTCAAGCGGGCGACGTCTTTCAGATCGTTCCCTCGTTGAGATTTGAAGTTCAATACCCCGGTCGATCGCTTCCGCTTTATCGGGCTCTTCGCTTCATTAACCCATCTCCCTACCTGTTCTGTCTACAACTGAGCGAGCGCTTTGCGTTGGTGGGGAGCTCGCCGGAAGTACATGTGCGATTACGCGATGGCAAAGTAGAGATTCGTCCATTGGCGGGTACGAGGAGGCGCGGTACTACCCCGGACGAAGATCAGCAATTGGCCACCGAACTTTTGAGGGATCCCAAAGAGCGAGCGGAGCATTTGATGTTGGTCGATCTGGCGCGCAACGACGTTGGTCGGATCTGTCGCTTCGGATCGATCAAAGTGTCCGATTTCATGACGATCGAGCGGTACAGTCACGTCATGCACATTGTTTCGAACGTAGAAGGAGAGCTGGAAGAAGGCAAAGATGCTGATGACGTGATGCGGGCAACATTCCCGGCGGGAACTGTTTCGGGCGCGCCTAAAGTGCGCGCGATGCAGCTGATCAATGGCTTCGAAAAAGGAAAAAGGGGCGCTTATTCGGGCGCGGTCGCCTATTTCGGTTTTGATGGCAACCTCGATTCTTGTATCGTCTTGCGCACAATTGTCCTGAAAGATGGAGTCGCTTACGCCCAGGCGGGCTGCGGTGTGGTGGCCGATTCGGTTCCCGAGGCCGAATATCAGGAGTGCGTCAATAAGGCGGCCGCCCTTTTTCGCGCGATTGAACGAGCACAACGGATTTTATGATTTTGGTAATCGATAACTACGACTCTTTCACCTATAACCTCGTCCAATACTTCGGCGAGCTTGGAGCAGATCTGGTGATTCGGCGCAACGATCAAGTAACGCTGGAGGAAGTGGAGAACTTGCGGCCGGATCGAATCTGTATTTCGCCTGGTCCGGGCACTCCGCTCGAAGCCGGGATCAGCAACGAGTTGATCCTGCGTTTTGGGCCGAGCATACCGATCCTCGGGGTATGTTTGGGTCATCAATGTATCGGTCACGTGTTTGGTGGCGAAGTGGTGCGAGCTGATCGCCTGATGCACGGCAAAACATCCCCGATTTTGCATGAAGGGGATGGCGTTTTTGCCGGTCTGCCAAACCCGTTCGAAGCGACGCGATATCACTCTTTGATCGTTCGCCGCGAGTCTTTGCCGCCAGAATTAGAGATCACAGCGGAAACCGCTGCCCATGAAATCATGGGATTGCGACATCGCCGCTATCCGATTGAAGGCGTCCAATTCCACCCGGAGTCGATCCTGACCGAACCGGGAAAACGCTTGCTCGCGAATTTTTTGGGGAAACGGTAGAGCAGAGCCCAAAATCGATAGCGATGGGCCTGGATCCGCTTCACCGCAGGTCTCTTGGTCAGTTCGGGGGCCGGGCTGTTTCGATATCTTCGTCGCTCAGGACGATGCGTTTGCCGTGTTTCCGTGTGAGAACGTTCCATCCCCAATCCACAAAGGTGGTGCTCTTTTCTTCGGCGCCGTTGAGCAAAACCAGGTGCACGCCCAACCAAGCCAACTAGGCAGCGGTTCCCGTCATGGTGTCACCGCTGGGTAACTCGACGACGGCGGCGCCGCGGCCTACCTGAGCCATGAATCCTTTGTCGAAATACTCGAAAGGCGTGGCTGGTTTGCCGTCCAGCAGCCGTTTGATCGTCTCGCCGACATGACGGCCGGCCTGTAGGGCCGTGGAGCCGAGGCCAGGCAGAATTTTGCCGGTTTTGCCATCGGCCATGGCCGCTATGTCGCCGATGGCAAAGACGCCGGGATGATCCTTTACCTGCAGGTCAGAGCCAACCGGGATGCGACCGCCATGCACCAGCTCAACGCCCAGGGAGTTGACGATTGGATTGGCCTCGAGACCGGCCGCCCAGATGAGCGTCTGCGTCGGGACCGTTGCTCCGGTTGACAGATCTATACCGGTTGGGCCGACCTTGGTCACGCCAGTGCCAGTGTGCACTTCCACTCCGCGTTCCTCCAGCGCTTTTTGAGCGTAGACTTGGAGCTTGGGTGCGAATGCCGCCAGCAGATTCGGCGAGTCTTCGAAGAGGAGCACTTTCGCTTTGGCCACCGGTAAATTTGGGTAATCCTTGGCCAGGTCGACGTGCAGCAGCTCGGACAGCGCACCGGATACCTCGACGCCGGTCGGGCCGCCGCCGACTACGCAGAAGGTTAGCGCGCCCTCGTCGATGAGAGCCAGGTTCTTGTCGACAGCTTCAAAAGTTCTAAGGACGTGTTTCTTGAGCCGGACGGCGTCCTCCATTGTGTAAAGCGGAATCGCATGTTGGTCCGCTCCCGGCGTGCGAAAGAAATTCACCACCGCGCCCATAGCCAGAACCAAGTAGTCGTACGGTATTGGGCCGATGCCTTCCGCTACGACTTGCTTCCTGGCCAAATCGACGCTCTCGACCAAGGCTTGGTGGAAGGCAACGTTCTTTCGGCCGTGCAGCAACTCGCGGATCGGAAACCCAACTTCCGCGGGCGTCAATTCATCAGTCGCCACCTGATAGAGCAGCGGCTGAAAGGTGTGGTAGTCACGCTTGTCGACTATCGTGATCTTGAGGTCAGCATCATTTAGTCGTTTGAGCGTTCCGATGCCACCGAACCCGGCACCTAGAATTACCACATGAGGCTGATCAGGCATGATTTCCTTTCTGCCCGGGAAACCTACAGCCGATTTCTTCCGGCTGAGCCATGCGGCGCAGCAAGCGTTCATGAAAGTTCCTTGTCTGTTTCAACACGCAACGCATCGCGCTCTTATGGAACTTGGAGTTAGAGCTGAGAGCCAAGTGTGATGGCAGGTCCACAATCAAGTAACCTGACAAAAAGGAGCGCATCTTAAAATCTCTTTTTGGTTGCGCCGGCAGTTTTTGCGTCGGTCCGGTTCGAAACGGGCGCGCGGGGGAGCGGTCCCGTACCGGCTATCCGCGACCAGCAAGCTCTCATCCGCAAAAGAGACCGCTCGCGCAACAGGGAGTTGTCGAGATTGGTCAAGAACGGTTAATTTTGCATGCTCATGGCTACCAAGGGCCCGCCACAATCAATCAAACCTCGTATTGCGCAAAGAAGAGAGATCATGCGGACCTTGTTTGGGCATTCGCTCTATTGGGCGTGCCAAATCGCCTGCTGGGGAGGTCTATGGGCTCTTTTCTTTTTCATTTTCATTTCCGGATCAACGCGTCAGCTGCCTGCGCCGCACTTGATCGAACAAACACTCTATTGTTCGTTTGGACTGATCGGGACCCATCTGCTGCGGATTCTGTTTTACTGGTTTGATTGGAATCGGCTTCCGCTCTTCGCCCTGATTCCGCGCGTGCTGGTTGCGACAATCCTGCTCGGTATCGTGGAGGTCTGGGGGATTCGCGCGGCGTTAACCGCTTCGATGCCGGCTCGGCCATCTCCTAACAGTCTGTACCATATTCCTTACGGCCCGTTGCACGAGCGGGAGGGCGAGCAAAGGTTTCATTCGTTACCGCGCTTTGTCTGGTTCGAATTTGGGAAGTGTGCCCTTACACTATTCGCCTGGTCGGCAGTATACTTTGGCTACCAATATCAAAAGCAGTTAAAGGCTGTTCAGCTGGAAAGTCTTCGATTGGATGCCGCCGTAAAAGAAGCGGAATTGAAAGCGTTGCGCAGCCAAGTCAATCCGCATTTCCTTTTTAATAGTTTGAATACGATTCGAGCCCTGATCGATGAAAGTCCTCCGAAGGCTCGCGAAGGCGTAACCCGTCTGGCGGAGTTGTTCCGGGGAGCTCTACGGATGTCGGAGTTGAACACGATTCCGCTCCGGGTCGAGCTTCAGATGGTGGACGCATATCTGGGCCTCGAGCAGCTGCGTTTTGAGGATAAACTGAAGGTGCTCATGGATATCGATCGAACGATGTTAGCCTTTCCGGTTCCTCCGTTTCTTGTGCAATCCCTCATTGAAAATGCGTTTAAACACGGAGTGTATACCCTCCAGCGAGGGGGAGAAATTTCCTGTGTGATTCGCTCGCAATCCGAGGGATTATCTATATCTATCACCAACCCGGGCCGGCTCGCACCGGTGGGAGCCCGTAAAGAAAGCGGCTTAGCCAACGCCCGGACCCGCTTGGAATTGATCTATGGCTCGCAGGCGCGCCTCCGACTTTATCAAGATGCTTCGGACCGAATCGTTACTGAAGTGTTTTTACCCAGCACCCCGTCGGACTCCGAGGTCAAGCGAAGGGATAATTCGAGGCCTAACCCGCAAAAGGGCTGGCCGCAAGGATCCGCCGCGGCGGACCCAAACCGCTTGGCGTAGAACCTATAATTTTGTTGAGATGTAATGAAAGCATTGATCATCGACGATGAAAGATTAGCGCGCAATGAGGTCCGCCGCTTACTCTCAGAATTCTCTTGGGTCTCAGTGATTGGTGAGGCAGAGAACGCCGACGAGGCGCTGACTAAGATCAACGAGTTGCGACCTGACCTGCTTTTTCTCGACGTTCAGATGCCGGGAAAGAGTGGATTCGACCTGCTGGAAAGCATTCGAGGCGAACCCCCGCACGTGATCTTTACCACCGCATATGATGAATTCGCTTTGCGTGCATTCGAGGTAAATGCGCTGGATTATCTGGTAAAACCAATTACGCCGGAACGCCTGGCCCTTGCTTTGAGCCGTGTCCGTGAGGGTGGGCCGCAACCGGTCAGCGATGCTCCTTTGCGAGTTTCCGATCACGTCTTGGTCCGAGACGGTTCTCATTGTTGGTTCGTACCACTTCACCACATCCGGTTGCTGGAATCAGATGGAAACTACACCCGGGTTTATTTCGATTCTGCGAAACCTCTTATCTACCGATCGTTGAGCACACTCGAACAGCGACTGCCAATGGATGCCTTTTTTCGGATCAATCGCCAGCAAATCGTTAATCTTGATTACATTAAAAACATTGAGTCGTGGTTCAGCGGTGGCTTGAAGATCTGGTTGCGAGGTGGGGAGGAATGCGAGGTATCTCGCCGGGCGGCTCGTACTTTCCGGCAAAAACTGAGCTTATAAGTATCCGTCTGAGCCTCCAATTCGGTGACGGGCCGGTCTCTTTATGTACTGCCGCGGCGCGTCTTGTCAGCCCCTCACCGAATCGGCGGCTCAGACGGATACGCGCCGTTTTTTGCCTTCAATCCTTCGGTTAAGCCATTCGTCATAATCGGAATGCCAAAGTCAAAAAATTGGAAACGATTGCTAAATGAAGAAATCGAAAGCTTGGTTGGCGTTACTTTTTCTCTGTTTAGCGCCCTTTACCGTGGCTTCGGCGCAGTGGCACGGCTGCGGCGAGGGCGGTTTTCTGGGCGGTTTTGGTCGGGAGACTTTGGACGATCTTGATCTTTCCGAAACTCAGCGGCAGCAGGTCCATCAGATTTTCCAGTCTAATCATGACGCACTCCGGAGCGCCTTCAAAGGGGTCTTGGAAGCGCATCGAGACCTGAACACGGCTATGCAAGCCAATGCGCCGGATGAATCCACAATCCGGGCTCGGACGACCCAACTGGGGAATGCATTGGCTAATCTGGCTGTTCTCAAAGCACAAATTCGAACGAAAATCGTGACGCTCCTCGATTCTACCCAGCAGCAAAAATTAGCTCAAACTGAGCAGGATCAGGCGCGGCGCACACAAAAGATGATCGATCGGATGAGCCAGCCCGGCGATGGTGTGGGCGAGTAGTCGATCTGGCGTTGCAGGTTGGGAGTTACGGGTTTGCGGGTTGCGAACGACAACGAACGACAGCGAACGACAACGAACGTCAGTGGACCGGCAGCAGGCTGTTCACTCTTTCGCGGGCGATCTTGGCCCCCAGGAGAGCTGATCGGTAGTCCACCAGTGCTGGCTACCGATTGTTGGCATCCACTGACGTTCGCTCTCGTTCGTTGCCCTTCGCTGACGTTCGCTG
>Ga0209647_1001656_pt1 | contig 18643 bp, 14 predicted proteins | sample GraSoi_2013_60cm_FD_185827 | JGI IMG/M metagenome (GOLD analysis project Ga0209647, IMG submission 185827) | Grasslands soil microbial communities from the Angelo Coastal Reserve, California, USA - Sample 9_17_2013_60cm (SPAdes) (version 2) | ecosystem: Environmental > Terrestrial > Soil >... | reverse complement strand
GACATCCGTAACTGTGCCCCACGAAATCGGTGTTGTTCTTGTAGAGGCGCACTTCGCGTTCGGGAGATATTTTCCGGTTACGGCGCCGGACGCACTCGGCTAAGATCCTTTCGCCGGCTTTGTCCTGGGCCACTAATTCGCGCAGCCGTGTGCACTCTGGGGTGGAATACTCTGGATGGGCGTGATCGTTGTAGAATCGGGCGCCGTTGCTCAGTACCAAGTCACTCTTGATCTCTTCGTAGCTCAGGGGACGGTTCTTATCGAGCTCGTAATAGGCAGACTCGTCGGTATCTTGAAGGAGTGTCTGGGCTCGGAAACCGCGCGCATCGAGGTGTGGATCTTCCAACTCATAATCCCACTTCATGAGCGCCCCGTGTTCGGTGTAGCAACGAACGAGTTCGATCGATTCGGCAACCACGTCCACGTTCTCGACTCCGTTTACGGTAATCCCGTACTCGGTCTCGATCCCAAAAACGCGTTTCATCAGCAGAAGTACGAGGCAAACATCAGATGACTCCGGAGGGTACGGAGGATCTCGGTCCCGCCCGGACCGGTTGGACCTTCACCACATTCTCTGAATCGTAATCGATCAGCTTGAGCCAATCTTCTACAATATCAGTCGGTGGGAAGATGTCATTCTCGCCATATTCCATGTTCAGCGAAAGCAGCAAATCCGACTCACTGATCCCCTCCTCCTGCATCGTATTAATTGCTCGCTTGATCGCCAACTCTTTCGATCGCTCCACAATCGAAGCGATGATAGCGCCGCTCACAAGATCGCCGCGATAAAGGGTCTCTCGTTTTCCGCTGCGCAGGGTGATGTCCAGAATCCTATTTTCCTCCTTCCGGGCATATTGCGCTTCAACCACTTTCGAAACGAGATGTTCTATCGTTGCGTCCACTCCGCCGGTTCGTTTCACCAAATCTGGATCAAAAGGCAGATCCGGTACGAGATAAATGCGATAAATCTCTGGAGCGGAATCTCGATCCGGTCGATTCACCTTAATCTTTCGATCGATCCGACCGGGCCGGAGGATCGCCGGGTCGATTAAATCGGCTCGGTTGGAGGCGAGAATAATGACAACCTGGTTCAGGGACTCGATCCCGTCCATTTCGGTGCAAAACATCGGAACCAAAGTTGACAGAATGTTTGAATAACGGCCGGCTCGACGCGTTCCCAAAATACTCTCCGCTTCATCGATGAAGATGAATGGGAGAAAACCTTCCTTTCGTTTCTCTCGGGCGGTCGCAAAAATCTCTCGCACGGTGCGTTCGGATTCACCTACCCACATATTAAGGATCTCCGGTCCCTTAATGTGCATGAAGAATTGCAACATATCTTCGCCGGTCTTCTGTTTCAGCTGCCGAGTCAGATTGTACGCAGTAGCCTTGCCCAGCAGGGTCTTTCCGCAGCCAGGCGGGCCGTAAAGCAGAAACCCTTTCGGCGTTTGGTGCTGAAACTTGGAGAAGAGATCGGCATGCAGCAGAGGCAATTCGATTGCGTCCTTGATTGCGCTAAGCGCTTCGGCTTGTCCGCCGACCTTGTCCCAGGAAATTTCGGGAACGGCTTCCAAGTAATAATCTTGGGTATTCGATTGGCTCAACAACTCGATGGCGATGCGATAGCTCGGATCCACTCGGATTTCATCGCCAACCTTCAACGTCTCCTTTAAAAGATCCTGCGATCGCTGGAGAACGATGGATTGCATGCCATGCTCCTGACCGACTCGCAACCGATCTTGACCGAGGATTTCGGTGATCTTAGTCACCGGACCGGCGGGATCATAGCCGAGGTCACCAACGACGACATAGGCCTCGTTCACCAGAACGCGCGTTCCTTTTTTCAGTTTCGCGATACTGATTCGAGGATCAACGTTACAGTAGTAATCCGAACCGCCGACGACAATCTGGGCGGTCTCTTTGTTTGGACTGCCCAGGTAGGTTCCAATACGGTTCGCCGGAGAGGTGACCTTCTTGATTACTTCGTCCAGCTTTTCGATCGTTTGCCGTGCCTCCGATATCATTTCCTCCTGTTCGGCCACATTTGAGCGAAGCGCTATCAACTCACTGCGAGTTGGGTCACCAGGTGGTAGACTTGCGATGATTCGCTCAAGGAATTCAAGAGGAGTTGCGGGCTCGGCACCATAACCCCCGTGCTCGGGTGCTCTATCTTCGTTCATTTGTACTTCTTAATCACTCCGCTGCTTCCAACTATAGTCGGGTCGAGGACCAGTAGCAATCTGGTAGTCGTTTCCCGTTGCCTTGTTGTGTACTGGATCATCGCGAACACCGCAAATCTCCATATTTAATCGGCATTCGAAATGCGTTCTGTAGCTTGTCTTGGGCCACCTCAAATCCTTTTTCGAAAAAATCTTGCGCCGCCCAGGAAGCCATCCATGATCACTTTCGTTTTTTCGCATCACTGCGTGGTTCGTTTTTCGCCCTCCCGGCGAGCGTTTCATTGAGTGGCGTCAGCGGCGAGACAAATTTTCTTGGCAATATCCTCGCCCATTCAGAAAACCACGCTGGGCCTTTGCTAATTTAGCACGCGACAGCGTTGTGCAAGCGAAGTTGGTGGCCAATCGACCCTCGCAAAGCGCGCGTCGAAATGAGGAACCCCGTCGCTCTCCCAACATCTGGAATGACCTGTTATGGTCAAACGATCCGTTTTGCCAATCGCGGTTTGTCCCGCAGTGCTTTCTCTTCCGGGATTCGCTCAAACTCCCTCTCCTGGTCCGGCCCAGGAGCTTGAGCCGCTTACCGTCAAGGTTTGGTCATGCGCTTTGAGCCCTAAATCCTCTTTTCTATCCGCGTTCCCAGGGCCCGCTTCGCTCATTCTAGCCTATACTGAGTCGCAGCTTCGCCGCTGCCGTTGCAAAGTAAGCTGCGCCGAGTCAGGTGTTCGCGCCAAAAACCAATTTCGAAATTCTTGCATGCCGCGGAGGAATGCTGATATTCGTTCCCGATGCTGAACACCCTCAAGGAACCTCAGAGGGATGCCCTCCAATCCGGGTTCCAGGAACAGTATGTGAAAGCATTCAAATGGATGCTTCTCGCAAGAACTGTCGAAGAAAAAATCGCGAACCTCTGGCGCGCAGGCAAAATCGCCGGCGGAGTTTACATCGGAAAAGGTCAAGAAGCGGTGAGTGTCGCGATCGGTACGATGTTGAGGCGCGGGGATATCTTCGCTCCACTCATTAGGGACCAAGCCGGTCGTTTGGCTTTTGGAGAGCCGTTACTGGACATCCTCAGAACTTATCTCGGATCCAAAACAGCTCCGGCCCACGGGCGTGACGGTAACGTTCATCGGGGTCATCCGAGAGAAGGCACTTATCCGATGATCAGTCATCTCGGTGCGATGATTTCAGTGGTGGCCGGGGGTTTGTTAGCGCGCCAGATGAAAGGCATTACCGGAACAGTGGGCGCCACTTCAATCGGTGATGGCGGCACATCGACCGGTGCGTTTCATGAGGGACTGAACTTTGCGGCCGTGGAGAAGTTGCCCCTGGTCCTGGTCGTAACCAACAATCAATATGCTTACTCGACGCCAAACAGTAAGCAATTCGCGTGTCATGATTTAGTCGACAAGGCGATTGGCTATGGAATTGAGGGTTATAACATGGACGGCACCGACCTGCGGCAATGTCTCGAAGTTGTCGGCCACGCGGTAGAACGCGCACGAAGCGGTGGGGGACCACAGATGGTGGTAGCAACTTGCCTGCGCCTCACTGGCCATGCAGAGCATGATGACGCCTCTTACATGGACGAAGAGCTATTCAAGCAGCCATTAGGGCGCGATTGCATTAACCTAACTGAGTCTTTCCTCCTCGAACAGAACTGGGCGGTTGAAAGTGCTTTGACAACTTGGAGGCAAGAGGCGAAAGCGGAAGTCGAAGCTGCGACCCAACAGGTCCAACGCGAACCGGTTTGTTCCCCCGCCGATGAGGATTGGATGCCTCTTGCCACCCGAAGATTAGCCGATTTCGACTTCTAGCGAATGAGTATCACCTATCTCGAAGCGATTCGAGAAGCCCAAGCCAAGGCACTGCGCGACGATCCGCGAGTTTACATCTACGGCCAAGACGTTGCCGATTTCGGCGGAGCGTTCAAAGCAACGAAGGATCTCGCGAAAGAATTTCCGGGACGCGTCCTCGATTCGCCTATCAGCGAGGATGCGATGGTCGGTAGCGTCGTCGGTGCCGCCATCGAAGGCATGCGGCCGATCGTAGAGATGCAGTTCAGCGACTTTTCATCGAACGCTTTCAATCAAATTATTAATCAGGCCGCGGCCTTCCATTGGCGGACAAATATCCCTTGTCCGATTACGATCCGGATGCCTTCGGGTGGAAACCCCGGGAGTGGTCCTTTCCATAGCCAGGCCTTGGAATCTGTGTATGCGCACTTTCCCGGGTTAATCGTGATGACTCCGGCAACGGTAGAAGACGCTTATGATCTACTGCTCGAGGCTATTGCGATCGATGATCCAGTGATTTTCTGCGAGCACAAATTTCTCTACAATCGGGTGAAGGTCGAAAAATTGCTGGAGCGGAACGGCCAATCGGCTGGAAAGGCCCGGATCGCCCGACCTGGAAGGGACCTGACGATTGTTACCTATAGCGCAACCGTTCACGATGCCTTACTAGCGGCTCAAGAATTGGCCCGATCTGGCATTCAGATCGAGGTGGTCGATCTGCGAACGGTAAAGCCGCTCGATACAGCGACCGTTCTTACGTCGATTGCAAACACCGGCCGGTTACTTTGTGTCGGAGAATCGTGGCCTTGGGGAGGCGTGAATGCCGAAGTCATTGCTCGCGTTGCCAGCAAGGGATTTCATTTGTTGGATTCGCCTCCGCAGCGGCTGAACAGTCGCGATGTGCCGATCCCTTATCACCCCGATCTCTGGCGCGCATCGAGACCATCTGTTGCGATGATCATCGAGAGGGTTCGCAAGATCTTGCAGTGGTAGCCTCTGAACCGATCAACCGTTCCTATGCCCAAAGTTCCAATTATCATGCCGCAACTTGGCGAATCGATCGCCGAAGCCACGATCGTGCGCTTCTGTGTCGTAGTCGGTGACACGGTTGAGACTGATCAGGAAATCATTGAGGTCGAAACGAACAAGGCCGTAATGGGCGTTACCACTCCATGTGCGGGGAGGATCGAAAGCTTTTCGGCGTCGGTCAATGAAGCGTATCCGATTGGAACTGTGCTCGGTTATGTGGAAGCGAGTGTTGAAGATGCCGAGCGGCTAAATGCCGCGGGAGCGGGGCCCATTGCAGAGCGGGCCGCTCAAATTGAGCCGGAGCCGGTTTCTTTCGAATCGAATGAAGGGGCGCGTGGAATTTCCGTTCCGATTCGATCGGAAGGCGGCCCATTCGTTTCTCCTCGAGTCAGGGCACGGATAGATGACCTGGGCTGGAGCCCACCAGAGATCGAATTGCTAGCAGGAACCGGAAAAGGGGGCAGAGTCACTGCTCGCGATCTGGAGAATTATCTGACCGCGCTTGAATCCAGTCCCACCGAAAAAGCCTCGGCCATGCGGTTGGCCGTTTCGGACTCGATGCGCCGCAGCTGGGCTCGGCCGCTTGCGACCGCGGGCGTCGCGTTGCCGTTGGAGCCTCTGCTAGATCATCGTAAGCAAATCGAAATTCCGCCGGGCCCAGCCCTCTACGTCGCCAAAGCACTAGCCGTCGCCATCTCCGAACATCCGCGTTACGCCGCCCGATTGGCCGGCGATCAGCTAATATTGCCAAAGTCCATCGATATCGGAATCGCTGTCGAGGTCGAGGACGGCATAATTGTTCCGGTGATCCGCAATCTTGACCAACAACCGATCTCTAAACTAGGCAAGGTTTATCAGGATCTGGTGAGCGCTGCTCGGACGCGACGTTTGCCGGAGGAGTCCCGGGAAGGCTCGATCGCTTCGGTCACGAATTTTGGTCCCCTCGGAATCACTTGGGCTACTCCCATTCCGTTGCCAACTGAAACGTTGATTGTCGGGCTGGGCCGAGGTGAGAAACGTCCGGTATGGGATGAAGCGCAAGGCCAATTTAAACCGATCTTGATGGCGGAACTCACAGTTACGTTCGACCACCGGATTATGGATGGAGGCACCTCCGGTCGGCTGATTCAACGAATGATGACCTTGCTCGCCGACCCAGAAAATCTTTAGCTCCTAAAAGCATGGTTTGCGGAGCCAGCTTCGGCGGTGAGCGAAATGACCGGGGCGAACTAACTCGGCAATGGCGGCCGGACGACCGATAGATCGTCGCCCAGCCGCCGCCGAGACTACTCAAAGACTGGCCCCCCGCAGACGTGATAGCCTTCGAGCGTCAAGGACATCGGAAAAAGCATTGTCGGCATTCGCGCTCTGATCGGTTTCGCCTTCACCGGAGTGCCTGTCCGATCATCTCCGCCTTTCGGCAATTCTTGGATTGAACTTGAGAACAGAACTTGGATCAGAGCTTTCATTTGAATTTGATTTAGTGCGAGACGCCAAAGAGCCGGCCGACGAATTGGCAAAGGCCTCCCCAAAAACGAGGGTCTGCTTGCACGCAAAGCGCTACGCAAACCGCCAGCATCAGGAAACCTGTTTTCAGTTCGTTCATGACTTGCCACTGCTATATGCAGTTGGCGTGCCACGCATGTGACATGAGTCACATGTGGCTTCCTATCAGATAGTTACGCGAAGGAGTGTTCCCCTAGGAGCTACTATATCCCGGTTCGACGAACCCATAAGTGGAACTCTAATTCCACTTTTGGGACACAATCGCAGATCGGTCCCTTGCGGCCGCGCAGAAGTTCAGATCTAGCGAACGTCCAATCGCGAAGCCAAACCGTATCTTTGAATAGTCGCTTATGACCCCAGAGAAAGAGAAACTGGTTGAGGCTGCGATGGGTTACTTCGAACTCGGGATGCTGGATGACGCCATTGCTGAGCTCGCGCCATTGGGTGGCCGCGAGCGGCTGAGCGTCCTAAGCAGCTGGAGTGCGGCCTTACGAATGTCGGAACGATGGCCAGAAATGCTTTCGCTCACCCGAAAGATGGTCGAACTATATCCAGCAGACGCAGAGTGCTGGGTGACCTTGGCTGATGCCACCCGGAATTCCGTGTCGGTGCAAGCAGGTTTGGAACTCCTGAGAACCGCGCGCCGGCATTTTCCGGACGACGGCCATATTCTGTTTCAAATTGGCTGCTACTGCTGCCAACTCGGACGGCTGGACGAAGCACGGACGGCAGTGGGAGGGGCGGTCTCCAATAACCTAGTTTGGGCGAAGATCGCGGTTCAGGATCGTGATCTGAGCCCGCTCTGGCCAGAGTTCAAAAAGCGACGTTTTGGTAGTCCGTTCTAGCCAACCCCTGCCAAAGAAAGCTGTAGATCCGGCGCGGAGCGTCCGATTTCCAGTATCTAGCCGCAAGGAGCGCGTCAGCGCATCTTACGTGTGAGTTTTGCGGGCTTAGACGGGCGCCGCGGCCATCGCCGGCTCCGAACTCCGCTGACGGCGAGCTATAAGATAGGAACCGATCACAAGCACAGCTGCCAGAGCCTGCGCAGCCAATGTCTCTACCGTTGGATAAAACGAGAACCAGAGACCCATCCAGTCTGGCGTAAAATTAGCGAGCCAATCAATTTTTGTCGTGGGAATCCAGTGGGCTAGCTGCATTTCCTGAGCCTGCTCGCCTACCATGACGAGAAGTACAAAGCCAAGCATTGTACCGGTGAGTACAAGCATCTTGCGATACGGCAGCCGCCGATGCGCAAAGAACGTTAATACCGCAACAATTCCCGCCAGGAACGAACCAATAAGCGCCCCGGATAGGACTGGTCCATTTCCCATTCGGAGGTGATAACTCTGCAGGAACAGCACGACTTCGAATCCTTCCCGATAAAGCGAGGAAAATCCAAGAAGACCAAGGCCCAACAGCAAGCCGTTTCGAGAGATTTGCGATCCCTTGGCGTCGTTCAAGAGCGATTTCTTTCTTCGATTATGGAAACAGATCCAGCCACCCCAATAGACTTTGTGAAAGAACCAATTCATTATCACCACGAGAACGACAACTGCTAGAAGGCCGGTTCCGGCTTGGAGGTCGAGAGCTGAAATGTTTTGGGAAAGATCATTGATAATGCCAACCGCGACGAACCAAGTGACCAAGGTCGCAAGAAATCCAACCCCGACGCCAACCGCGACCGGTTTTCGCTGATATGCGTTGGGACCGATCATGCTTGCCATGATCGCTGACAGCACCAAAATACATTCTAGGCCCTCGCGAAAAACCAATACCCCAATATCGAGCGAAGCGACCGCCCGGCTAGTATGGGGAAGCGTAGGATCTGGAGCTCCTTTGGTGGTGATGCCCTGCCATACAAAAACGGTAGCAACAATTGCAGCGCCAAGAAGAAGGAGTGTCCCGAGAGTCGGCCGGATTTTGTAGGCGCTGGGTGGTGCAGACGGAACAACGGCAGAGCTCATATTTACTGAAAATGACTCTCAATAGCGGTTTGTCAAACGCGGGAAGTCGTTTTCTTTTGAGCGGGTAGACCATCCAGCCTGGACCGCTGTTACCAAAAGAGTCTCGGTACGCGCAGGATCGGTCCCGGGCGTCGCAAGCGACGCCCCTCCGTACGCTGGGCTGTTCTAACCCACCTACTGAAGCGATACGCCTCTGGCCGGAATTATGGTATCTCCGAATCCATTGCCTATCGCCAATCCAAATCAGAAATCAAACTGATCGATATTCTCCTTGTTGAACACCTTCGGTGGCCCGAGAAGGATCTGGCTCCCGTTAACGACCTTTACCTTGCCAAGTTTACCGGCATCGAGCTCGGTCGCACCCGGTTTCAGGGTGCCGTCAATCGAAGCTCGCATGGCGTAGGCTGCCAAATAACCAAGGTCGACTGGATTCCAGAGAATGACGTCTTTGACTGCGCCGTTCTTCACAAATGGCTTCATTTGGTTCGGCGTTGACAAACCGACTACCGCGATTTTGCCGATTAGATTGGCCTGCGTTATCGCGTCCGCCGCACCGGGAAACGCAACACTCGACAACCCGATGACACCCTTAACGCTGGGATAGGCCTTTAAGATTTCGCCAGTCCTCTTGAACGCGAGCTGCTGATCCTCCTCGGCCGGCACGATCGTTACAATATTAATCTTGGGATGAGCTTGCGGAATATATTTTTTGATCTCAGCGATCCAAGCGTTCTGGCCGGCGGCGGTCATCGAACTCGTGACGATTGCAATATCGGCTTGCTCACCCACTTGGGATACCATGTCGTCGATGAGAGCTTTGGCGACGCCATCCGGCGTGCACATCTGTGCAAACCATTCGCGTGCGTCCGGCTGTGACTCGGCATCGTAGCCGATCACGTGAATTCCCGCCTTCAGCGCCTTGCGCAAAACCGGCGAGATCGCTACCGGATCATTGGCCGCGAAGAAGATCCCATCGACACCACGTGAGATGGCGTTGTCAATGAACTCGATCTGCTTTTGGATATCGCCCTCGGTGGGAGCATCGGTAGTCACATCGGTGGGCAAGCCACTTTTAGTCAAATCAGCGCACCCTTCAGCGATTCCTTTCGCGGTGGCATTGAAGTAGCCGATTCCGATCAATTTCGGAATATCGGACAGGACAACCTTCTTCCCTTTGAGATCCTTCGGGTTAGTTGGTTGCCCGCCGTCATAAGCAGTGTCGGCAGCGAAAGTGCTGGCAGCAAAAGCTACCAGCGACAGCAGAAGCGCTTTGAGCAAGCGCGATGGGTTAGTTGATATCATAGTCTAGGGGGCTCGTATTCGTATTACTGATTACGTTTTTCGTTTTAATCTGAAGAGGCCGCGTCCGGACAGGACGAACTTCTCCAAAAATTGATTGAGCAGAATGGAGAGAATAAGCACGGTACCAATGAGAACGACCGTGGCTTCTCCGCGAAATCCAGCTAGTTGAAGTCCGTTCTTCAGTAACTGAATGGTGACAACCCCAAGCGCGGTACCGAGAATCGTGCCGCGTCCGCCAAAAATGCTGGTTCCACCGAAAACGACCGCTGCAATCACATCCAATTCCAGACCGGTGGCGGCGTCTGCCCGGGTCGACGTAACGCGTGAAGTAAAGATGAATCCTGCTATGCCGGCCATAAAACCGCTAAACGTGTAAGCGAGCAGTTTGATTCGGCCTACCCGGAGGCCAGCGAATCGGGCGGCGACTTCATTATTTCCAATCGCGTAAATACGCCGGCCAATTGGCGTGGCGCCAAGTATTAGACCGCTGATCACGAAGACAACGATGAGGAGATAAAGCTGGAACGGTAAGCCGGCGATCTCACCGCTGCCCCAAAACGCGAATGAATCGGGAAATCCGTTAAACGACCGCGATTCGCTGATACCATAAGCAAGACCACGAAAGATTGCGAGGGTCGCCAAGGTGACGATCAACGGTGGTACGCCCAGATAAACAATGACGAGCCCGTTCAGGTAACCAGCTAGAGTTCCGCCAGCAATTCCAACCAGCACCGCCAGCCAAAGCGGGAAACCGAGCACCAGCCAGGAGAAACCTAGCAGAACGGCGCTGAACGCGACGATCGAACCGACCGAAAGATCGATCCCGCCCATGATAATTAGGAAAGTCATGGGCACAGCCAAAAGTGCCACCTCACTGAGAAAACGGGTTTGGTTTAAGAGGTTTGCGCTCGTGAAAAACCGATCGGACAGAAAAGAGAGCGTGATCAGCGCAATCAGCAGCACACCAGCAAGAACCGCTTCCTGCAGGCTGAGCCAACGCAATCGAAATACGCCTGGCGAAGCCGCCTGTCCGCTCCCTCCGCCCGACACTGCCGCACCACTCGTCTGCCGGCGACGGAATACGTCGAGGAGAATGGTGAGTAGAATTAGACTTCCTTGCACGGTTAAAAACCATTCGGCACGAATGTGAAGAAAAACGAGAGCAGTCCCAATCGTCTGGAGTAACAACGCGCCAAGCAGGGCTCCCACGACGTTCCCGGTTCCGCCGAGGATACTGACACCTCCAATGACGGCAGCCGTAATTACCGTCAGCTCAAATCCCGGCGCCACATTGCTTTGGATCGCCGTAAAGTTGGTCGCGTACAGAATAGCTGCTAAACCGACCAGAAGCCCATTCATTATGAATACCTGAATGGTCACCTGGCGTTCAGAAATGCCGGATAAGCGAGCTGCTTCGGCGTTTCCACCCACCGCATAGAGTTCTCTCCCCTTGGCGGAGTATTTTAGCCACAGCGCAAAAGCGACCCCGAACAAAATCAACGTGAAGATCGGTATGGGAATCCCCAGAAGTGCGGTACGGCTAATGGCGAACCCAGGCGGCAACCCATAGATCCAGCGGCCACCCGTAGAAAGGATCAAACTCCCCTTTAAGATACTCGCCATTCCAAGCGTCGTCACAATGGCGGGTATCCGACCGTAAGCTACTAACAGACCATTGATCAGCCCGATAATTCCGCCAGCCAGAATAGTCGCTGGAAAAACGATGGCCAACGGGACTCCAGCGACCGCCAGCTTTCCTGCCACCGTGGCGCAAACTCCAAGTGCGGCACCGATAGAGATATCGATGTGACCACACAAGATGATCATCGTCATGCCAATCGCTGCGACCCCGATATAGGAACAGTTGTAAAGCATGTCGACGAAGTTGCTGAACTCGAGGAAGCCGTGATTCACCGAACCCACCCAGCCAAAAACCACGCAGAATGCGACAAAAAGCACCGTCTCCTGCTGGTTCAGCAATCTTAATAAATTACCGAGCGGGGATGCTTTACTATCTGCCGGTCCAAGCTTCGCTGAGTCGATCGGTGGAGGGGCGGTCGACATAGTTTTTTAGTGCGTCGTCTCGTGGGTTTGTGCGCCGGCCACTTCGGCCGTGTGACGACCCAACGCCGCCGTGATGACAGCCTCCTGGGTGGCTTCCTTCCGCTGAAATTCGGCCACAACCAATCCTTCGCGCATGACCAGAATACGGTCGCTGAGCCGCATGATCTCGGGGAGATCACTTGAAATGACCAGTATCGCCAACCCCCGTTCTCGAGCCAATGCATCAAGTAACCTATGAATCTCAGCCCGCGCCCCGACGTCGATTCCCCGCGTTGGCTCATCCACAATGAGAATTCGCGGACTGGTTGCCAGCCATTTGCCCACCACAATCTTTTGCTGATTTCCGCCGGAAAGATTACGCGCCACTTGCCGCGCGTGAGGGGTCTTGATTCGCAGTTTGTCGATATACTCTCGAGCCAGGGCATCCTCCGCTTTAAAGTCGATGAACGGTCCCTTCTTTAGGGCGTTGAGCCGGGTCATTCCGATATTCTCGCCGACCGTCATCGCGGTGATTAAGCCCTGGCGCTGCCTATCTTCCGGCACATAAGCGACGCCCAGTTTCATCGCATCTTCCGGACGGCTGATCTTCACTTCTTGTCCCTCCACTTCTACGGTTCCTGACTCAGGCGGCATCACCCCAAAGATGGCCTGCGCCAGTTCGGATCGTCCGGATCCGATCAGCCCGGCCAATCCAACGATTTCGCCAGCATACAATTCAAGGCTGGCATCGCGTAGCATCGGTCTTCGGGCGAGATTGCGCGCTCGCAACAACAGCGGCCCTCTTTTGACCGATCGCTCCGCGTGAGACACCGGTTCTTCCTCCAGCGCCCGCCCAACCATTAGCCGAATCAGTTCAGACTCCTTTGTTTCCGAGACCGGCTTTATCGCGACCAAATTGCCGTCTCGCAGGACGGTCACCCGATTCGCGAGCGCAAAGATTTCCACCAGCCGATGGCTGATATATATGACAGCCACTTTTTGCGCAGCCAATCGCCGGATGATGGCAAACAACCGGTCAGCATCATGCTGAGTCAAGACTGCGGTTGGTTCGTCTAAGATCAGAATACGGGCACGACGCGAAAGCGCCTTTGCAATCTCGACCCGTTGGCGGTTCCCAACCGAAAGGGTTCCGACTCGCGCATTGACATCGAGATCGCCGGCATCCAGCGACTCCAGTACTGCCGCCGCCTCCCTTGCCGCGCGGCGCCAGTCCAGTGCAAACCCGCCCAGCGTTCGTGGCATGTGTCCAGCAAAAATGTTCTCAGCAACAGTAAGTTCCGGATAAAGGCTGAACTCCTGGTAAATGGTCGCAATACCCTGAGATTGAGCTTCACGTGGACTGAGGAACCGAACCGGCTTACCCTCGACCGCTATTTCGCCGGTGTCGGGTGGATAAACTCCGGAAACAATTTTTATTAGCGTCGACTTACCAGCGCCATTCTCTCCCAGTAAAGCGTGTACCTCGCCCGGATGAACGTCAAACGAGACATCGGTAAGCGCCCGAACACCCGGGAACGATTTGCTGACACCGCGCAAAGCCAAAACCGGTCCGTCAATGGTTCCCGGCGGAGCTGAAGATTCTCGAGACTGTTCTGCCATGAAGCAAAGCAAAGGGAACGGGACGGCGGCCGAAGACTACCAACTCCTGGCGTTCATTTCCCAACCTGAACCCATTTTGAGAAGCGGTTTCCTCGGTCAGCGCGCGAAATGTTCTGCTGCTCCGATTCGGAAGTCAATCCCTTAGCCACCTTTTTGGCGGCTAGTGCACCGTCTCGCATATAATGGTGATGTCGCCGCAGGCCAGTTGGCTGTTTTTCAAGACGCGAGCGAAGCGCCCATATCCGAATTCATACGGGTCGAGCGAGCAACGCAGAAAAACAGCCAAGCGGCCGCGGCCCGGAGGGTTGCGTTGAAAATGGGCCAGCGGCGGCGTTGCTCGTCGGTTACGTATCGATTCAGATATGCGCCCTCCTCGCGCCTTGCCGGCGGTCCATTTTGAACGCAACGACGTCATCATTATATGCGAGACGGTGCACTACCCATCTGCGGCCTGAAATCTTCCGATTGCCATTCGCCACTTCATGGTGCAAAAAACGGGTACTTTCCTGTCCATGAAAAAGCGAACTGGCTATCTCCTCATGTGTATCTTGGTTCTTGGTTCGCTGTCGCTAGCGGGCTGCTCGGAAAATTCAGCGTGGCAGCTAGCTCCTGAAGGTATGCGGATCAATTCCGCGCCAAGCGGGACGAGTCAATAAATAGCCGATAACCAATTAGCCAAAATGATTGGCTATCGGCTATTTCTTCCGAGAGCCTGCCTGGTCCGGCGGCTGCCGGACCAGGCGCGGTTCTCATTGGTTCTTTATCGCGGCGATCACTCGATCCCGCTATGTAATCATTAAGCTCGGGATTCTCAGGCCCGCTCAAATAACGTGATAAACGGCGAATCCGGAGAAGGGAGCTGACCTATCCGGATGATGAGCGGCCAAAAGGATTTCCGTCAGGCCCGCGCGCGAAAAAACTCGCAACATCTTTCGATTAGTGCTAACTCGACGCAGACAGTCCGTCAGTTCGGATAACTGGGAGAAGCTTGACTGCAACGGGGTCCAAGAGAGCGCCGCTCACTAATGCACCAGCAGCTCCTATCGTTTTGCTCACGAGTTCGCCGGATTCTCAAGCTGGCGATCGAATGGATTGGCCAACATCCGCTCGTGATCATCGTTCTCCCCTCAATCTGGCTCTTCATTCGTTACAAACCCTTTTGGAAGGACGGCGACGTAGTCGCGCAGCTGATCACCGCACCCGGGTCGTTTAACATACTGCATTCCCCACCGATCTACTGTTTCCTGGCTCGGCTCCCATTCTGGTTGACCGATACGCTCACGCAGGGAGTTGCGCCGCCGATTTTCAGTGAACAACATCCGTCCTTGCTCGCCGTTCGGGTGCTCATTTTCTTTCAACACATTGGGCTCTGCCTGGCTCTTCGCTATCTGCTATTCTCCGTTGATTGGTCTGATGTCAGCCGGGGGATCGCCGCTGTCCTACTCAGTTCAGTGGCGAGTTTTTATACGTTTGCGCATACTGCGGGATCCGAAGCGATGACCTCGGTCAGTTGGATCATTGTCTTTGCCGCCGGGATTCGCATCTTACTTCGACGTGCCGATTGGCGAGACTGGATCATCTATTCGGCCGCGCTGTTGCTGGCGATCGGCTCGCGAAAGGTGAACGGCGTCCTGCTTCTTTGGTTACCGATTGTCACGCTCTCCTTGTGCCTGTACCGGCTGCTCGCGCGCAAGCATCAGACCGAGCTGAAACCGCTTCTGCGAATCGCTGCCGTTGCGCTGCTGATCAGTCTCAGCATTGGCGGAATCGAGAAAGGTATCGTTTTTATTTTGTGCAGACAATTCTCGGCTATCGAACGACCGACGGATGGAGCGGCATTCAGTAACCGATTTGAGACGCTCATTGGTCAGCTTTCTCCGGCCGAGAACGCTGATTTCCTCGCCACCGCGTTAGCTATGACGAGCGACCCAAACGTGCGTCTGGCAATCGAAGCACAGTTCAAGTTCGGGTCGTATCATCTTGGCGGCGAGCAAGTGATCGAACGCGCCCTGGCCGAACAGGGTTCGAGCGGTGAAGAACTGCAGGCGGAAAGAGATCGCATTATTTTACGAGCAACCCTATGCCTCTATCGAGCTACGCCCCCGAAGTTATTCGCGATCATCGCGAAAGAGTTTGTCCGCACCTGGACGCCGACGAGCGATTTTCGAGTGGCCCGCTCGGGTCCGTTTGCGACGTTTATGTTCGCAGGTTTTCTAGCGGAGATACCCTCTCGTTGGGGCAATCTTCCTCGCTTGTCAATGTTTCAACTGAAAAACGCAAGGTCCATGCTCGCTGCAGTGGATCGGGATCCGTTCATCAATCATTGGCAAGGCGTGCCGATCGCGCTTTGGTGTTGCTTGTTCATTTTCGTGGGAACCGGGCGACTGATGCGCCGGAAGCTGTCTCTCCAGCTGTTTGTCGTTGCGCTTGGCTTTATCGCAATTGGAACAATTGCGGATCTTGCGACTTGCGTTCTGGCCTGCGGGCAACCTCGATATACGCTACCGCTGCTCATCACTGTTTTTGTGTCTGGTTGCGTTCTACTCTTTGGAACAAACCGAACGAACAGGATCCTGCCAGGGGGAAGCAGGTACAGCAGTCGGTCGGTTCGATCAGGGCAGCCGGTCAGCACTTGAATCCAAAACCGCCTTTACACTGGGACCTCAACATTCGCTAGCCGATTGGTCACGCCAAGATGGCCTTTTAGGAAGCGAAGTAAAAATGTGTGATGTGGAAGAACACGGGTGCAGCGAAGCAGAGAGAATCAATGCGATCGAGGATCCCGCCATGCCCTGGAATCGTTGTGCCATAGTCCTTGACGCCACGATCGCGCTTGATCGCGGACATTACCAGGCCTCCAAAAAATCCCATCAGCGCGATCGTGAACGCCATCAGCGCCGCCTGCCACCAGCTGAACGGGGTGATCCACCACAAACCAGTCCCGATGAGAACCGCTCCCAAAATTCCCCCAATGAATCCTTCGACCGTTTTGTTCGGGCTAATATTGGGAGCGATTTTGTGCCGGCCGAAACATTTGCCGAAGACATACTGGAGCACATCGCTCAGCTGCGTCACGCAGACCAGGAAATAGAGCAGCTTTCCATTCTGCCCTGCTCTCCCCGGAACATCCAGCAATAACAGGGCCGGCGCATAACTCACAAAATAGACACAGATCATGAGTCCCCACTGGATCTTCGAATTGCGGGCGAGAAAGTCTTTGTACTCTCCGGCGATTACGTTGCGAATAGGGATAAACAGGTACGCGTAGACCGGAATCATGATCACGGCTATGCCATAACGATGGAACGCTATGAGTACGTACTGCAGCGGCGTTATTACGAAAAAGGCCCAGAACAAGGCTCGGTGATCGGCCCGATGGGTTGGCGTCAGAGTGACGTACTCCCGCAGAGCAAGGAAAGAGATAAGACAAAAAAGTATCATGGAGCCGATGCCACCGGTGGCCAGGGCCAGAAAGAAAATGATGGTCATCACCCACCACGCTTTGATGCGGGCATTAAGGTTGTCGATCAGCTCTCTTCCTTTCTCGCTCTTGACTCGGAGATGCAGGAAGAAACCGATGGTTGAGGCGATGAGTAACACCGCCAATGCGCCTGCCCCCAAAATTTGCATTTCGCGATCCGTACCCAGTAAATTCATAGATCGATCAGAGCTTCCACAGCCGCGCGAGCTCGCGTTAGGAACGCATCCTTAGATTCGCTTTTTTCAAGACGCAATGGTTCACCAAAAATCACAGAGCAGAGCAAAGGCAGTGGTAACAGCTCTCCTTTCGGCAAAACGCGGTTGGCGTTATTGATATAAACCGGAACGAGATCTACCTGCGGTACCGCTTTGCCAAGATAGTAGAGACCGCTCTTGAACGGACGCATCTCAGGCTCAGAGGTTCTTCCGCCTTCCGGAAAAATGATGAGCGAATCGCCACCCTGGAGAACCGGGACGAGTTGATCCATCGGGTTGTTGGCACGCGTCACCTTCTTTCGCTCGATCAATACGCCCCGAAAGACCGATTCTGCCAGAAACTGACGTAGCCGGCCGGCTCGCCAGTAGTCGCTGGCCGCAACCGGTCGAGTGCGTTTCCGCAATTGATCCGGCAACACGGACCAGAGCACCAAAAAATCGAAATTGCTGGTGTGATTCGCAAAATAGACGCGTTGCATGGCGCCCGGAGTGCAGCCGATCCAGCGCGCTTGCACTCCGGTAAAGAGACGGACAAAAGCGGCGAGCAGCGCAGCTATCACGAGGCTGTCTCCAACCTCTTTGCTAAATGCAGGGTACGACGTATCCAGGTCACCAATGTTCCGAAATTGATAATGACCAGCATCCAAAAGAGCGATTGCCGTGGCCAACCAACAATGTGTTCTCCAGCGGCGCCAAGACTACCGACGGTGAGCAGGAACATCCTTTGTTGTTTGGCCACCGGACCGCAAAAATCCTGGGCTGCTCCACGGCGTGCGCCCAGCGCGCGAATGTATGCCGTACCTACAGCCAATACGGAAGCACTCCAGCCTAGTGCCACACCCCAAGCTGCATGTGCAGAGGCATAGCCGACCGATGCTAGAAAAAATACGTCAGCAATCCGATCCGGGACCTCGTTGTAGAGCTCCCCCAGTTTCGTTTGATGTCCCCCTTCCACTGCGATGAGGCCGTCCAGCATGTTCGCGAGCAGGCGCAGTTGAATACAGACGGCAGCTCCAATCAGGATCCAGGACGATCCTGGACCGAACGCTTCCGTCAAAAATAGCCCAGCTCCAATCAGAGCGCAGGCAACGCTGAACAAAGAAACCTGGTTCGGCCTAACTCCAAACTTAGCGAATGCGGCAGCCAATGCTCGCGCCCAACGCGTCGACCGCATCTTGATCGGGCGCCGATTGGGGTTACTCTGTGAGGACCCGGCCGATGAGCTTAAGAAGGACGGATCATCCATAGAACAAGGTGCAATCCAAAGTGCCGCTAGAGTGAATTATTCGCCGACAGTGTCAAAAGGAAATTCGCACCGCCGGGCAACCGCGAATTCTGATAAATAAAAACCGCGAATGGGCACGAATGAACACGAATAACTGATCTCTATTTCGCGTCCATTCGTGTCTATTCGCGGTTTAAATATTGTCTCCGCGCGCTCTAGATCGGTTCTTAACCACGAAGGGACACGAATGCACACGAATAACTGGTCTCTATTTCGCGTCCATTC
>Ga0209647_1001655_pt1 | contig 18645 bp, 18 predicted proteins | sample GraSoi_2013_60cm_FD_185827 | JGI IMG/M metagenome (GOLD analysis project Ga0209647, IMG submission 185827) | Grasslands soil microbial communities from the Angelo Coastal Reserve, California, USA - Sample 9_17_2013_60cm (SPAdes) (version 2) | ecosystem: Environmental > Terrestrial > Soil >... | reverse complement strand
GACTCGGACGCGCCGGCAATGCTGCGCGCAGAAGCAGCCGGTTTGCTGGGCATCTTTGCACCAAATATAGATATTCGTGAATATGCCAGGATGCTTGGTGAATATGGTCTCTGGGCCGGCCAATCGGTAGGCAAGGGCGCTGTGCTTCATCCAGATCGCTTAGCAGTCTCGCTGCGCGCATTAGGTGGTTTGCTGGCCGGTGGACATTGGAATATTACCGAACTGCAGCACCTGCAGCTCAACAGCAAGCACCGCAGCGCTGAACGTGAATTATATGAAGTTCTGCTTGGTTGGCGCTATAGTCCCCAAATCACGCTGCTTGAGAATGAATTATATACCGAACAAGAAGAACACAAAAAGAGCATCTTGAAATTGTCGCAGCAAATCCTGGATATGCAAACGCAGGTCACTGACCTGGAACAGCAATTGGAGCACTTGAACGTTGAGCATGGTATGCAAGGTGAGGACCTGGAGCAAGCTAATGAGACGATCAAGGAACTCGAGCAGGCGTTGAGCCGCATGGCACAAGAGAGGCAAACTATGCAGGATAACTTGCAGCGGGGAATGCAGGAGCGGCAGGCATTGAAGAACAGGCTTGAGCAAGCTGTGAAAGAAAAAGATGCTATACAGGACCAGCATGATGAGTGGCGTCACTATGCCGAGCAACTGGAACAGGGCTTGAATCGTCCACAAAGCCCAAAAAAGAGATAGACTTGTCTATTTACCTCGATTAGAGTATGATGCGTGGAGAATTTGGTTGCGAACAGGGCATCAATCATAATCAAAGAAGATATATATCTTAGGAAGAGGGGCGTCATGCAAAGTAACACATTGAATGCATTGAACAGGCTCAATCCCGCGCTACAGCAAGGACTCATTTTCGGTTTTATCCTTGGAATAGTCGAAATCGCTTTCAATTATATCACTGATTTCCTAGGCCTAGGCCCCATTGGTATCGTGATCGCCCTGGCACTTTATATCGTGTTTGCCTGGATGGCAGGTCAACGAGCCTCTCAGCGCACAGGGAGAACGGCCACAGGTGTTTGGGCAGGTCTATTAACCGGGTTTATTGGTGCCTTGCTTTACAGTATTGTTTTCGGAATCATTGAGTTTACACATTTAAATGCGGTAGTGCAAACCTATAAAACTGCTGCAGAACAGGCACATCAGGATCCCAATCTAGTTACTCCCCAGACCGTAACAGGCTCGATTATCATTGGTATCGTAATCACTTTGGGGCTGGCAATCCTGCTCGGATTGGTTGGAGGAGCGCTTGGCGGAAGCCGGGGCCGCAGACGTGCCCTCCCGCCCCCGACTGATCAGTACCAGGAATCTATGTCTGAGCCACCCTCGCGCAACTCACCTGTTGAGCCACCTTCACGCACACCACCCGTGGACTCATAACGTTACGAAAATCACCACGCCGGATATTTCGTTGCGCTTTTGGACTGTGTAGCATATAATCCACGGTAAGTGAGGTGTTACATGTCCCGACTTGCTCTATATTTACTTGGCCCACCACGCATAGAGTGTGATGGTGAGACCGTTGACCTTGATACACGCAAGGCGAGTGCGCTCATGGCCTATCTCGCTGTCACTCGCCAGCGTCATAGCCGTGATACGCTCGCAGCCTTGCTCTGGCCGGAATATGACCAGGCCCATGCTCGCGCCACTTTACGCCGCACTCTTTCGACTCTCAATAAAGCCCTTGCCGGAACATGGCTGGAAATTGACCGGGAGCACGTCAGCCTTAATTTCGACGCCGGTATCTGGGTGGATGTACATGAGTTCAGGCGCCACCTTGCCGCGTGCCGGTCGCATAATCACCCGGCAGCCGAGACGTGTCCTGCCTGCTTGCAACCTCTCAGCGAGGCGTTGACGCTGTATGAGGATGATTTTTTGGCGGGCTTTAGCCTGCGCGATAGTCCCAGCTTTGACGATTGGCAGTTTTTTCAAGCCGACAGCCTGCGCCGTGATCTGTCCGGTGCGCTTGAGCACCTTGTGCAGTGTTATTACGCCACCGGTGATTTTGCATCGGCTATAGCCTATGCTCGCCGCTGGTTGATGCTGGACCGGCTGCACGAGGCGGCACATCGTCTGCTGATGCAGTTATATGCCTGGAGCGACCAGCGGGGTGCCGCTCTGCACCAATACCGGGAATGTGTCCAGGTGCTCGAACGCGAATTGGGAGTAGCTCCGCTTGAAGCCACGACTAAGCTCTACCAGGCGATCAAAGAGCGCCAGGAAATCCCACTGCCTGTGCCTTTGCATGTCCCGGCGGCCGCGCATGAAGCTAGCGTGGCGGTGGAAGCTGTACCACCGACAACTGCCAGGCTCCTCTCTGATACCGTCCCTGACGTGCAATCTTTACCCCCCAGTGTTAACTACCCGCTGGTGGGCCGTTCAGCCGAGTGGTCCACGTTGATGAATATCTATGACACGAACTGTAGCGACGGACACATGGTCATACTGGAGGGAGAGGCCGGCATCGGCAAGACGCGCCTGGCCGAGGAGTTTCTGGCTTATGCCCAGGGCAAAGGCGCAAACGTGATCGTGGCCCAGTGCTACGAAGGAGAAACCCAACTCGCGTTTGGTCCCATTGTTGCCGGGTTGCGTGCCGCCATTGCACAGAAAGAAACTGGTCGCTTGTTGCAGGATATTCCAGACACCTGGCTGTGTGAAGCTGCCCGCTTACTACCAGAACTCTTCACGCTGCGTCGTGGCCTGCCTGCGCCTCTACCGCTTGACAGCCCGGGCGCTCAAAGCCGGTTTTTTGAGGGACTCAGACAGGTACTATTTGCAATATGTCAGGGCACACGGCCCGGTATCATTTTCTTTGACGATGTACACTGGGCCGATGGAGCCACGCTTGACTTGTTGAGCTACCTGGTACGGCGGCTGCGCGGTCAACCAATTTGCCTGGTCGTCAACTGGCGCACCCAACCAACTGCGAATGATCAACGTTTACGCCAGTTACAGAACGAGGCTCTGAGGGCGGGTAAAGCAACCGTTATCACATTACCTCGTTTGAGCCTGGCCAATGTCACAGAGTTGGTACAGTCGATCATTCCGGCAAGCGTGACCCTATCCAAAGGATTGGTTGAGCGCTTGTATCAAGAGACCGAAGGCTTGCCTTTCTTTCTCACAGAGTACCTGATGGCAATTACATCAGGGGTGCTGTCTGCCGGAAGCGAAGATTGGTCCCCTCCTGGAGGGGTGCGTGAGCTCCTAGCTTCTCGCCTGAACACGGTGAGCGAAACCGGGAGGCAGTTGCTCAGTACGGCTGCGGTGATCGGGCGGTCTTTCGATTTTGATACATTGCGTGAGATCAGCGGACGCAGCGAGGAAGAGACGGTGGTTGCGCTTGAAGAATTGATAGCTCAAGGGCTCGTTGAAGAGGTGCGCGGTAGTGTAAGTGAGCAGACGCTAAACTACGATTTCTGCCACGAACAACTGCGAGCGCTGGTCAATGAAGAAACGAGCCTCGCCCGCAGGCGGCTGCTGCATCGCCGCGTAGCGGAGACACTGGTTAACCGTATGCGAGAGAATCGCTCAACCGGTATGCTGGCAGGTCAAATCGCCTATCATTACCAGATGGCGGGCAATGAAGCAGCCGCGGCGGAATATTTCAAATTGGCCGGGGAGCTTGCCAGGTCTCTCTATGCCAATGCGGAAGCGCTGGCACATTTACGCATGGCGCTAGCGCTGGGCCATCCTGATGCTGCCGCGCTTCATGTAAGCATAGGCGATCTGTACACTTTATTGGGTGAGTATGGAAACGCTTTAAAAAGCTACGAAACGGCTGCTGCTCTGTGCGCTCCTCCAGCTCTAGCTAATGTCGAGCATAAAATAGGCAATGTCTATGAGCGGCGTGGAGAATGGGACCAGGCTGAAAGCCACCTGGAAGCGGCCCTGGCTGCAATTGAAGAGGGAGTTCCATCTGGTGAACGTGCCAGGATCTATGCGGATTGGAGCCTGGCGGCTTATCATCGAGGCCAGGTCGACCAGGCTATGCATCTGGCTGAGCAAGCGCTGGGCCAGGCTGAAGCTGCCCACGACATACAGGCTTTGGCCCAGGCCCACAACATAGTAGGGATGCTCGCCAGCAAACAGCAAAAGCTAGAAGAAGCGCAACATCACCTGGAACAGAGTCTTGCACTCGCTGGAGAACTGAACGACCTGAGTGTGCGCGTGGCTGCGCTGAATAACCTGGCCCTGGTTTGTAGAGCAGGTGGAGCGATTGAGAGAGCTATAAAATTAACGCAAGATGCCCTGGCGTTGTGCGTTTCACAAGGGGACCGCCATCGCGAGGCCGCTTTGCATAATAACCTGGCAGATTTATTTCATGCTGCTGGGAATTCAGAAGCTGCTATGTCTCACCTCAAACAGGCTGTCAGCATTTACGCCGAGATTGGCGTAGAGGAGGGCGCGGTAAGAACGGAGATCTGGAAACTGGCCGAGTGGTGAATCAGGACTTTAGATAGCGTAACGCTGCGCGCGCTGCGAAGTAGCCACACATGCCATGCACACCTCCACCAGGGGGCGTAGATGACGAGCAAATAAAGACATTCTTCGCTGGGGTTGAGTAGGGCACAGGGCGGATGGTTGGCCGCGTAAAGAATTGCCGTAGATCCTGGAGACCACCGCCGATATCGCCGCCAACGTCATTAGGGTTGTAGCGCTCAACTTCGAGCGCATTCATTGTCCTGCGCGCCAGGATGCGGTCGCGAAAGCCAGGTGCGAAACGTTCGATCTGCGACTCTATGCGCTCCGTCATATCGAAGGTTGATCCATTGGGGACGTGGCAGTATGCCCACACGGTATGCTTGCCCTCTGGTGCGCGTGTCGGGTCAAACAGGCTTTGCTGCGCGAGCAGTACAAACGGTTTCTCAGGGTGCTCTCCCCGGCTCACAGCACGCTCGGCGGCGGCTATCTCTGGCAAAGTTCCTCCGATATGCACCGTTCCAGCGCGTAAGCATTCCTGGGCTATCCATGGGATTGGGCCGTCAAGCGCGAGATCGATTTTGAACACACCGGGCCCATAGCGATAGTGCCGCAGCTGGCGCTGGTATCCTTCGGGCAGCTGGTCGCCCGCGATGCGCAGCAGTTGGCGCGGTGTTACATCACACAAGATAACGCGGGCGGGCGGTAGCGCATCGAGCGATTTGACCTCAACGCCGGTAATTATCTCACCGCCCAGGGAGCGTAAATAGGCCGCCAGGGCATCGACGATCTTCTGTGAGCCACCTCGCGCAATCGGCCATCCAACGAGATGTCCAAGTGTCCCAAGTGTCAGGCCGAAGCCTGCACTCAGCATCTGCTCCAGGGATAGCATCGAATGTGCGGACATCCCCGCAAAAATAGCGCGGGCGCGTTCCTCTTTAAACCGGCCCTCAGCAAAACTCCGGGCGGGACGGATCGCTTTCAGGCCGAATCTGGCAAGCACAAAGGGGTGAAGTACACTTTGTGGTCGTAGGGGTCCTGTAGAGAACTCTTCGAGTTTATCCCAGTTGGCCACGAGTGGCGCCATCAATTTGCGGTATGCCTTTGCATCACCACCCAGCCCTGCAGCAGTCGCTTCCACCGCATCCTCAAGCATGACGGCCGTGCCGTCATCCAGGGGATGCGCGAGTGCTGCCGGTGGATTGATCATTTCCAGTCCATACTGCTCAAGCGGTAGATTGCGCAAGAACGGTGAGCCGAACGCGAGTGGGTGGATAGCCGAACAGACATCATGCAGGAAGCCCGGCAAAGTAAGCTCCATGGTACGGCTGCCACCGCCAATCGTCTCTTTGGCCTCGAATACGACTACCGCTAGACCTGCTTGTGCTAAGGTGATCGCGGCTGCAAGTCCATTTGGCCCCGACCCGACCACGATAGCATCGTATGAGTGGGATCCAGGGGCGGCAGCCGCCGGTAGGGAGTGGGGTGTCCCCACTGCTTTTCCTCCCTCTGGCCGCTGCTGGCGGCGCTCAAAGAAAAAACCTGTATACAGGGTTATTGCTAATTTTTCGTTTTAGGCGCAGCTTGAAACACACGCCCTAGCCAACGTACTGGGAAAGTCATCTTATACAATACTGTACGTATAGCTGAGTTCTGCCAGACGTTTTTTGCCTCCGACCACTGTACCTTTGGATCCACCAAAATCCTCTGTACTTCCGGTTGCGCATCTACACTAAAGTGTGCCGCGAGCGAAGTGAGCGTGCGTGTCCAGAAAGTATCCTCTGCTTTGCCCGCCCCGAAAAAGCGAAAACCAATTTCGTATATGGGATCGTACGCCCGCAGCAGAACTTGTGCCTGGGCTACTGTGCAGTCGTCCTCTTCGTAAGAGCTAAAGGTAATCCAACCCGCAAAGGTGTGACCCTGTGGCGTCATCAGCGTAAAGGACTCATCGTCGGCGTAGAGTACGAGTACCCCCGTGGAGAGCGGTAGGCCGACTGGCAGGGTTCCTGGGATGAGCATATTAATCACGGCTACCTCGCCAGGGGCAATCCCGGTTAGTGGTGCATAAAAGCGGTTTCCTTTGGGCCAGAATTTGGCAAAATTGTCCTTCCACTGCTTGATGACCTCGGTGGGCTTTACATCGGCGCCTTTAAGGCGTACGCGGAAGGTTTTCTGCCACATCTGACCAAAGCCCTGTAATGGGCTTTGCGCTAAACGTCCATCGATATTCAGGTTCAGCGCTCCTGTTGGGACATGTGATACTTTGAATGCTGATCCTGGCTGTGCCCAATAGGCTGCATCGCGTGGTTGCGCAGCTTGCCCTTCATTTGGTGGAGTAGAAGAGGTAGTCATGGTATATTTCCTCCTTGTAGCCTGGTCCCCTGCCCCTTACGGGTGCCAGGGGGTCCAAAATAGCGCCACCCCTTGCGGGCAATACATTTCAAATAAGACGATGTGCGCGTCAAACGAAGCCGAGTCAGGATGACAAAGCGAGATGGTCTCTTATTTGAAATGTATTGCCCCTTGCGGATGCCAGGATAGTGCTCAAGTTTTGTGAGTCGCGGCCAGAACATCGGCTTCGACATCATAGATACCGATAGCTTCATTCAGCCGGGTGAGTTCAAAGATGCGCCGGTAATGCTCGCTCAGCCCATAAGCCAGCAAACGCTGTTTTTGGCGATTTACGCGGATAAGCAGTGTGACCAGCAGGCCAATGCCGCTACTGTTCATATACTCCAGGCCACTGAAGTTCAAAATGATGTTGCGCATAGTTGGAGTGCTGGCCTCCGCGTAGGCCTCCATCAGCGTGTCTTCCGCGAAAGCGGAGACATCTCCCTGGATGTCTATGATACTGGCCGTGTTGCTGACTTTACGAACATTCATTACTACTTTGGCTTCTGGCATAGGGATCTCTCCTCCTTGCTGTTTAAGTATACTGGATCTTTAAATAAGAGTGAAGTGTGCGCGGCGTTTCTAAAACGTTTCGCAAGCGTTTTATCTGTTATTAAGTCATTTTAGACCCTTCGACCAGGGCACTCGTTTCATCTGGGAATACGCTCATGAAATCGACCAGGCGCGTGATTTGGAAAATTTCCACGTAGTGGTCGCTCAATCCGCACGCCAGCAGGTGGCGCTTCGACTTGCGTGCCCGCGCCAGCAAGCCGACGATCAGAGCTATACCCGTACTGTTGATATAATCCACTTTGCTAAAGTTGAGCAGAATGACATTTGCGTTCTGGCTCTCTGCCTTGGCATAGGCCGCGTTCAGCGCATCCTCCGCGAAAGAGTCGATTTCGCCCTCCAGGTCGACGATAGCTACCCTTGGCTGCTGGCGTACATGCGCCTCAAGTCTTTTCGCTGGCATGGCCTTCTCCTTCCAGGTACATAATCAATTCGATGGTATGATGGCTTGCATCGTTGCTGATGCGCATCTCATCCACCATATTTTTGATCAGGAACAATCCCCATCCACGCGGCGTCTGCAATTCGGCCAGTTTGGCCTCCAGGTCCGGTGCTTCGATGTCGGGATGAGCCGGGAGCGACCGGGTGACTCCATGATCTTTTACGTGTACCGAGAGTGCCTTCTGTGAGGCCAGTACCTCGATAGAAACCGGCTTTTCAGGTTGGTAATGGTTGCCATGCTCCATCGCATTCATTGTCGCTTCAGCTACAGCGGTCTTGAGTTGTTCCAGGCGCTTAGTAGGCAGATTGAGCGTACGGACAGCAGCGGCAACCTGCTCCATTGCCAGGCGCTCGTTGCCACGTTCGCTGGGCAATGTAAATTCGGCGAGTGTTCGCCAATCGTTCCCGTTGTCGCTATTCGCTTCATTTGCCCTGCTTGTAGATCTGCTAGCCACTTCAGTTACTCCATAGCTCTTCGTCCTTTGCAGTGTTACCATGGTAATGTCATCTTCCTGTTCCCAGTCAGGTCCAGTAAACGCTGCCAGGTCGTCTAGTATAAATTCTTTTAACGTATCGCCGTCCTCGTGCTCTCCGACCAGCCTCATAAGGCGTGGGAAGCTGAACATCTCACGATGCGTGTTGTGAGCCTCCACTATACCATCACTATGAAAGAGAATGCACTCACCAGGAGCTACTACAGTTTCCTTCTCCTCGTAGCTCATACCCGGCATCAAACCGAGAGGCATGCCAGTTGCACGCAGTTCGGTCACTTCGCCTGTTCTATGCCGGTGGTAGGGCAGGTCATGGCCTGCATTAGCGTACTGGAGCAGCCCACTGGAGGGATCAAGAAGCGCATACAGGCAGGTGACGAACATTTTGGGGGGAATGTCTGGCTGGAGTATCTCATTTACCCGTTCTAACACTTGCCCAGGCGCTACTACCCGCTGGGCTACGGCACGCAGAACGCTGCGCGTGGTTGCCATCAACAGAGCTGCCGGCACGCCTTTATCGGTCACATCTCCGATCACAAGGCCCAGGCGGTCATCGTCGAAGTAGATAAAGTCATAAAAGTCGCCGCCGACTTGCCGGGCCGCCTGGTAGTACGCGTTTACGTGCCAACCTGGGAGCGCGGGCAAATCTTTGGGCAGCAGCGTTTTCTGGATGAGCTGGGCAACGCGCAGTTCGTGCTGGATGCGCTCGTTTGCACGCGCCTGCACCTGTTGATCGCGCACAAGTTGGGCGACGCGCACAGCGGGTGCCGACTGCGTAGCCAGGGTATTGAGAAGCCCGCGGTCGTCTGTAGAGTAATCTTGCTCACTAAGACGTGGACCCAGGTTCAGCAGGCCAACCAGCTCACCCTGGCTGACCAGCGGTACAGCTATCTTGACGCCAGTAGTCTTCAAAGCCTGTAATGCGGGCGATTCAAGGTGCAGCTTGTCGATCTCTACTGCGCCTGGTGCGCTGAGAAAATATGCCACGATGGGGTCGTTGGGTGCGATATCGATAGGCACAGGCAAAACCTGGCGAGAAAGGTCAGCGCCATACATTTGAATCATCTGAGATTCACTTTTGACCCGACCCATGCGCATCTGGCGCAGGCGTTGCAGTAGCGTAGCCATAGGGACTAACTCCATCGCTGTTTGTATCTCGCAATTTCCCGCGTGTTTCTCAAATATCTTTGCGAGATTTTCCCTTATCTCTAAGACTCATTGTACCAGGTAATCGTCTCCTAAACGTTACGAAAAGCGTTACGACATGCGTGAAATTCTCGAATACGCGCTCTTCGCGCGATTACCTGGCCCTCGTGATAGTCATTTGTTAGCAGGTTTATTCTACTCGATAAGGGGGTTACCTGTATAGTATTTTTGCAAACGATTTATGATTCTAGCTCACCAACCTGTACCTTCACAAGTAACTTCGTCCACGCAATGGCTTGCAGCATAGAGGTTGGCAGGGCAAACGTGTATGGTGAATCATGGTTGCCAAGTGCGCCAAGTTCTAACTCTAGCCTTCGTATCTCCAGCCGATTCGTACTCTCCTCATTCATGGGCCGTGCTGTAATCACAGAGGTTGGTAGCGCTTCCCCCCTCTCTGGCATGCCGGCTTCTGCCTCCAAACGATCGATCTCCTCCGAACTTACGCATCTCTTCACGTTCAAGAACTGCTCAGCAGTCATGGAGTTGGATGCCAACCCTTTGTTGGTGCGGGCCAGCATTTCGTGCATATATTCGGGCGCTGTCGAGAAGAAAACACGAATGCGGTCCCCAGGTATCATACTGTAGAGCTTGAGAAATCCAAACAACGTATCAAGAGATGTCAGCATCGTTGATTTCCACTGCCACGATTGTTCTGCCCGCAACGCAATACGATAGTAAATCATATTTAACTCCTCAAATCTCTTACTGTGTATACAATTTTATCAATCCCCGATTTCTCATATTGACGCTAGAGAACCACGGTTTTATAGCTCGTAAATTTGAAATAGTTAAGAATACATTTCCTCTGTTCGCTTCCACAATGTCAGAAATACCAAGTTATGGATCTGGCACACTCTTGGTGAGGCGAATCTCCTTCTCTCGTCGTCCATGGTGTAAATCCCAGGCTGCGCCGCAATGAGAGATGTCTCCTCGAACTGAGTGAGGGGGTATTGGGAACTGCTCAGCGGGCAACGATCAAGGCTAGACTTCGTAGAGATCACCAGCGAGATACTTTAACCCGGTATCGACTGCTACCGTCACAACGGTATGTCCTGGACCAAGTTCGCGAGCTAACTGAAGGGCACCGACCACATTGAGGCCAGTAGAAACTCCCCCGAAGATGCCTTCCTCCTTTGCCAACTGGCGAGCTACCTGGCGTGCTTCTATCTCATCAATACTTCGAGCTTCAGTATAAGCATCTGTGTTCAACAGCGGAGGTATAAAGCCAACGCCAATGCCCTCTATATGGTGTGTTCCAGCTACCCCTGTTGAGATCACCGCCGAACTCGCGGGTTCCAGGGCAATAATGCGTGCGGGACTCTGCGCTTCGCGCAGGGCTCGCGAGACACCCATCAGCATCCCTGCCGTCCCAACTCCTCCACAAAAGGCATGAACAGGACCATCCACCTGCTGCAGCACCTCTCGCCCGATATGGGTATACCCCTTTATCGAGTCGGTGTTGTACATCTGATTTGTCCAATAGGTGTCCTGCTGAGAGGAGGCGATTTTGCGCGCCTCTTCTATCATCCGCGGGAGCAAATCCGGTGTGATCTGACCTCCCTGGCTTGGCACTATGGTCAATTCAGCCCCAAAGGCCCGCATCGTTTGCAGCTTTTCACGTGCAAATGCATCAGAAGAGACCACGCGGAAAGGGTAGCCCTTCACCGCACAGATAAAGGCCAGTGAGGAACCGGTGCTGCCTCCCGTATACTCCACGACCGTCATACCGGGACGCAAGTCTCCCCGTGCCTCAGCCTCCTCAATCATAGCCAGGGCCATACGGTCTTTATAGGACCCCGTTGGGTTGAAATATTCCAATTTAACTAAAACCGTAGCACTGTCCGCAGAGATGAGCTTTCGCAACTTGACGATAGGTGTGTTTCCAATCGCCTGGAGTGTTGAAGGATAGACTTTAGGAGGTGTGTTAGGCATGGTTTCTTTCCTTTCTTCATCACTTATTTAATCCTACTTTGTGAGTTTTCGTTGTGTGCTGCCGCAGGCAACACACAACGAAAGAAACAAGGTTTGTGCGAGGACCCCGCGCGTTCCGGCAAGGGCGCTGCCCCTGCACCCCGTGAGAAACTCACCATCGCACAATGCTCGACCAGCATACTTCTAGCTCGTCAATCTCCATAGAGTGTATGCCAGAAGGGTGAGATTGGCAAGGTTTCGCAGATGATGACCGTCCAAAAAACGTTACTGTAACCGTTACGAGCTGAGGAATTTTGTATAGACACCTTGAGCTTATGGACAAGCTGGCCTGCACAAACCGGTATACGCTTCAAAAACCGGGGCAAGACTCTCCAGTCCTATCCCTCGGTAGCGCTCGTTCCAGTCTTTGCCCCACCTGTCTTGTGGAGGTGAGCATAGTCTGACATGGATGCCTGCCTGTACCAACTGGTCTTCAAGTCTACTGGTTGCCTCTTTGCCACCCTCGTCGCCATCAAATGCTAGCACCGCTGATTTTACATGTGAAGGAACCCAATCATTCGGTGCGGCGGTGCCGGCCAGGGCAACTACACCTGCTGCATCAAAGCCTGCCAGCAACAGCGTCAGCCGGTCGAATGCTCCCTCGACCAGGATGATTGAACTGGAAAGCTGGTCGGGATCGACTCCGAACCAGCCTGCCGGATTAGTCTTGATCCAGCGCCTGGGTCTGCGTGGCTGCTCCAGCAGCGACTTGTGGGTATTCTCATCCATGCCTGGTTGCCAGTGCCAGAGGGAGCGCCCAATGTATCCTTTGCCAACGGGGGAAGCCAGGGGGAAGAGGATGCGTTCTGCCCACCTGAGCAGAATACCCCGTTGCTTTTGTGTCTCCAGGCTGTTAATCAGGCCCGGTGGCAGGTAGCGAACACCTGTAGCCAGTGCCACCTCCAGGGGGATGCCGCGTTCACGCAGATACGCCTGCGCTCGTTGAGAATGGACCAGCGCCTTGCACATTTGCTCGTCCAACGAGAGGAGCATGGTCAGTTCGTCCTGCTGCCATCTCGGTACGGGTTTAGGGGGGCGCAGCAATACCGGTTGGGTCACAAGTAGCGTTCTGTTCTTTCGAGGTTGGTATGCGGGTGAGGGTGCTGGAGTGAGACCCCTGTAGTAGAGTTGTATCAGGCGTTTTGCCACGGTGGGATTCCATTCTGCAACCAGCACCGTCGCATTGCAGGCGGCGTTGAAGCAATGGCCCCAGCCGGTCACCTTGTTGATTGACAGGGAGCGCTGGTGATCGCTGCCATGAATATGACAGTACGCCCGTACATATTCCCCCATGTTCATGGGGTCGCACAGCTCAGACTGTAAGACAATCTCTATGCACCTACCCTGTTGTGTGTATATCGTTAGCATTTTTGCATACTCTTTTCGTTGCCCGCCAAAGCTATCTCCTGCGCCCGCTCGGCAGCGAGAAGGAGGTGAGCGTGATGACAGGCCCAGGCCAGGCTCATCTCCCGTTTTAGAATATCCGTTCTATATATTATACCATTCTCGCGCGAACTTTGGGCTCTCCACGTTCAGAAACAGTCCTTTTCTTGGGATTTGCGCGGCGCTGCCCATGGTTCTTGCTTGCTGTTTTGCGACGTTTTGTTGGAATTACCACGATTTGGTTCAACACCTTGCTTTCAGCGGTCATGCCCATCTACGGGTGGATGCTCCTGGAACTCAACTATATATCTTATATGATGTACTTCATGATGGGTTTATTTATGTAACCCTCCTACGTATGTGTATTTAATTGCGGATGATATGCATGGACATCAAGCAGGACCTTCTCGTTCCCTGCTGTCCTGCTGGCAATCGCCGCCGGTCGATACTACTCCGTCGATCAGTGGTTGACGCGAAAGCTCGGTCGCTTCGGGTTCCTGGCGGCTGGTGTTCTGTGGCAGCGGCGGCAACAACCCATGCTGAAATGATCGCTGCTCAGAAGCCAGCATGCCAATGAACAACACCTCTTGACACAACATTATTTAGAAGGAGGAAGAAACATGAACCATTCTCGTTGGCGGTCGCACCTGACCGCTCTGCTTACCGCCCTGATCGCCTGTGTCGGCCTGTTGAGCCTGAGTAGCGCTCCCGCCTGGGCCAAAGCCGGCACTATCACCGAGTTCCCCACCCCCACGGGCAGCGGCGACCCTGTCGGCATCACGACCGGGCCGGATGGCAATCTCTGGTTCACCGCTGGGACCGACATCGGGCGCATCACCACCGCGGGCAGCGTCACCGGATTCCCTGTCCCACAGGCCTTGGGCGAGCCTCAGTTCATCACGACCGGGCCGGACGGCAACCTCTGGTTCACCGCTTTGAGTGGGAACGCCATTGGGCGCATCACCACCGCAGGACTCATCACCGAGTTCCACGTCGCCACGGCCAGTAGTGGGCCTTTCGGCATCACGACCGGGCCAGATGGCAATCTCTGGGTCACCTTGTCCTTTGGGAACAGCATCGAGCGCATTACCACCGGTGGCAGCGCCGCTGCGTTCCCCCTGCCCACGAGGTGTGGGTTCAAATTTGGCTGCAAGCCGTTGGGGATTGCCGCCGGGCCGGATGGCAACCTATGGTTCACCGAGTCCCAGGGGAACAAGATTGGGCGCATCACCACACAGTAGAGCGCGTGTAAATACAAACTTTAAGCTGGGCATTTTTGCCCAGCTTAAAGTTTGTATTTACACTCATGACTTCATGCTGCTGTCTACTTTGCAATATATGACCACTTCGCCATGTCTACCTCTTTCTCATTTTAGAATTTGGCACATATCTTCCCCATTTTATTCTCCTGACACATAACTCCCCTTTTCGGCGAAGATATGTGTCAAATTACACGTTTCTCTCATTCTTCAACCAAGTGGTTGACAACAATACATTTCTGTAGTATACTTCAACCAAGTGGTTGAAACATATCACTGGGAGAGGTAGGAGAAAACGGAGATGGCTAGAACAACAAACGGACCAACAGCACACGCGGATGAGCGGCGTCAAGCACTCGTTCAGGCAGCATATCAGAGCATTGCTCAACACGGTCTCAAAGGACTGCGTACCCGTGAGGTCGCGGCGCAGGTAGGGCTGAATCATTCGACGCTGCACTACTACTTTCCAACGAAAGTAGCGCTGATTGAAGCGGTTGCTGATTATGCCGTCTTCCAGGGACTGCTCGTGAACATTCCACGTGACCAGCAGGAGGGGTCGCCGGCAGCACGATTACACCAGTTTTTGAGCATGCTGCAGCGCAATATGCGAGAAGAGCCAACGCACTTTCTGGTACTCTATGAATTGGCGCGTTACACGCCCCAGGAGCCAGCTTTACGTGAAATCTTTCAACGCCAGACCTTTATGGCATCCTGGCATCGTTTCCTGGTGCAGCAGCTGCGTGCGGGCATCGAGGCCGGAGAATTCCGCGCCGACCTTGATCCAGAGATCGGTGCTTCGATCTTGATGACATTCATTCTGGGTCTGGGTACATCCCTTTTCATGCCCGTTCCAGGTGGTGCAGAACAAATGATTCAGCACATTGAGCGCTGGCTCACGGGCTGAAACCAGGTGGAGCGCATCCGCTCTTTCCTTTGGACCAGAACTATTTGTCCGCGAGGGCATACGAAGTGTGCTCTCTGATATCCTATTGTCCTGTTGTAAGCTCGACATGAATAGATAGAAACGGAAAGGAGTAGTTTCCATGACGAACCAGAAACCATTTCGCTTTGGCCTCGCAACCGGCAAAGGCAGTTCGCGAACTGCCTGGAGAGACAAAGCGCGTCTAGCGGAAGATCTTGGCTATGATATTCTCCTCATGCCCGACCATGTGACCACGGACCTGGCCCCGATCGCGGCTCTCGCTGTGGCCGCCGAGGCCACCAGCACCCTGCGCATCGGAAGTTTGGTGTTCGACAACGATTTCAGGCATCCGGCGCTGCTCGCCCGCGAGGCAGCCACGCTCGATCTGCTTTCGGAGGGACGTTTTGAACTGGGTCTGGGCGCGGGATATGAGCTTGAAGATTATACCCAAACGGGTATTCCCTTTGACCCACCCGCTGTGCGCGTCAGCCGACTCGAAGAGGCGCTGTTGATTATCCAGCGGTTCTTCACTCAGGAGATGGTCGATTTCTCAGGCCAGCATTATACGATTACCGGATTGCGCGGTTTGCCCAAGCCGGTCCAGCAGCCTTATCCTCCCATCTTTCTTGGAGGCCAGGGCAAACGCCTGCTCTCTCTTGGTGCCCGTCTGGCCGATAGCCTGGGCCTTGGTTTCCAGAGCTATGCAGACGCGCAGGGAAAGCTTGCTCCCACCGCGCCAGAGGAGGTCGAAGAGAAAATTACCTGGATACGCCAGGCGGCGGGGGAACGCTTCGGGCAGCTTGAACTCGGCTACACCCTCTTTTATGTGCAGATGACCGATCGGAGCGTCCATGTTCCGCTGAACTTTCATGCCGTGATCGGCAGTCGGGAGCAGATTATCGATGAACTGCTCGAGCGGCGTGCGCGCTACGGACTGAGCTATGTTCAAGTAACCGACGAGTATCGAGACCTGTTCGCGCCCGTCGTGGCGCGACTAGCCGGGAAATAACGCCTCTTCTGGCACAAGAGAGGATCTGTCCATCATGGCACAAGCTATGCATATGGCACAACGTCTTCAAAAGTATCAATATGCGGGAGAGCCGGATAAAGTCGTAACTTACATCATTCGTACCTGCGTTGAAACGTTCTGAACTCTTCCATCGTGTCCCTCGTGAGGAGAATGAACCATGTTTTGGTGCAGGCCAAATACGGCTGGAGAAAAGCGATGGAAGATGCTCGCCGAACGGAGGCAGAGGATGGATCCGGTCCCGATCAAAATCGTTCTCATGATCGCCACGAAAACAATCAGCACTTGCATGCTGAGGAAATGCTTAGCTCTACGAAGATGTTCAGCCCCTGAACGGTGCTATATCACCAGCATGCGCGTGCCCAGCCCGGAAGAACGCCTGCTGCAACGCTGTTGTTGGTTGGCGGCCCTGCACAATACACAGCATGAACCACCCCCCGTATTCGACAGTCACAATTGTCAGTAGGACCTCTGCGGTAGTTAAGGCAAGACCTCATAGCTGGGAAGCAGGGCTATTTAATAGTTGAGCAAAGCAGGGATCCAAGGGGCTGCAGCCCCTTGGCGGGGTGTCCCCACCTTTTCCCCTTTTCCAGGGGTGGGGAGGGGAAGAAGACGACTTTTATATCACCCTGGCTCGGAAGGAGCAAAGACAGATGAAACAACAGAACAACGAATACCACACGGTGGAGCTTTCCTCGCAACTCGTCTCGATCATGACGACGGAACACTACAACTTGCGCATGGCGCTCTCGATGAGTACTTCAGAAATTACTGGCCGCTCCAGCCTCTTTGTTGGGGCCGTCTCAAGCGGATTGATAGCTATCGCCTTTGTGGGACAGGTTTCCCACCTGGCAACGGCCTTTTTCGTGTTTAGTCTGGTCGTCATTGTCGCCCTCTTTTTGATGGGGCTGATCACGTTCGAGCGCGTGCTGGAATCGAGCAATACCCAGTTCATGTATGCGCGCGGCATCACCCGCATTCGCCATCTCTATTTGGAGTATGCCCCTCAGATGCAGTCCTACTTCATTCTCTCATCTCATGATGATCCGGCAGGAAAATTGGAGGACATGGGAGTGATGCATCCCTCCAGGTGGCAGGTCTTTTTCTCGATGGCTGGCATGGTGGCCGTGATCACGAGCGTGCTGGCAGGAGGCTTTGTGGGCCTGCTGCTTGCTGCCTTCACGCTGCCCCTGGCGGTGACCACCGGTGCGGGAGTCGTCACCTCCCTGGTGAGTCTTGGTCTGCATCAGCGCTATCAATGGAAACAATGGCTGCAACTGGGACGTGACCGGCCCGCCGTCTTTCCAAGCCAACCAGGGGAGTAGAGGCCGAAAGAAGTGTTGTTTATAGAAACGAAGGAACCTGGTTCGACGACCAGGATGGGAACGGATTCGTGCTTGTCGGGAATTGAGAATAATCAACGGGTGTTCAAGCTAGATGGGCCTGGCAGGGCCTTGCCCCCGTCCCAGGGCGACCGCAAGAGTCGCCCCTACTATACAACGAATCGGCCTGCCAAGCCCGTCTATAGTAGGGGCAGGGCTTGCCCCTGCCCTGTGGGCTTGCCCCCACCCCAGGGTGGTGCGGGACAACCTCATTGAAACGCTTCCGTTCGCGCCTATGGGACAAGCCCCCGCCAGGCTCATCTCTACTCTTCTACCTGCTCCTCAAGCACGATTGCATCGCTCTCCTCGACCATAGGCTCAACCACCAGGTTATGTAAGGTATTCGCATTGAACGGTTGGCCAGGTTTTGCCGTTGCAACCACGATCACCGTCGTATCTATCGTGGCCGAACGATCATTGAGTCTCTCCAGAGCTTTTGTGACCTCGAAGAAATCTCCAGGCTTGATCCGTATACGTAGCCGGTAGCGCTGACCACCTTGACCAGGAGCTACCGGTTTTGCAGGCGGTGGCACCGGTGCTGCTAGCGTTGGCGAGAGTGAATCATTAACCATTGTCTTCCCTTCCTCGCCAGCCGGAATGTATACCTGGAGAGGCTGCTGGCCTGGTTGCACTTCATCCGTGGATGCTGGTACATCCGCTACTGGTACCGGCTCAATCTTTGGTGGTGCAGGCGGTGTCAACAATTGCTGTGCAAAGGCGGCAGAGAGCAGGAACGCCCCCTCGCCCATATCGATTTCATGGGCAGGAACATCTTTGCCAAAGTGCACAGTAGCGGATGCCGGGCCGCTCAGCACCAGGTTTTCCTGGTTATCCTTGTGAGCATTGGCAACATAGGCAAAGGTGCGGTTCTTGATCCCCACTATGATCGCCTGGCGTACCACTCTCTCGTCCCAGACATGCGTCCAGTTGTAGTAGCTGAAGAAACAAGAGACAAGACCAGCGACAGGGAAATATTGCCGCTCTACTAGCTGCTGTTCATTCAAACGTGTCAAAGTTACCAGCTTGCTTGGCTGTACACTATCCCAGACAACGCGGTTACGCAGCGCCTCTTTGATACGTGTGTGTACCTGTGGTGCCTGGCTGTAGCTCTGTACGGTCAGGGCATCAAATACGTAGGTTTGTCCGCCGTATTCGACGG
>Ga0209647_1001654_pt1 | contig 18660 bp, 17 predicted proteins | sample GraSoi_2013_60cm_FD_185827 | JGI IMG/M metagenome (GOLD analysis project Ga0209647, IMG submission 185827) | Grasslands soil microbial communities from the Angelo Coastal Reserve, California, USA - Sample 9_17_2013_60cm (SPAdes) (version 2) | ecosystem: Environmental > Terrestrial > Soil >... | reverse complement strand
ACAGGAACTCATGCCGGGAGGCGTGAATAGTCCAGTGCGTGCATTTCGTGCTGTAGGGGGCGACCCTGTCTTTATTGATCATGCAAGTGGCCCATACCTTTATGATGTCGATGGAAATCGTTACTTGGATTATGTTCAGTCGTGGGGACCAATGATTCTGGGGCATGCCTATTCTGCGGTCCTGGAGGCAGTAACGCTGGCGGGTATGCGTGGGTTTAGTTTCGGCGCACCTACTCAGGCCGAGAGTATTCTGGCGCGGTTGGTCATCGAGAGCGTGCCATCGATAGAGATGGTGCGTTTCGTCAACTCAGGTACCGAGGCGACCATGAGCGCGCTGCGCCTGGCGAGAGCGTATACCGGGCGAAACAAGATTATCAAGTTTAGTGGTTGCTATCATGGTCATGCCGATATGTTGCTTGTACAGGCAGGTTCAGGCCTAGCGACGATGGGATTGCCGGACAGCGCAGGCGTGCCACGGGAGGCGACGAGTAACACGCTCGTCACCTCTTATAACGATAGCGCTGCTGTAGAGGAACTGTTTCGGGCCTATCCTGGACAGATTGCGGCTATCATTATTGAGCCTGCTGCTGCCAACATGGGATTGGTGCCACCGTTGCCAGGCTTTCTGGAGAGGCTGCGGGACTTGTGCGATGGGTATGGAGCGCTGTTGATCTTCGACGAGGTGATGACTGGATTTCGCGTGGCGCTGGGGGGAATACAGGGACGGCTGGGCATCAGGCCTGATTTGACCTGCCTGGGGAAGATTATTGGAGGTGGGCTTCCGGTAGGAGCATATGGCGGGCGGCGGGATATCATGCAGTTGGTCGCGCCGCTGGGCCCAGTGTACCAGGCAGGAACGCTTTCGGGTAATCCCCTGGCGATGGCTGCTGGCATTGCCACGCTGCAGGAGTTAAGGAAGCCGGGACGATATGAAGAGCTTGAGCACAAGGGGCAACTGCTGGAAAATGGTATCGAGCGAGTGCTGCGCGAAGAGGGTGGGGCGGTACAGTTTGTGAGAGTTGGGGCTATCTTCTGCCTGTTCTTCACGGCGGAACATGTGATTGATTATGCCAGTGCTAAAACTGCGGACACCCAACGTTTTGCTCGTTTTTTCTGGAGTATGCTGAAGCAAGGTGTATACCTGCCACCATCCCAGTTCGAGGGATGTTTCATTTCGCTGGCGTTGGAGGATGAGATGATAGAGGAGACAGTAGAGGCTGTGAGCGTGGCATTGAGGGAGAGTGTGTAGCGCTATGAATTGGTCCGAGGAGACCGGATGTTTAACCATGTCCTGAGACGTGGTTAGAGAAAGAAGAGAATTGTTCTTATGGCGAATTTTCCTACTGTGCGCATGCGACGTACGCGGCAGAACGAGAAGTTGCGTGGTCTTGTACGTGAGACCCACCTGAATGTCGAGCAGCTTATTTACCCTCTTTTCATTGCAGAGGACATTGATGAACCGCGTGAGATCTCCTCTATGCCGGGGATTATGCAATGGCCGCTAGAATATCTCGGGCGCGAGGCGGAACGTATTGCTCGTTTGGGCATTCCTGCGGTTTTGCTCTTCGGTATTCCAACGGAGAAGGATGAGGTAGGGTCACAGGCGTATGATGCGCAGGGTATCATACAACAAGCCATACGTCGACTTAAAGCAGAGACGCCCGATTTGCTGGTTATGACCGATGTATGCCTGTGTGAGTATACCAGTCATGGGCATTGTGGCGTGATCTATAACGGGAATGTGCAGAATGATGAGTCGTTGGAACTGCTGGCACGTATGGCGCTCTCGCATGTTGAGGCGGGGGCTGACCTGGTAGCGCCATCGGATATGATGGATGGGCGCGTTGGAACCATTCGTCGGGTTTTGGATGAGCATGGCTTTAGTTCGACGCCCATCATGGCCTATTCTGCCAAGTATGCTTCCGGTTTCTATGGGCCGTTTCGCGAGGCTGCAGCTTCGGCGCCGCAATTTGGAGATCGCCGCTCCTACCAGATGGACCCGGCTAATGTACGCGAGGCGCTGCGGGAAGTGGACCTGGATATTGCCGAGGGGGCTGACATTGTAATGGTGAAACCTGCCCTGGCCTACCTGGACGTTATTCGCCGGGTACGCGAACATTGTGACTTACCAATCGCCGCGTACAATGTGAGCGGTGAATTTGCGATGGTCAAGGCCGCTGCTCAACAAGGTTGGATCGATGAACGGAGGATTACAATGGAGGTGCTGACGGGGATTAGACGGGCGGGGGCGGATATGATTATTACCTATTTCGCGCCCGATGTGGCGCAGTGGTTACAGGAGCAGTAGAGGGCTTCGAGGTGCTTCTGAGGCTGGTTTGAGGGAGTAAGTCTGTCTACTATTGTACAGCTTACTTCCTCAAATTATATACTCGGCGCGATATTATTTTGCCTTTCTATCTAATAGCCATTGTACCATATTGAGGGGTTAGAGGCTTTTTCGCGGCTTTTCCCTGTGGATAGTTTTCATCGCGCTTCTCTGTTGGTGTTCTCTGCTTGTTGAAATCTTCCGTGATTATTTACACGCAGTAGTTCTGAGGCAGCGTCTCTTACGTGAATCTGGTTTTGTTAAGGTCAAGGTCACTGGTCGAACTGGAGATGGTGGCATCGATGGCGTTGGGATTGTACGCCTTGGCGGGTTGCTTGGCTTTCCTCTATTGTTCCAATGCAAACGCTACCGAGGAAGGGTACCTTCGAGTGTTATTCGTGATTTTCGTGGGGCAATGATAGGGCGTGCAGACCGAGGGTTGATAATCACTACAGGCACCTTTAGCCGTGATGCAAAGCTTGAAGCAACCAGAGATGGCGCTCCTCCTATCGATTTAGTAGATGGCGAACAATTACTGGATAAGCTCAAGGAGTTACACCTTGGTGTATCTGTCAAAATGATCGAGCAAGTTTTAGTACAACCAGAGTTTTTTAATGAGATTTAACATATCCTTACAGGAAATTGGTTGCGCCTGGATGCTTGCTATAAAGCGCGGTGTAAAGCCGATTTGCTTTTACCGAAAGTGTAGAGGTTTTGCCAGATTAAAGTGCTGCAATGTAGAGGGAAATAGCTGAAGGGTTGGGCGAATTAAGGCATAACAAAACACAGCCAGCATTGTTCCTCTTGGCATACCTCTTGTATTAAATTCAAAGCGGACTTACCACTAGTACTTTTGTATCACTTCATGATGTGCCAATGCTTGAACCTTCTTATTAGAAGGGTATCATTCCTCTGGAAGGTCAAAGATATGCATAGAGTGTCAATAGGTTTCATAGTAGTGTGACAAAGATGCCTTAGGATATGATTGAAAACGTGGGAATTACGTCCGGGGTGAGAAGAAAGGCAGAAACAGTGATGAGCCGTCCTAGAGTTCTGGTTGTCGATGACAGTCCCACGACCTGTCAGTTTATCGCCGTTACACTCGAGCAAGCAGGATATGATGTGGAGATCGCACTCGAGGGAAATGAGGGTCTTGCCAAGGTCACGACATTCCAGCCGTATTGTCTCATCCTGGATGTGGTTTTACCAGACATCAGCGGCTATGCGGTCTGCCGGCATGTGCAGCAGAGTATGCCCGGGAATACGGTATATATTATTCTCATCAGTTCCAGAAATGCTCCCCTTGATCAGAGCTATGGGCTGCGTCAAGGGGCCCATCACTATTTGCCCAAGCCCTTTACCGCAGAGACCCTTGTCCAGGCGGTCTGGGAAGGAGTTCCAGAACCCTTACGTCATACCGTTCTTCCCTCGCTTTCCTCCATCCCACAACAAAGCGCGCTCCCACCGCTGGCAGAACTCATTCCTCGACGCGCGGTCAACCAGGGCGCGATGCGAACGAGTACTCCTTTTGCTCTTCCTCCTGTAATTGAGGATGAGCAAGCGCGCCAGCTCTACGCCGCCATCGATGGAAGGAGAACGCTGGCCGAACTAGCCGCCATGATCGACCTGGAAGCCAAAGCAGTGACCAGGCCCCTTCGCTTGCTGCTCAAAGAGCACTACATTCAGATGTATGACGCGGCAGGGCAGCTCATGGAGGAGGCTCTGTGAGGCAATACAGCGTCTCCCACAGCGAAGGAAAGACCATATGAATTCAAAAGAGATTACCGATCTCATCATAGCGTTCCAGGCCGTGATCACCCTTTTCATCTCTATGCGTGCATTCTATCTCTACTTCAAAACGCGGAGCAATGTACTCTTCATCGTGGGGTTATCGATGGCAGTGATTGTTGTAGGGGGCATTGCCGGATTGATTGGAGATTTTCTTATTACCAGCAGTGCCTTCAATACGTTCTGGTTTCGGTATATTGGACAGATCGTGAGCTACCTGTTCGTTTTTTTCATCTCGCTGCCCGGTGCAGAACGCCATATGCGTTCCCTCAAACGATGGAACCTCACCGCCACTACTTTCCTCGTAATCCTGCTGGTTCTAACCCCGGTTCTCCCTCCGATTCCTGGTGTTGCGTTAACAGAACTACTCAGTGGCGCTCGTGGGGTTGTCTGCCTGGCCGTCTTCTTCAATTATTATTTCGTGATGTATGCTATGAAAGGCACACGCTTCAGTTTTCTGATGTGCGCTGCGTTTCTCTTAATAGCCACTGGCATCGCGGTGTATACCTTCAAGTTTTCTGCGCCGAATCCGTTGCCCTATGACTATGTAGGAGATAGTACGCGTGCTGTTGGCCTGGTGCTTATGCTAGCAGCCTTTTTTGTAGGATAAATCTTCTTATCCTTGGCGAGAGAAGCAAGAGAACGAGATCCCTAAAGAAAAGCGGAAGCGGCGGATACGTAACCGCATGGTCTAAAATGATTGGGGCTTTATAGCTTCTTAGCTACAAGTGTTTGCGCTTTGGGAAAGAATAACATATTGTAGTGCCCCCCTGGAATTGGACACCTGGCAAAGCGAAAGCCAGGAGATAGAGTACAATAGAGCCAACAAGGGGGTGCACAATGACACAACGACGGAGATTTACAGCAGACTTCAAGGCACAAGTAGTACTCGAGCTGGTCAGTGGAGCCAAGAGTGCGGCAGAGCTGTGTCGCGACCATCAACTCAACCCACAGCTGCTTGGGCGGTGGAAGACCGAATTTTTAGAGCACGCTCCCCTCGTCTTTGAGCAGGAGCAGGCATGCAGTGCAGAGCACGAGCGGATCGCCGAGTTAGAGCGGTTAGTGGGTCGGCTCACCATGGAACTGGACATCGCAAAAAAAGCCTCGGCTTTGTTGAGCGCACCCTTGAGCAGAAACGGTCGGTGATCACGATGGTAGCAGAGGAGTACCCAGTGAGCGTGGTGTGCGAGGTCGTAGACTGCGCGCACAGTAGCTACTATCATCGGCCCACGCCATCGCCAGATGCTGGCTTGCAGCAGGCCATTGAAGAGGTGGCAGCCGCCTGGCCACGGTATGGCTATCGGCGTATCACGCACCAATTGCGACGCGAGGGATGGACCGTCAACCATAAGCGGGTGGAGCGCCTCATGCGCACGCTCGGGTTGCAAGCGCACCGCAAGCCGAAACGACGGACGACTACCGACAGTTCCCATGCATTTGCGCGCTATCCGAACCTGGTGGAGCAGCTGGAGATCGTGCGTCCAGAACAGGTGTGGGTGTCGGATATCACCTACAGTGGGCTGCGTGAGGAGTTTGTCTATCTGGCAGCGCTGATGGATGTCTTCACGTGCTGCATTCGCGGCTGGCATTTGGGACGCAGTCTCGATCAGAGTCTGACGTTGCGGGCGCTAGCTCGCGCGCTGGCCGAGCATACGCCGGAGATCCACCACTCTGATCAAGGCGTCCACTATGCGGCAACCGCCTATACAGCGCGACTGCAAGCAGCTGGGGTGCGCATCAGTATGGCGGAAGTCGGTGCTGCGTGGCAAAATGGCTATGCCGAGCGGTTGATGCGAACGATCAAAGAAGAGGAGGTCGACTTATCAGAGTATGAGGACTACGCTGATGCCACGAGACAGATTGGGCGGTTTCTCAATGAGGTCTATATGCACAAGCGGATTCATTCTTCCTTGGGCTATCTCACTCCGGCCGAGTTTGAAAGCCAATGGAGACAGGAGCAATCAGGTCGGCCCGATATGAACTAACAACGACACATTTTGTGTCCAATCTCATGGGGGCAGTACAAGTCTTTCTCTACTGGATTGAGCCATTTGGACAGGAGTTTCTGCTGTTTGGTGCTGTCGAGCCAAGAAAGGTACAAGAGGCGTGTAGGTTTTCTGGCCTGGACCCGAATACGACGGTGATGTCTGTCTCCGAACGGCACTTTTCAAAGAAGCTACTGGCACTCTGGATGGCAAGCTATGTCAAGCAGAAAGCTGTGGTGTTGGCTCGGTACTATCGGCAACATGGTGATGTTGCTCATAAGGTTGTTGAGAAGCATGTCCCTTTGAGGTCTGAGTTGTAAGGGGGGGTGTTATGAAATGTGTTTGGAAACAACTGAATACTGACAACTGATTAGGGGGATGAGCATGGCTCTGGTTCTGACAATGGGTGCTGCTGTATACAAGAGGATAGTCCTTTGATTGGGCTATCCTCTTCTCTTTGTAGGGAGGTGAACGATGCCGCCAGTTGGTATGCTTGGGTTGCCTCAGGTGTTTGATGTGGCGCTGTGGTTAGTATGGCTCTCTCTCATGCCTGACTATGTTGCGTTGGTGCCTGCGTCAAGCCCTTTTGCTGCGGTTGAGTTCGTGATGCGGTTGTGTAGGGTACGTGTTGTCGCGCATGCTGCGGCGGCTTCATGTGATGGTTCTCTGGTCTACAGTGCTTTTCAGGTCAAGGTCATAGTTGAAAGAGGAAGCATGTTTGTCTGAGCTCAAAAACGTTATTCATGGTAGGATGCCTTGATTCTGTATGTTTGCTATAGCTTCATTAGCTCGTGGGCCTTTTGTTCGGCAGGGTCAATGATCTGTTCTTCTAAGGTGGCAAGCAGAGTAGGAAGGTCGATATAGCGGTAGGGCGGAAGTACCCAAGGGTAGTCTTTAAAGTCCTCGAACATACCATAAGGTTCTTCTAAGATGTTTAGTAATGGCTGGACTGGCACGCGAAGGATGGGAATGATGGCTCGTAATTCGTTAGGAATACTCCTTGGGTCGGTGAGATCGGCAATGATAAAACGGGAGAGATGGGCAAGGATGCTGACGGTTTCCGTAAGATTACGACTGCTTGGTTTCTCGAAGTCGAACAGGATAGGTAGATAATTATGTTGGCGAAGTTCGTCTCGCAGTGCATCCAGAACTTTTTTCCGTTCAAGGGTAAAGCGACCAAGGATAAGGACGAATTTCTTTGCAACAATGTCGATGACATCACGAATTTCTTGGTTGTTCAGCAATAGGTAGATGAATTGAGCGATTTTGAGATTGTCAACCGAGATCAGTGGTTGCTCGTGTCCGGCGATGATTAAGCTGTTTTGTGTTGCTCCTTGTAGCTCCACGTCCCAAGCAGATATCCCATAAATTCGACAATCTGTGAGGATAGCTTTTGTACAATTTGTACTCACTAATGTGGCTCTGCTGAGGTCGGCTCCGGTGAGGTTGGCTGCCATGAGGTTTGCTCCGGTGAGGTTGGCTGCCATGAGGTTTGCATGGCTAAGGTCGGCTCCGGTGAGGTCGGCTCTGCCGAGGTTGGCTGCCATGAGGTTTGCTCCGGTGAGGTTTGCTCTGCTGAGGTTGGTTAGGGTGAGGTCAGCTCCGGTGAGGTTTGCTCTGCTGAGGTTGGTTAGGGTGAGGTCGGCTCTCCAGAGGTGGGCTGTGACGAGGTTGGTTCCGGTGAGGTTTGCTCTGCTGAGGTCAGCTGCGCTGAGATTGGCTGTGCTGAGGTTGGCCTCGCTGAGGTCAGGTAATATCTCAGGATGCTGTTTTCTCCATCCATGCCAATTTTCTATTGAATGCTTAAGTAGATCAAGGTGTTCTCGGTTTGCCATATTGTTCCTCCTCATTAGTTGCCGTCATTATAGCCGTTCTAGAGCATAGCTCACAAGAGCTATGCTTGTTGTTTGGAAAGGAGTGTGATCTATGCCAGAAATCCAGATTGTTGGTCGGGGTGTAGATACCCTGGTACTGAATGTCTGCTATACAAATGACTGCCTTCAGCCAGTTAAGCGGGAATTGGAAGAGGGTTTGCAGCGTGAACTGAACCAATTGCAGAATATGGCTCGACTCAGTGAAGCGCCTGTTCCGACTCAGTGGGCGTTTAAGGGTGTTGTGCTCTTTATGCAAGAGAAAGGGTCGCGTGGGCAATGGCGTTGGATACTGCGGTCGCCGCTCTTGAGCATTGCGGTATCGCGTGGCTGTCTCAGTCGTGTGATCGCACAGGTGCGCTTATCCTCTGAATACCTCTGGTCATGTGCGTATCTGGCAGAGGCGATTGTGGAAGTCGGGATGTTTCTCTATGGGATGTTTGGGGATTTCCTCTGGTTTCAGGTGTCGGAAGTTGATCTTTGTGCAGACGTGGTTGGGTGGGATGTCTCCCAGGTGAACTGGCAAGAGGGCTTTGTCTCGCGTGCGGTCAGCGATGATGTGCATGTCGGCAGTGGGCCTGATGTGGCGCGACGGCGATGGAAACGGCTTGAAACGCTGGACTTTGGCAAGCATGCCTCGGCTGTCTCCTGCTGTATCTATCACAAGACGGCGGAGATTAAAGAGAAATCGCCGACAAAGGTCTGGTTTCATGACCTCTGGAAGCGCAACGGGTGGGATGGTGCTTCTGAGGTGTGGCGGGTAGAGTTTCGTCTGACGCGCGAATTTCTGCACTCGGCGGATATTGAGTCGGCTGAGGACTTGCCTGACCATATTCAGGCGTTGTGGGAATACTGTGCGGGTCGTCCTGGTGGTGGTGCTGATGGTTGGCCTGATGGCTGGTTGCGCTATGTGACTCCAACGACAGATAAGACGCGTGCACGTTGGCCTGTGCATCCTGCCTGGAGTGATTCAGGGCGCCTTTGTCCAAGAGGATGATGGACTAGGGCCAATTGTGCGTGTACGCAAGAGAGAGAAGAATATCGAGCGTGGTCTAGCCCCGGTGATTGGCTATCTTTCCACGTTAGCTGCCTGGGTTGGTGGCGACTTGGCCGCTCCTGAAGTAGATATCTCGCTGGTGCTGCGCTGGCTCTATGGTGCAGGTCTTGATTACCTGGATGAGAAAGAGCGAGATTTCTCCAAGCTGGTGCAGCAAAAGAAAAAGCTCTATGGTGCTGAAGTGCAAGCATCATAAACTCGTCGTTCAAACACGGACTTTTGAGGTGTACCATGGCTGACGAATCTCCTTGACGAAGACATTAGGGTGTGCTAATATCAGAGTAGGAAAGTCGGATATTAGCACACCCTCATTTGAGTCGTGTTTTTGAAGGAGAATAGAGCGATGAGCCTTTTCAGGACCAACGAAAAATGCTCTCTCTGTAACACGTCGCTCTCGCCATGGAACGTAAACACCTGTACGAGGTGTGGACATAAGATGTGCAGTCATCACACCGTGTTGTTGAGAAATCCCCATAGCTATGTACTTTCCTCGGTCTGTGTTTACTGCTTAGAGCAGCAGGCGGCGCTTCCACGTGTGGAGTTCTCTTTGCCACAGACCAGGCACGTCATAAGGACATAAACCGTCTTACGCGTTTCCGAAGATCAAGGCAGCAACAAAGACGAGTGCGCCCCCCCCGACCACCTGCATGGTTGAGAGAAACCAGTTCGTCCCGAAATAGCGGTGGCGAATAGCTGCAATCAAAACTAACTCAAAAGCCACAACTACATAGGCGACAAGCAGGGCAGTGTTAATATTGGCAAGCAGGAAGGGAAGTGTGTGGAGCGAACCACCGAAAAAGGTCATGAAACCCGTGATCGCTCCTCGTATAATAGGGCTCCCACGTCCGGTGAGTTCGCCGTTATCAGAAAGCGCCTCCGAAAAAGCCATACTGATCCCCGCTCCTGTCGCTGAAGCCATGCCTACAAGAAAGGCGGTGAACGGGTGGTGCGTGACAAATGCCGTGGCAAAAATGGGTGCCAGCGTCGAGACAGATCCATCCATCAGACCCGCGAGCCCGGGTTGTACGACGCGCAGCAGGAAGTCGCGGGATGAGTCATCTCGGGTTCTCACTGCTTTGAGTAGCTCTCCTAGCTGCCCCTTTACAGTGGCTGGTGGTCTCTTTTCCGGTCCAACAGCGTCTGAGGTTTTCTCCAGTTTAGCTGTCGCGGGAAGCTGATTCTCTATACTACTATTTACTGGTTTATTTTGTTCCAGTGACATTCTGTACACTCCTTTGCAGATGAAAAGAAAAGCGAAGAACAGGCTCTATTGCTAGATATTACGCATCCGGCATGCGGAGCACAGTCCATACAACCGTACCTCGTACGAGCTCAATTCGATGCCCGTTGCCCGTGCTGCCGCCTGTAAGACCTCTTGTGGTATGCTGATCTCGACAGGCACATCGAGCAATGCTCCACAGTCTGTGCAAATAGCGTGGTCATGGCGCGAGACGTGTCCATCATAGCGATATCCCTCCTCACTACGCTCAATCTCTTTGACATAACCTTGCTCTACCAGGTGATGCAAGATGCGGTAGACGCTCGCAAGGCCCATGCGTGGTCGCACACGCTTAACCTCTTCATAGATTTCCAACACCGTGGGATGATTGTGTGCTGCGCGCACAATGCCGAGCACGGCCTGCGCATTACTATTAAGTTCTACTTTCATGTTAGGTCACCCTAATAATGATAATCATTCTCACTTTGATATAGATAGTGTATGACATGAGCCGGGGAGGTGTCAAGTTTTTAAGTATGGAAAGACATAGAAGCTGGAGTTTTCCCACTCGAATATCCCACAAAATTCTCCAGAACCATTATAATGGTAACTATTCAGGTCTCCTTACTCTTGCGCCGCCGGAGGCGGCGGGGTGAGGGAGAAAGGCGGGGGCACCCCCGCATCCAGCCAAGGGGCCTGCAAGGCCCCTTGGAACCCCCTGCTCAATAGTTACAAAGCGTGTGGTATTGCGCGCAAGAAAAAATTGTAGGTGATAATAGGGAGAAAATGTATTTATGAATATTCTCAATGCCTCATTATTTGGGTCACGGGTACAGAGAAAGCTGGGAGTCGGCTTCCATAATGTTGGCAGTGGCGTTTTACGAGCCTCGGATACGGCAACAATCGAATATGTAGAGGTTCAATACGGACAAAGATGCGGTCACATCCCGCTTGATGCTCAAAGAGTTAGCGTTTTAGTCGAAGCTCATACAGCCGATATTGAAACACACCTGGACTATCTTAGCCTCCTCTTCGGAAAAGAAATTAAAGCCATCACTCCTGATGAATTACGTCGTGAGCATCAAAGCTTATCAAGGCAAGAGGTGTTAATTGTGCCGTATATTAATGTTCCTGAAGCAGAAAAGCGGATAGAGGGTGAGCTAGGAGCTGAGTCATGGGGAATGGCAGGGAACATGGTCAGCCTACTGAAGAACAAGGCCGATTTTTATCGGCTGATCGATGATTTCAATCTGGATGGTTTTCAAACCCCGGATTATCGTATTGCGTATGTGGCTGATTTACCCAAAGAAGCGCTCGGCTTTCTGGGCACAGTAGAAGAGATAGTGAAGAAAGCAGGTGTATCACATTATCCTTTGGGAGTGATGCTGCGGGCGGCTGAATCGGATGGAAATTACGGTTGCTCTCTTGCCTATGAACAAGGTGACCTTGTCAGAGTTGTCTTAAATGGAGAGGCGGATGATGCAATGTACTATCCCAACTGGGATGAAGCATTGGCGGTATCGCAAAAGCATCTTGCCTCCACCATGAATCAACAGCGGGAAGCAAGAATTGTCATCAGCCGTTATTTAGACCTGGCCGATTCTCCCGGAATGTCTATTGTGATCATGGACGGCCAGGTTGAATCGCTGGGGTGGAACAGCCAACTGCAAAAAAATGGGAGTAAGGCATGTATTGGAACAAGTACATACAGGCCTAAAAACGCCTTTCTGGCTCGCCTGCAACAAGAATATGAGGGGCAAACAGCGGCGGTCTTTGAGATGCTTCTGAGAAAGACAGCGCAAAAGTTTGGAGTGGAATTTGCCTCACTTAGAGGCGTAGCAAACATTGATATCATGCTTCCAGGAAAATTGGAAGAAAGGCTGCAGGAGAAAAGAGGCCAGAAGCCGGTTCGCTATATTGCTGAATGTAATCCACGTTGGACAAATTATACTGATGCAATTATGACCGTCATAGGGGCCAATAGGAAAGAGCAAACCATCAATACTATGAAGACGGTGATAAAAGAGGGGATTGCTACTATCGATAAATATCATTTACCAGAGAACGTAGACCCGCGAATAGTGAGGGAGTTCATCTCTCAAAGAGATGAGGTTTTGAAACAAGATGGAACGCGGATTATCTGCCGCATGGCAAAGAATCCTATGGGGCTCATTTTTGCGGGGGATGTGAAAAAAGCACAACGAGAGGTTGACGCCATTGTTCAGCGAGTGGCCGTTAAAAAAATGCGGATTTAACGGGCAACTTTATCTTTCCAGGTAACGGCACAATCCCACGAAATGCAGAGATGTACTTGCCTCGCCCACCGATGAAACGAAAATACCGATTTTCAATCTCATGGTAGGATTAACGTCATCCGTAGGGTGACATACTAAAAGTCGAACAATACGCACGATTTAGTGCTTGTCATGATAGATTTTAGATACAATTATGTGCAAACATGTGTGTCGAATGTACATAGTCTCGTTGCGAGACGGGTCGCTGAGCAAGGTTCCAGGCTGGCTAAATGGTGCATGGCATAGCTGTGTTTATATCAGGGTGCCATAGATAGATTGCCCTTGCTCATTGAATGACATTCAATTTTTTTATGTTTATATAATCAAAAGGGCAAATCGAAAAACGGACATTTTTCTACCGAAATAGGACAAATTTCTTGTTACCAATGCCTCATCATTTCCGTTTACTTTTGATATAAGGCCTTCTAAAGGCCTTCGAAATTTATTACAAGAAATTTATTAGTTAGAGCAAAAGGGATAGGGTTGGGATGAAAACCAATTCTCGCACTTATCAACCAATTGATTCGTATGGTGTCATTGGAGATTGTCATTCAGTTGTCTTAGTAGCGCCTGATGGGTCGGTGGACTGGGGCTGTTTGCCGGACTTTGATAGTCCGGCTCTTTTCTGTCGTCTGCTCGATACAGAGCGAGGCGGCTACTTTCACATCGCTCCCACTGATAGTGCGATCCCCGGTTCGCAGCGCTATTTACGTGGCAGCAACGTACTACAAACGCGCTTTGCCAGTATCGCGGGTGAGCTTGTGCTCACTGATTTTATGCCGGTGGAGACATTGAGTGCCTGGCAGTTCCGTGAGTTGAACAATAATACGTGGAGGCGAGAGGATGGCTCGTGTCATTGCCTTGTGCGCATGGCGGAATGCACGCATGGCGAGGTGGCGATCACGATGACGCTCAAAGTCAGCCCGGAGTACGCGGTCTCCCCCAGTGAGATATCGGTCATGCCAGATGGCCTGGGTGCAGTCATCTCGGGTGGGCAACAGCACGTGGGCCTCGGTGTAGTGGGGGCCTACCGGGTGCCCTCGTTCAGGATGGAGGTGGTGCCTGATCCGGAGGGGATGCACGCCTCTATTATTGTGCAGGCGACGCTGCAAGAGGGGGAGCGGCTGGTGTTCGCGCTGGGAGTGGGACGCAATGCGCAGGCGGCGCGCCGGTTGGCCGAACGGGAGCTGCACGAGCGCAACTTCGACTGGGAACTGGCGCACACGCTACACTGCTGGCGCACGTGGGCAGAGGGGAGCCGCTACCGTGGGCCATACGCGGAGCGGGTGGAGCGCAGTGCGCTGGTGCTCAAGCTGATGACCTATGCGCCGACGGGGGCAATTGTGGCGGCGCCCACGACCTCGTTACCCGAAGGGCTGGGTGGTGTGCGCAACTGGGACTACCGTTTTACCTGGCTACGGGATGCGACGTTTACGCTTTACGCGCTAACTGTGCTGGGGTTCACGGAAGAGGCACACGCGTTCACGCATTGGCTGCGCAAGCTGTCGTACTCCAACGGGGAAGATTTGCAGATCATGTACGGCATCCGGGGGGAGCGCGAGTTGGCGGAGCGTGAACTGGGGCATCTGCGGGGCTACTGGGATTCGCAGCCGGTGCGCATAGGCAACGGGGCCGTAGGGCAGAAACAACTGGATGTGTTCGGGGAAGTGTTGGATTGCATTCACTTCTACCGCAGGCAGGGGGGGTTTGAGCACTACGGAGAGCGGTTGGAGGGGCCGTTATGGGCGATGCTGCGCCTGTTGGTAGAGAACGTATGTGCGCACTGGCAGGACCCGGACAGCGGCATCTGGGAAGTGCGTGGGGAACTGCGGCACTTTGTGTATTCGAAAGTGATGTGCTGGGTAGCGCTGGACCGTGGTATCCGGGCGGCGGAACAGCTGCACCTGGAGGCGGATGTGTTGCGGTGGCGGCAGGTACGTGAGCAGATCCGGGCAGACATCCTGACGCATGGCTACAATACACAGCTCGGGGCATTTACACAGTCCTATGGCAGCACTGCGCTGGATGCCGTGACGCTGCTGTTGCCGCTGGTGGGCTTCATTCCGCCCGATGATCCGCGCATGCGCTCGACGGTGGATCGTATTATCGAGCGCTTGACGGACCGGCAGGGGTTTGTCTACCGCTACCTGTCCGATGACGGGTTGCCTGGGGATGAGGGCACGTTTACGACGTGTACGTTCTGGCTGGTGGACAACCTGGCGATGCAGGGACGGGTGGACGAGGCGAGGTCGCTCTTTGAGCGGGTGTTAGCATGTTCTGGTCGGCTGGGTCTGTTCTCGGAAGAGATTGACGCACAGATGGGTATGGCACTGGGGAACTACCCGCAGGCGTTTACGCACATTGCGTTGATCAACAGCGCGTATAACCTGAAGAAAGCTGAAATGCGCATGGCCGAGCATCATACCGATCCTGTGATTGCGGCTATCAGGTTACATGGGAATAATAAATAGTTTGTAAATCAAGGACAATTGACTCAAAAAGGCAATTATGCTAAAGAAAGTGGGTATTCGCACAGCGGATACCCACTTTCACTGCCGGTCTTGCCCACGCTCTGTTCTCAATGCTCGCCGGGCACAACGAACTTACCCTTTTCATTTATGCAGTCCTGCTCAATATGCGATAAAATTACGGGAAATATACAATTGTGCAAAGAGAGCATGATATGTCATCATCTACGCATTACCCTACGGCAAGTTTGAAACCGCGCCGGGAGGAGAGCCTGCAAAGCGGGCACCTGTGGATTTTCTCAGGGGCGTTACAACAGCCTCCATACTGGATTGAGCCGGGCGGCCTGGTCGATGTGAAATCTGCTACCGGGCAATTTGTGGCGCGTGGTTACTACAATCCCCGAACGGATATCGCTATTCGCATTCTGACGCGTGACATTGACGAAGCTATTGATATTGACTTTTTTCGCAGGCGTATTCGCAGCGCCGTGGAATTGCGGCAGGTATTTGATCCAAACAGGACCAACGCGTACCGGCTAGTTAACTCTGAAGGTGATGGCTTACCGGGGTTGATTGTGGATCGCTTTGCCGAGGTACTTGTAGCGCAGATGCATACGGCCGGTATGGAGCGCCTGCGTCCCTTTCTGATTGAGGCACTAATGGAGGAGACAAGGGCTCGTGGACTGTTGTTACGCAATGATAGCCAGTCGCGCCGCCGTGAGGGCCTTGAAGTGGAGGAACCAGTAGTTGCGGCTGGCGGTGTGCCCACGCGGGTGACTGTGCGTGAAAATGACGTGCTGTTTCTCGTCGATCCCTGGCAGGGACAGAAGACGGGCTTTTTTCTCGATCAGCGCGATAAACGCGCAGCACTGCGCAAGTATGCCCATGCTAAGCGTGTGCTGAATTGCTTTAGTTATACGGGTGGCTTCTCTATTTATGCCGCGTTGACCAGTGACAAAACGCGCGTTACAAGTGTTGATATCTCTGCCTCAGCGATTGAGGACGCACGAGAACATTTTGTGCTGAACAGCATCGATCCCAATCAGCATCAATTTCTTATAGCCGATGTCTTTGACTTTCTGGAGCAGGCACGGCAGGGGGGAGAACAGTTTGATGTAGTTGTGTTGGACCCCCCTGCTTTTGCCAAGACACAAAGTGCACGCACGCAGGCGCTTAAAGCATATCGCCGCCTGAATGCGCTTGGTATGCAAGTACTGCGACCTGGCGGTATTTTGCTGACCTGTTCTTGCTCTGGTGTAATTGGGATGGATGATCTGCTAGGGGCAGTGGCGCAAGGTGCGCAGCGATTACAACGCACGGTGCAGTTATTAGAGTCGTATACGCATAGTGTTGATCATCCAATTAATATCGCCATGCCAGAGACGGCCTATCTGAAAGCTGTATTCTGTCGCGTAAACTGAAGAGCGCTATAGCAGGAGCGGGCACGCGAGGTATTCAGGCATGCGGCTGACCACGAGCAGTACTAGATTTTCCGCCCCGTGCTCGCCCAGTAGGGCTCGCGAATTTTCGTCTTGAGTAGTTTCCCTGCCGGGTTACGCGGGAGATCGTTCACGAAGTCTACTGAGCGTGGCTTCTTATAGTCTGCCAGTCGCTCAGCGCAGAAGGCGATTAACTCCTCGGGACTGGCGCTGGCACCAGGACGGAGTTCCACCACGGCTTTCACTGACTCTCCCCAGTGAGCATCAGGCACGCCGATCACGGCGACGTCCGCGATCGCCGGGTGGGCAGAAAGTGCCGCTTCGATCTCTGCCGGGTAGATGTTAACCCCGCCCGAGATGATCATATCTATCTTGCGATCGCAGATGTAGTAGTAGCCGTCGGGGTCGCGGTAGGCGATATCGCCTACCGAGAAGAAGCCGTCCTTCATGCTGCTCGCGGTCGCTTCGGGCTTGTTGTAGTACTCGGCCAGCCAGGGACTGCGCGTCCAGATCTCACCGGGTATGCCATCCGGCACTAGCTCCCCGGCCGCGTCGAGGAGCCGTATCTCCTGGCCTGGAGCAGCTTTTCCGCAGGAACCGGGTTTGCGGAGCTGGTCCTCTGGCCTGAGGATGGTCACGATAGCGGTTTCGGTGGAACCATAGAACTCCCAGAGGCACGGACCGAAGCGCTCCACCGCGCGCACCTTCAGAGTATATGGGCAGGGCGCGGCACCCAGGATGATCGCTCGAAGCGAACTGGTGTCGCAGGCCGCGGCTATCTCATTTGGAACGTCGCACAGGCGCTGGAGGAGGGTGGGGGCCATGAAGGTGGTGGTGATCCTGTGGCGGTTGATGAGTCGCAACGCCTCGGCGGCATCGAACCTGGATTGCACTACTACCGTCGCTCCCATTAGCAGGTAGACACTCGAGAAGAAGTTGGGGGCACTGTGGTAGCCAGGACCAGCCATGAGGTGGATATCGGTATCGGAGAGCTGAAAGATCTGAACTATGCGGAGCAGATCCTGGGCCGGTACACCTGCGGGGCGGTGGGCACCTTTGGGGTAACCAGTCGTGCCGGATGTGTAGTTCATCGTGAGACCGAGCGCACTTTTTCCCAGTGGGGGATGCTCGCTGGACGCCTCAAGTAGCTCTTCATAGTGCAACCAGCCGGCGGGAGCCTCGCTATCGATAGCGATATAGACGGGTTTGCTCGTTACTTCGGCACGGGCCTGTTCTACCATCTGCACCAGTTCCGGTCCCGCTAGCACGACCTTTGCCCTACTGTCATTGATCACGTAGGCGAGTTCGTGCTCACGCAAGCGGAAGTTGATCGGTACATGCATAGCAGGGATCTTTGTGAGGCCGATCCCAAGCTCGAGCCCCTCAAGCGAGTTATAAGCCATCGCGGCGACGCGGTCGTCCTCCTTTACGCCCAGTTTCATGAGGGCATTAGCGACGCGGTTGGCACGAGCATTCAACTCAGCGTAGGTGAGCGAGCGTTCTCCGCAGACTAGCGCCAGCTTGTTTGGACGCAGGGCGGCGTGGGAGGCGAAAATATCGCTAGCTGGTGCCTGTGCCTGGGCGGATATCTCCCCGGCAGTGGTAGGCGTGGTGTTATCCGGCACGTTCATCTTATACCCTCCTTGGTATTTGATCAGGACGCCCTAAGGTGATGTTCTCAACGACAGCGATTGCTACCGGTTTGCCCTGGACGGAGACGGCTCCAAGATATTGCAGGAATCTAACATGTCATTAGTGTATCATGCTTACTGAGGTGTTGCTCTCAATGGCAGTGGATTTTGGTCAAAGCCTGGAAAGCTCTCTCTGCAATTGATTGCGTGCAAGTATCCTGCCGCTGCGTATTACCCACCTGGGGGGTTGCTGAATACGCAGCACCTGCTGAACTGTTGAAGCCGTGAGTACGTTCAAGTCTGCCCTGCATCCAGGTTGCAGGCCATAGCCCTCCAGGCGTAAGGCACGAGCGGCGTTGTTGGTGACGAAGTCGAAGGCGGCCTCGATCTCATCGCGGGCGGTCATGTGAGCCGCATGACAGACATAAGCTGCGACTTCTTGCTGATCGTTGCGTCCGAACGGGTAGAATGGATCGGCGACATCATCCTGAGAGGAGAAAACGTTGACACCTAGGTGCCATAGTTGTTTGACGCGAGTGATCCCACGACGGATTGGCTCGAGATCGAACCGGCCCTGTACGA
>Ga0209647_1001653_pt1 | contig 18661 bp, 13 predicted proteins | sample GraSoi_2013_60cm_FD_185827 | JGI IMG/M metagenome (GOLD analysis project Ga0209647, IMG submission 185827) | Grasslands soil microbial communities from the Angelo Coastal Reserve, California, USA - Sample 9_17_2013_60cm (SPAdes) (version 2) | ecosystem: Environmental > Terrestrial > Soil >... | reverse complement strand
TGGTGCAATCGATGGAGCCGCGCGGCGCGACCGCGAGCTACGATTCCGCGGATGACAGCTACTACCTGCGCTGCTGCTCGCAAAGCGCGCGCGCGTTGCGCGACGGCCTGGCTCCCATCCTGGGCGTTCCCAACCAGCGCCTGCGGGTCGTCACCGAGGACGTCGGCGGCGCGTTCGGCTTGAAGACCGGGCCCTATCCGGAATACCTCGCGATCCTCCTCGCGGCGCGCAAGATCGGCCGGCCCGTGCACTGGATGTCGAACCGCGCCGAAGCGTTCCTCGGCGACAATCACGCGCGCGACGCGTTCAGCGACGTCGAGCTTGCGCTCGACGAACGCGGGAAATTTCTGGCGCTGCGCGTGCGCCACCTCGGCAACATGGGCGCCTATATCGGCGCCATCGGTGCCAATATCCAGACCGTCAATCTCACGCGCTGCTTCCCCGGCATGTACGACATCCCGCGCATCGACATGGGTGTGCGCTGCGTGTTCACCAACACGACGCCGACCGCGCCCTACCGCGGCGCCGGACGGCCGGAGGCAAACTTCATCCTCGAGCGCGTCGTCGACGAGGCCGCGCGCGTGACCGGCATCGACCCGGTGAAACTGCGTCGGCGCAACCTCATCAAGCCGTCAGCGATGCCATATAAGACGGCCGTCGGTACGACCATCGACAGCGGCGAGTTCGCGACCGTGCTCGACAAGGCGCTTGCGCTCGCCGACTACGACGGCTTCAAGCAGCGCCGGCGCGCGGCGGCCAAAGGCGGAAAATATCGCGGTTTCGGCATTGCCTGCATGCTGGAGCATGCCGGCGGCGCTCCCCTCGAAGGGACGGCGCTGAGTTTTCCCGGTGGCGAGACTTTGGTGCTGGGCCTCAACGTGCAATCGACCGGCCAGGGCCACGCCAGCGCATTCAATCCCTTGCTGGCGGAGCGGCTCGGCATCAAGCCCGAACGGATCGAACATCGCCACGGCGACTCGGCGATGGAGATCGCGGGCTATGCCTCAGTCGGCTCGCGCTCCGCCATGACCGTGAGCCACGCGCTGATCAAGACCGTGGAGGCGATGCTGGCGAAAGGCAAGACGATCGCCGCGACCGTGCTGGAAGCGGCGGATACCGATATCGAATACCGCGACGGGCGCTTCAGCGTCGTTGGAACCGATCGCGCGATTTCACTGTTTGACCTCGCGGCACGCGCCAAGGAGATGAAAAAGCGCGGCGAAATTGCCGAAGACCTCGACACCAAGACCAATGCGGAGACGCCGCTCACCTTTCCCAACGGCTGCCACATCGCCGAGGTCGAGATCGATCCGGCGACCGGCGCGCTTGCGCTCGTCGCCTACATCGCGGTCGACGATTGCGGCAAGGCGCTCAATGCCATGATCGTCGAGGGCCAGACCCACGGGGCCATCGCCCAAGGCGTCGGCCAAGCCATGATGGAGCAGGCGGTCTTCGACGCATCGGGCGGGCAGCTGATCACCGGCTCGTTCATGGACTACGCAATGCCGCGCGCCGACGACCTGCCCGTGTTCAAGGATGCGATCCACGCGGTGCCGGCGAAGACCAACCCGCTCGGCGTCAAAGGCGCGGGCGAAGCCGGCACCACCGCCGCGATCTCCGCGCTCATGAACGCGGTCGCCGATGCCATTCCCGGCGGCGCCGGCGCGCATCTCGACATGCCGGCAACGGCGGAGAAGATTTGGCGGGCGTGCCGGCAGGCGCAGAGGAAGTGAAGAAACAACAACGCTTGTCATCGCCGGGCTTGACCCGGCGATCCATCATCCTTGCGAAGAAGATGGATGCGCGGGTCAAGCCCGCGCATGACGCCGCAAGCGCGATTGCGCCTACGCCTGCGAAATGAACTTGGTGTTGAGATAGGCGCCGAGGCCCTCGATGCCGCCTTCGCTGCCGTGGCCGGATTCCTTAACCCCTCCGAACGGCGTTTCCGGCGTCGAGACCGCAACCGAATTGACGCCCACCATCCCGGACGCCATCGCGTCGCCGATCGCCGCCGCGGTCGTGTTCGAATTGGTGAACGCATAGGCCGCCAATCCAAAGGGCAGCGAGTTCGCGCGCTCCACCACCTCGTCGAAGGTCTTGAAGGTGACGATCGGCGCGATCGGCCCGAACGGCTCCTGGGTCATCACTTTGGAGTCGTCGGGGACGTCGGTCACGATCGTGGGCTCGTAGAAAAAGCCCTGGTTGCTATGGCGCTTGCCGCCGGTCACGACGTTGCCGCCACGCGACCTGGCATCGGCGACGAAGCTCTCCATGGCGTCGATGCGGCGCGCGTTCGCCATCGGCCCCATGGTGATGCCCTTTTCGAGCCCGTCGCCGAGCTTGATGGCTTTGGCATAGTCGGAAAAGCGCGCGAGGAATTTCTTGTAGGCGTCCTCCTGCACGTAGAAGCGCGTGGGCGAGATGCAGACCTGGCCGGCGTTGCGGTACTTGAACGCCGCGATGGTGTCGGCCGCCTTCTCCGCGTCGGCGTCGGCGAACACGACCACCGGCGAATGGCCGCCGAGCTCCATGGTGGTGCGCTTCATGCCTTTGGCCGCGAGCGCCGCGAGATGCTTGCCGACCGGGATCGAGCCGGTGAACGATATTTTTCGCACCGCGTCCTTCGCCAACAGATGCTCGGAGACCTCCGCAGGCACGCCGAACACCAGGTTGAGCACGCCCGCGGGCACCCCCGCATCGGCAAAGCAGCGCACCGTCTCGATGCAGGCGCCCGGCGTTTCTTCCGAGGCCTTGAGAATGAGCGAGCAGCCCGCCGCCAGCGCGCCGCCGATTTTCCGGGCCGGCGTGAGCACGGGGAAGTTCCACGGCGTGAACGCGGCGACGATGCCGACCGGTTCCGTCACCACCAGCTGGCGCGTGCCCTTGACGCGCCCGGGCACGACGCGGCCGTAGCTGCGGCGACCCTCCTCCGCGTACCAGTCGATGATGTCGGCCGAGGTGATCACCTCGGCGCGCGCCTCGACGTAGACCTTGCCCTGCTCCTGCACGAGGACTTTCGAGATCGCGTCGTGGCGCTCGCGCATGAGGTCGGCGGCCTTGCGCATGATCTTGGCGCGGTCGTAGGCCGGCGTCGCCCGCCACAGCGCAAAGCCTTTCTTCGCCGCTTCCAGCGCCTCGTCGAGATCAGCCTTGCTGGCATGGGGCAAGTGCGCCAGCGGCTTCTCGGTCGCCGGATTGAGCACGTCCTCGCCCTTGCGGCCGCCGCCGTTCACCCACTTGCCGTCGATATAGAGCGCGAGATCGGTATACATGGGGCTCCTCGTTGTTTTCGTGATTGCCGCGATATTTGGTGGCGAAGGATTAGCATCTTTCGGGATCGGATTCACTCCGTCGGGCCGGCCGACGATCCGAGCCGTGAGGCTCAGGCCCGTCGGCCTTTCAGCATCCCCGCGATACCCAGATCCTCGTCGAGGTCGGGCCAGTGGATGCCCATTGGCATGATCTCGAAATTCGCGCGCTCCTTCGCCGAGGCACGCTGGAGCCGCGGGTACCAATCGAGCGGCGTTGCAATCTTGCGTCCATCCACGAGCGTCACCACAAGCTCGGTCGCGGTGAACTCAACCGCGCGCGTGTGGAGGGAGCCGACGTCAATCTCCAAAGTAGTCATTCCAGGCCGCCAATAGCTCCTCGCGATGTGATCGAAGGTGGCGGATGATATCGCCGAGTTCGTGCGCAGGAAACCCCATATTCACTGCCACGGTGAGATCACACGCGCGAGGAGCAACTACCCCAAAAACGTCCCGCCATTGACCTGGATGTTCTGCCCGGTGATGAAGCTTGCCCCGGGACCGCAGAGGAAGCGCACGGCGGCGGCGATGTCGGAGGGCTCGCCGCGCCGGCCGACCAGCGCCTGCACGAGCGAATGATGCTGCGGCACCGGCTGCCCCGCCGGGCGCGGCGCCGCCATCAACCCCGGCGTCACCGTGTTGACGCGGATCTTGTCGGGGGCGAGCTCGTGCGCCAGCGCGCGGGTGAAGCCGACGAGCCCGGCCTTGGCGGCCACCACGTGCGGGCGGCGCGCGGCGCCGGTGTGCGCTGAGAGGCCGCCGATGTTCACGATCACGCCCGCGCCGCTTTGCTTGAGATGCGGCAGGCAGGCTTTGACGCAGTTGAACGCGCCGTCGAGGATCACGCCGGTGACCGCGCGCCAGTCTGCAAGCGTCATCGTTTCCAGCGCCTGCTCCACGCGCACCGCGGCGTTATTGACCAGAATGTCGATACGGCCGAAGCGGGACGCCGCGGCGGCGACCATGGCCCCAACCGCGTCGGCGTCGGCGACGTCGGCGGTGACGGCGAGCGCCTCCCCACCGCCGCGTTCGATCTCGCCCGCGACAGCCTCGGCTTCCTGCAAGTTCGAGCGCGCGTTGACGACGACCGCCGCGCCGGCATCCGCAAGCGCGAGCGCGATGCCGCGTCCGATATTGCGTCCGGCGCCGGTGACGATGGCGACGCGGCCTGATAGCTCCTGGGTCATTGCGATCCTCAATTTGGTGCAAGCGCGGGGAGAGTTGAATACGCAAAGCGCTTAGGCGCGCAAGGATGAAAGATCGATTTTCCCGTCAAACAGCGTGCGCATCAGCGCGAGCGCGGACTGCGTCCGCGCCGCATCCCATCCGCCGTGGTGCGCGTTGAGCACGAACTTCTCCTCGATGTCGCCGCGCGTGAGCGGTTCGTGCGCGCCGCCGCGCATATGCGGCTGGCGCTCCTCGATGACGCGGCCGTCGGCGAGCACCGCGCGGATGTGGCCGGTGAAATTGTTGGGATACGGATTGTGCGGGTCGATCCGGTAGCGCACTTTCGAGGCGAGCGCGAGCACGCGCGCATCCTTCACCGCGTCGTCGGTGAAGGCGTCGAGCCCGACATTGCCGCGCACGAAGGCGGCGGCGATGCAATAGGGGGTGGAAAATTTTCCGGCATAGCCGTTGGCCGGGCGCTGCTTGGCGGCGAGCGGCTCCCACAGGCGATGCACCGTGCCCTCGCCGACCTCGCAGACGATTTCCCTGATCTCCTCCGCCTTAATGCCCCTGCCAGCGAGCCGCCGCGCGCAGTCGATGTAAGGGTGCGTCATCGTCCCGCAGGGATAAGGTTTGAACGCCAGCGTCGGCGTCACCCAGCGTGCGCCGAAATCGCCGGTCAGCGCATCGTAGTCGCCGGTGGTGGTGTGGGCGAAGCCGTGGAACAGGCCGTGTGAGCCTTCGAACACGGTGCGCGGCCCGAGGAAACCTGCGCGCGCGAGTCCCGCCGCACGCAGCCCGGATTGCGCCGCCCAGCCCGGATGCAGGCGCTTGGTCCAGGTGCCCTCCGCCAGATATTCGATGATGCCCCCGGCCATGGAGCCGACGATCCCGAGCGCGTCGACAAGCTGGCGCGGACCAAGCTTGAGCGCGGCGCCGACGGCGGCGGCCGCCGCCATGGCGCCGAACACGGCGGTGGGATGAAAGCCGGCCTTGTGCACCGCCTTGGGCGCAACGAGGCTGAGCCGGCAGATCACCTCGACACCGACCGCGATGCCGAGCAGCGCCGAGGGTCCATCGGCGTGGTAGCGCTCGCAGGCTGCGAGCACCGCCGGGACGATGACGGCGCCGGCATGCACCGGACCGCCCTCGAAGGTATCGTCGAAATCCTCGCCATGCGCGGCGGTTCCGTTGACAAAGGCGGCGCCGGCCGCGCTCATGCCGCGCGCGTGGCCGATGGCGCTGCACGGCCCCTCCTCGTCCCAGCCCGCCAGCGCCGCCCGGACATAATCCTCGTTGCGCGCGGTGAGGCAGAGGCCGACGACGTCGATGAGCAGATCCTCGCATTTGCGCCGGACCGGCGCGGGCAGCCGCGCTGGCGCGAGCGCCGCGATCTTGTGCGCCAAGATCTCGGCGACGGAGGTTTTGGGAAGAGAGCCCTCCATGGATCAGGCGTTGCGCAGGCGAGCGTCGCCGAAACCGGGGATGCGATTGACCGCGATCACGACGGCGAAGGTGATGGCGAGCATGATCAGTCCGAGCACCGAGATGGCGCCGAGGTCGCCCGACTCGTTGAGGTCGAAGATGAGCACCGAGATCACCTTGGTCTCCGAGGTGAACAGCATGATGGCGGCCGACAATTCGCGGATCACCCCGACGAAGATGAAGCACCAGGTCGCGATCACGCTCGTCCGCAACAGCGGTGCGGTGATGTCGCGCAACGTGCGCAGGCGGGTCGAGCCAAGGACGCGGCTGGCGTCCTCGAGATCGGTGTGCACCGAGCGGAACGCCGATTGCAGCTGCTGGTAGGCCGCGGGCAATGCGATGGTCACGAAGGCGAGCAGCAGGATCCACAGCGTGCCGTAAAGCACCAGCGGCGGCCGCGCGTAGCTCAAGAACAAGCCGACACCGAGCACGATACCGGGGATGGCGACCGGCGCGGTCGCAAGAAAGCCGAGCGCGCGGTAGCCTCTAATGGCGCGGCGCGTCGTGACGTAGGCGATCACCAGCGCCAGGATCGTACCGATGGTGGCCGAGGCAACGCCGAGCAGGAAGGTGTTTTTCACGGCGAGCTGGGTTGCCGACAATTCGAAGAACACGAAGTGGATGTTGTGCAGGGTGAAATTATCGAACGTCACGAACGAGGTGGCGACCCGCGAGAATGTGGCATTGAGCAGCGCACCATAGGGCAGAAACACCGGGCACATGAGAACGAGGAAGACGATGGCGAGCGCCGCCCATTTGAGCGCGCCGAGCCTGATCACTCGCGGATCGCCCTGCTTGCCGCCCACGACCGAATAGCCGCGGCGGCCGAGGATGAGATTTTCGGCGCGCAGCAACGCCACGGTGAGCACGAGCAGCGGCACCGAAGCCGCCGCCGCGAGTTCGGCCTTGGGGGGATAGTTGAACAGGCTCCAGATTTTGGTGGTCATGGTGTGGAAGCCGGCGGGGATCGCCAGGATCGCCGGCGAGCCGAACAGCGTCATCGCCTGCAGGAAGGCGACGAGCGCGCCGGCGAGCAGCGCCGGCAACGCCAACGGTATCGTGATGCGCCGCGCCGTCGTCCAGGTGCGGCCGCCGAGGATCGAGGAGGCGTCCTCGAGGTCGCCGGGAATGCGGTCGAGCGCGTTCGCGAGCAGGACGAAGACATAGGGAAACGTATAACAGGAGATGACGAAGATCAGGCCCGCGAGCGAATAGATGTTGAAGAGGTGCTCGTCCTGCGGCGCGCCGGTCACCGCCCGGTAGATCTTGTTGAGGAGGCCGCTATTGGGCGCGGCCAGCAGCTCCCAGGCGATCGCGCCGAGGAAGGGCGGCGTGACGAAAGACGCCGTGACCAGCGCGCGCACGGTGCGGCGCAACGGCATATCCGTGCGCGCGACCAGCCAGCCCATGGGCGCGGCGAAAAGGCAGCAGATGACGCTCGAACTTGTCGCCAGGATCAGCGTCGTCGTCAGCGGATCGATGAAAACGGGATCCGTGACCAGCGTCTTGAAGTTATCGAGGGTGAAGGCGCCGCTGCGGTCGACGAGGCTGTAATAGATGAGCCACGACATCGGCAGGATGATCAGCACGCACAAGAGCAAGGCGAACAGGATCAGGATCGGCCACGACAGGTCGATCTTGTGCTTTCGGGGGATGCTTAGCGCGGGCAATGCAATGGTCATGACAAGTCCATCATCCGCGAAAGCGCGCGACGCGTAGGGTGGGCAAAGGCGCGGGCAGAGATATAGCGGTCGCCAAGCATTTGGTAGAGCGCCGTGGCCACGTTGAAGAAGAAAGCGCAGATGTATGCGCGTGGGCAAAGGCGCACGATAGGACACTTCCGCGGGCGCCGGATTGCGCGCCTTTGCCCACCCTACGATGCAAGCTTGCCAAGCGCATCACACCCTGAAAATCTGCGCGTAGCGCGTCTTGATCTCCTCGCTCGCGCGCTCGACGCCGGCGGGATCGTCCTTCCACACCTTGATCTCGTCGAGCCGGCGCACCCCCGGCTTCTCCTTGGTGAGCGGGTGGACCGAATGCTGACGGGCAAAATCGACCAGGAGTTGCTGCGCCTCGAGCGAATGCAGCCAGTTCTGGAACAGCCGCGCAGCGTTCGGGTTGGGCGCCGACTTGAACACTGCGCTCGGGCCGGTCACGAGCGGCGTGCCTTCGGCCGGATAAACGACTTCGACCGGCCCACCCGCCTCCTTGAGTTGGATGAGATTGTAATCGTTGCCGTCGGCCATCACCGCACGCTCGCCGAGTGCGAGCTTCTTGGGCGGATCGGTCGATGACTGCACCTGCATCACCCTCTGCTTGGCCAATTTTTCGAGGTACTGCCAGCCGAATTCGCGCACGATCTGGAACGTCGCGGTCATGATCGTGCCGCTATAAGCGGGATGTCCCTTCACCATCTTGCCCATCCATTTCGGATCGAGCAGGTCGGCAAAACTTTTCGGCGCCTCCTGCGGCTTCACCAGGTTGGTGTTGTAACCGAGCGAAGAGAGCCAGACCCGCGTCGTCACCCACAGCCCGTCGGGGTCGTAGTATTGCGCCGGGTAGTGACGCGCGACCTCCTCGGGCAGATAGGGCGCAAGCCAATCGTTGCGCTTCCACACGATGAAGTGCGCGCCGTCCGCGCTGTTGACCACATCGACCGCGTGGATGCCGCTCTCCATCTCCTGGCCGATGCGCTGGAACACGCGCTCGGCGCCGGAACGTTCCACGCGCACGGTGACGCCGGGGAATTTCGCCTCGAACGTCTTGGCGAATTTCTCCGCGACCGGCAGATCCATCGCGGTATAAAAGGCAAGCTTGCCCTCCTTCTTGGCGGCCTCCACCAGCGCCGGCGTGATCGGCTCGGCAGCCGTCGCACGCGCTTGCGCGCGCGCCGGCCGCATCAGCTCGCCCGCATGGGAGGCGAGGGCGCCGGCGGCCGCCGCCGTCGACGCCGTGAGCAAATCGCGTCGGGAAAATCGAATCCCGCTCATTGTTCCTCTCAAGTTTGGACGTGGCGGCTTCACACCCCGAACAGTTTGCTGTAGCGCGCCTTGATCTCCTCGCTCGTCCTTTCGACGCCGGCCGGATCCTCCTTCATGGTCTTGATGTCGCGGAACGGCTTGCGCCCGGGCTTGTCCTTGACCAGGGGATGCATCGACCGCAACCCGCCGAAATCGACGATCAGTTGCTGGCATTCGGGCGTAAAGCAGTAGCATTGGAACAGTCGCGCCGCGTTCGGGTTGGGCGCGTTCTTGAAGAGTCCATTCGGACCGACGACGAGCGGAATGCCTTCGGTTGGGTAGACGATTTCAACCGGCCCGCCGCTTTCCTTGATTTGCAGCACGTTGTATTCGCCGCCGTCCGCCATGATGGCGCGTTCGCCGAGCGCGAGCTTCTTGGGCGGGTCGGTTGCCGACTGCACCTGCATGACCTTCTGCTTGGCGAGCTTCTCCAAATACTCCCAGCCGAGCTCGCGCACGATCTGGAAGGTTGCCGTCAGGATGGTCCCGCTGTAGCCCGGATGCGCCTTGACGATCTTGCCCGTCCATTTCGGATTGAGCAGGTCGGCAAAGCTCGTCGGCGCCTCCTCGCGCTTGACGAGGTCGGTGTTGTAGGCGACCGCGCTCAAGCTCACGCGGAAGCTTGCGAACATTCCGTCGGGATCCTTGTGCTCGGCGGGATAGTGCTTGGCGACGTCCGTCGGCACGAAGGGAGCCAGAAGGCCGTCGCGCTTCCACACGATGAAATGGGCGGCGTCCGACGAATTGACCACGTCGACCCCGTAGATGCGGCTCGCATATTCCTGGCCGATGCGCTGGAACACGCGCTCGGCGCCGCTGCGCTCGACGCGCACGGAGACACCGGGAAACGCCGCCTCGAAAGATCTCGCGATCTTCTCGGCCAGCGGCAGATCGATCGAGGTGTAGTAGTGGACCTTTCCTTCCTTCCTCGCCGCCTCGACCAGCTCCGGCGTGATCGCGGTCGCTTCGGGTGCTGCGCTGCGCGAAGGAGAGGCAAACAAGCCGGCGGCGGCGATCGTCGAGGCCTTGAGCACGTGGCGCCGGGAGAATCGACGCTGCGTCATTGTTTCCTCCTGGTTCGGCGCGGGCCATTTTGCCGGCCGTGATGCTCCGCGCGGGCGGGCCTATCGGGCTGTGCGGCGCAAAATGCTTTCGATCCTCACGGGCGATGGCGCATCCACCGCGCGAGGCCCGCGACGATTGAGCCCTACACCCCGAACAGTTTGCTGTAACGCGCCTTGATCTCTTCGCTCAACCTTTCCACCGCCGCCGGATCGTCCTTCATCTTCTTGATCTCGCCAAACGGCTTTCGACCGGGCTTGTCTTTGGTCTGCGGATGCAACGAACGCAATCCTCCGACATCGATGCAGAGTTGCTGCGCCTCCGGCGAGAAGCAGAAGCTCTGGAACAGGCGGGCGGCATTCGGATTGGGCGCGTTCTTGAACAGCGCGTTGGGGCCGACGATGAGCGGCGAGCCTTCGGTCGCATAAACGATCTCGACCGGGGTCCCCTTCTCCTTCTCGATGAACATGTTGTACTCGTTGCCGTCCGCCATCACGGCGCGCTCGCCCAGCGCAAGTTTCTTGGGCGGATCGGCCGACGACTGCACCTGCATCACCTTCTGCTTGGAAAGCTTCTCGAAATAGTCCCAGCCGAGATCGCGCGCCATTTGATAGGTCGCGGTCATGATGGTGCCGCTGTAGCTCGGATGCGCCTTGACGATCTTGCCCGTCCATTTTGGTTCGAGCAGGTCGGCGTAGCTCTTCGGCGCCTCCTCGGCCTTCACCATGTTGGTGTTATAGCCGATGACGCAGACCCAGGCGCGGAAGCTCGCGAAGGTGCCGTCGGGGTCCTTGTGCTCGACCGGATAATGTTGGGCCACGTCCTCGGGCAGATAGGGTTCGAGTATTCCTTCGCGTTTCCATACGATGAAATGGGCGGCATCGGAGGAATTGACGACGTCGACGCTATGAATGCGGCTCGCATATTCCTGGCCAATGCGCTGGAACACCCGCTCGGCGCCGCTGCGCTCCACGCGCACGTCGATGCCGGGATATTTCGCCTCGAACGCCTTGGCAATGCGCTCCGCAACCGGCAGGTCGATCGAAGTATAATAGACGACCCTGCCCTCCTTCTTCGCCGCCGCGATCAGCTGTGGCGTGACCGCGCTCGCGGGCGGGGCCGCTGACGTAACCGACGCGAACGCGCCCGATGCCGCAATGGCGGTCGAGCCCCTGAGCACGTCGCGGCGGGAAAAGGTATGCCGCTTCATTGTCGTCTTCTCCTCCAATGTCGTTGCCCCGCAAGCTCATCCGCTCAGCGCGCGGCAGCGCTCGGGCGGCAGATAGAGCCACACCGACGCGCCCTGCGGGATGTTTTCGGCCGCCGGCGCCTGCACGCGCAACTGGGTGCCATCGGGCATCTCCACGAGATAGTCGCGGCTCGCGCCGAGAAAGACCTGCCGCACCACGGTTCCCGATACGACGTTTTCCGTCACCGCGGGCTTCTCCGCCCACAAACGCACGACATGTTGGCGGATGGCAGCCGCGCACTCGCGGCCGGCGACAAACTTGCCGCCGCTGCAGCGCAGTAGCGAGCCGGCGCACGAGAGATGGCAATCATCGAGCGCGCGGCCCTTGATGACGTTGCTCGAGCCGATGAAACGGGCGACAAATTCCGAGCGTGGCCGCTCGTAGATGTCCTCTGGCGAGCCCGCCTGTTCGATCTTGCCTGCGTTCATCACGGCGATAACATCGGCGGTGGTCATCGCTTCCGACTGGTCATGGGTGACATAGACCGTGGTGTAGCGGTATTCGTCGTGCAGGCGGCGCACCTCGAAGCGCATCTCTTCGCGCAGATTGGCGTCGAGATTCGAGAGCGGTTCGTCCAGAAGGAGTGTCTCGGGCTCGACGATGAGGGCGCGCGCGAGCGCCACGCGCTGCTGCTGGCCGCCCGAGAGTTCGCCCGGGTAGCGATCGGCGAGCCCGCTGAGGTGGGTGGTATCCAGAATCGCGGCGAGTTTGCGGTCGATGGTGGCGCGATCGAGCTTGCGCAGCTTGAGTCCATAGGAGACGTTTTGGGCAACCGTCATGTGCGGCCACAGCGCATAACTTTGAAAAATCATCGACATGTTGCGCCGCTCCGGCGGCAGCGTCCGCGCGGGCGAAGATATCAGCTGGTCGCCGACCCGAATTTCGCCGGCCGACGGCTCGACGAAGCCCGCGATCAACCGCAGCGTCGTCGTCTTGCCGCAACCGGAAGGCCCGAGCAGGCAGACCAACCGGCCGTGCTCGATGGTGAGCGACACGTCGTCGACGACCGCAACCTCTCCATAACGCTTGGTCAGGCCCCGCAGTTCAACCGACGCCACGCCCGTCCTCCTCGACGCCCGGCGGGCTGTTCCGCCGCAGCCGTCTTCGGCTATTGAAACACCAAACAGCTAATCGGTATCCGCGACAGCTTGCCGCCATTGCGACGCTCCTGCGTCCTCACGCCGACAGCGGTCGCTCCTTCGCAGCATATGGCCGGAGCGGATCGTCAGGTGCCGGTGAACGCCGGTTTGCGTTTCTCCATGAAGGCCCGGCGGCCTTCGATGAAGTCGTTGCTGGTGAAGCATTGCTCCACCATTTCGGCGCAGCGCGCCACGTTGCGCTTGGATTCATCCTTCAAGACCTCGCCGACGATGTATTTGACCGCCTTGACCGTGAGCGGCGCGTTGGCGGCGATCGTCTCGGCATAATTCTTCACGTACGCCTCGAGCTCGGCGTCCGGCACGACGCGATTGACGAGGCCCATCAGGCGCGCCTCCTCGGTGTCGAACTGGCGCGCGGTGAAGAAAATCTCGCGGGCGAAGGCTCCCCCGACGACGTCGACGAGGCGGCGCAGTCCAGCGTAGGAATAGCCGAGGCCGAGCTTCGCCGCCGGCACCGCGAAGCGCGCATTGTCAGAGCAGATGCGCAGGTCGCAGCACACCGCCAGCCCAAGGCCGCCGCCGATGCAATAGCCGCGGATCATGGCGATGGTGGGCTTGGTAAATTCCTGTATGCCCGCATACGCCTTCTCGACCGTTGCATTGTAATGCTTGGTCGCATCGAGGGTGGCGCGCTCGCTTTCGAACTTCGAGATGTCGGCGCCGGAGACGAAGGCCTTGCCGCCTGCGCCCGTGAGCACCACCACGCGCACCTCGTCATCCTTGGCAAAATCCTCGAGCATCCTGCTCGTCGCCGCCCACATATCGAGCGAAACGGCGTTATGACGCTCGGGATTGTTGAAGATCACGTAGCCGACGCGCCCGTCCTTGCGCGCGAGCATCTTGTCGGTCTTGGTCACGTCGTCCATCGCTTGTCCTCCGCGCCTCGCGCGCCAAATCAACTTCGCCCGTCAAACCGCATTCGCCTTGCGTAATGCGGCAATTTCCTTCGCATTGAATCCGAACTCCTTGAGCGCCGCGTCGGTGTGCTCGCCGAGCGCAGGCGGCGGCGCCGCGAGCCGGCTCGGCGTGCGCGACAGCGACATCGGCTGGCCGGCCATGCGCAGGAGCGACTTATCCTTGGTCTTCACCGACTGCGCCATACCGAGGTGCGCGACCTGCGGGTCGGCATAGACCTGGTCGATGGTATAGATCGGTCCGCAGGGAACGCCCGCCTTGTTGAGCAGCTCGATCCACTCGGCGCTCGTGCGCTTGATGGTATATTTCTCCATGTCGGCATTGAGCGCGTCGCGGTGCTTCGAGCGCTCGGCGGCGGTCTGATATTCCGGACGTTGCATCAATTCGGTCGCGTTGGCGGCGTTGCAAAATCGCGCCCATATCTTCGAGCCGGTCGAGGCGATGTTGATGTGTCCATCGGCGGTCTTGAAGACGCCGGTCGGGATGCTGGTCGGATGATTGTTGCCGGCCTGCCCGGGCACCTCGCCGCCGATCAGCCAGCGCGCGCCCTGGAAGTCGAGCATGAAGATCTGCGCTTGCAGCAGCGAGGTCGCGACGTACTGGCCCTGCTTCGACTTCTCGCGCTCGAGCAGCGCGACCAGAATGCCGAGCGCGCAAAACAGCCCCGCGCTGAGATCGGCGATGGGGATGCCGACGCGCACCGGCCCTTGCCCAGGCAGGCCGGTGATCGACATCAGCCCGCCCATGCCTTGCGCGATCTGGTCGAAGCCCGGCCGGTCGGCGTAAGGGCCGGACTGTCCGAACCCGGAAATGCTGGCGTAGACGAGCTTCGGATTGATCTTGCGCAGCTGCGGATAATCGATGCCGAGGCGCCGCTTCACGTCGGGGCGAAAATTTTCGACCACGACGTCGGCCTTTTTGACCATGCGCTTGAACGCCGCCAAGGCTTCGGGCGCCTTGAGATTGAGCGTCATGCTGCGCTTGTTGCGGTGCAGATTCTGGAAGTCCGACCCTTCGCGCGGGCCGCCGAGCGGCTCGCCGCCGCCGGGTTCGGGCGGTAACTCGATCTTGATGACGTTGGCGCCCCAGTCGGCGAGTTGGCGCACGCAGGTTGGCCCAGCGCGCACTCGGGTCAGGTCGAGGACCGTGAATCGTTCGAGCGCGCGCGAGGCCTTGGGAAACGGCATTTTTCGGCACCTGCGAGGTGTTGTTTCTTCTGCATTACTCTCGTCCGGCGCAGCGCCGGGGGGACCCGACATTCCCCGATATCCCGCCTGTTGTCTACCGAGGAGGGGATTTGAGCCGGCAGGGCTCTATCCGCTATGGTGCGGCAGCGGGGGCGCTGCAACATCGATTGGACGCCGTGATGACCACGCCCACGCTGATCCCCTCCAGCCTCACCCGCGCGCTGCTGGCGCTGGTTCTCGCCGGCGCCGCCACGATCGCCAGCGCGCAGGAATCCCCGCAGCCGGCGCAGCACGGCGAGCAGCGAGCGAGCGAGCCGCGGCAAGGGGAACAACGACAGGCCGACGCCCGCGAGAGCGTGTTGCGGCTATTGCCGGCGGACTCGGTGACCGAGCACGCCGTCGCGATTCCGGGCGGCACGCTGACCTATACCGCGACCGCGGGAACGCTCTCGCTCTTCGATCAATCGGGCGAGCGCTCGGCCGCGGTCTATTACACCGCCTACGTCGCCAAGAACGCCGAGGCTACGAACCGTCCCGTCACCTTCGCCTTCAACGGCGGACCGGGCGCGGCATCGGCCTATCTGAACTTGGGCCTGGTCGGCCCGCGTATCCTCGAGTTTCCCGGTAACGACGCCGCCGCGGCGCGCATGCGGGACAATCCCGCGACCTGGCTCGCCTTCACCGATCTCGTCATGATCGATCCGGTCGGCGCCGGCTGGAGCAGACCGGCCAAGCCCGACGGCGGCAAGGCGTTCTATGGCGTACATGCGGACGCCCAGGCCGTTGCCAAGGTCATCGCGCTCTACGTCGCCAAGAACGGCCGCGGCAATTCACCCAAATACATCCTCGGCGAAAGCTATGGTGGCTTTCGCGCCGCCAAGGTGGCGCAGGTGCTGCAACACGATCAGGGCATCATGGTGTCCGGCATCGCGATGCTGTCGCCGGTGATCGAGGGCGGCTTGACCTTCGGCAGCAATCGCTCCGCGCTGAGCGCCGCTTTGCAATTGCCGTCGCTGGCAGCGGCCGAGCTCGAGCGCAAGGGCGCCTTCACCAAAGAGGCGCAGGCGCAGGCCGAGCGCTTCGCGCTCACCGACTATCTCGCGACGCTGGCCGGCCCGCGGCCGCAGGGCGATGCCGCGCGCAATTTCTATGCGCGCGTCGCGGAGATCACCGGCCTCCCCGAGGACATCGTCACCCGCTCGCGCGGCTTCATCCGCGACGCCTATGTCAAGCATCTGCGCTCCGCCGAGGGCAAGATCGTCAGCCGCTACGACGCGACGTTCGCGGTCCCCGATCCGTTCCCGGAGCAGGAGACGGCGCGCGGCGGCGACCCGGTGCTCGACGGTCTCACCCGCGCCTATGGCGCCGCCTTCGCCGCCTATGCGCGCGACGAGCTCGGCTTCAAGACCGAGATGACCTATATCTTGTTGGCATCTGACATCGCCGGCAAATGGGATTGGGAGGGCTCGGGGCGCGGCTCGGCGAGCGCCAGCGACGATTTGCGGGAATTGCTCGCATTCATTCCGTCGTTCCGCCTGCTCATCGCGCACGGCTACAGCGACATGGTGACGCCGTACGCCGCGAGCCGCTACGTGCTCGACCATCTGCCGCCGATCGGCGACCCGTCGCGCACGCAGCTCCTCCTCTATCGCGGTGGGCATATGTTCTATACCGACCCGGAGTCGCGCAAAGCGTTCAGCGCCGACGCCAAGACCTTCTATCAATCGACGCAGTGATGTGACGCGCGCGCTATCGCCGCTGGTCGCGCGGCGGACTTTAAGCAGGTAGCCCGGATGAGCGAAGCGAAATCCGGGATATCATGCCCGCATGGTGAGGTATCGGCGCAACCGCGTTTCAGGGCGGAACCCATTTCTTCACTGTGACGCTCAGACAACGCCAGTCGACCGCGCTCCGTAGCGCCCTGTCAGGTTCTCGCTGCATTAGCGTAGTGAGCGGCGGATTTGGAGGGGTGCTTCGGATATCGCTTCGCTCATCCGGGCTACGCTGCTAAGGCAATAGCTACTCGAGAGCGGCCAAACCCGAGGAAATTCACAACTGATTCGATGAGTAGTGCGAGTCCACATAGAGCAGCGCTCGTTTCTCGGCATCGTTCAGCTTAAGCCGTTCTGGCTCTTGTTCTAGCCTAAATTTCCGATCAATCCCCAGCATCACGTTATGGATATCCACAGGGAGCGGTGCCACCGAGTCCACAGTGCACGGGACCGACTCATCGCCCCACTTCGCAGTACCCGTCTGGCGATCAAACTCCAGATGCTTCTGAGTAGTAACAGTCCTGGCGTGAATGGTGGCCTCTGTCACCGACATGACCAAGCAAATTAGACTGGCCCCGTTTGGGCTTTCAGCATGAAAAATATCTCCACTGGCAAGATTATTGAGTGCAGCTTTGCGGTCGGCCATAAATCCGTACCCCCTAGCGTCCTGGCAACAGGAAGGGACGCAAAATTATAACCTTCTCTGAAGCCGGTTCATTCTCGATACCCAATATTTTCACGGCACAAGCCGCGCAAAGATTTCGCCCGGATACGCCATACATTGCTGTCGTGCCAAAACTCCCACCACTTTGGCATCCACCGGAAAAGCCTTGACACCGCAAATCCCCGGCTGCGGCAAGTTGGATATTGCCCCCGCATCCCTGCGGGTTGTCGCACAGTAGAGCGTAGGGTGGGCAAAGGCGCGTCTTCGCGCCGTGCCCACGCGTGTCTCTGCCAGTATGAGGATTTACGCGTGGGCACGCTTCGCTTTGCCCACCCTACATCTCTGCGCTCATCGGGCTACGCTGCTCCAAAAGCCCTCCTGATAACAGGCATAACAGGGCTTTCTTCATCGACCCACTCAGCAGCAATTCTTCGAATAAAATCAACCGGGGTAGCAGGCCAACCATGTTCTGAAAGAATGATTTGATTGTCCTTCAAGATTTTTGACAAATGGTGACAATCAAATGCATAGACTGCACCCGAGCTTATGCAGCACTCTTCGACACCAAACGCGATGCCCTCATTCCCCGATCTCTCAATCAGGGACATATAGTCTTGAACTGTAATGCCTATGACGTCTTCTACTGTTTTGATTGGAAGATAGCTGACTGACTTTTCCGGTCCGATCCTCAAGTGGTCGTCTACTAAGCGCTTTGCACCCTCGCCCAATGAAGCTCTAATATCTTTCATCACAACTACTCCCTTGGCTCAATAGGCAGCGTAATTATCCGTCAACAAAAATCCTTCAGGCTATGGTGAGCGTCGAGAATGATCCCTGACATCCGCGGCGCCCTTTAGGTTCTCGCTGCATTACCAAAGTGAGCGACGGATTTTGGAGGGGCGCCCCTACGCTGCTAATCAAAAGGCGTGCCGCACCTGGTACAGCGACGCGGCACCCAAGATGTCCATATCCAAGCGTTCACTCCGAGGAAGCGAACGGGATTGTACAGGACCGGCTTACCACACGTTGGACACCTTACTATTATCAGGTAGATGCCTATGCTTACGGCAGTCAGGACCAGGAAGACGATGAACCAGCGAGATACCAGCTCACTTAGAGCAATGCATCCGACTGCGTTTATAAAAAGCAGAAAGTAGGAGAAACGTATCTTTGATCTTATGCCAACTAGTTGCATTCCTAGTCTCGGTTTGCCGTGGTCATTTCCCAGCAGGAGCTACTTGGCCAATCGTTCCGACGAAGGTCTGCGAGATTGAGGTTGACGCACCGAACACGGTCGCACTGGGTCCTAGGCCAACTGTGATGCCAGTAGAGCGTAGGGTGGGCAAAGGCGCGTCTTCGCGCCGCGCCCACGCGTGTCTTTGCCAGTATGAGGATTTACTGCGAACTTGCAGCGCGGAGGACTTTGAGAGGCTGCGTCAAGACATGTTCGCGTCATGAGGCTTAGCGAGACCCGTCGTACTCCAAAATATCGAATCCGACGTGGCGGTCGACCATGTAGATCAGCCCGCGCTCGTCGAGCGCGACGTCGTTGCTCTGCGGCGCCGGTCTGCCCGCCGCCGGCTGCGGGATGAAATGGCCGATCTCGCGCGGGCTCAGCGGATCGGCGACGTCGATGATCCGCAGGCCGCCACCGAACCAGACGGCATAGAC
>Ga0209647_1001652_pt1 | contig 18665 bp, 21 predicted proteins | sample GraSoi_2013_60cm_FD_185827 | JGI IMG/M metagenome (GOLD analysis project Ga0209647, IMG submission 185827) | Grasslands soil microbial communities from the Angelo Coastal Reserve, California, USA - Sample 9_17_2013_60cm (SPAdes) (version 2) | ecosystem: Environmental > Terrestrial > Soil >... | reverse complement strand
ACCCACAGCTGGCGAGGTTCAAACGTCCGAGACGCTACGTGTTCATCAAAGAAGTCCCCAAATCTGCGGTCGGGAAGATTCTGCGGCGCAAATTGCAGGCGGGCGAGTACGAAGTGTATGATATGCAGGTTCAGCAATAAATGCAATCAGGAAGGCGAATAGGTATGACAGAGTATCCAGATTCCATTTTGCGTGTGGAGTATCGCACTGATAAGCCGATAGCAGTGCTGACGTTCGATGCACCTCCGCTCAACATCATTACTGTCCCGACGCGCGAACATTTTGGGGCAGTGTTCCGGGAAATCGAGGCGAATAATGCAGTGCGCGTCGTCGTCGTGCGGGGTAGAGGCGAAAATTTCTCTTCTGGGGGAGATGTTGTAGGATTTCTCAAGGTCACTCCTGAATACATCAGTCATTTTGCGGAGAACGTAGCTGCCCCGGAACGCTGTTCCAAACCAGTTATAGCTCGTCTCTCGGGATATGCTCTTGGCGTAGGGTTGGAGATTGCGCTGGCCTGCGATTTTCGCGTCGCATCTGAAACTACGCAAATCGGGCTTCCTGAAATGCGCCTTGGCATGATTCCGGGGAGCGGTGGGACACAACGTATTGCGCGTATGGCTGGACTTGGTCGAGCAATGGACATGATTTTGCGGGCCCGGCGCCTTTCTGCGGAGGAGGCCAGTTCCTGGGGTCTGCTCACGGAGGTAGTACCGATGAGTGAACTTGATGCGCGTGTCGATGCCCTGGTCGATGAGCTATTAGTGCTTTCGCCGCTGGCCTACCGTGTAGGGAAGCAGGCACTCCATGCGTCGATGGAGGTTCCGCTGAGTGCCGGCCTGGCAATGGAGGGAAGAATGTATGGCTTCTTGCGTACAACGGAGGATTTCCGCGAAGGGGTGCAGGCCTTTAAGGAAAAACGACGGCCACGCTTCCAGGGGAAGTGATAAGCTCCCGGGACTAGACCCTGCTATGCAAATGAAAGAGGCCCTGCGAGGGTTTCTGGCCAAATGAGCAACACAACAAAAGGTAGACAAGACAGGAGCTAAACACTATGAACTCTTCCGCTCCCCCCATACGGGTCGGTCTGATCGTACCGAGTTCCAATGTGACCATCGAAACCGAGTTGCCGGCTTTGCTGGCCCGGCATAAGTCGGCGACGTTCACCTTCCATAGCAGCCGGATGAGGATGCAAGAGGTTTCGGAGGAAGCGCTGCAGGCAATGAACGCCCAGAGGGAACGTTGCGTAGCCGAACTGACCGATGCCTCCTGCGATTCGCTGGTCTATGGGTGTCTTGTAGCTCTTATGGCACAAGGACCCGGAGAGCACCGTCGGGTGACGGCGGCTATCAGAGAGCAATTGATTGATCACGCTTGGATGCCTACGGTCATCACGAGCGCGGATGCACTGATCGAGGCTATCCGAGCACTTGGAGCAGAGCGTGTGGCGCTGATCACTCCCTACCTGAAGCCCCTCGCTCAGAAGGTGGTGGATTACATCGCAGCGGAACAGATCGAGGTCACAGACTGGGTTGCGCTGGAAGAGCCGGATAACGCTGCAGTTGCCCGCATTCCTGGTGAGCGCATCCTGGCTGCCGCACGCACGCTGGATCTGACGCAGGCGGATGCCCTGATCCTGTCTGCGTGTGTGCAGATGCCGTCGCTGCTGTTGATTGAGTCGGCAGAGGCTGAGTTCGATCTGCCAGTCCTCTCGGCAGCGACGGCAACGGCGTTTACACTGCTGCGCCGTTTGGGTCTGCCAACGGTGCTGCCCGGTGCCGGACATCTCCTGCAGAAGGACAGGCGAGAAGTGGCATGAGCTTCCCAGGACCTTTGTTACCTTAACAGGGCACGAGAAACAGCTTAACTGTACCCCATTCTGGCACCTACCTACAGGACCTCGGAGAGCATCGCCTCAAGGACTTACAACGACCCAGCCACCTCTTTCAATTGAGTTTGGAGGACCTGACTGCCGCGTTCCCGCCGCTCAAGACCCTCGATACTCACCGCAACAACCTACCTATCCAACCTACGCCTTTCATCGGGCGCGAGAAGGAAGTAGCGGCAGTCACGCAGTTGCTCCGGCGGCCAGACGTGCGACTAATCACTCTTACTGGAACGGGCGGTGTGGGCAAAACGCGCCTGGGCCTGCACGTGGCCGCCGAACTCTCCGATGACTTCGCGGATGGCGTGTTCGTCGTGGCCCTGGCCCCGGTGAACGATCCCACGCAGGTGGTACCGGCCATTGCTCAGACGCTGGCTTCGCTGATAGCCAGCGATCGCCCCCTGTTCACGCTGCTGCAAGCTTTCCTGAAAGAGAAACAGTTGCTCCTGCTGCTGGACAATTTCGAGCAGGTCGGTGAGGCCGCCGTGATGCTGGCCGACCTGCTGGCTGCCTGTCCCCGGCTGAAAATAGTGGTAACCAGCCGCATGGGGCTGCATGTGCGAGCCGAGCACGAGTTCATCGTGCCGCCACTGTCTGTGCCCACCCTGAAACAACTGCCTGATGTCAGGACCCTCTCGCACTACGAGGCGGTGGCCCGAAATCCCTGTCGATGCCACCGCAGCAGCGTCTCTGGTTGGACAATGCGCAGCGCGTTAGTCTTTGATCTCCTTCGCCTGTAATTCTTTGAGTGCATCTTTTGCCACCCATCGGGCCGTTTTAGAATCCATGTCTTGGATCTCATAGGCGCATTCCAGAGCTAAGGTACGAAGGTGGCTGTTGCGTTTCCCGATCTGCCGCAATGCCCAATTGACAGCTTTTTTCACAAAATTCCTCTCATCACCTGCGTGTTGCTTGATCAGTGGAAAAAACTGCATGAATGCCTCATCCTGCGCTTTTTTGTCATGTACCGCCAATTCGGCCATCATCACAAAACCTGCCCGCCGTACAAACTCGCGCTCCTGCTGACACCACTGAGTGGCCTTTTGATAGGCATAAGGGGTTTTATCAAACAGGTTCCCGCATACCTGGTCGCATACATCCCACGCATCAAAGTCGTTGGCCCACTTTTCCATGAGCTCGGCAGAAACGAGTTGAGGCTCAGCAATCATCGAGGCAAGGATTCTTGCCTCATGGATCCCTGAATCCCAGAGTGCTAATGCAAGTGCCTGGTTCCTCCCTATGTCTTTCGCCATCTTCCGCAGGGTGGGAATCGAGATGCCCAAAGCCTGGGCAGGTCTGATGCCAAACCTGGCCATACCTTCGATAGCCTGAGCGTTTGCAAGCTGTTCCAAGTTCGCTATTATCCGGTCTGATGTCATCAAAGCGCACCTGCTTTCCTCGCCGAAGATGTAAATATACCTCTATTGTATCCCATGCCTGGCGGCTATAAGCTGTGAGCTACATTGGCGTCGATCTGCCCGAACACACGAGCCGTCCAGCAATGTTGTTCGGCCCCCGGAAAGGGCTGAGGCAGTCATGACGTGCAGCAGCACCGTGATACAATGAGAAGGTCCATAGCTTACGGCGGAATAAGCTTCCGCTTTGATCGTTATTTGCAATCAACAGGGAGGTACACGAGCATGACGGTTTCCGAACTGATCCGCACCAAGCGCGCTGTTCGCCAGTTCACTGGTGAACCCCTGTCCGAAGAAGCGATCCGCACAATCTTGAATGCTGGCAGGCGAGCGCAAAGCTCGAAGAATACGCAGCCCTGGCACTTCATCGCCATCCGTGACCGCGCAACCCTACGGCAGCTTGCCGAATGCGGCGCGTACGCAGGACACCTGGCCGGAGCTCCATTCGCTGTCGCCCTCATTTCTTCCACCACCGACGGCTTCGATCTGGGACAGGCCACAGCCTATATGCAACTGGCTGCCTGGGAGCTGGGGATTGGCTCCTGCATCGCCTCGATGTGGGAGCCGGAGAAGGCCAAAGCCATCCTGGATGTTCCCCAGGATCTCCACTTCGATGTCGCCATCTCCTTTGGCTATCCTCTCCCCAGCCACGAGCAGTCTCACGCTCCAAAACCAAACGGACGCAAGCCGTTCGATGAGGTGATTTTCTGGGAACATTGGGGTGGATGAGTGACCTTTGCCGAGGTCGTGGATTAGCCGTTCTCGAACAAGCGGAAAGCGACAGGGAAAAAGGGCAGATGAACAAGTCATCCCCCCTGAAAGACAGGCGGACGTTTTTCGCGGAAAGCAACGGTAGCCTCGTGCGCATCAGCAGTCCCAAAACAGCGCATGATCGCCTCGATCTCGTTCTGAAAGGCCCGCTCCAATTCGGCCTCGAGCAGGCGATTGAGCAGCCGCTTGTCGGTTAGCGCCAGCACCTCGGTATCCAGTCGTTCTGGCTCGACCAGGCGGTGGAGTAGCCCGAGACGCTGGGCGACGGCGGCTTCAAAGATGTCGGCCAGTAGGACAATCTCCCGCGCTGCACCCTGCCCAACGAGAGGGGAGAGTAGTACCGAGGTCCCTCCTGTGATGACCATGCCCACAAGATTCTCCTTTGAGACAATGCGCATTGATGGAGCATTATGTCCCATCTTCTCCCTTGCTAAAGCACTTCAGTCTCAACGGGTGTCTGATCGGTCCGGAAAGCGGCGGACAAGAGCGGCATGATCGCACTCGGTTTGGTCTGCGTAGGTCTCGGCAAAAGCTGCAATCGCGCGGTCAAACACATTGCTTCTACCCAGGTAGCCGCTGATTTGCGCGGCGTCGCCGGAGCGGGCATGGGCGCGAGCAAGGGCCCATCCACAGAATCGACAATACTCGATGAAGCCATCTGGGATCAGGGTCTCGATATTCACTGTCAACTTCATGTCTCGTAGCTGGCGTATATAATAGTCGGTGGAGCCCAGTCGTGTCCACCCGAGAAAGAGGTCGCTGGCCGCCTGCATAAGACGCTGGCCGCAAACCACTCGCTGTGCGTGATTGGGATAGGCGCTCGGGCTGAGGTGACGCTCGAGAACCGAGGTTTGCGCTTCCTTGATCTGCAAGAGGAGCGGATCGTTGCTGTCGTTCCCCAGCAGTAAGACAACGTAACAACGCGTGCCGACGCTCCCCACACCGACAACTTTCTGAGCGACATCCACGCAGTGGTATTTGCTGAGGAGCACCTGCCGATCCTCCTGCACTGATGGTCGATATGCATCCACCAGTCCTCGCAACTGGTGGGCGAGTTCCTCGTCATCGAGGTGTGCGATCAGGGGAGGATCATCCTTGAACTTGTGCTGGCCATCGACTTGCATAGTGAGTTTGGGAAACACCTGTAGGCTTGAGCGCTGGCGAGACTTTTCGCGCTGTTGATTGATATACCAGCGAAATGTGGGATGCACGAATTGGAGTGAGCTCTCGTAGTCAATGCGGGAGTACCAGACATCGATATGGCGCATTTCGCTGTACTTCCACATGTGCTCGCGATACGACTGAACACAATTCAAGACAGCCCGCCTGTTCGTAGCGGCAGGGAAGCTGTTTGTGCGCCCGCCTAAAACGATGCTGGCGGCAAGCCGCTTGATATCCCATTCCCAGGGACCTGGGAGCGTCTCGTCAAAGTCATTCACATCGAAGACCTGATTGCGTTCCGGGGTGGCGTAGATGCCAAAGTTGTTGAGATGCGCATCGCCGCAGACCTGCACCTGGATACCGGTGACAGGACTGGTAGCGATGTCTTGTGCCATGACGATCGCCGACCCGCGCAGAAAGGTAAAAGGCGAGGCGACCATCCGTTGATAGCGAAGCGGCACGAGATGTGCCAAGCGGGAGCGGTTCTGTTCCTCCAGCAGGCTCAGCGGGTCAGGGCGATCAGCAGCTGGGGTCCATTCGGCATGGCTTGAACGAGGCACCTTGTTACGAAGCTCCCTGCCAGCGGCACGACGATGTGCCGGCGTTCGGTCATTCTGCTTCGCCTGTGCAGGATCTTGTAATTCGTGCATAATCAGCCTCCTTTCAGGGGTACCTATCATTATATATCCGTTTGAAAACATGTTGCGAGCAGCAGGAAAGGAGTGATTGCCGAGAAAGAAGATCCGCTACATTTGTCTGCCTGTCACGCTGGTATGCTTGGGGATAATCGGACGCCCGTCGGTTCCGGTCGGTTCCGCGATCGTTCCCAGGATTCTTATTGGGTCCTGGGAACATCTTTTTCGTATTCCTTTTCGCTCAGGAGCGAGCGAAAGAAGAGGCCTGTCACCTGCAAGAAATCACACGCCCAGATGTCTTTTGCATAGTTCCGCAGGAAGGTAGCCCAGTTCTGCCCTACTCGTCGCGGTGTGCGAGCGTGCCTCATATACTTCTGCATGGTACGTGTAGAGACATGCATGCCCAGCTTGAGGAATTCACTGCCCCTCTAAAACAGGGGACTGTTCCCCTAAAAAGAGGAACTTTTCGCCCATATTTGAGCTTGCAGTCAGCTACACTACTCTTTAGTTAAGGAACAACACGGGCGGTTCTTGGATTGTCGCAGGTCACAATTTACCCAGAAAGTACGAGGTAGCATATCTGCTACGTCTTCCCCGACGGACACTGGACCGTCGAGGATCTGATCGCCGAGGGGGATAAGTTGGCCAGGAGACTTATCACATAGAGAGAGGCAGGGCAAAGAACGATGGGAGAGGGCGAACATGAAGCGTAACAAGATCATTACTGCCGACGAAGCGGTGCGCGTCATCCTGCATAATGACGTCGTGGCGATCTCGGGGTTCGGGGGAACCGGCGTTCCGGAGGAGCTGGCCATTGCTCTGGAAACGCGGTTTCTCGAAACGGGGGCTCCTCGCGACCTGACCCTGATCTATGCGGCTGGTATGGGTGACGGCAAAACCAGGGGGGTCAATCACTTTGGCCACGAGGGCATGGTCAAACGCATCATTGGCGGATACTGGGGGCAGGCTCCCTCCCTGGGGGCACTGGCCCTGGAAAATAAGGTCGAAGCCTACTGCTTCCCCCAGGGGGTCATCAGCCACTTTTTCCGCGACATCGCCGCCGGCAAGCCGGGCACGATCACCTCGGTCGGACTCGATACCTTTGTCGATCCGCGACTGGAGGGAGGCCGAATGAATGACGTGACCAAGGAGGATCTCGTCGAGCTGATCCATCTACATGGAATGGACTATCTGTTCTTTCCTGCCTTTCCCATCCAGATCGGCCTCCTGCGCGGAACGACCGCTGACGAGGAAGGCAACATCACCATGGAGAAGGAAGCGCTCACGCTGGAAGTACTCTCGATCGCACAGGCGGTGAAAAACTCGGGCGGCATCGTGATGGTGCAGGTGGAACGGGTCACCACCGAACGTATCTTGAGCCCGAAAGCTGTGCGCATTCCGGGCATTCTCGTCGATTGCGTGGTGGTTGCTCGCCCCCAACACCACATGCAGACCTTCGCGGAGAGCTACAACCCTGCCTACACGGGTGAGATCAGGATCCCCACGAGCACCATCAAGCCGATGCCCTTCGACGTCCGCAAAGTCATTGCCAGGCGGGCCACCATGTTCCTGAAGATCAATGCGGTCGTCAACCTGGGGGTTGGCATGCCCGAGGGCGTGGCCTCGGTGGCCAATGAAGAGAACATCCTCGACATGATCACCCTGACCGTGGACACAGGGGGCATTGGCGGCATACCCGTCGGTGGCCAGAGCTTCGGCGCGGTCGCCAATGCCCAGGCGATCATCGACCAGCCCTACCAGTTCGACTACTATGACGGCGGTGGACTCGATCAGGCTTTCCTTGGGCTGGCTGAGGTGGATGAAGGGGGGAACGTGAACGTGAGTCGGTTCGGTTCCCGGTTTACTGGGGCAGGCGCTTTCATCAACATCAGCCAGAACGCCAAGGCCGTGTACTTCATGGGCGTCTTCACGGCTGGGGGCAAGATTGCCATCGAGGATGGGAGGCTGCACGTTGTAGAGCAGGGGACAGGAAAAAAGTTCGTCCGCAGGGTGCAGCAGATCACTTTCAGCAGTCTCAAAGCCCTCCAGCGTCAGCAAACCGTCTATTACATCACGGAACGCTGCGTCTTCCGCTTGACCACTGGTGGTCTGGAACTGGTGGAAATTGCGCCCGGCATCGATCTTGAACGGGATATCCTGGCGCACATGGAGTTTGTGCCACTGGTTGCAAGCAGCGTGCGCGAGATGGATCCCGCGATCTTCCTCGACGCGTTGATGGGACTGCAGCAGCGTTCGCCCCTGAGCTTGGAAGAACGCTTGCATTACAATGAGGACGACAATGTGCTCTACATCAACTTTGAAGGACTGAGCATAGAGACGGTGGAGGAGGCCCAGAAACTGGCGGACTTCTTCGATAGAAAACTCACAAGCTTTGGCAAGAGAGTCAATGCGATCACCAACTACGATAATTTCAATCTGAACCCGATCGCCTCGGAGAGGTTCTTTGCTATGGTCAAGCATCATCACGAGCAGTATTTTCTGTCCTCCAGGCGCTATTCCACCAACGCCTTTTTCCGCCACCAGCTCGGCACGCAGTTCACGCAGGCTAGTCTCGAGAACAGTATTTACCAGAGCTTTGAAGAGGCAAAGGAACATCTCTAGTGCTGGTATTGCCAGCGTAAGTCCTGAAACGAAGTGGAGTGCTGAACCATCATCTCAAGGTACCGCTTCGTGCCCTTACACCGAATCCCTGCCGTTCTCTCCTGCCTCGTACATTGCCGTTGAATGTGACATGTAGCGTGGGCTGGTTCGGTACGCATCGTATGTGCGCAGTTTGTGCTCACGAACCATCTGTTCGATCTCGTCCTGAGATGCATGCCGCTCGATCATGTCAAGCAATTGAGTGTGTTCCTCGATGGAGAACCAACTACGCTGCGGGATGTAGCTAAAGTCGGTGTGTCCCCTCACCTCTAAGCGATCCCACGTTTCGCGCAACAGTTCAACCAGGTAGCTATTCTGGCAATGGTCGTAGATGAAAAAGTGGAACTCTCTATTCAAACGACTGAAAGCAGGTATATCAGCAGATTGTAGCGCATGGTGCATGCTGGCATTGATCTCTCGCAGATGTTTCACACCTGCTGTATCCAGATGCGTTGACGCGAGTGCAGTGGCATAGCCTTCCAGAAGAGCAAGCACAGACATCTCTTCGTTATACTTACTTGCATCAACCGCGGCCACCTGCGCACCAGCATTAGGACGATATTCCACCCAACCTTCTGCTTCTAGCCGCCGGATCGCCTCTCGAATCGGAACCGGGCTGATGCCTAACTCTCGGGCCAGCGCATCGATTACAAGGCGGTATCCCGGTACATAGGTACCATTGAAGATACGTTCACGCATAATGCTGTAAGCTTGCTCATGCTTATTTCTTTTATTCGTTTGTCTTACATTCATCTGTATCTCCTCTTCTCTTAGAGAAAACATCCTACCTTTGCTCTTTATTATCATATAGCATAACATATATGTTTTCTTTGCGCAATTTATCTCCAATGCTCTTGACAAATGTGAAATCATATATTATATTTATACTTAAGATCATATATGATTTTGTATCTGGACGAAACTTATTGTTAAGCTTATGTGTCGTTAGATGATTTGCTCGACATCCAGGCTCAATAAAGCACATGCAGCCTTTGGAAGCGGCAGATAACATGTTGAGAGAAGTAGGTGAAAAATCTATGAATAAAGCTATCAACATACAACGAAGCAGGGTAGATGATCTGTACTTCTTTCCATTGGAGAGGTTGCTACCGGCCGGTCAAGCATTGAGCGTGAATACGACCAACCTGATAATCTCACTCGTCTCCACCAACTCAGCGAACGGCAACAACCCCATCCTGCTGCAGCAGTCGTTGACTGAAACCGATATGCGTCTGCTGCTCGTATTGCTGGAATCACCATATTTTTGTCCACAGGAGGTTCTGCGCGCCAGTCTCTTCTGTTCCTATTCGGGTTTGCTCGCCGGGCTTTTTTCGTCTGAAACCGCTGCTAGGGGAGTATGGCAGACCACCATAGAGAAGCAGCGCCTGCTCCTGCGGCGTGCAAAGGAGCTGGGGATCTGGAAGAGGGAATTGAAACCGCTCTACAATGCGCTCTCCAGGCTTCGCTCCAAACTCCATCCGTTTGGTTTACAGATCGCTATCTGCGCATCGTCTTCCGCCTACGCACTCTTGCCTCTTCCCCAACCTCAGCAGCAGGCGAGCAGTAGTTGGAACAGTACCCCGCTGGTTGCTTATGGCAGTTCCTGAATTGCTCACGCTGGAAGTATCCCTCGTAATAGCCCTGCTTGCCTTCCTCATCGGGCTAGGCTACCCTCTGCTTGCTTCTCGGCGCTATGCGTGTATTTTTCTTATAGCGATTCTTTTCCATGAGGCAGTTCTCGTCCCCCATTACTCAAGGGCAGTGCTGACGAAATCGATGAGCGCGGCCTGTACTTCATCCAAGCGACCCTGGAAGAAGTGATCTGCGCCTTCTACTGTAACCAGGATTTTGGGGGCTGGTATCCGTTCTAACCAATGCAGCAGCAGGTCATACGGCGCCAGCTTATCGTTGGTGCTGTGGATAAAGAGTTTAGGCTTCTGAGATTCATTCAGGAACTCGTCGTTGAGCAGGTGGGCAGGGGTACCAAGACCAATCATGGCCTGTACGCGGTCATCGATGGCTGCGACACGCAAGCCGACATATGCTCCGAAGGAAAAACCACTCAGAATGACGGGCAGGCCAGTATAGCGATGGCCCAGGAACTCGAGGGCGTAACGTACATCGTCCATTTCTCCATGGCCCTCGTCGTATGTTCCCGTGCTGAGCCCTACGCCGCGGAAGTTGAAGCGGAGCGCGGGCATGCCAAGGGTTTGCAGTGTCTGTGCTACCTTAAAGACCACCTTGTTGTGCATCGTGCCGCCGCCAAGAGGATGCGGGTGGCAGACGAGCGCGGCATAGCGAGGAATGACTCCTGTCTCTTCTGGTTTGAGGATGCCCTCAAGTTGACCAGTAGGGGTGGGTATGTTGGTGTGCAGTATCCGGCCAATAGTGTATCACTCCTTTCTCGCTTGCGAGATATGTTCTGGTTGCTCTTCTCCGGCTACCCGCTCAAGCATGTCATGGATTTCCTGCATTAGCTTGGTTTCCCTTTCTCCTTACCGTACCTTCTTCGCACCTACCATTCGGCGATAGTTCCATCGTCATTGCGCCAAATGGGATTCTTCCAGTTGTGCCCTTGTTGCGTTGCCGCACGGACAACTTCCTCAGCAAGCGTGATACCCAACCCGGGGCCTGTGGGGATGGCAACGTAGCCGTTCTGATAGTCGAAGACGGTCCGATCGGCCAGGTAGTCGAGCAAGTCGCTGGTCTGGTTATAGTGAATGCCCAGACTTTGCTCTTGAATAAAGACATTGGGTGTACAGCTGTCGAGCTGTAAGCATGCAGCCAGGGCGATAGGTCCCAACGGGCAATGGGGTGCCACGGCCACATCATACGCCTCAGCCATGGCAGCAATTTTCTTCACCTCGGAGATCCCACCGGCATGGGAGAGATCAGGCTGAATGATGTCTACATAGCCCTCCTGGAACAGCTTTTTATAGTCCCAGCGCGAGTACATGCGCTCGCCGGTGGCAATGGAGATTGACGTGTGGTGCGCGATGTCTCGGAGCGCTTCATTGTTCTCTGGCAAGACTGGTTCCTCGATAAACAATAAGTGGAATGGTTCCAGCTCTTTGGCGACCACCTTGGCCATGGACTTATGGATGCGCCCGTGAAAGTCCACCGCAATGCCGAAATCGTTGCCGGTGGCCTCGCGAACCGCCGCGACTCTTTCCACTATAGCCGTGACCTTGCCAAAGGAATCGATGTAGTGCATCTGCTCAGAGGCATTCATTTTGATCGCCGTGAATCCACTCGCTACCTTTTCCCGGGCGGCGTTGCCGACATCCGCCGGGCGATCACCGCCAATCCATGAATAGACCTGCACTTTGTCCCGCACTGCACCTCCCAGGAACTCATAGACCGGCAGGTTATAGAGCCGACCCTTGAGATCCCAGAGCGCTTGATCGATCCCGGCGATCGCGCTCATGAGGATCGGACCCCCGCGGTAGAACCCGCCGCGATAGAGGAGTTGCCAGATATCTTCGATGCGCCGGGGGTCTTGCCCGATCAAGGAGGCTTCTATTTCCCGCACGGCTGTGGCCACCGTAGCGGCACGTCCTTCGACCACCGGCTCGCCCCAACCGCTCAACCCATTGTCAGTGGTCAGTTTCACAAATAGCCAGCGAGGTGGCACCTGGAAGAGTTCAACCTGTGTGATTTTCATAGATTCCTCCTTTTATTTACCGGCTGGGCTTCACGGCATCGTTAAGAAACAGCGCCAGTTCCTGCCGGTTTGGTAAACCTTCATAGTCTCCTTGATTTGCCACAGCAAGTGCCCCTAAGGCACTTGCCCGTGTGACTGCAGCTGGTACCGGGAGGCCATCCAACAATCCCGAGAGGAGGCCAGCGGTAAACGCGTCGCCTGCACCGACCTCATCAACCAGGCTGATGGGGAATGCATTCACCCACCCCTCTTCTGTTGTAGAGCGATAATACGCCCCCTTGAGCCCAAGTTTGACGACTACGAGTTTGGCCCCCCTGTTGATAAATGCCTGAGCAATCTCCATCTCGGATGGCTGGCCGGTCAGGATCGTCCCCTCGTCGAGCCCTGGCAAGACGATATCCGCTTGGGACGCGAGATCATTGAGCACGGGTCGCGCCTCTTCCAGTGTCCAGAGCTTCTGGCGAATGTTCGGATCGAACACCACTTGCATGCCCTGTTGATGGGCTCGTTCGATGCTCCGAAACGTGGTTTGCCGATTCAGCGTGCTGAGAGCGGGGGTGATGCCGGTGATCAGGAAATACCTTGCCCCAGCAAAGTTCGATAGGGGAACATCCTCAAGGCGTATGTGGCTGGCAGCAGAGGTATGGCGGTAGTAGTAGACATACGTGCGCCCGTCCCCTCTGAACTCTTTGAAAAAGACGCCTGTTGGGCGCTCGTCATCGAACTGGACGTGCGAAACATCGACTCCTTCGCCACGGAGGGTTTTATAAATGAACTGACCGAAACCGTCCGTGCCGACTTTACTGATCCAGGCAACGTTGTGCCCTAACCGGGCCAGCGCAATAGCCACGTTGGATTCTGCCCCTGCCAACCCTTTTTCAAACAGCCTTACGGCCTCGAGCGGGCCAGATTTGGTAGGGGTCAGCAACACCATCGTTTCACCAAACGTCACGACATCCATGATCCACCAGCTTTCGATCCAATCGTACACGTCCCTTGCAGGATGACTATGGTGACCGCGCCGACCATCGGAGGAGCATTTCTGTTATCGCTCCTGGGTTACCTCCCTCTCACCTCAGACTGCGTCGCCAGTTCTTAAGGCGTCTTGTACGACAGCTACGAGCTTGCTGGCCGTCTGAGAGATCTTCGCGAAATCTTGCGCCACGATCGCTGTCTTGTCAACGAGCTCACTGCCAACGCCAACCGCTTGGGCACCAGCCCGCAGATACTCTGCCGCATTCTCCACAGAAATCCCACCGACCGCCATCAGAGGAATATGGGAAAGCGGTCCTTGCAACTCTTTGATATACCCGGGACCTACACTCCGACTGGGGAAGATTTTTACCATTGTTGCCCCAGCCTGAAAAGCTTTCACAACTTCCGTGGCGGTGAGTGCTCCGGGGAACACCGGAAGATGATGCTGCACTCCGTATGCGATGACGCGTTCGTCGACGTTGGGTGTCACAAAAAATTGGGCCCCCGACCTCAGGGCTGTTTCCGCAAGCGCCACATCCAGGACCGAATCTGTTGCAGCATGGTGATCGACGCGTTACTGGAATTCAGGGCCACTTCCAAGACCCGAATCCCCCCAGTGTATAACGCGTCGGCGACTTCCAGTGCTGTCTCCGCAGGAATACCGCGCACGATGGCCACGATGCCGGTTCGCCTTAGCCAGTCAATTCCTGGTACACTGGTGGTCTGTTCCATCAAGACAACCTCCCTCATCTTGTGGTAGTGGTTAGGTGGTAAGTGATAGACGCCTATTATTCTATTATGTGGTGGAAGTCTGATTCTAATTCATAACGTAAACCAGGAGCCTGGTAGCATCAAGCTAGCAAGCTCCTTATAGGCCGTGCTAATCTCGCCTTCGAAGGCCTGCGAATGTTACACCTTCTGCTTTGCGCATTGCCTCAGTATATACTGAACCATTGCTGGGATGGTTCGGTTCCTCCGAAGTTTACACCTCCTGCTTTGCGCATGATTTCCATCGTCTCCTCGGGGGTAAATAGCCTGGTGGTTTTTGTTACCTTGAGATGCCCAGGTGCCATGGAGGCCACTATTACTGCATTGGCAGTTATGTCATCGGGCGCTTCAAAAAGCAAAACCCCATCGTAATCACCAAAGTAGTAGTATAAGCCAACCACTCGACTCCCTAGCTTCTGCGCTAACTCACCCACGGGTTTGCTGCGGTCTTGTGGTTTTTCCGTCATCGCTGTCCACGCTTCAGAAGTGTAAGCAAATTGGCACATATAGAATGCCATGAGATCTACCTCCTTGATTAATCATGCTGATCTACCTACAGGATGGATGATGCAGGATCAGTAAATTATTGCCGGGAGTGGAAGACTCGAGCATCTGATAAGATAAAGCATTCGACTCTCGGCGATAATTCACAGACCCAGCACAGGTTGAGTTTTCAGTTCGATGCGGTACACCTTGCCGACGATGAAGATGTACGACAGCATCCCCACCAGGGCCACCGCACTCATGAACACCAGACCTCCGCTGAACGAGTTGGTGGCAGCCAGAATGAACCCAATCGCTAAGGGAGTCACAATTGATCCCAGGTTCGCAAAAAAGTTGAAGACGCCTCCCGCCAGGCCCAGGAGTTCTTTCGGGGCGGTATCGGAGACCAGCGTCCAGGAGATAGCAGACATCCCCTGGCCAAAGAACGCCAGGGTCATAATCGCAATCACCGCGTTGATCGACTCGACGTAATTAGCAAACACGATGGTGCTCGCCAACAAAAGACCCGCAATGATGGGGGTCTTGCGAGCACCACCCAATGAGAACCCCCGGCGAAGGAGCCAATCCGAGACTGCACCTCCGATCAGGACGCCGATAAAAGCCCCGATATAGGGAATGACTGCATACAGCCCTGCCTTAATGATGGTTAGATGTCGAGAGGTGACCAGGTAAGTGGGAAACCAGGTCAAGAAGAACCAGAGCGTAGAAGCTATCGCAAACTGCCCGATGTAAATGCCCCAGAGCTGACGATGCCTGAAGAGCTCGGACGCCTCGCTCCATTTAAATTTCTGGCGCTCCCCCGCCCTCTCAGCCAGACCTCCCCCTTCCCGAACGTAGTTGAGTTCGGCTTCATTGGCCCTGCGGCTATGTCTGGGATCCCGATACCGCCAGAGCCAGACCGCTGCAAAGATAAGCCCTAGGAGGCCGCTGAGGGCAAACATGAGGGGCCAGCCAAAGGACGTGAGGAGCCAGGCGAGGACGGGCGTGAGAAAAGCCAGCCCGACAAACTCCCCTGCGGTGTAGATACCCACCGCGGACGCACGCTCCTTATTGGGGAACCAGGCAGCCACCACCCGGCTGTTTACGGGAAAGGCAGGGGCCTCAGCGATGCCGAGACCTATGCGCAGTCCAATCAGCACAACCGCGCTGCGTGCTAGTCCTTGCAGCGCGGTAATGATGGACCACACGGTAAGCGCCACCCCATAGGTTATGCGCGGTCCGAGACGGTCGATTACAAAGCCGCCTGGAATCTGCATGAAGGCGTACGAGAAGCCAAAAGCCGCCAAGACCGCCCCTAAGGTAGCAGCGTTCATGTGCAGGTCATTTTTGATAACCGGGGCGGCGAGCGCAAGATTCGCGCGGTCGAGATAGTTAATGACGACGCCAAAGAAGAGAAGTGCGAGGATACCATAGCGGACGCGTGTTCGCTTCAAAGCTGGCTCCCCTGCTCTCGCGGGAACGGAACTCGTGCCGGTTTTAGCACTGGCTTCTTCAGCAGTACGTTGAAGAGCCACTGGGTCACGTGGATTTGTTTCCATGCTTCGTTGTTCCTTTCAGATCAGAACTCTTTTTCCTCTCTCGACGAGTCTGGTTAAGAAAATACTTTGAGAAGAGTCCCAAGGATGCTACTAGAGAGAAGTGTAGCTGACTGCAAGCTCAAATACGGGCGAAAAGTTCCTCTTTTTAGGGGAACAGTCCTCTCTTTTAGAGGGGCAGTTCCCCTGTTTTGGGGAACCGTGCTCGAGAAAGTAACGGCAACTTTGTATGTGGCTCGACTTTGGCACTTTTGTAGAAAAAGCGAGGAAGTCGAAGTAACCAGACGACAAAAAGGTGCTGGTTCTTTCAAAAGAACCAGCACCTCACCTGATTGTGCTCAAATACTGGCGCATACTAGCGAGTCTGCTGCGCGACCTGCCGGAGTTCCTGGACCTGTTTTTCGTAGTCTAGCGCATACGCTGCGTGAACATCAAAACTGATCAGATCCATATAGGGTTGTAAAAAGGCGGTCAGTTGCCGGGGATCATCTGTCTCTACGAGCAAGAACCCGGCTCCGCCTCCCGCCAGGTTGTACCACCCCTTTATATTTTCTGGGTGATTCCTACCCGCGTCATGTTGTTGCACAACCCGCTGAGCTACCTGCTGGCGAGTTGTATGTGGGTGCCAATTGAAAGCACAATACCAGAGCATCAGTTCAACCTCCTTGTCTCTCTTTACTAACAAATTCAGACGACTACATTAAATGCCAAGGAGTATGTGCGAACCATAGGTATCACTATATCACAATCTTGACACGTTTCAGAGATAGGAATGCGCAATTTCATATAAGAAGCCGTGTCTTGTTCGAGCAGAGTTCCCAAAAAAAGGAGAACAGTTCCTCAAAAATCGAGGACTGTCCGCCTGAACCAATGAACTTTGCGCCCATTTTTGTTCGTTCAGTCGGCTACACTTCTCTCTGAATAATGGAAAGTTCTGAGGTTTGGAGGAATACCGATGGAATCTGACGATGTAGAAACTCGCACCAAAGGCGGCCTCCCCGGCATGCGTGGTGTCGAACACATTGGTCTGACTGTGCCCAATCTGGAGGAGGCTACGGAGTTTTTCGTGGATGTGCTTGGCTGCGAGGTGGTCTATTCGTTGAACCCGCCCCGGCGCACGGATAACTATCTCGACATCCATCCGGAGACTGACCGCAAGATACGTACATTGAGTTGCCGTAACGGCGCACACTTTGAGCTCTTCGAGTACACGGCGCCGGACCAGAACAAGCACATGCCCAAATCCAGTGATTATGGCGGTCACCATGTGACGTTTTATGTCGATGACATGGATGCGGCCATCGCTTATCTCAAGAGCAAAGGCGTCTACCTGTTCGGTGAAAAGCGGAATAGTTATGGGGCAGAGGCGGGGAAAGATTCAACCTTTGTCCACTTCAAAACGCCCTGGGGTCTGGTGCTCGAACTCATCAGCTTCCCCAACGGCAGGGCATACGAGCAAGAAAAGCCTGCGATGTGGCTACCTCCCCAGCTAGACTCATAAGGAGGAAGACAACATGACCGAAAGCACAGCCAACGAGCGGAAAGGCCGCATCCTGGTGCTAAACGGACCGAGCCTCAATACGTTGGGGCAGCGCGAGCCCGGTATCTATGGGTACACGACACTGGCAGAGATCAACGAGCGACTGCGTGCGCGTGGCACTGAACTGGGGTACGAGGTGACGACCTTCCAATCGAACCACGAGGGAGCGCTGATCGATTGCTTGCAGGAGGAGGCGGACAGCTCGTTGGGGATCGTGATCAATCCGGGAGGGTTGACGCATACGAGTTACAGCCTGCGTGATGCCCTCAAGGATGCCAATCGCCCGGTCATCGAGGTGCATCTGTCGAATGTGCATGCACGCGAAGCATTTCGCCACGAGTCGCTCATCGCGCCCATCTGCGCCGGTCAGGTTGCCGGGCTGGGCTGGCGCGGCTACCTGCACGCGCTAGAGGCACTCATCGAGTTGAGTGAGGCGGAGGGCAGCGAGATCGCGCCACGTGGGCATGTATGAGATAGAGGTCTCGGCGCAGCAGCTACACTCTTTGGAAGGAATATTTCTTCTCTCCCACTCTTGCCTGGAGAAGCAGGTATAGTTCAAGTCGTTAGCATACTACGAACTGACAAAGAAGGTTTTACCAATGGAACAGTCGAGTGAAAAACGTTTGCGGCATGTTGTCATTGGAATAGGAGGTGCTGTGTTTACTGAACACCTTCCGGCACTTGCCCTTCCGGCAGTCGAGGTAGTCGCGGTCTCCGATATCAATGTCGAGAAGGGTAAGCAGAGGGCTGATCAGTTACATTGCGCCTTCTATCAAGATTACCATCAGATGCTTGCTGCAACACGGCCAGATGTTGCCGTCATCATCACACCCCCCATCCTGCATGCCTCGATGACTGTTGACTGCCTTGAGGCAGGGTGTCACGTGCTTGTAGAAAAACCAATGGCGATCCAGGTAGTAGAAGCAGATGCCATGATCGACGCGGCGACCCGTAGCCAGCGATTGCTCAGCGTCATATTTCAGCACCGCTTCCGTCCAGAGATACGTACGGCGCATAAATTGCTTCAGGAGGGATTGCTGGGGAATATCCAACGTATGGATTTGACGGCTGTATGGACAAGATCATACGCCTACTATGCCCAAGCTCCCTGGCGGGCCACGTGGGCAGGCGAGGGCGGCGGTGTCTTGCCAGCT
>Ga0209647_1001651_pt1 | contig 18672 bp, 14 predicted proteins | sample GraSoi_2013_60cm_FD_185827 | JGI IMG/M metagenome (GOLD analysis project Ga0209647, IMG submission 185827) | Grasslands soil microbial communities from the Angelo Coastal Reserve, California, USA - Sample 9_17_2013_60cm (SPAdes) (version 2) | ecosystem: Environmental > Terrestrial > Soil >... | reverse complement strand
CGTCCTGGCCGCCGATGTTGCAGCTTTGATTCACGCATTGGATCTGGAGAAACCGTATCTCTTCGGACATTCGATGGGGGCCATGACCGCAGCAACGGTAGCTGCCAACTATCCCCAACTGGCCCGGGCAATTATTCTGGAAGATCCCCCTTTGAAGGATGCTACTCTAGCCAGCGCTGATAAAGAAGCAGCAGAGCAGCAGGCTCTCCGGCAAGGCATTCTTAGCCTCAAAGCGCTCTCGCCCGAGGAATGTCTCGTCGCCGCTCGAATGTTCAATCCCAAGTGGGACGAGATAGAGCTTGCTCCCTGGGCAGAAGCCAAAGTGGAGTTTAATCTCGAGTTCTTCCAATATCTGGCAACTGTGGCTCCCTGGCGCGAGCTTTTTCCGCGCGTCGCTTGCCCGATCTTGCTGGTGACAGGCGACCCTGAGTACCACGCCATAGTCACGCCCGAGATTGCTCAGCAGGCCGCACACCTCTGGCAAAATGGCGAGGTTGTCCAGGTTCTCGGCGCTGGCCATAGCATCCACCGCGATCGCTATACTGAGACTATGGCACCGGTCCAGGCATTTCTGAGTCGAGTCTAAGAGACTGTCGAACAGTGCCTGGGTCAGGTACCTGCCGACAGGCACATCAACAGGTTGATGTTGGACCTGAGAACGTTCCTAAGTAGGTATACTGACCATTAATGCCTACGGAAGGAACCTGTTTGGCAAACCAGGAGAAGAAAGCCTCGTCCTGGAGATGGTAGCCGTTCACTGTGAAGGTCACACCGACCAGTGGATCACCTACCTCCAAACCAATGTTACAACCATATTGTGGCGCGCCAGGAACGCTCCATGTCGGGACAACGTTATCGATGAACGGATCGCTGTACCACTCTGAGATTTCATGGCTGAGCGCCATGATATCCTGAACCGGGACACTGAACATGCCAGGATCATTGTACGTGCTCCAGGCATAGGTTTGAATTACCGTTTTCCCTTGAGCATTGGTTGTGGGCAGCGCGTTGTGATAGCCAACGAAACAGCATGTGCTGGGGTTACCTATATAGAGAAAGGTGTTGGAGGTCAGGAAGATAGGTAATGTTTGCGGACTCAGTCCCAATCTGGTGATCAAACCCTGGATCTGCGGGTCGAACCAACTGAGGTTTATCATGCCTTCTGGCTGACGCGTGCGAAGGTTCAGACCTACAGAGCCCGCACTTGCGGGTACGTTGACGGTCACCGTCTGATAGACATCCGGATGATCCAACCATATATGATAGTCCTCATCTGAAACATATTTCCACCACTCGGCGCGTTGGATAGCGTCAGCATATTGAGTGGTGCCACTAGTGTAAGATGCCTGGGCGAAAAGAGGCGAGTTGAGCGTATCATCGACTCGCGTGTTGCCGTTAAAGTTGGTGCCATTGGAGAAGACAAAGTTCAGCGGAATGATCTCCGTTCGAACCGACGTGGTTGCCGAGCCGGCACTTGGGTCTGTTCCTACCATCTGGAACGGATATTTTAACCCTTTGTAAGCGAAGAGGGAACTCCAGTAGGGAATGGTGTCAACAAGACTGCTCCGCTTGCGGGTGGCTGACGTTATGACAGGGCTGGCCTGAAATTGATAGAACCTGGCTGTATCCCCGATTTTACCAGCGAAGCGCGGTGCTTGCGCACGAGTATTCGGGATAAACGCGAAGGCGCTCAAGGAGACGAGCGCACAGAGTAACAGGAATGTTAAAGTTTTACGACCAAATAATAGCGTACGCACGGATATATCAATCCTTTCATCTCGTCGTGTTATAGTCGTCCATAAACAAGGGGCTATGTTACTTTATCGTCAATCTATGCTAACCCCTTAATGGGTCAATGTATGGATATTATGAGGGAATGAGGATTGGTAGGGCGTTGCTACCTCCGGGTGCGCTTATAGACGATAAAACCTACCCAATATAGCACTCCTCTTATCTACAAGGAAAATTTTGCCTCAACTAGCATTTAGCCCTATAATAGAACAGTAGCACAACCACGAGAAGTTTGGCTGGAAAATGGGCTTTGATGCCACCGCCAAGTTGCCCGAAGAGGGACACCCGCGCCCATGGCCACCCGACATAGTAATGAAGCCCGAAATAGTTGATATGGTGACAAAGCGCTGGAAAGAATATGGCATCAAGCTCTAAACATGATTTGAAGATAACCCTGGAGCGTATGAATATCGCAGGGGTAGAGATTTCCGCCCTGAAAATGGATGGACAGGTGTAGGAGAGTTGGTAAAAAAGAGTCAATTTGAGCTTGCGGGAGTCACAGTATATGAGGTTGCATATGGATGGCTGGACATACGCACCATCGTGAAGGGAAAATGATGTTCAAACGCGGATTACTTCTTTGCTGCTTTGCACTTCTGCCGTTGCTCGCTGCTGCTTGCACGGACAACTCCATTGCATCATCGCCTGGCGGTTCTACCGGTACGCCTGGCCCAGGGACGCAGCCAACGCCCCTGGCGGCCATTTCGGCTACGGGCACCTTTCGCGAATATCCACTCCCGCAAACGGGCAGCGGCATGATGAGGCCAGCCATCGATCATAAAGGACGCGTCTGGTTTGGCGAAATGGGTCACAACTATCTTGGCGTTTTTGATCCCCGCACCCAGACATTTGAGCAGAGAACACCGCCAAACGGTCGCGATGGTATCATGGGCGTACAGGTAGGGCCTGATGATACCATCTGGTTTGCCGAACAATATGCCGATTATATCGGACATTATATACCTGATACCGGTCAATACCAGGTCTACAGCCTACCTACGCTAAAGGTACCTGATCCTAGCGATGCCAGCAAAACGCTCTCATTACCCAGTGCGCCCAACGATATCGCGCTTGACGCCCAGGGGAATATCTGGTTCACCGAACTCAACGCCGACTCGCTGGGCAAGCTGGACCCGCACACGGGACGGATACAACAATTTCCGCTTGCGGCTCAGAAAAGCATCCAGAAACTCGATCCCTATGGCATTACAGTCGATCCTCAGGGCATGATCTGGTTTACCGAGGCCATCAACAACCATGTCGGCCGTCTCGATCCCAGCAGCGGCAAGATACGCTTCTTTGATATGCCCGGCCCAGCCAATCAATTTATGGAGCTTGCCAGTGATGCCCATGGTATCATCTGGATTACGTCATTTAATGAGGGGCTGCTGACCAGCCTGGACCCACGCACTGGCACATTCATGCCGTATTACGCACCTGCTACGCCAGGCAGAGGAACGGCCGCTATCTATGGGCTGACGATCAGCCCAAGTGGAGAGATATGGGTGACGATAACGGCTGAGAATCTACTGGCACGCCTGGATGTCGCAGCCCAGCATTTCGTCTATTACCATATCCCGACACAAGCCAGCCTGCCGCTTGGTGTGGTTATGGGCGCTAACCACACCCTTTGGTTTACTGAGTCGGGCAGTGATAAGATAGGGATGTTGCAACCATAATAGAACATCTTTTCTGAAACTGGCATATGCTACAGGTACTTCTCAAACCAGCCCAGGATATGCTGCAGGCGTTCTTTGCGCAGTTTGGGATGACCGCCGCGCGAAAGGCCATGGCTCTGGCCCTCGAAACGCACGAAGAGGACCTCGCGTCCCATGTACTTCAAGGAGGCAAAGAGTTGCTCGGCCTGCTCGATGTTACAGCGCAAATCTTGTTCGCTGTGAATGATCAAGAGTGGCGTATGCATGTTCTTGACGTAGGTCAGGGGCGACATGCGCTTGTAGAGTTCGGGATCTTCCCAGGGAGTGGTCTCCATATCATCATCTGCGAAGTCCCAACCCACGTCACTACTACCAAAGAAGGACGAGCGATCGGCTACACAGCGATCGGTCACGGCCGCTTTGAAACGATCGTGATGGCCAATTAGCCAGTTGGTCATAAAACCACCATAGCTACCACCGGTAACTCCGAGACGTTGCTCGTCAATGTAACCTTGCTGTACGACTGCATCCACACCTGCCAGGATATCCAGCGAATCTTTGATGCCCCAGGCACCACGCACAGCGAGGGCAAAGTCCCGTCCATAGCCTGTACTGCCCCGAGGATTGGTATAGAGCACAACATTGCCCGCTGCCACCAGCAATTGCATTTCATGGAAGAATCCATAGCCATACTGAGTGTTAGGTCCACCATGGATCTCTACGATCAAGGGATACTTGCGGCTCGGATCAAAATCGTGCGGTTTCAAGATCCAGCCATCCATGGCCCAGCCGTCCTCGCCGGTATACGCCAGGTATTCAGGCGTCACAAGGGTAATTTCACGCAACAGCTCCTGATTGCAGGGTGTAAGCTGGCGTAACTCGCCTGGTGCAGTTGGCGAGCAGGTAAAGATTTCAGCCAGGTGGGTGGGATCTTCGATAAGCACAGCCAGGGTGTTGTTGGCCTGGTCGGCGCTGAAATCGAGCACATGCACATCGCCCGGTGTGAGCGTGGTCGGCTGTTCACCCGCTCCGCTGCCAGGAATGGCAAAGACCCGCGTGGCTCCCCTACGCGTTGCCAGGATGTAGAGCGTCTTCCCATCAGGCGACCAGGTTGGAGGGGGTGCCACATGCTCATCGGTGGTGTCGCTGTTGGTAGAGTCCGAGCAACTGCCTTCAAACTCGTGGGTCAAGCAGCGCGGCTCGTCCTGGGCTGCATCGGCGGCAAGCGTGAAGAGTTCAGAATGACCACCCGAACGCAGCTTAGGTGTTCCGTAGAAAGCCAGCGTCTTGCCATCAGGCGACCAGGAGGGTGAGCTACAGTTCAGCGAACCATTGGTCAAGCGCTGTAGTTCTCCGGCTTTGCCATCAACGATGTTGAGGGTATACAGGTCTGCAACCAGGAAACGCCAGCGGTCTTCAGCGCGATTGGAGGTAAACACAATGCGTGTACCGTCAGGTGACCAGGCCGCGTCACCGTCATCCCAGTCGCCATCGGTTAGCTGCTGTGGTTCGCCTCCCGCTATATCCAGGAGGAAGAGGTGCTGACGTCGCTCATAAATAAAACCGACACCATCAAGGCGATAAAAAAGCCTGTCGATAACGCGTGCCTTGGGCAGGGGCTTGCCATCCGCGCCCTCTTCATCAATGGGACCAACCGCTGCATTGAAGACCAGGCGTTTGCTATCTGGTGACCAGACGGGATTTGAGGCGCCATGCGGCATGAAGGTCAATTGGCGAGCTTCACCACCATTAGTGGGGATCAGCCATACCTGCGCTTTGCCTTTCCCGTGTTTTTTCTGCTCTTGCTCGTCTTTGCCGACAGGCTCACCTTCACGCTCGGAGACAAAGGCCAGCCAGCGCCCATCGGGTGACCAGGCTGGACTATGGGCATTGGCCGGTCCCGTCGTGAAGCGCGTTGCCTCGCCACCTGAAGTGGGTACCATCCACAGGGCGGAGCGATACGCGTGCTTCTGCTCGTCGATGGTTGTCACTACAAAGGCGATCCGCTGACCATCGGGCGAGATACGCGGCCTGCTAAGAAATTTAAACTGGTACAGGTCTTCAATAGTAATGGATCTTGTCATTGTTACTGCTTTCCAGGTCGTTTACAACTTCAAACGGACGATGGTGTTTCGCCCCAGATACTCAAAAGATACACCACACCACAGAAATCTGCCGACTGCACCTCAATCAGGGCACGTCTTTTTGAGGATCGAATTCTTGATGGACAATTGCTTCTGCCATGAATAGATCAACCTCTTTATATTAAGATCAGGCATATTACTGCAAGCACAAAGGAGCAACCAATATGGTCGAGAAGGGCTTGCCTACTTGCGACGATGACTACGCCGTTCTTGTTCCAGGGCGAAGTCAAGCGTTTCATGCAAACGCTCGAAGTCATCAACGTCGAGTTGCAATTCAACAGCTGGGAGATCATCAGGTTTGGCCCGTCCCTCTTCGAAAAGTTGGAGGACCATAACCAGTTCAACCTCTACCTCCATGACGCTATCGCCTTCCTGGCTGCCAATCTCTGACGCAGCTTCATCGTCATCATCGTCATCTTCAGAGACAGCCTGGATAAACTCGATATTGGTACGTGCGCAACGGAAACGCCCCGTTAATTTCAAGGCGTCTGTAGAGAGTTCCTCGGCCAGTTCGCGCACAACCTCCATCATCTGCACAAAAGCATCCTGTAATTGCTCTAAGGCATCCTCTTCATCGTCTATCGCAGTCTCGCTCTCGGCCGATAACGCACCGCCAGGGGCAGGATTCTCACTGGCGCTGCTACCAGCACCGCTATCAGGCAGACGCTGACGAGCCAATTTATTCAACTGGTCGAGCGCCTGGGCAAATGCCGGAGAGAAATTGCCACTATCGCGTTCTGTAGGCTTGGTATCTCCATTGCTTTTGTCTAGCTCATCCTCATCATCGTCATCTATTAGTTCCTCATCGTCATCATCTTCATCCAAACCAACCGCCGATTCCACGAGCAATATCTGCTGGTGCAGTTGCTCCGCCACATCCCGACTCAAATAGGCCATCACCTTCGCCTGCCGCGATGCAGCTAACAACTGAAATGATGGCCAGTCCCGGTAACGATCACGAGAGCGCAGGTAACGCATCTCCACCATTCCTAACGTGTCCAGCCGCAGCGAAAGTTCCATGCATCCCTCCTCTTGAGCAGCCAGCTCTTGTATACAGTTTCTTGATGTAGGTAGACTTCATCATGATACCACAAGAGTACTGACAAGGACATAAATGCTAACGCGAAGTACTGCATTTGTAGCAGACGGAATGACGTGCAAAAAGGATTCACAACTCAGCGTGAATCCTTTTTGCACGTCATTCCGTCTTTCTCTTTAATGAACGCATTGCTGTCACAGCAGATGACTAATCCCACTCCTTCCAGGCCATCTTTACACGTTGGAAAAACACAGTCAGTACAGTAGCGATTGCCACCACAGCCATACCCAAAATGATCAGGAGCGGTCCGGTAAAATTGGCCTGTGTTTGTAAAAACAGGGCATGGATGGCCCCAACAACAATCAAACCGGCTGCCGTGAGAACAAACACTCTGACTCCAACACCAATACCCACCAGGAGTAACACCAGGGCTTCACCCAGTAACACCAGGGTATAGAGGAGATTATCGCCGCCATTGCCAAAGCTTAACCAGACGGTGGGTAACAAAAGCAGGGCAGCACCCAGCATAGCAACTGCCTGGCCCACAAGGTGATGCTGTGATAAGCCCTCGTCACGCATCAATATGGGAGCCATGAGAATAAGGTAGGTTGCGGGAGCAAGCAGGAGCAGGTCTATATTCACCTGATGGAAAGCCACCAGCAGCCAGGATATACTCAACGCAGCTAACAGGCCAGCGGCATAATCGCTGTAACGCTGTACAACGTTGGAGGACTGCACACGCCCAAACCAGAAGACCAGCAACGCCAGTACAGTGAGTGTGCCTGCGCCAACGAAAGCTAACAGACCTGAGTTGGCTGAAAGACCACCATTGAACATAATCACCAGGAGCAGCAGCACGTGACCACCAAGTGCCAGGAAGCGATGTAAGAATCGCGCGGGCAGCCAGTGTGTCAATGGTGGTAAAACCTTCCAGACAAACTGCATGGCAAAGATCAGGACACCCAGGATACTATATGCAGCTATCAATATTGCCAGACTGGGATGTGGTTGCCATTGCCAGATTGTCCAGGCAGCGAGGCCAACTGGCACCAGCAGAAGTTCAGGTATACGCTCGACCAGCATGACAACAATTGCCAGAGCGATAAAGGCCAACAAGCTATAGAGCATAAAGCCTGGCACATTGCTAGTGCTGAACATATTCTGCACAGCAATCGTCATTAGCATGGCGACCAGCGATACCAGGTACAGCGGCCAGCTCCAGGTCAATTTAGACTGGCTGTAGCCAGACAAGGAGATGGCAGATTTCCCCACAGCAATTTCACCAATCCGTCCAATAGCTATTCCCAACAGGGCCGTGCCAATGGCAATACTGATCGGCCAGGCGATACTGAGACGAGTGGTGAGCAGAGTGCCCCAGACACCGAAACTGGCTACCAGGATCAACCACTCCGGCTTGCGTTCAAACAGCAGTATGCCGAAGGCAAACGCAGCACAGACCAGCAGGACGGCTACATAGAAGAGGGAGTTCGTTTCGACAAGTGAGCCAACCACACCTACTAATATTGCTGCTACAAGGGCCGACATATACAACGGCTGGGCATAGGTTGTGCTACTCCTGAAGTTTGCCTGGAAGCGAAGCAAAAACTTCAAGCTGCTCGCAGCTATACCCAATGCCGCACAGACGAGTGCTGCGATCAGCAGGCGAGAGCTATCGTATTGCATGGCGGAATCGATGAGTGACCAGGTAATGAGCATTGGTGTAAGCCAGAGAGCTTGCAGCGGATCTTCACGAGCACCGATTATATAGGCCAGGGCTGCGAAGGCAAACAGAGCATATTCTGTTAAGCCAATATCGTGCGGATGCATATATGGCCATACCCCTACCACAACGGCTCCAACCAGCGCCGCCAGGTACCACGGCCAGTTCCACCAGATCGACGTGCGATTACGCGCCGTCGCGCTCATAGATTGTTCGATTATCTCTCCAAAGAGCAGGCCCAGCAGACCTACTGCAAGCCCAATGCCGATCACATAGGTCAGGGAGAGCCGGGTTGCCAGTAAAGTTGCCCAGGTGGCAAAGGCGGTTATCAGCCAGAGCCAGCGCGGTTGCCGTTCGAAGAGGGCTACACCGAAAGCAACCAGGGCGTAAATCAGTAGGGCATCTGGTATAGCGCCATAGAAGGGTGGCTGGGCACCCGGCAATGTGCCATATACACCCGTCAAGATGGCGGCAGCGCAAGCAGTGATGTAAAAGGGTGAAGAGTATGCCAGGAATTTGTTACGCCAGTTCTCCTCACCTGGCACTTGTTTGCGGATAATGTTCAGGCAGCCAATAGCCACGCCCACAGCGGCATAGGCAAGAGCTATGGTTGGTGGTCGATAGAGGTCGCCAACACGCGCAGCGAGTACTAATGCCCATATATTGAAGGCAGGCAAGAGCCATAGCAATGGTGGAAGATCTTCCGCGAGAGCGAATATATAAGCGAGCAAACCAAAGGCGAGCAGAGCCCAACTAGACGCCAGGAGCTGGCCCTGTGTTTCCGCAGCAATACCACTCATGACTGCGCTGAGCAAGGCTACTACATACAGGGGTGCGGCCCATGTTTTGCCAACCAGGCGGCCGATACTCAGGGCGAGCAGCGCGGCTACCGGTACAACGCCAACCAACACCCAAAATGGATTGGCCGGTAAGAGCAAAGCTGCGCTAGCAAAACCGATGACCGGCAGCAGCTGCCATTTCTCGCGGGATAGGGCCGCCGAGGCATACCACACCAGCGCAAAAGCACCAATTTCAACGGCAATCGGGCAGGTTACCCGCAACCAGTTCTGGGTAATACTTGTTGAATAAAGCAGGTCATACAGTAATACGGCCCCACCATAGAGCAGACCAAGGGCCAGTGGCGGCCGCTCCCATACGGTTGCCCGCTGCGGCTGTCCTAAGGTATTGCGTATCACCGGAATATTCAGGCGCATAACCCAGTGCACAGCTACAGCGAAAAGCGGGAGAGCCAGCCCTATGATCAATACAGCGGCTGGACGGGTGAACAATAACAGTGGCAGAGCAAGTACCCCAAGGATCAGGGGCAAGAAAAGCGCATGGGACCTCTGCTGATAAAGCAGCGCAACATAGATTAACAGAGCAAAGAAAAGCAAGAGAGCAGCAATTCTATCAGCAGGCTGGGCCAAACTCAAGACGAGGGTGAACAGTATCTCAGCCAGGATCACTACCTCCAGCGGGCGCACCCAGGTGACACCAAAGAGGCGTCGTACAATCAGCGCCGTAATCATAAACACGACCACCAAGCCAGCAAAGCACCATACAGGTTCAACCCGCGAGACCAGTACAAGCTCGCCAAATTCCCAGGTGAGCAAGAAGCCGCTCAGTAAGAGCAACCATGGCCAGTTGTGTGACTTGTTGCTTATGGTTCTCGCCAGGGTAGACCGCCATAATGTGATACTGATAGTTATACCGATTCCAGTTCCTACCGCCAACAGCCCGGCCACGGTATTCCAATCTGCTAGCATGGGCATGCATTCAGGGGCAATGGAAACATGGTAAGCGCTGCACAGAAGTTGCAGCGGCTGTTGCCATGCAGCGATAAAAGGCACGCTACTAATAAGCAGCAGAGCAATTTGATCCAGGCGCAGGCTGAATTTCGTCGGCGCAGCAAGGCGATGCCCCAGCAAACGATTAAAGCCATGGTAGAGCAGAGCCGTTCCGGTCAGCGCCAGAATATAGCCACTACGCGTTAGATCAAAAGCGTAACATGCTGCCAGCACACAGGCCAGGAACAGCACGACAAGAACGAGCAGATCTCGTGTCCGTTTTGTCAGCCAGAAGAAGAGACTGGTCCAGACCAGCAAGAGCAGAACCACACAGAGGATCGCCAGGCGAACTTGCCTGATGGAGGCGATAGCGATATCTTGATTGAACGAATAGACGGTTATCCCGATGCTGCTCAGCAGACATAGACCAACGACACCATACATAAAAACGCGCACCGGTACGCGTAAGATCGTGAGAGAGCCGGTAAAGAACCGCTCGCGACCAGAGGTAGAGTTACTGATAATAACAAGCAGGGCAGGCAGAGCAAGAAGCATGAGCATGCTGGGCCACCACCAGGAGCCGAGATTAAGATCAACGGCAAGGGCGAGGTCCGCGACGAGCAGGGCCATCGCGCCCAGGTAACCAAAAATGACGAATCGTTCGTAGACGGCCAGCAGGATATAGACAATAGTGGCATATATCGCCGCTATGACTACCAGGGTTGGTGCCGAGAGTTGTATATAATTGCCGCCCACGAGATTATAGGCCGTAAAGCCAACCAGAGGAATTAACAGCGTGTAGATGCCTGTATAAATGCGGGCAATGAGCCGGAAATTCGCAAAACGGAAAGCGATAACGCCAGCAACGCCAAAGAAAGCATGCACACCAAAGACAATCAAAAAAGACAGCAGACTATTTTTGCCAGTGGTGATGACAGAACTTAGAGCGCCTATCAAAATGAGGAATGCTCCTAGCAGACCGATAATCGTGATCACCTGGTCTAGCAGAAAAGACTTCCATGAAAATGAAAATGTACGGCGTGGTTTGCGTTCCTGTACAGTAACGACCGGGGCAGGAGCCGCTGAAGTCGCGGCGGGCACTACGACGGGTCCCATTCTGGCCGATGGAGGGATTGGCGTTCCTGCACTACCAAGAGTGGGCGGCTGTACTGCTACCTGTTCAACCTTTTTGTTCACTGGTGAGGTAGGCAAAGCGGAAGGTACAGCAACAGGCCGTGCCTGGGGTGGAGGTGTAGCTTGTGGTTGGCGTTGCACCAATGCAGCACCTGCTCTAAGCTGGCGCAGGTAGTCGAGGCGCACCTGATAGCGATGTATCAGGTCACGAACGGTCATATTTACGCCACCATAAGTGGCAACACGCTGCAGATCTTGCAAAGCGCTGCCTAAAAAACGCTCTTCTTTAGCGAAATTCACCGGATACTTACAACGCGGGCAATCTTCTCCTGCCTGGGGATTGATTGGCAAACTGCAACAATCACAGTGTGGGGATACTTGCATTTGTATCATGCGATTACTCCCTTCACATTCCTTTACATGTTTATATTCGATAACGGATGAAACAAATCATGAACTAGACGGATACATGCATATAAATTGCTAAGATAGCTTCTTCCCCCCAGTGTACGAGAATTGATGCGCAAAGAAGAGTGTCATTTGTCCCATTTCCCTGCCTATCGGAGTTGGTGCAGTTGTGATAAAACGCCTTATTGTGGCGTACTTTAGATTAGAGCACAGATGGACAAACTCATTGTGATGCTCTACAATTATTTTGAGATTGACGCTAGCAACTAACGTCAAATCTACTTTATTATGCTCTTAACAGGGGCATAACATAAGACTTCCATACTCTAGCGAGAGCATAGAGATTCTAAGCGTTCGAAGCTATAGAAGATAGCTTTTTTCGTTTGCACGGAGGATTGAGCCAGTGACATCACGTCCCGATATCGTACTATTAGTGCTGGATACCCAGCGCGTTGATCGCCTCTCGTGTTATGGCAACGAGGAAGAAACATCCCCCCACATTGATGAGTTAGCGAGCGATTCTACCATCTTCAACTACGCCATAGCCCCAGCCCAATGGACTGTTCCTTCACATGCATCGATGTTTACAGGTGTCTATCCGTCGGCACATAATACGCTGCAATCCTTCTCAGTCCTGCCACAGACCCTGCCCACACTGGCCGAGCGCCTGCGAGATAGCGGATACTTCACAGCGGCTTTCTGTAATAATCCCCTGGTAGGAGTAGTGAATAATGGCTTGCGGCGCGGTTTCCAGAGTTTTTTAAACTATAGCGGATTAATGACATCGCGCCCAAACCAGGCAGGCGTTCACCCCAGCTTATATAATCGCTACCGTCAAAAATTTAAGGGTGTAGTCACAAACTTCATCACAGGCTTACAGGATGCATTCGCCCGTTCAGATTTCCTGCTAGATCTTTCATTTACACCTTTCATGACTCCGCTCTGGCAAACAGCCTTGAGCTTTAAGGGCAATACCGCCAAGTCTCTCAATGACGCCGCACGTTTCCTTATTGAACGTGAAGGCGTAGAGCAAGATCAACCAATTTTTAGCTTTATCAATGTGATGGGTGTCCATATGCCCTATCACCCAGCCCAGCGTTTCACCGAGCGTTTCGCGCCGCATGTCCAGCATGATAAAACGGCTCAGCACTACTTACGTCACTTCAACAGTGATGTCTTTGGCTGGTATGCACCCCTGGCTGGCAGTATGGATGAGCAGGATAAAATAACTCTTGATGGTATGTATAATGCAGAGGTTGCCACCCAGGATGAGCAAGTAGGAGCTTTTTTGCAAAAGCTGCGTGAGAGTGGGCGCCTGGACAACACGCTGTTAATTGTTTGTGCCGATCACGGTGAGCATCTTGGTGAGAAGCGCTTAATCGGACATTCCCTTTCACTGTATAATGAACTTGTGCGTGTTCCTCTGATCATTCGCGACCCCAGCGGTGACCTGGCACGTGGCACCAGTGTAGACTATTTTGTCTCGACGCGGCGCGTTTTCCATACAGCCCTGACAGCAGCCGGGCTCGCCGACGAAACGGAAGAGGTGCTCACGTTGGCCCATAGCTCGACGAGTGACCCGGATAGAGGTACAGTCTTTGCCGAGGGGATTCCTCCCAAAAATGTTGTGCAAATGCTGCACCGGCGACGTCCCCAGCTAACGCAGGAATTGGGGTGCGATCAAACACGTCGAGCCGTATGGAGTGATACCCACAAATTAATCCAGACTGGCGATGACCGCCTGGAATTGTTCAGCGCAGTCGATGACTTCGACGAAAGGGCAAACCTGCGTTATATACTACCTGAAAGAGTCGAAGCTCTACAAGAGTATCTACAAACTTTTGTGAATCATGCAGGCGTTGCCGTCGCGCCAAGTGAGCAAGCGGACGACTATGATGACCCCGAAGTGCTCCGTCGCCTGCGTGATCTGGGCTATATTGAATAGCGAGTGAGGATAGTTAAGTTATGTATCCATTTTTTGGTCCAATTATGTTTCAAATAGGACCGTTCGCCCTTCATTGGTATGGCTTTATTATGGTTGTAGCCATAATAGTGGCAGCCTGGATTGCCGCACGCTATATAGCGCGGCGCGGGCGAGACAGCAACACGATCTGGGACATGCTTTTATGGGTGCTGATACCTGCACTTATCGGTGAGCGTCTCTATTATGTATTTATCCAATCACCACGCGGCCCCAATGGTCTCGGCCACTACCTGGCAAACCCTATCGAAATACTTGAAATATGGCGCGGCGGCATGCATATCTATGGTGCCTTCATCTTTGGCGGGATTGCCCTGGCCTTGTACGCACGCTGGCGTAAATTACCGCTGTTGATCTACCTCGATGCGGTGGGCCTGGCGCTTCCGCTGGGTCAAGCTATTGGACGTTGGGCAAACTTTATCAACCAGGAACTCTATGGTCCACCAACGACGTTGCCCTGGGGACTGCGCATTGACGACCAGCATCGCCTGGCGCCATATAATAACCTGACGCTTTATCCAGAGAGCACACGCTTCCATCCACTATTTCTATATGAATCCCTGGCAAACCTGCTTGGCTTCATTCTGATCTTCTGGATTTCACGCCGTTTTGAGAAACGTTTGCGCGCTGGTGATCTCTTCTTGCTCTACTTAATCTGGTATCCAACTGTACGTTTCTTCCTCGAGTTTTTCCGCACCGATTCCTGGTTCTTCCCGGGCACACCCTTCAACGTCGTACATTTGCTCTCATTTATCACGGTCGTCACAGCAGTTACGCTGCTGATTATGCGTCATCGTAACCAGCCTCAAGCGGCAACTGTAGCGAATACAGGAGCAAACATAGAAGTTGAAGCGCAGGGAGCAGATGGTTTGTCAGACGATGAGGCAGAAGTCCCCGAGGGTGAGTCAAAGCAGAAGGCAGATGACGAGGTTGAGAATGCAGATAGTGAAACAAAGCAGGAGGCAGGGGATGTAATTGAGGATGATGCTGAAGATGAAATGGCCAAACCTGACGAAAGCGCGGGTGAGCGCAAGGCAGGCTCTACATCTTCATAGTCTGTGGAAGGTCAAACAATCAAAAGTGAGCAGCATGTTGGAGTGGTGAAAGCGATATGAACCCTTTCGAGAGAATAGCAAACAGACATCAAACTCTGCCTAAAGTAGATCTGGCGCAAGGACGAAGTATTGCCTACTCGCGAAGCACTACCAGAAGGCTCATGGAATTAATAGATGCCAATGCACACGGTAATGTGCATGGTGGCGCCATTATGCGCATGGTTGATGAGGCAGCGGCCATTGTTGCCATCAAGCACAGCCAGTGCCCTACCGTGGTTACAGCCAGGGTAGAGAGGTTTGATTTTCTGGCTCCCGCTTTTATCGGAGATGTTGTTTCTGTCCATTGTGAAATGTGCTATGTAGGACGGACAAGTATGGAAGTGGGAGTCGAGGTCATGGCAGAAGGTTTGATAACCGGAGAAGTACGCCATATTGCCAGTAGCTACGTGATCTATGTTGCCTTAGACGAGAAGCGTAAACCGACTCCTGTACCCCCACTGGCGCCCGCTGACGATGCAGAGAAAGCGGTTATAGAACGAGCACGTATTCGTCGTATGCATAAGCAGAAGATAGATGAGGAATTAAAGCGGGCAGAAGAAATTCAAGATCGTTGATTACCAACTTTTGATCCCGTAAGCTCTAAGGCTGGTTAAGAGGCCACATGAAGGTAGCTATTTTCAGCGGTAAAAATGATGTTACAGTTCTCATTATTCTGCTTGCCAGACCTGCACAGTTTTATCAAAGCCGGTAGAGGCAATACGGTCGCCATGAGAGGTCCAGGATAAAGCTACCACCACGTCACTATGACCATGATAGGAAAGCAGCATATTACCAGTAGTGGCATCCCAGACCTGCACACTTTCATCAAAGCCCCCAGAAGCAAGATGTTTGCTATCTGGTGACCATGCCACAGCATGCATATAACCGGAATGTCCACGATAGATTAAAAGGGTGTTGCCTGTCAGAGCGTCCCAGACGTGGATAGTATGATCGCTACCACCAGAGGCGATACGTGTATCATCAGGTGACCAGGCCATTGCCCACACACCACCGCCATGACCTTGATACGTCAAGAGATGGTTACCAGTACTGGCATTCCAAATCTCTACAGCGCCATTATCACTCGCAGAGGCAAGGTGCTTGCCATCTGACGACCACTGTACCGCGCTAACATGACCAGTTTGATCGCGACAGGTAAAGTAGAGTTTTCCGGTCCTGACATTCCAGACCTGGACTGTTCTATCATCACTGGCGGAGGCTATGCGGGTTCCATCAGGTGACCAGGCAACGGCGCTGACCAGCGCACTATGACCGCGATACGTATATATATGCCGACCAGTAGCGGCATTCCAGATCTGAACCGTCTGATCATAACCGCCCGAGGCCAGTAACTTCCCGTCAGGTGACCACGCCACGGTAAAAGCAGGATCGTGATGACCGCGATATGTCACAACATGTTTGCCGCTGGTAGCGTCCCAGACCTGAATTGTCCCATCCATACTGGCAGAAGCAATACGCAGACCATCGGGCGACCAGGCCACACCAAAGACCAGATTATTATGACCTCGATAAATATAGTAGATACTTCCCGGCGGCGTAGGAGTTGCCGTTAAGGCAAAGGGCATATTCTTGGAGACCACAACCATCTTTGAGGTGGAGAAAGTTGGCTCTGGAGCAGCACAGGCAGCAAGCAACAACAATAAACAGCAGGTGATACTGTATGTAAAAGAGGAATGAAATCGGGTCAGGTGCATAATAGTTCCTTACATAATGGACTGCTACCTGTACTTGCTACAAGGGATTATGCTCCGCAAGGCCTGAGAAGACCATCTACAAACCACTTTAGCGGGTCGCGACATGTACTTATTATACGCCGGTATAGCATTAAAAGTAACTCTTGTTGGCTCCAAAAAAGACGTTCCCGAAGAGCTATAGCCACATTCTAAGTTCAATGGAGGCAAATTTCAGAACGCAGCTGCAACAATTCGGGACGCCCTACAGATTTTTATCTACAAAGTGAACTTACGCGAACTTGAAGGATTGCAGCATAGGTTGGAAGTAGGCAGTATTCGCCAGATCAAAAACTTGACTACCTGTGGCATAACCAATGACAAAAGCCTTGCTGGAAATTGAATGTGCGGGATGATTGTCAGCAATAACCACAATCTTTACATTAACAGCGGTATTTTGGCCGCTTGGAGTAACATCGCCTGTAGCAGCCCCCTGGCTCCAGGTATCACCAGCCAGCGTTGTTGTCGCGGGAGTATTGACTGATTGATAGTTCTTGGCTTGCGATTTGAAGGCTTGCAGCGCAGTATCTACCACTGTACTCGCGGGAATCAGTTCATTTGGATTAGGAGAAGTGCGTATGGACAGGTAAGCAATACCATTAGGATCACTAAAGGTCACACCATCGCTTGATTGTTTAACTTTCCATGTTTGGGGATAATTAATAGAGAAACCATCACCCTTATAGGTTGTTAGGGATGGTGTGGGTGTAGGAGTAACTGTTGTTCCTGTCGATGGACTTCCCCCGCCAAAGAGATCACAGCCAGCCAGAAAGAGTAGGATACCGGTAGTACAAACACACAAAAAGAGCCAGCGCACTATGGGATACGTATGCTTTACCATGACAATTTGTCCTCCAAGGATAATTTCAAATTTTTAGATATATTGATGTATGAAATTGCCCAGTTTGTAGGGTGATTATAACATAGTTTTGCGAAGTGTCCAGCCGTTCAAGGCGGGATTTTGTACGAAAACCGCACGCAGATGAGTAGAAAATAAAAAACAGGCCCGCTGCTAGCAGCGGACCACCATTTGAAAGAAAAAGTTCCTGATTTCTCTCTAACCAGCTCAGCTAAGATTAGAGTCCTAATGACTCGATTGTTTCCAGAACCTCTTGAGCGTGCTCGGCTGCCTTGACTTTGGGCCAGACTTTACGAACAATCCCATCTTTATCAATGAGGAATGTCTCGCGATTAACGCCCATGTATTTCTTACCATACATGTTCTTCTCTTTCCACACGCCATACAGCTGCGAAACAGTTGTATCCGTATCAGCCAGCAGAGGAAAGGTCAAACCGTATTTATCAGCAAATTTTTGATGCGAAGCGATATCATCGGCGCTTATGCCCAGCACAACAACTCCCCGTTTTTGCATCTCATGGTCGGCATCGCGGAACGAGCACGCTTCAGCAGTGCATCCAGGCGTGTCGTCTTTTGGATAAAAGTATAAAACAATAGTATGGCCGCGTAATGCACTTAATTGAACGCGGCCGTCTTTTACAACTTTTTCGCTTCCTATGGCTGGAAGTGTGAAATCAGGAGCAGGTTGTAACTCTTGAACCTCTATATTACTCATATAACCTCACTTGAAAGCGGTTTTCTTCAAAACATTCAACAAACCCGAACGCTGTTTAGTGTACCACAAGAAGAAGCCTGGCCGTCCGAAAGGCGATTGAGCTCATTACATTCAAATACCGACAGCCATCCCACGGGTGAGACGGCTGTCACGATCCATCAATTCAGCTCAGTGTAAATGCTTGCTTCCGGTGCTATTCCTTTCTATTGCGAGCGTGCTGGACAGGAGATTGAGGAGGTTCGATACCCAGAATCTCCTCAAATCTAGTAAGTAGGTCGAGAAAACCAATAGTGCCGAAGCGATAGGCATAGAGGGCAGCGCACATCCTTTCATAAGCACCAACGGGTACTGCGCAAGATGCTTTGGCATTTGCTCCGTCGTCTATCTCCGACGATACGCATGTGGTTCTATGCTTTTCCATAGCCTATATCCCCAAGAGGGTACAGCCCCATTAACTGGTGAAAGTGCTTAAAGCGACCTTACGAGGGCGACCGCGTGGTCGTTTTTGATGCCTTCCTTAAAGAGGTTTAAAAGCGCACGTTGGTTGATGGTTTCGCCTTGGCGGACCTGAATCGCACGCGCAGTCAGGTT
>Ga0209647_1001648_pt1 | contig 18697 bp, 22 predicted proteins | sample GraSoi_2013_60cm_FD_185827 | JGI IMG/M metagenome (GOLD analysis project Ga0209647, IMG submission 185827) | Grasslands soil microbial communities from the Angelo Coastal Reserve, California, USA - Sample 9_17_2013_60cm (SPAdes) (version 2) | ecosystem: Environmental > Terrestrial > Soil >... | reverse complement strand
ACCGTTTCGCGCATGGAAAAACCACAACCCAAGTGCAGCAGAAGCACCCGCAAATATGCTTCCGCGGATTTATCCTGACGCAGGCCTTTGAGCGCATCGCTCGAACGTGCCAGTTGCTTCCATTTGGCTGGGAAAAATGAAACCAGCAGATCCCAATCCTCACCAGCTGCGTTATCGCCCTCCACGCCCTTTAGATAACCATACTCAGGCCATAATAGTAATAAACAAGTTAGCGCTTATGCGGCTTCGCCCTAGGCTATCATGAGCCGCAGCTTCGCTGCTGGTCCCGGGCCTTACCCACCTACTGAAATGCTCCAAGCAGCGTTGGGTCTGAGCACCCCACAGCCGGTCCGCCGGGACTTTAACCTCGTCGAGCGAGTCTTTTTCTATTCGAGGGTCTGTATTATTCAAAAGGTTTTCCTTTCCTCGTAAATTTATAAACTCATCCCGTCTGTTTTCGTAGTAACAGAGAAACAGGTTTCTTTGTCACCCGACTAGATAATCCGGAATAGCCCGTTGGAGCGATTGCTGTTCATAAGGATCGCTGAAACTTCTGTTAGGAGGCAGTCGGCTTTACCCGCCGCGGGTTACAGATTGCGAGGGCTTCTTATGAGCGTTAACTAATTACCGGGTCCAGGTAGTAAAGGTTTCCATTTCGGAGAGACAATGTTGTTTCTTCCGCTCTCCAGCGACACGCGACCCGGAACGAAATCATTTACGATGCGCAGCAAACGGTGCACCAACGATATAAGTTGCTGTTTATTCTGTTCGAGCCGAAAACGTGATCTTCGCCAAGCATGTGGCGTCGCAGATTCCAACTTCAAATTTGCAGAGCATACGAAAGTTCTTCCTTACTTGGCCTGAGATGTAATAGAGCAGACAGTGTCTGGCCGATCTGCTTCTCAGCCGCCCCCTTCTCGCTTCGGAAAACTCCAGACACTGTATGGACTTTAACACTGTACGGGGACAATTGTGAGCGATTCTTCCGGTGCAAGATTCAGAAGCTTGTTAGACAAACTTGCACCGAAGGCGCCTCTGTCGAAGACCAGCTTCACAAGATTATCGCGGTGTTTGCGACCGGATCATTTGAAGGACACGGTAAAGGTCACATCACCCGTTTGGGTAATACGAAGACTTTCACTTCTGCCAATTGCGCTACCAAGAGCAGCCTATTAATATTCCCGCGCTATGAAACATTGCTGTATTCTGTTCACCTTATGCACTCTCATTGCACAAGCCAGTAATGGGTCCGTAATGCCCGTTGCATCCGACCGCATGCGCCTCGATCAGAGAATCTCTGAGCCACTAAAGATGCGCGTGTGGGTAGAAAGAGGTACCCCAAAACTTAATTTGGATAGTAACAGGGTCATTTTGAAGGGTTACGACGTTGTAGCCTATTTCACCCAAAACAAGGCGATTAAAGGAAGTCCTTCCTATCATACGACCTATCAAGGTGCGACCTACTATTTTAGCTCCGCCGAAGACTTGACTACTTTCAAGAAGAATCCTTCGAGATATGTCCCACAGTATGGCGGCTTTTTGCGCCAATCGGGTACTAAATAACAGGTTAGGTGATACCGATCCGACCGTCTTTTTTATCGAGAAAGGGAAATTGTACGTTTGTGCGTCTGCTCAAGAAAAAAGCAATTTCATGTCCATTCACTTGAGCATGTGATAAAGGCGCAACGCAATTGGTATCAGATGTTCGAATAGCGAGCACATCAACAGACTTATCGGTTTTGAAGAACCACACGAAAGCCGGGGCGAAACCTACCGTGCTTTGCTCCGGCATACAGAATAACCGGGATTCGCAAGTCAAGGTGCCACATTGCTAGTCAGTAAGATCTTTTATCCGTTGTGCATAGCATAACAGGAACCACAAAGATAGAAGCGAGCCCAAGTTCGACTGAAGGCCCAATCCCCTGATCATCGTCGCTCTGGCCGGACTGATCGGTTTTCTTGGCTGGGTGTAACTGAGTTTGTTGAAGACAACCAAATCGGACTCATGCTCAGGTGAATTGTAAGGAAAAAGACCAGCGAACCAAAGACTCCAAGCCTCGACCAACGATTGAGCTAGGAAACGGATAGATTTAGTTTGTTTCTGTCTAATCTAATCGTTTTCTGAACTTCGACAGAAGTCTTCGACTGAGGCACAAGGTGAACCTGCCGTTCAACCCAAAGCTGGAATAACTCCTCGCAGATTGCATCATGGCCGGACGCAGCACTGTCACTAGCAAGAGCTGCCCCGAGTGAACAGTTCCGGCCGATTGCGTATGTTAGAGTTTTATATGTCGCGGCGCTGACGGGCCGACTGGTATTCCTGCCAACAGTACTTTCAAGCCGGTAAAGGTGTCTCAAACCTTTACCGGAACCAGCTTGTTGGCAGTAAACTAATTGCACATGCTCGGGTAGCGTCGGGAACAGCTGCGAGACAATGGCGGGCTTAACCGGCCGTTTGGTTATTAGGTAATTATCAATGACTAGATGTGTGAGTCCCGTCGTCAGCAGGCAAGTTATCGCATCCTCAACCGAATCGACTATGGGTTCGAGGTTATGGTTGAAAGAGGTGTTAAGTACCACGGGCACACCGGTGCGCTGCCGGAACGCTTCGATCAGCCGCCAATAGCGCTCGTTGGTGTTTCGCGAAACCGTCTGGATTCGAGCCGTTCCATCGATATGCGTGATTGCCGGCAATTTCGGACGCATGGCTTCCCGAACCGGCACTGTGAAGGTCATGTATGCCGGTGAGCTGCCGTCCGGCACCTCGAAGAATTGGTCAGCATATTCTTCGAGCACAGAAGGGGCAAAGGGCCGATACGATTCGCGATTCTTCACCATCTCGTTGATTAAGTCCTTATTCTCCTCCCGGCGAGGATCGGCCAATATACTTCTGTTCCCAAGCGCACGCGGACCAAACTCGGATCGCCCCTGCGCCCAACCGATTATCTTGCCATCTGCAATAAGATTCGCCGCCTCGGTCGATGGGTCCTGAACTGGACGAATTTCGATGAGGTCTTTCCATTGCAGAAGTTTTTCAAAGACCGCCTTACTAGTCCCTAAATCAGTGCCCCAATACAAATGCGAAAGGGCTTCGATCGGCCTATCCGGCACCAACTCTCTGTGAACGCTAAGTGCAGCTCCTAGCGCGCAGCCGGCATCGTGAGCTGCGGGTTGTACGAATACTGAATCAAATAAGCCACTACGCAAAAGTTTTCCAATGAGAGTGCTATTGTGAGCCACACCGCCCGCGAGACAGAGATTTCCTAATCTCGTTTGATCTTTGTAGTGTCTAAGAAGATGAAAAACTGCCCGCTCGACCGACTCCTGCAAAGCGGCTGCTATATCCCGGTGCACCTGTGTGAATGGCTCTCCGGCTCTCCGAGGTGCACCAAGGGCATCCAGGAGCCGCAACATCTCCGAGTTAACAGAAAACTTCCCCTCTGGCTGTAGCACGCAGATCTGTTCGAAAATGCGCCGAAAGCGTGTGGGGTCACCGTACGGAGCCAGTCCCATCACTTTATATTCATCAAAAAATCTGTACCCGAGGAATTCGATAGCGGCCATGTACAAGAGACCGAGAGAATCAGCTCGCTGAAGTTCGAATGTCCTGGTGAGTTGACAACCTTCGCCCACATAGACGGTCCCCGCTAAACCGTCTCCCACACCGTCGAGGGTCACAACGAGTGCTTCATTATATTGGGCCATCGCGAATGCGCTCGTCGCATGCGCGAGGTGATGCTCAACAAAGACGAAGCGTTCGGGACTCAGATCCCAATTCAAATGCCGATTCAACAGGTCGATGACAAACTCCCTGCCCGACGAAAACGCCCGCGTCCGTGGGTTCTGAAGCACATAGGTACGCGCAATCCCATCGGCATGCCGCTCGTCAACGTAGTAGGCAAGCCGATCGATGTCGTCAAACGAAAGACCGGTTTCGCGAAGGCAATACTGAATCGCATTCACCGGGAGCTTATTTGTATGCTTCGCGCGACTGAGACGTTCCTCTTCGATTCCGGCCACGACTTTGCCGCCGCACACCATAACCGCTGTGGAGTCGTGCCCATGATGCCATGGATAATGCAGTCGGACGTCAAGCAGCGGATCCTCAGTCGGGTACGCGGGATCGAGCCCGCCAGAAATGCCTAAAATGTTCATGGAATTGAAATGCGTCCCCTCGCGTTAGTAATGACGTTGACTGCCTTTTTTGATCGATACATCAATGCCACGCAGAAATTCCGTGCTGCACAGCTGCTCGTTTTCCATTCCAAACAATAATCGCTGGTGGACGTTAATTGCTAGGCGTAGAAAGACAGGTTTCTTTGTCACCCGACTAGATAATCCGGAATAGCCCTTTGGAGCGACCGCTGTTCGCAAACGCTGAAGCGCCCGTTTTGCGGTTCATCCGCACTCTTAAACAAGCGCGTTCGCGCCTATTCAAGGGCTGGTTTTTAGGCAGAGACCGATTGCACGGTCGAAAAACGACTAGACCTCCGGCTTCCAACCAGCCTCGAAGACTGCCCTTCAGGGTAAAGATGCCTCGGTAGCGCATTCTTTGCAGGCGGTCAGCAATCTGAGGCGCATCGATCGCCGGCCGCACAGTAAACGATTATCGGGGTGGTGAGATCCGGGACGACATCTCTAATCCTTTCCTCCGGGCTATCGGGGCTGATACGCTTGGCTCCATTGATCTGACCGAACACGAATTGCTCTTCCTCGCGGACATCGACAATGACCGGGAACGGTTTCGTACGCCTTAGTTGAAAGCCGCGATCTGGCGGATTCGGCTGCAAGCTTCCGTTGCCGGGAATGCGTTGTGACGGTTCATCGGAAAGTATCTTCCTGGTCAACGACAGAACGTGACTTGCCTTTAAAAGTACTAATTCCTAGTTGTATATCAATTAAATAGACTTTACAAACCGAACGCCATGTTCTTTGGTGGGTCCTCACCAATTTCGGGATGAATTAGAGAGCGCGAGAATTCGCGGGAGCTATGTGCAAGGAAAGAAAATTAATGATCCAAAAGACCCAATATGCTTTGGCGCTGGCCGGCCTTGTCGCCTTAACCGTCAGTGCCGCACATGCAGATGACCAGGCGCTTATTGATACTTTGGTTCGCAGAGGCATCCTGACGCAAAAAGATGCCGAGAGTATTGAGGCGGAGGTATCGAAAAATCCGGCAGTGGTACCGGCTCCGAGCAGTCCGCTCAAGCTGGCGCCCTGGATCAAGGAATTGACGCTGAGTGGTGACCTGCGTCTTCGTTATCAGTGGGATGAAGAACAGGCTCAAGAACCTTCGCTCGCACCCGGTATACCGACCCCGACCCCAAGCCCGTCTCTTCGTAATCCAACTCCGACCTTGTCTGGAAGTCCGAACGGCAGGAACCATGTGGCGACGCGGTCGCGGTGGCGGTTCCGTTTGCGTTTGAATGCGGAGATCAAGTTTGACGGTGGCTTCTTCGGCGGCTTCAGCCTAACCACAAACAATTTTTCCGATACGGGCAATCAAACCTATACCGGTGGCTTTCAGAACTACAGCATCTATATCAGCAAAGCTTTCCTGGGCTGGAATGGCTATCCTGGATTGACCATCATTGCTGGGAAGCAGGACAACCCCTTCTACACCACCGATCTGTTTTACGATCCAAACATTTACCCGCAGGGGCTAGTGGAACGGATTGACTTTGATAAGCTCTTTGGCTGGAACTCCGCTGGTGAACCCGCTGGGTACAGCAAGGAAGGTAAGGCTCCGCCTCCGGCGCCGGTTAAGCATCCCTCCGCGTTCGAGTTGAGCCTGATTGCCGGTCAATTCATCTTCTATGACAACAACGAATACAACTTCGACAGCGATCTGAAGAACGATTCTTATCTGTTTGAAGAACAGTTGTTGGCCCGCTACAGGACCGACTGGTTCTCGATCACGTTTGGTCCATCGCTCTTTATCGCTAACGCGGGAGGCTATGGCCATGATACGGTTGCCAACGGTCCTGCCGGAAATTTATCCTCCGTGAATACCGGCGGATTTACCGCTCCAGCGAAGACCGACTTCCTGCAGTTCCTGGATGGTACCGGCGAAGAACGCGATCTGTTTGTCGTCTTGGCCCCTGGAGATATCACCGTTAAGGTCGCCAACATTCCGGTGAAATTCTATTGGGACTTCGCATATAACTTCGATGGTGGTAAACGCTTCAGCCTCCTGGGTACGGCTGGTCAACGTGCCAGTTCAACCACGTTCTTCAACGGCACAGCACTTGGCGGCGGTGGTGCAATTATCACCACCCAGCGGGATGGAACCAATCCAGCTACCTTCCCGTTTGCTGGGTTGTATAGCGAAGTGGTAACCAATGCCGCCGGTACGGTAATCGGCTATAAGAACTTGGCGCAGCCTTCCAACAAAGATAAGATGGCGTGGGTGGTCGGCTTGAAGATCGGTGACAACAAAAAAGCCGGAGATCTTTCCGCCTATGCCGATTATCGCCAGGTTGGTATTGCGTCAATAGATCCGAACCTCTCGACCTCCGACGTGATGAATGCGCGCTTAAACGCTCAGGGCTTCGGTTTCGGAATCAACTACAATGTGACCGATTTCTTCATCCTTGGGGTGAGCGGCCGCTACGATTGGAACCTGACCAATCTCTATGGCGGCCAAGCCACTCGCGGCTCTGGTATCGCCGACGACAACACTTGGCATTATATTCGGGTGGACGCGTTGTTGAAATTCTAGATCTCGGAAGCAGCCGAGCCACCTTTATCCAAGAGCCCCGGAGGTTGAACCCCCGCCTCTTTTTGTCGTGGCTATTTAAAGCTCGACTTCATGCCGGACCTGGTTCCTTTTCCCAGGAGTCCAAGGGGCCGCAAACAAGTCAAATTGATGCTGCCGCCTGAGATGAATCAAGCGGTCGAGAAAGTGGCGCAAGCGACGGGCTCGACCAAGAGCGATTTCGTAATTGGCGCGATCGAGAAACAGTTACCTAAGCCGATGCGGCGACGGACGAAGCAGGGCGAGTTCGGTCAACCCGTGTACGTCGAGCTCACGCAAAAGCAGATCGCAGCTATTCGGCGCGAAGCCAAAGTAGCAGATGTTACGTTCGATGAGCTCGTTGAAAGAGCGGTCGCAAATTTCCTCGAGCAAAAGAAAGAAAAATAAGATGGCAAAGCCTCTGATCGTTAACAGACTCAAATTTCCTCTGTCGGCTTTGTGGGCCATGCCCGCTGAACGTCGATCTGCCCTTCTACTTCTTGGTGTTCTCGTAAACGAGGCCAACTGGTTATATAAACTCTTCCTCAAGACTGCGCACTCCCTTCCTATGCGCCCAACGGACAATTCCAACAATCCGGAAGTGCAGGCGAACTTCTCGCTGAGCATATTTCTAACGACAACGCTTGTCGGAAAGATTTATGAGGGGTGGGACTGCATTTGCAACGGCAGGCCTCAAGACGCTGCTTGATACACGGATTTCGGGAAAGCTGTTCACTCGTATTCGTAACAATGTCGCATTCCATTATGCGGAGAAAACGATCGACTTTTCGAACCTGAAAAACCGTCTCGACGAAAAGAGTACGTGTCTTTACCTGGCGGAAGGAGGTTACGGCGGCGATATGCTCTTACATCTTTCGACCCTCGCGATCCTCGATCCTCTGTTAGGTCTAGCGAATCTGGTTCCCCACTTGCTCGCTGGACCCGGAAGTCTAGAAACAATATCTTTCGGCCGCATGATGGAGGCCGATTTCTCGTAGCATCAGAGAAGCCTTTACGGATGGGAAAGAAGAAACGTGCAGGATTTAACCCAAAGAAGGAAGTCTCTGTGATGGCATGGATCGAGGATGATAAAGGCTCCGTCTTGCTAGTTCGTCAAGTCGTTGGTCAGAGACTTTGGACGTTGCCTGGGGGTAAAGTTAAACGAAACGAATCTCTTAAGCGTGCCCTGAAACGCGAGATTCGAGAAGAAACTGGGCTGGCCGTCACCGCAATTAGTTATCAGCAAATGTATGATCGTCCCAAGCGCGGAGCAGTTACTATTTTGTTCAAGGTCTCGGTTAAAAGACAGGCTGTCCGAATGCATTTTCCTGTGGCAGAAATCGCCGATATTGGCTTCTTTAACCGTCTTCCTTCGAATGCGACTCCGTCGGCTAAGTTTTTCTGGAAGTCGGAGAGCTCTCACTGACTTCACTAGACCGATCGCATGAGGTGGCACATCGCAGCGCGAGCACCAACCCGAAGAAACTCGAACTACGCATCTCCTTAACCCCGCGAAATACGCGGAGACGGCTCGTATCTCGCGGCTTCAGCCTTACGACCCGAACAAAACTGTTGTGCTGGTGATCCATGGGCTCATGGATTCGCCAGCGACCTGGGCGCCGATGCTCAACCGTCTCCGTGGATACGAGGAGATCCGGCGCAACTACCAGTTCTGGTTTTATAGTTACCCGAGCGGCTATCCCTATCCCTATTCCGCGGCTATCCTGCGGCGTGAACTGGACGCTATCGAGAAGCGCTTCCCGCTACGCAAGCCAATGGTCGTGATCGGCCACAGCATGGGAGGCTGCATCAGCCGGCTTCTCATCACCGACACCGGTGACAAGCTCTGGATGAAGCTTTTCAAGAAACCGCCGGAGCAGGTGCCTCTATCTCCCGAAAGCAGGAAGCTCTTTACCGAAGCGCTCATCTTCCAGCATCGCCCGGAAATCGGGCGCGTGATTTTCATTTCCGCGCCCTTGCGGGGCAGTGAGCTCGCGAGTAACTGGCTTGGCCGGATCGGATCGAGCTTAGTAAAATCACCGATCACGCTCCTCAAGGCGGGCAGGGACGTAATTAAGGTTACTACCTTTCGGTCGGGCGAGCTGAGGCTGAAACGCATACCCAACAGCGTGGATACGCTCGCGCCGACAAACCGCTTCGTGCTAGCAATCATCCCGTATCACACGATCATGGGGGACCGGGGCAAAGGCGACGCTCCGAATTCCTCCGATGGTGTCGTGCCGTACTGGAGTTCGCACATGGACGGCGCGAAGTCCGAGCTTATCGTTTCCTCGGGTCACGCCGCACACCAGAACCCCAAGGCCATTGAGGAAGTCCGCCGCATTCTAACACTTAACGTGGGTCTCGCTAACCGCGGCAAAATACCGGCAAACGATCCGTCGGATTCTCAATAATGCACTGCATTACTTGTTTTCAGACCAGTTTTAATGCGATCAGGCTGTCCACAGAACATTTCTTAAAGGAGCTCGTGCTTTGGGAACAAACGATACGCTGCACTAGTGGCTCGAGGAAAACGGTTGAGTTCTACATAAAGCACAACAAGCCGCGTAGGTAGACAGAGTTCGTGGTATCCTGGGGCCTCTGGTCGCTCGTTATTCGCGATGATGCGCTTATTCCTTGCAACATTCATCCACTTTGCTGGGCTTGGCCTTACCTGGTTTGGCTTCGGTCAATTTAATGGCACGAGCCGGCAGTCCAGCTTGCTTAAGCCGTCGTTTGAGCATGTCCGCGGCATCGGTGCGGACGAGCGGCCGGCGCGCTAACAGTCTTATCGACAGCGAGTGCCTTGAGCTTCCGATTGTTTCAAGAAATGCGCTGCATTTGATGATACGACGGTAAATCGCGAACTGCTGGTCCTCGCGACCGGCTCGGGGCTCGCTCATCCTTTCCCATGTCAACGATGCCGGTTTTTGGCTGGTAAAGGAGTACTTTGGCTTAACCGTGGCAGAGACTTTCAAATATTGGACCACGATCGAGACGTTGCTGTCGATCCTTGGTTGGCGGGCGTTCTTTTAGTGAGCTTGATTGTCTAGCCGCGCTCAGACTGGAGGGACAAAAGGTTTTTCAAACGCGCTCTTAACGCAGGGCGCAATCCGGTTTTGCACAACTGGACGCGTCGGAGGAAACTCTCGCACCGGGGCAACAAGGCTATAATCGAAACAGATGTTGATTGCAAAATCAGCCTGACCACAGATGCTGGCCCATTCAGCTATAAAGCACAAAACCTGGAAACAGCCTTGCAGTACGCCGCAAAGAAAATGGAAACCTTTCAATTTGAGAAAACGAGTTTCCAAATCGAACCCTTCGATTCCGAGAAGCTCTCTATCCGTGTCACAAACGTGGACAAATCCATCAATACCGACCTGTTCCTGTGGCCAGAGCGCGATTTAATCTATACGGTGTATGTTCCCGAAGCACAAAACACGCACCGGGCAGCCATGGCCCTAGCCGAGATCTTGAGAGCCGATGCCAAAAATCTGTTTCCGTATAGGATCAGTGAAAACAGCAGTTACCTAACCCTCCTGAACAGAGTCGCCCAAGAAATCGCCAGAGGCGCGATCATGGTGAATTGGGCGCTGGAGCGTATGAAGATTCCGCAGTTTCAAAAGCCGGACGAAGAGATCTACGCCGATTTGGCTTCCGAGACTTTCCGAGCCCTGGACAGACAGGATTACGACAAGCGACTCACCGCTGGTCCAATCGCAAATCTAATGTTCGAGCGAAAGATCAGCCAAAAAGAAGCCGGTGTGAAGATGGCAAAGCGATACCCAAACCTGACTCGCGCTGAGAGAGACAACCTCTTAAGATGCGCTTTACTAGAAAGGCTTGGCATCGAAATTGCCGAGATGCAGCGAACGGATAGAGCTCAGAATAGGCCGTCCACCGATCCTACGAGCTTCATGAAGCAATTCATCCCCGACGTTCATCCGAGTGAAGCCCAATCAGCGACAAACTGGGGCTTGTTCGCCCTCCGCTGACCCACATCCTTTCGTCCTAGATTGGACTTCAGATCGACCTGTCCGTTAGCGGTCAATTTCTTTAGCATTAGCCCACGAAGCACAATTAATGGGGAGCACCGTGGCAGCGAACCAGAATAAACCCTATCAAGAACACGAGCACCGGGAGGAGCGCGGATAGAATAATGAGCTTGGAGCCCTGCCAACGCATTTTCCAACCCTGAACCGATTGCAAGTGTTGATGCCGACCAGTCAGCTTCAGGTTATCCAGCTCCGCTTTCATGGCGGTGGCCGATGCGTAGCGGCGATGTGGTTCACGCTCCATGGCGTGCAGGATGATTTCCTCGATTTCTTTCGGAATCTCGCGATTGAGCTTTCGCGGCGCGATTGGATCACCCGTAATCCGCGAGTTCATCACGATGAATGGATTTTCGCCTTCGAACGGGACCGAGCCTGTTGCCATTTCGTAAAGCACCGCGCCGAGGCTGTAAATATCGGTGCGTTCGTCACCCCGCTTTCCTTGGACTTGTTCCGGGGCCATATAATCAGGGGTGCCCATGGCCGGGCTGAAGCCGGCAAAGGTAATCCGCCGCATGTCGGTGGACTTCGCAATGCCGAAGTCCATGATCCGCAGGCGACCCGTCGTTGCAGATCATAATGTTCTGGGGCTTAAGGTCGCGATGCACGATCTTATGCTCGTGCATATAGGCGAGTGCGCCGCAGACCTGGCTCGCGATTTGGGCTGCATCCGAAATCGGCAGCGGGGGGATTTTGTTCATCACCTGGTCCAGGGTCTTACCCTCTAAATACTCCATCACAATGTAGGAGCGGCTATGTTCACCGACATCCAGGAGTCGAAGGATATTAGGGTGGCTGAGCTTTTTGCCAATCTCCGCCTCGCGCTGAAAACGCGCGAACGAAGCCGGATCTGATTCAAACTGTTGGTAGGGAATCTTCACCGCAACAGCCTGGCCGGTCATAAGATCCTTTGCCTTGTAGATGGATGCCATTCCGCTGCGGCTAATCACGCCCTCGATTTGCAATCGGCTGTCCAAGGTTTCGTTCAGTTGCACTTCGGTGATCATGCCGGTCGGGAGTCCTCTATGGATTCGCTGGAGAACGGAGATTCTCTGGTCATGACTTAGTCAACTCGTACAGCCTGCACCGCATCGTTGTCACCCCAGCCTTGGCGTTCGGCAAGAGAAATGAGTTACGGAAGGATTTTGTCACGCAGAAGTACGGAGCGTGCATTCTTCCAAAGTCCAACAGTATCTGTCTGGAAATACTTCCTCACGAACGGTGATGATGACAATTAGCATAGATCACAGAGCCTTTGCGTCAGGGTTTAAGGGTTAATTCGGTTCTGTCGCGATTTTTGGTGCCGTTCGATTATGACTCTCGGCTATTAGGATGGCGACTTGTAAATGTTGTAATACAACACCGGAAATGTTGGCGCTCGCTTGGGCCTGATCGTGGATTCATACGAGAACACCAAGCGTGAGGTTATAATCGCAAATCCGCTATTAGCCACTTGCGAAAAAGGCTAGGCCGCTACCTGTGCTCATCAGAGGGTCAACTAGATTTTCCGCCCGCTCTAGCTCCCGGTACAGATTCTGAAGGGCGCTACCGAAATCATCTTTCTTTTCGGCAACCAGGGTGGCGTCCCGGAACCTGTAAACAGCTCAATACGTCATTAAACGTATGGTCGGCGCTTCATAGCAGCCAACCCGCCTAATGCCTCTGGTTCACCCCACCGTGGGTTCTCTCGCCCTGGACTGAGCACAAACCCCCGTGGGCGCCACTTGCGGCCGGCGTTCTTATACGCGTACCCGCTTCCAGTGCGCACGCACGCACGCACCGGTGATGTGTCGGCAGGTAGCCGCAGCCCCCCTTCTTGTACCAGAGAGCATCATGCTGCCAGGAGGGCCAAACGCACAAACTGATGGCACCTGGTATCAGGTGAGGTGGGGCAGCCCCAACGATATTTCCGGAAAAAGAAATTTAGATACTCTGGGGAGTTGGACTTTGCGGAGTTGGCTGTTGCTGCTGTTGCTGTTGCTGGTCTTGATCCTGCCGTTCCCAGCGTTTGTCCATTATTGCGGATGGTGGCGACCACTGATAATGGTTTTGATGCTTAATTGGCTATTCTATAGGCCAACATGCGGCAGTAGGGTTGATCGCGGAGATGCGAACCCTTGGCAAGAATATTGGGGTGAATCATATGCCCCGGAATTAAAGGAGCGACTGCTGAAGCCTGTTTTTGGCAAGCTCGAGACAGGAGACAAGATCGGCAACCTGATCATTGATGTTGGCAGCGGCGCGTGGCCAGTAACGCGGCTATTAAAAGCGAGGCCCGAAAGGAAGCGGGTTTGCGTCGATATAGCCGCTGATAACGACGGATCGTTGGACGAGTTGAGAATCCGGCTTGACGCAGAGAACGTGGGGCAGTCGAGTGCGTTGAGTTTCCGAAAAGCTATAATTAAAGTCTGCGCATTCCTTGAAACAAACCCTAAAACGGCCGAAAAAACAGAGCTTGCGGATACGATTGTTGTTTCGGACACGTTGAACTACGTGGATTTTCGGAAGGTTCTGAGGGGTTTTGCGAAATATCTTAAGCCAAATGGCAGGGTTATTATCCTCAATTTGCCCTATCGAGGAAACGGTTCGCTATTTTCCGAGAAGGGTCTCAAGGACAATCGTCAGCTTTATGCGTTTTTAGAAGAACACCAGTTTGAGATCGAGCATAAGGCGTTTCCCAAGAGGTCTCGGCATGAGACAGACGAATCGGAGGAACTCATTGTGTTGGTGGCTCGAAAGTGTATTCAAGCTTAAAACGGATATGCCTTCCCTCCTTTTCTCTCGAATCGGCTACCCTCTGTAAGGCTTGCGGGTGGGGAACTCTTTGGGTTCATCTACGAAGACGTTCTCTTCCGCATTGATTCCCGGACCGGCGCCGGCGCTCAACCGCCGCCATCGGCAATCCTTAGTCCAGGAGCACCACGCTATTCGTCAGGCGCTACGCCAGTCCAACAGTCGAGCAGCGCATTCCAAGAGAAATCGATGATCAAAAAGCTGGCCATGATCAAGGAGCGAACAGCCTTTCTTATTCAACAATAACACCCCACTAAAATGACACCGCGTTCTCGATTCGATGCCGATTCCGAGGCCGAAGCAACCATGGCGGCGCTTCGGAGACGATACCAACCGCCGCCACCCAGGAGCCACTTTGGATGGCTAGGGCTGCTCATTGCTGTCTTTCTGGGCTACCTGTGCGCCCACTTTAGCGACGGGAACCGCAGGGCCCCAGATCCGGTGGAACGCTACCGGCTGCCGGCGGCGATTGCCAGCCCGATGCCCAGTCCAACTCCGGTTGTGCGCGATTATGCGTCAAGGGCCGTGCTGGTGCAGAACGATTTTGCGCCCCGGCCAGTGGGCGACTCATTCAATGTGGTGATGCCCGATGGGCAGCACGTCCACGCCACAGTGCGCTACGCTGTTGCACGCTTAGGCGATCTGCCGCTCACCGGCAACCACATTGGTGATGCCCACTACGTGGCCAGCGGCAAGCATTGGTATGTCTGGCTGACTGGCTCGGCCAATACGGCGCCGGCCCGGATTGATCCATGAACCAAGACGACCAACGATTTGTCTTGATGGCGGCAGCCGCTCAAGCCCATTACGCCAAACAGCAAGCAAGGCGTGAGGCGCGCAAGGCGGCGCTGCTTAGCCAAGTATCGGCTTTATCCAATTCAAGTCAGCCAATGGACCCGAAGCTGCAAGCAGAGCTGGAGCGATTAATCAGAGCCGAAGCGCAGCGAACCGAGCAAGAGAACTTCGACTGGGCCCGGGCAACGGTATTAGCTACGTTTGAATCCATGGGCTGCGGAGCATTTGAATTTGGCTTGATTCACCGCGCAGGGGAATACGCCAAATGACGTATTTAAGGAGCCGTCTTAGAAATTATAATATTTTCCAAATGCTTCCTCGAGGTGGTAGAAGGACCACTGTGATCCCCGATGCTCTCGAAATTTTCCGACTTTGACATCAGGCGAAGCCTGCATACCAGCCAACTACAACTCCATTTGGCCGAGCCGGACACGCTTGTTTTGGACGAATTCGGATTATGCCAAGGGGCCGCTCGTGTGGACGTTGCCGTCATCAACGGCCAGTTAAACGGCTACGAGATCAAAAGCGACCGCGACAGGCTCGATCGACTTCCGTTGCAAGTCGACATTTACAACCGCGTGCTCGACACAATTGTGCTTGTTACTGGCGTTCGGTATGCCGACCGGGTAGTGGCCTACCTCCCTGACTGGTGGGGCATCTTCGTAGCGACTGGAACCGAAGCGCAGATTGTCTTCGAGGTAGTGCGAGAGGCGAAGCTCAATTCCGAATGTGATCCATTTGCAATCGCTCAACTTCTTTGGCGAGATGAAGCTCTCGCGATCCTCGAGACCCACCAATTACACAAAGGACTGAAGTCCAAGCCGCGCCAAGTTCTTTGGCAGATCCTGGGAAAAGAGCTTCCTGTCGTGAAGCTTAAGGACGCTGTTAGGAAAGCTCTAAAGTCCCGGTCCAGCTGGCGGAATTAAGACAGCGCGGCCCCCCAGAATCGAAAATAGTCGAAAAGTATGGTCGAAAGCAGCGATCACTACGTTCCTATCCTCAAATCAAAGACCGCGGAGCTAAATGCACTAAGCCACTTGACCCCTCTCGAAAAGGCGAGGGTCACGCCTCTGATCGAGATCCTTGGCGATCAGGTTTCGTCTGAGGAAAAGCTCAAGAATTTCGCAAAGAAGGTTGTCAATTCCTTCGGTTCGAACGATCCGGTATTCGTCGACGTTTCGCTCATCGAAACAAAGAAGGCGATCTTGGATCAAACAAAGAGCGCCGGACTCAAGGTTATTCCAGTTGTTTCTCAGCATGATGAGGCCGCCTATCATAAGCTGATCCGACCTTTCGAGCGTGCTTGTCTGCGGCTCGATGTCGATCGGCTTTTCAGCGATCAGCCACCTTGCAATATTCCGTCTCTACTCGAACAATTGAACAAGAAGGCGACCGACATCGATTTGATCATTGACTTTGGCCCAATCCAGCACCGCTCTGCTCCGCGCAATGCCGAACTCGCTAAAGTATTGTTGGGGCAGTTGCCATTCTTGGACGAGTGGCGCAGCGTCTTTGTTTCGGCAACGAGCTTTCCGACTGATCTTAGCAGCCTGCAAAAAGACACTGCCTTAACAATCCCCAGAGAGGATTGGCACATGTTTTTGCGTTTGAGATCCTCGACGAAGATGCCCGTCATCGGCTTTTCTGACTACGCTATCCAACATCCCAACCTTGTGGAAATCGACCCGCGAATAGTTTCCATCTCCACGCAACTAAGGATTACGCAGAAAGATGATTGGCTGTTGATCAAAGGCCGATCAACAAAGACCGAAGGGTTCGAATACATTCGCAAGGTCTGTCGTAAGGCAATTCACGAAGCCAAACCACCCCCCAATGCTGATTTCTGTTGGGGAGATAAATTCATTCTTGAATGCGCGTCAGGAGATGCAGGTACGGGCAACGCCACGACATGGCGACAAGCCGGATTCAGTCGCCATTTTGCCATCGTTCTAAGCCAACTGGCTGAGCTCTAGATTATGGCTGATGTCAGACAAAAGTTCTTTGATCAAAGGGATTCGACTTACGTAACGGGCTGAGAAGTTGCATTGGTTTTCCCACTACTATTTGTCCCACAACTAAAAAGGTATTTGCCGTGCCCGATAACCAGCCCCCGAACGGAAAGAACGAGACCCCAGGCTTGGATCCGGACCAGTTTCCGACGCCAGCGATTGAGTACGATGAGCGCGAAATCAAAGCCGAACAAGTCGCTCGCTCGCTATCAAAGTTCTTTTATGAACAGGGCTCCTTTACCGCGGTGGCATCGTTTTATCCGAATTACGAGCCTCCATTAACACCCGCCGGACACTACATTGATGACAAACCGCTTAAGCTGGAACCTGAGTTTGGCGGATTGTCCGTCCAGGCTGTCGGATTTGAATTGGGAAAGGCTGAGAACGCTGCAGTGCATGTCTACTTAACAAAAACACAGAGGGCACTTGAGAAAAAGCTTCCGACCGAGGTCGACGGGATACCGCTCAAACTAAGTCGGATGGGCAGACTTATGGTTTGCCCAGGGCCGTTTGGTGGCTCGAATTTTTTCGAACGTGATGGCCGAGTTTGCTGCGGAAGCTCATCCGCCCCGTCGTCCGAGCAATATGCTGGCACCTTGGGCTGTCTGGTGCGCATAGCGGACGACCCCGATGCAATTTATGCGCTGTCGAATAACCACGTATTCGCGGCTTGCAATCACACGCCGGTCGGACAACCGATAATGTCCCCGGCGAACATGGATTCAGGTCCGAATCAGGCACCGCGCCATGTGGCAAATCATTCCCGGATCGTAGAGTTGAGGAGCGGCGTTGTCGAACTCGTGCGCGTAAATCAAGCAGACCTCGCTTTTGCCAAGCTAGTCGGCAATGATGTCGTCTCATCCTGGCAAGGCGATCCGGTTCATGGATATGACACCCCATCTCGCATTTTGTCTCTGAGTAGCGGCATGGAGGTTAAAAAGTTTGGGCGGTCAAGCGGATATACCTCCGGGACCGTGGAAGCCTTGACGGTCAGCTACCTGCCGTTGCCATACAAGTGCACCCACTTTAAAGCTCTGGGTTGGTTCGAAAAAGTTTGGACGGTCCGGGGCAAAGTCGGGCCTTTTGCAATCCCTGGCAACTCCGGGAGCTTAGTAGTCACAAAGGATGGAGATGCCGCCATCGGGGTTGTATTTGCTGCCGGTGGAGACTTAGGCTGGATTATACCAATGACCACCGTGCAGAATGCTTTTGGCGGAGTACAATTGGTATCTGGTCATCACCTTCAATGAGCGTTAACGACGCGGCTAAAAAACTCGCGCAGCGGCTTAAGGGAGCCACGTGGCTCCATGCCGTCGGGATAGGTCGAGAAGATGGGAATGAATGCATATTTCTGTATGTCACGAAGGATCCTCCGAAGAACTTGCCCGAATTGATGGAGACCGCGGATCAATTTCCAGTTGTAGTCAGGAAGACGCGCGTGACAAAGCCAGCAGTGTATTGACTTCCAATATCGCCCCTTGGGTCATTGCCATCTATGGATCTTGGGTTTGGCTCTAAACCCGTCCATTCCACGCCCCAGCGCTCCCTGGTGACTTCCACGCTTTGGCCCGCTTGCTCCGCATTTCGGGCAGATGCCCTGGAACGAGGTAGAGCCTAGCTTCCGAATCTTGCCCCGCGTTTTTCGGCAGAACGGCAGAGCCGAGCGTATCGCAACTGTCGGCGTGGCAGCACAATTTTTAACGGCACACGCTCTATCGGTCTGATTCCGTCGCCAACATTCCGCTTGGCCTCGGCATTCTAGTTTGCCAGGGCGGGCAAGTGATGGTTGATCGCAAAACCAAAAGTTGCCGGAAATTTCGAATGGAAATTTGCGCTCTAGAAAATCCACAGAATTACGGAAGATAGTGATTCAGTCCTCCTGATTTATGATGCCGTTCAGGCATTCATCGCAAGCAATTCGTCGGTCCAATGCTTGCTCGTTCCAGCGTAAGTGCCGCGCGGGCCCCCCCGACTGTCCGGCGGTCAAATCATTGCCAAAGCTCCGCGTATAATTATCAACCCTGGTCATCTCTACGATCTGGAACTGGAGGTACCTCGTCTTTGGTTTAATCAGGGACGGTTTCTGGAAGGGCAGGTAAATCAGGAATATGAAGCAATTCTGGGCGAGGAAAGGTCCGGCCAGGAGCCGGTCCTTACCGGAGTGACGTGAACGAGCAAACCTGCTTGTGTATCCTTGCCGAAGAAGCTGCATTATCGCATGCTTCTCTGATCCGATCAGGTATGAGGAGAAAGCCACGCCACATCCGCGTCCGATCCGGGCAATTCGAATTTGTTAAGCTCAATGCCAA